>Ga0134121_10004745_pt1 | contig 11086 bp, 10 predicted proteins | sample KB301_FD_96463 | JGI IMG/M metagenome (GOLD analysis project Ga0134121, IMG submission 96463) | Terrestrial soil microbial communities without Nitrogen fertilizer from Kellogg Biological Station, Michigan, USA - KB3-0-1 | ecosystem: Environmental > Terrestrial > Soil > Unclassified ...
GCACCCACGGAAAGGCATAGCCGGTCGGTTCCGTCATATCGCCGGTCGCAGTCGATGGACGCATATATTTCACCGTGAAAATGCGCGATATCACGGAGCGCAAGCGTATCCATGACGCCATCAAAAAATCGTATGAAGAATTGCGCGAGATGTCGGCGGTCATGCACGAGGCGCGCGAAACGGAACGACTGCGAATTGCGCGCGAGCTGCACGACGAATTGGCGCAATGGCTGACCGCGATCAAGATGGACGTCTCGTGGCTGGCATTGCGCCTTCCGCGGGAACAGCCGCAGCTAATGGAGAAAGTCGAGAAGATGAGGGGTCTCGTGGACACGACCGTTGCGTCGGTGCGGCGCATCGCCGCCGACCTGCGGCCGGTCATGCTCGACGATCTGGGCCTCGTTGCCGCCATGGAGCATCTGCTGCAGGAACTATCGCAACGAACGGGCATGAATATCGGTCTCGATGCGGATGACGCCGCGTTGAATTTTGGCGAACCCCTGTCGAGCGCTGTCTACCGGATGGCGCAGGAGGCCCTGACCAACGTGGCGCGCCACGCCAATGCCAGCGAAACGCGGGTCGAATTGCATGCCGATGGCGACGAGCTGGTGCTTACCGTGCGTGACAACGGAAAGGGCTTTGACGCCGAATTCGCCGAAAAGAAAAAGTCATACGGCATTCTGGGAATTCGCGAAAGGGCCCAAACGCTGGGCGGGCAATTCCGTATCGTGCGGCTCGAGGAAGGCGGGACCCTGGTCGAGGTCAAGGTGCCACTGAAGCGGTATCGCAAGGGGGGCGCGGCATGATCCGGGTATTGCTGGCCGACGATCACGCTGTTGTGCGGGCCGGGCTAAGGGAAATCCTGAGTGACACCGGCGACATCGTAGTGGCGGGGGAGGCGGCCAACGGCCAGGAAGTGCTTTTCCAGGTGCGCCAGCAGGATTTCGACGTGGCCGTCCTCGACATGTCGATGCCGGGCCGCAGTGGCATCGAGCTCATCAAGCAGGTGAAGAGCGAAAAACCGAAACTGCGCGTGCTCATCCTCAGCATGCACAGTGAGCAGCAATATGCGGTGCGCGCGCTGAAGGCCGGCGCTTCCGGATACCTCACCAAGGACAGCGCGGCCGATCAACTTGTCGCGGCGATCCGGCGGATCGCGGGCGGCGGCGCTTACGTAACTCCCGAAACGGCGGAGCGGCTGGCATTGGATGCCGCGCCCCGGTCGGATGCGGCACCACATACGCGGCTATCGGACCGCGAATTCCAGGTGTTCCAGTTGATCGCGGCTGGCAGGACGGTCACCGAGATCGCACAACAGCTTTCCCTGAGCGTAAAGACAGTCAGTACTCACAAAACTCGCATCATGGAGAAGATGAACTTGGCCAATCCGTCCGAGCTCATACGCTACGCTATAGATAATAAATTAATATAATCAAATAGTTACGTAATAATCTCGCGGCCAGGTCCGCGCACCGCGGTGTCAGACGATTCCGACGCCGTCTCCGTTTCTCCTACACCCGTATTCAGTCAGGCGCCGATATTGCGCCGCAGCTTGCGTCTGCATACTGCGGTCCATGAACAGGAGCAACCCGGCGGATCGTGACATGAAAGTTTTCGTGGTGGAGGACTCCGTCGCCGTGCGGGAACGGCTGGTCGAAATGATACTCGAGGACGAAACCATGGAAGTCGTGGGGGAAGCCGACAGTTATGGCAATGCCGTCGCCGGCATCATCAGGACCGTGCCCGACGTGGCCATCCTGGACATCAAGCTGGCGGACAACTCCGGCAGCGGCATTGACGTCTTGCACAAGGTTCGAAAATTGATGCCGAAGGTGAGGGCGATTGTCATCAGCAATAACGTCACACCGCAGCACGTCAAATCCAGCGCCGATGCGGGGGCTGAATATTTTCTCGACAAGTCCGTGGATTTCGAACGGATTCCCGAGATTCTCCGGCAGATTCGCAGCAGCAAGATATCCCGTTGACCATGAAACAGTCTTCACAGGAGACGATCATGTTGCAGAGCGCTGTGTTGTCCCAACCGATCCCGATCATGCGCGCCAAGGCGCGCTCGGCGACGGTGACCGCGATCGTGTCACAGGCAAGATCCGCGTCGGTAGCATGCTCGTCGTGCTGCTTGAAGGGTGTATGCCTGCCTTGCGAGCTTGGTAGTGCGGACCTGGACCGCTTCGTAGAGATCACTGCCGCTAAGCGGCGGGTGGGGCGCGGCGCATCGCTCTACCATGGTGGCGACGCTTTTGAATCCCTCTACGCGGTTCACAGCGGGGCTTTCAAGACCGTGGGTGCTTCGCGCGAAGGCGATGAAAAGATAACGGGTTTCCACCTCGCCGGCGAGTTGCTGGGGCTCGAGGCCATCAGCAGCGGCCATCACGGCTACAGCGCAGTAGCGCTCGAGGACAGCGAAGTCTGCGTCATTCCGTTCGCCCAGCTCGAGAATATGGCGATGTCGGTGCCGGCGTTGCAGCATCAGCTGTTGCGGACGCTGTCCAGCGACATCTCGCGCGACCAGGGTTTGATGCAGTTGCTGGGCAGCATGACCGCGGAACAGCGCCTCGCGGCCTTCCTGCTGTCCGTGTCCCGGCGCCATCAGCGCCTTGGCTTTTCGGCAAGCCGCTTCGTCCTGCGCATGACGCGCGAGGAGATCGGCAACTACCTCGGCCTCACCCTCGAAACGGTGAGCCGGCTCATGTCACGCTTCCAGCGCGAAGGCCTCATCGGCGTTCAGCAGCGCGATGTCGAGATCAAGGAAGCCGGTCGCCTGAGAGAAATGGTGAGGTACTAACTGCGTCCACGCGGGCGACGCCGCCCGAGTCGATACTTGCAGCCCGATTTACCTGTAATAAAAAATGCCGCGACCGGAAGTCGCGCCCGGCACCGAGTTGATCCAGGTCATGGTGAAGGTGCGGATCACCGCCAACAAGATGGATACACGGAGAAAACTATGAAAGCATTGTTGTTAATTCTGCTGGCAGTGGGCATCGCGGGCTGCGGTGAAAACTCCATGAAGGGCCCGGTCGACCGGTATGACGTCTCCAGGATGGACCTGAAACCCGCGCCGGCTACGATTTCTGCCGAGCGCCATACCGGCGCATTTGCCGCTGGTTCCTCCCTCAGCTTCACCGCCCTGCTAAAGCCGCTCGATCCCGCGCCGGTGAAAGAAGTGCGCCTCGATACCACCCACAAGGTCATCGAGATCGCGCCGGGGGTTAAATTCAGCGCCTGGACATTCGGGGACCAGGTGCCCGCGCCGACAATCCGCGCCCGCGTCGGCGACAAGATCCGCTTCTCGATGACCAACCGCAGCGACGAGCCCGTGCCGGGAATCCAGCTTACCGCGGCGCCGATGATGCACTCGATGGATTTTCACGCCGCCATGGTTTCGCCGCAGGACAAGTACCGCTCAGTCGCGCCCGGCCAGACCATCACCTTCGAGTTCACGCTCAACTACCCGGGAATGTTCATGTTCCACTGTGGCACGCCGATGATCCTCGAGCACATCGCCTCGGGCATGTACGGCGCGCTGATCGTCGAGCCGCGCGAAGGCTATCCGACCAAGGCCGACCGCGAATACGTGGTCATCCAGAGCGAGTTCTACGTCAAGCCGGACCCGGCCAAGCGCATGGTGGACGGCGCGCCGCTCTATGTCCTCGACAGCGAGCGTTTGCGCGCGTCGCAGCCGACCCACACCGTGTTTAACGGCGTGCACAACGGCATGGTGAAGACGCCGCTGCCGGCGAAGCGCGGCGAGCGCGTGCGCGTGCACGTGCTCAACGTCGGGCCGTCCAAGACTTCGAGTTTCCATGTGGTCGGGACGATCTTCGACCGGGTGTGGATGGAGGGTAACCCCGACAACCAGTTCCGCGGCATGCAGACGGTACTGTTGGGCTCGTCGAACAGCGCGACCGTCGAATTCCTGATTCCCGAGGACGGCGCGTACATCATGGTGGACCACCACTTTGCCAATGCGTCGCAGGGCGCCATCGGACTGATTTCCACCAGCGCCAAGAGCGAGGAAAAGGACCTCGAGCACCACAACATCCCGTCGGTCAAGGCGACACCGACCGATCCGGAAGCTGCGCGCGGCAAGCTTGCGTTCGAAAGCAAGTGCCTTGCTTGCCACAGCATCGGCCAGGGCAAGAAGCTGGGTCCCGATCTCGCCGGCGTGACCAAGCATCGCGACGACGCCTGGCTCGCGCGCTGGCTCAAGTCTCCCGAGGAAATGCTCAAGACCGACGAGCACGCGAAAGCGATGCTGAAGGAATTCAACAATATCCCCATGCCGAACCAGGGGTTGACCGACGCCGAGATCAAGGAGTACTTGAAGTACTTCCACTGGTACGACGCGCAACCCGCAGGTGCTGCGGCAACTTCTCACGCGGCTCACTAGGCCGGCGATGAAAACGCTCGTCTTTGCTGCGGTGGCCGGCTTCGCGTTCGCGTTGCACGCACCGGCCAGCCCTGCCTGCGGATATTGCGTCGAGGACAAGATCGCGTCGGTATACGACCATGCCGTCATGAAGAAGGCGCAGGGCAGCAATCATCATGTCGTCTTTTTTCACATCGACGGCACGTTCGTGTCGGACAGCGCTACCCGGCGCATGGTCGAGGCAAGCACCGGGCCTGTCGAGGGCGTGGATCGTGGCACCGTGCGGGTTTCCCTCGAAACAGCGTCGCTCTCCCTCGCCTTCGATCCCCACCGAACTTCGCTCGCCGCGGTGCAGAGGACCGTCGATAGAAGGCTCGCCTCGAAGAAGCTATCGTTGTTTCTCCTGCGAGTGGATCAGCCAGCCGAGTTTAAAACCGCCATCCGCTGAATCGGGCTGCAACACGCCGTCAATTATTTGCGACGAATATCGCTGATTCGAGAACATCATGAAAGACGACCGGCACTTGCAACGCGTGATCGCACCTATCCAATGCGATTCGGGCTCATTCGGCTCGTTCATTCCATACACTTGGCGAGGCGATGCCATGCTGACGCGTCCGCGCATCGACCGCAAGCCAGGATGACGGAGCGCGTGACAGCATGGCAGTGCATCGGTTGCGGAAAGATCGAGAGCCCGCAACCATGCATCGGAGTCTGCGAGGATCGCCGCAGGGAGTTCGTATACGCTACCGATCACGATGCGGAGCTGGCGCTCGCGCGTCGCGAAGCGGAAGCGCTCGCCAGTCTGGTCCGGCAGATAGCGCTTACCACGCCGCGCAAAGGCGAATGGGAGCGCACCTGGCTTGCGCTGCAGGCGCGCGCCCGACTTGTCCTTGGGCTTGGCCCCGACCGGCGCTCCCGGGACGGATAGCGGCCTTCCGGGATCGCAACTTGCCGCACCGTCAAAGCGCAGGCAGGGCGCCCGTCAGGAAATAGCGCAGCAAGTCGGCCACGGGCCGTATTTGCGCCGCGCCACCTTGACGATTTCAAGGTAAGGGAAAGCGCCCTTGACGGTTACGCATTCACACGGCACGCGGGCGGCTGCCGCAGCGGCCAGGACCAGGGCCAAGTAACGGCCGGCCAGCTTTTTCACGTGCGCGGCGTGTTGCCTTGGTGAAACGAATCCAGGGGGGCACATCCATTTCGTAGGCCTAAAGATTCGGCTCCCACGCCGGGCCAACCCAGAGTCCTATTACACGCGCATTCTGTTCCCTTGCAAGGCGCATCGCGCGGGCTACCGCCCGGCGCGACATTGCCGAGCCGTCCGTGGGAACCAGGATTCTCTTGAACATGCCGGAACCCTCCGCCCAGGTGGCTAGCGGCAGACCATCACGGGAATCGTGCTGTGAGCCAGCACCTTGCTGGTTTCGCTGCCGAGCAGCAGCCGCGAGATGCCGCGCCGGCCGTGCGATGCCATGTAAATGAGATCGCACTTCTTCTGCCGCGCGGTGCGCACGATTTCGTCGTAGGGAAAGGCGCTCGCTGCATGGAAGGTCTCGCACGGCACCCCGGACGCCTTTGCGGCGCTTTCGAGCACCTTCAAGTGCTTGCGGGCGAGTACGCCGGACTTGCTCGCGTATTCCTGCGGCGATACGAAGTATCTCACCGAGAATTCTTCCCGGACGTCAGGCGCGTAGGGGGGCACGACGTGAAGGCCCGTCACGCGCGCTTTCTGCTCCTTGGCGAGCTGCACGGCCTGCTTGATTGCCCTGCGCGAGAGCTGGGAGCCGTCCGTCGGTACCAAGATGTTCTTGAACATGGTTGATTTTCCTTTCGCTGGCGTTCGATCCAATCCTAGCGATTCGGGCCCGCCCGGTATTGATCCAAATCAAAAGGCGGAACCGGCGCGGGCAGCTACTGGTAGGCGACGCACTTTTCGCAGACCGTGCCGGTTACGTCCTTGCGAAGATGCGCGGCGCGAAGCGCCACGAACGGCGCCGAGTTCCAGGCGTCCATGAACGGCTGCCGGTTGAGGTCGCCCATGGTCCAGTTGGCGGTGGCGTCAAAGCAACAGGCCGAGAGTTTTCCCTCGGCCGTTACGTGCCCCTCGGTGAACGCCGACCAGCAGGGCAGCGGCTCGCGCAGGGCGCCGATCCGGCCCTGGTTGCCCGCCGTGGGGCGGAAGCCGAGCTGTTCCTCGCGCTGTGTGGCGAATGCGCCCATGGAGTAAAGCGGAAGCCAGTAGTGTTCGTCAACATACGGCCGCACGCGCGCGGCGAGCAGCCGTTCCATCTTATCCTGCTGTTCGCCGTCGTAGCGGATCGACGAGGCGTAGAGGCCGGTCTTGTAACTACTGCGCTGCCGTACGTCCCAGGCTGCCTTGATGTTGTCGAGCGCGCGCCGGAACAGCCGGCCCGCCACGCCCATGATCTTCTCGAACTGCTTTTCGTCGGCGGCGTTGACCGACCACTTGAGCGAATCGAGGCCGGCTTTCATGCACTCCTCGACGGCCTCGGGAAATGACATCGAGGCGTTGGAGGTGAGAAACACGTACGGCATCCCGACGTCGTTCTTGAGATAGCGGATGCAATCCACCAGCAGCCGCGGGTTCATGAATGACTCGCCGAGATAGAAAAGCCCGATTTCCTCGACGCCGGCTTCCCGCATCTCGCGCGTAATGCGCTTGAACAGGCCGAAATCCATGTCCCACTTCGGCTGCACCTCGCGCGTGCGCAGCGCGCAGAAACCGCAACGGTAATTGCAGCGCGGCGAGACTTCGATCTTCACGCTTTTCGGCGCGGGCGGCGCGGGCTGGAGGTGGCTCGCCGGGATTCGGGTCGTGTTATCGATGCGGTCGGTGATCGTTGCCATGGGCAGATTCCTCGGTGCACTGGTTAATGAGCCAACGATAGGCAGTTGACGCGCCGGAGTGTTGATGTAGATCAAATCTGCAATTGGCGCCAGGTGCGATATTGGCGCCACCGGTGCCTGGAGCAATGGGCTCAAGATGCTCATGAATACCGCACAAATCGAATTCGACCCGGAACTCGTTCGCCGCTTCGACCGCTCCGGGCCCCGTTATACCTCGTACCCGACCGCGGACCGATTTGCCGCGACGTTTGACGAGAGGTCCTATCGCACCTGGGCGGCGCGGCGCAATTTTGGCGGTGTCCAGCGTCCGCTCGCGCTATATGTGCACCTGCCTTTTTGCCGCGACATCTGCTTTTACTGCGCGTGCAACAAGATCGTGACGCGCAACGCCGGGAAGGCCGCGCGGTATCTCGATTACCTTTACCGGGAAATCGAAATGCAGGCGGAATTGCTTGGCGACGACCCCAGGGTCACGCAGATGCATTGGGGTGGTGGAACGCCGACGTACTACGATACCGGCCAGTTGAAAGAGCTGTTTCAGCGACTTGCCGGGAAGTTTGAATTTTCCTCCGACGGTGAGTATTCGATCGAAATCGACCCGCGCACGGTGGACGCGCCGGTGATGCGCTCACTGCGCGAGATGGGCTTCAATCGCGTTAGTTTCCGCGTTCAGGACTTCGACCCCCGGGTGCAGGTAGTGATACATCGCCTCCAGAGCGAAGCGCAGACTCGCGCTGCCATCGAAGGCGCGCGCAGCGCCGGCTTCGACTCGGTCAATGTGGACCTCATCTACGGCCTGCCGAAGCAGACGCTGACGAGCCTTGAGAACACGCTTCTGCGGATAATCGAGATACGACCAAGCCGCATAGCCCTGTATAACTACGCGCACCTGCCGCTGCTCGTGAAATCCCAGAGGCGGATTCCCGAGGGAGACATGCCGACTCCGGACGTGAAGCTGAAGTTGCTGGAGTTGTCGATCCAGCTGCTCTCGTCCGCCGGCTACGTTTACATCGGCATGGACCATTTCGCCCTGCCGGACGACGCGCTCGCAGTGGCGCAGCGCCAGGGTCGGCTCCACCGCAATTTCCAGGGTTATTCGACGAGCTTAGAGGCCGACTTGGTCGGCCTGGGCGTTTCCGCGATCGGCGCCATAGGCCCGACCTATAGCCAGAACCACCGCGAGCTCGACAAGTACTACGAGTGCATCGACAGCGGAGCCCTTCCGATCATGCGGGGCTTCGAGCTTGGCGCCGACGACTTGCTGCGGCGCGCGGTGATCCAGTCATTGATGTGTCACTTCGCGGTCTCCAAGGATGCAATCGAAGCGTCATACCTGGTCGAATTCGACCGCTACTTCGCAGCGGAACTCGGCGAGTTGCGGGAGTTCGAAGCACAAGGGATGCTCGAGCTGGAGAAGGGGTGGATCTCGATCACCCCGCGGGGGCGTTTCATGATACGCAGCATCTGCATGGTCTTCGACCGCTTTCTCCGGAGTGAAGGGGCCGGAAAGCGCTATTCTCGCGTCATTTGAGCCGGTAACCGCAGGCGCCTCCCGCCGGCTGACCGGTGCCGGTATTGATCGTCCGTTGAAAAACGAGCAGGCTCACGCCTCAGCCCACAAAGGGGCTGTCCTGATCTCGCCGTGACCACCCGCAATCTCCAGTTTCTGTTCCGGCCCGGCTCCGTTGCCGTCCTCGGTGCGTCCGACCGGCCTCAAAGCTTGGGCGCGACCGTGATGCGCAACCTGCTCGAAGCGGGATTCGCGGGCCCGGTCTGGCCGGTCAATCCTAAATATGCCGCCGTTGCCGGACGCCAGGCTTACGGGCGCATTGCGGATCTGCCTTCGGCTCCGGAGCTCGCGGTAATCTGCACGCCGCCTGCGACGGTCCCCGGGCTCGTCGCCGAGTTGGGGGAGCGCGGCACGCGAGCCGCGATCGTGTTGACGGCAGGGTTGGGGCGGGAGCGGACCGCCGATGGGCGCACGCTTGGCGCCGCGATGCTGGATGCCGCGCGGCCCCATCTTCTGCGCATCCTGGGGCCGAACTGCGTGGGACTGCTGGTTCCCGGCATCAAGTTGAATGCGAGCTTCGCGCACGCGCAGGCTGTGCCGGGCAAGATCGCGTTCGTCGCGCAGTCCGGGGCCATGACAACCTCGATGCTCGATTGGGCGCGCTCCAACAACGTGGGCTTTTCCCATTTCATCTCGCTCGGGGACTGCGCCGACGTGGATTTCGGGGACGTGCTCGACTATCTCGGCAGCGACCCGGATACCCGGTCAATCCTGCTCTACATCGAGTCGATCCGGTCGGCGCGCAAATTCATGTCCGCGGCACGTGCCGCCGCGCGCAACAAGCCGGTGATCGCCATCAAGGCGGGCAGGGCGCCGGAAGGTGCGAAGGCGGCGGCGTCGCACACCGGGGCGCTCGCAGGGTCCGACGACGTCTACGACGCAGCGCTGGCAAGGGCCGGGATACTGCGTGTCACGACGACGCTGGAATTGTTCGGCGCCGCGGAGACACTGGCACGCGCCAAGCCGCTGCACGGCGACCGGCTGGTGATCCTGACCAATGGTGGCGGTCCTGGCGTGATGGCGACGGATGCACTAATTGCTACGGGTGGCCGGCTGGCCTCGATGTCGGACGCCACGCTTAAGGATCTCGACCCTCTCCTGCCTGCCGCGTGGTCGCGCGGCAATCCGGTGGACATCGTAGGTGATGCGCCGGTTGACCGTTACGTCGCCGCGCTGAAGACGCTGCTTGAAATTCCCGAAGCGGACGCATTGCTGTTCATCCAGTCGCCCACCGCCATTGTGCCGAGCGTGGAAGTTGCACGCGCATGCGCCCCCCTCATCAAAAAATCGCAACGCAGCGTTTTCGCCTGCTGGCTGGGGGGTGAGGGTATGAAAGAGGCTGACGCGGTTTTTTCAGAAGCAGGGATACCGACCTATGCCACGCCGGAAGAGGCGGTTCGCGGATTCCTGCATCTCGTCAAATATCGGCGCAGTCGGGAGCTGCTGATGCAAACGCCTATTTCGGCCGCGCAGGAGTTCACTCCCGATGCGGCGGCGGCGCGCCAGGTGATCGACGGCGTGCTCGGCGAGCCGCGCGACCTGCTGACCGAACCCGAAGCAAAGCGGGTGCTGGCGGCCTACGGCATTCCGGTGGTTGCAACGCGCACCGCGCGCGATGTCGACGAGGCAGTGCGGGTCGCGGAAGAGATCGGCTTTCCGATTGCGCTGAAAATTCTATCGCCCGACATCAGCCATAAATCGGACGTGGGCGGCGTTGCGCTCAACCTGGAATCGCCAGGAGAACTGCGGACCGCGGCGGAAGCGATGTTGAAGCGCTGCTCCGGGCTTCGCCCGGGGGCAAAGCTTGCGGGGTTCACCGTTCAGCAAATGGTACGGCGCGGCAACGCCCATGAACTTATCGCGGGCGTGGCGACGGACCCGGTATTCGGGCCCGTCATCCTCTTTGGCCAGGGCGGAACGGCGGTGGAAGTGATCGGCGACAAGGCTATTGCGCTGCCACCGCTCAATGTTGCGCTTGCCCGGTCGCTGGTCGGCAGGACACGGGTCGCGAAACTGCTGGCCGGCTACCGCGATCGCCCGGCCGTCGATATCGATGCGTTGTATCTAATGCTGGTGAAGGTTTCGCAGCTCGTCGCCGATCTTCCCCAGGTCGTGGAACTCGACATCAATCCGTTGCTGGCCGACGAGAAGGGCATCATCGCGCTCGACGCCCGCATTCGTGTCGCGCGGGCAGCCTCTGCGGGAACCGGGCGGTTTGCGATCCGGCCCTATCCCGCGGAGCTGGAAGAATGGATTGA
>Ga0134121_10004747_pt1 | contig 11082 bp, 6 predicted proteins | sample KB301_FD_96463 | JGI IMG/M metagenome (GOLD analysis project Ga0134121, IMG submission 96463) | Terrestrial soil microbial communities without Nitrogen fertilizer from Kellogg Biological Station, Michigan, USA - KB3-0-1 | ecosystem: Environmental > Terrestrial > Soil > Unclassified ...
CAAGCCCGAGTTCGGCTCGGTCTGGCTGACGATGAACGCGCCCGACAAGGAACATGCGACGCGCGTGCACACGACGATCGCCGTGCCGGGCGCGACGACGCAGTCGATGGGCTTGCCCTCCGACAACAAGCAGGGCGGCGTGTGGATCATGAACGCCGGCACGTCGACCGCGCACCTGATGACGCCGGGCAGCTAGCTGCGGTGTGGGACCGATTGGCCCGTAGGCTTGGTGGGGAGGGCTCGCGCCTTTGGCGCGAGCAGGATCCTGCCCAGCAAGCCCACGGGCCTATCAGTCCTACGCGCCCCGCCGCCGGGCAGCCTGCGCTACCGTGGATGCGGGACGGCAATCGTCGCGACCACGGGATAGTGATCGGACGTCTCCTCCACGCGTGCCACGCGTCCGGCCTGCACCGCCGCGCCCTTCACGAACATCCAGTCGATCGGGTGCTGATGGTTGATCGACGTGCGGCGCTCGGTCGCTGACGTCAGCGCGTCGGCAAATCCGTTCGAGGCCAGGCCGCGGAACATGAACGACTGCAGCGTGACCTGGTTGTTGAAGTCGCCGGCGATCACGGTGCGCTCGCCCGGCAGGCGCGCCTGATCGGCGAGGACGTCGGCGAGTTGCGCGGTCCGCAGCCGATCGTCTCCCCCGCTCTCGAGGTGCACGCTGTAGACGACGAGCCCCGCGGTCTGCGCGCGGAGCGCGATCCGCCCGCCGCGTCGCGGCTGCAGCGGATTCAACCGCCAGCGCAGCGTCACCTGCTCGCCGAAGACGACGACCGCCGGCTCGGCAATCGCGTCGCGGCTCAGGATCGCCTGCCCGGTGATCGCCGCCGGCGTGCCGCGGGCTTCGCCGATCTCCTGGAACTCGCCGGCGGTCACCCAGTTCATCCCCAGCGCCTCGCCGAGCTCGCGCGCGATGTCGCGGTTGCCGCTGCGATTGCAGTAGCGATCGACCTCCTGCAGCAGCACGACGTCCGGCTCCAGATCCGTCAGCGCCGCCGCGATCTTCTGGAACTGGACGCCGCGCTCGATGTTCCAGCTGACCAGCCGCACGCCGCCGCGATCGACGGCCGCCGGCGCGAGCCGGTTCGGCTCGCCGCCGATCGCGTGGATGTCGGCGTCGCTCAGGCGCGGCTCGTTGAAGTAGCCGGCGAGCCGGAACACGGTCAGGAGCGCCACAGCGGTGAAGGTAGCAAATCGCGTCATGATCGAACGACTCCAGCCGGCACGGCGGCCGCTTCCTGGTTGAGGGCGCGGGCGGCGACCAGCGCGATGCCGAGCGCGCCCCACGCCAGCGATCGCACCCGGCGCGCCAGCGCGAGGCTGAGGCCGTGCGCGCTGCCGAGGCGAAGGCCGTCGGCGAGCGCCGCCGTTGCCGCTTCGGTGACACCGAGCTTGCCGGGAATGAACTGGCCGGCGCTGTTCATCAGCCGGCTGATGCCTTCGAGCACGACGATCGCCGCCAGCGTCGGCGCCGCGCCCAGCCACGCGAGCACGATGTAGGCCTCGACGAGGTTGCTGATCTCCTGCGCTGCGGCGAGCGAGGCCAGGCGTCCGAGCGACGAACGGTGGCGCTGCACATCGCCGCTGACGCGCCGCCAGTACTGGGTCATCGTCAGGGCCGCGCCGATCACCAGGCCGGAGCCGAACAGGAACCTGCCGACGAACTGGTAGCGCACCGCGGCGATGCCGAGCGCCGCGACGATCAGCAGCGTCGCCGCGATCGCGTAGACGAACCGCTCGAAGACCGCGGCGGTCAGCGCCGCGCGCTGCGGGACGGCGTGGCTCACGAACATCGCCTTCATCGGCTCGCGCGTCACCGGTCCCCACGCAAAGTAGCCCGCCGCCTCGCCGGCGACGACCGCCGCGAACGCGTCGCGCCAGCCCGGACGCCGGCCCGCAGGCATCGCCGCTCGCCAGCCGGCCGCCTGCAGCAGGAACCGGATCGCCGCCAGCGCGAGGATCAGCGGCAGCACCGGCGCGAGCGACCGCATCTGCGCGGCCAGTTCACGCGGCCCGACCGAGGCCACCGAGTACGCGAACAGCGCGATGCCGGCGACCGCGGCCAGCGGGAACTGCCATCGCGTGCGGCGGCTCATCGCGGCCTCGCGACGCGCACGGCGGCCATCGTCCGCGCGCGCTCGAGATCCGCCGGGAAGTCGATCTCGGTCCACGGCAGGCCGCTGGCGTCGACGGCGCGGATCGGCCACTCCTGCGCCAGCGCGGCGAACGCTTTCGGCGCCCAGGCGTTCTCATCGCCGGCCGCGAGCAGCGCGTCGAGGTGCGCCGTCAGCCGGCGGCCGCCGCGGGCGCCGAACTTCAACAGGCCGACGTTCTCGGCGTGCGCCTCCCACGGCGGGAGTTGCTTGCTGAAGTCGACCGCGAACCCGTTCCAGATCTTCACCTTCATCTCTTCGTCGGCGAGCGTGCTGGTGGTGTCCACCAGCGCTGCGTCGTCGACGTTCGCGTCGACGAGGCGGGAGACGAGCGCCGCCGAGACCAGGACGTCGGAGTTCATCACGACCGCGCCCTGCGCGAGCACGTCGCGCGCGAGCGACAGCGAATAGAGGCTGTTGGTGTCGCGGTAGCGCGTGTTCTCGATGAAACGGACGCGCTGACGCGGCGGAAAAGCAACCGCGGAGTGCTCAGAGTTCACGGAGCAACGATGCGTTAGCAAGCTCTGCGTAGTCTCCGTGCTCTGTGCTCTCTGTGGTCTCTGCGGGTGCGTTTCCCCCGCCGCCCGCTCGCCGAGATACTGCCGCAGCCGCTCGTGCTGGTAGCCGACGACGAGCGTGACGTCGCCGATGCCGCAGGCGGCCAGCGCGTCGAGCGCGTGCTCGACGATCGAGCGGCCGTCGACGTCGAGCATCGCCTTGGGACGATCGGCGGTGAGCTGGCCCATGCGGGAGCCGTTGCCGGCGGCGAGGATGATGGCGCGTGAGACTGACATGATGACGGCTCCTCGAATCAATTACGCGTGCCCGCGTAGCGCAGGCCTTCAGGCCTGCCATTCGGCCGCGCGGGCAGCCCTGAAGGGCTGCGCTACCGCAAATCGTGAAACGTGGCTACGCGTACTGCGACTCGACGCGGACGCTGCGGACGAGAAACGTCTGTACGGCGACGACGGTGACCAACGCGGCGATCGCGCCGCAGGCCCAGATTTCGGTGAGCGTGGGGAGATGGCCGATGACGGCCTGGAACAGCACGAGGTGCGCGAAGAACGCGCGCTTGATCAGCTGCCGCCCCCACGCCGCGAACTGCTGAACCGCCGTCCCCTGCTTCAACTCCGCCGCCAGCGCATCGTCGAAGGCGCCGGGGTTCGCGCCGGCGATCTGCGCGCGCAGCCAGCCGACCAGCAGCACGATGGCGGCGCTGAACGACGCCGCCACCGCCGCCGCCACGGTGTGCTCGTCGACGCCTTCCATCCGGACGTCGCCGACGACGATCGAGCCGAGCACGACGAAGTACGACAGGTAGTCGGTGACGGTCTCGAGCCAGGCGCCGAACCTGGAGTCGCTGAGCGTCCCGCGCGCCACTTCGCCGTCGCTGCAGTCGAACACCATGCTCACGAAGTAGAGCAGCGCGCCGGCGAGGCCGGCCGCATACGCGCCGGTCGCGAAGCACGCGCCGGCGGCGAGCGTCAGCGCGAAGCCGGCGAGGGTCACGCCGTTGGCGGTGATGCCGTCGAAGCGCAGCAGCCAGCGGCTGAGCGGAATCGAGCAGCGGCGGATGTTCCGCGTGAACAGCCCTTCGCCGTCGCCGCCGTTGGTCTGCGACAGATACGCGATCTCGGTGGCGGCGACGCCGCGCCGATCGCGGATCCGGGCGACGAACCGCGGCGTGACGCGCACCACCCGGACCACCGTCTCGCGGCCGAGCCGCCGCAGCGCGGAGTGCAGGCGCAGCGCCGGCCGGACGCGCTCGATCACCCCGGCCGAAAGGAGCGTCAGGCCGGTGTTGCAGCCGTCGGCGTCGACGACCACCACCGCGTCTGCCGGCGGCGGCACCGAGCGGCGCAGCAGGTCGACGATCGCGCCGGCCTCGACAACGACGCGCTCCGGCAGCACCAGCAGCAGATCCGCGAACGGCGCATCGGCGAACGGCAGGTCGTCGTCGACGATCTGGATCTCGTCGATCCCGACGCGGCGCAGCAGACGCTCGGCGCGGACGGTGAGGTCGAGCCCGGCGAAGCGGAGCGGCGACGAATCGCGAACGACGATGGCGGCAATGCGAGTCATGACCGGTCCTCAGAACGCGGTGCGTTCGTCGAGAAACAGCTGCACTTCGAACCACCAGCGCGGCTGATACGTGGCGTGGACCGGCACCCCGGCGAGCGCGCCGTCGATGCCGTAGGTGAGCTGGAACCTGGTGGTCTCGCCGGTGGTGCGGTTCCTGATCTCGAAATCCGACCGCGCGAGATTGGTGTAGCGCCTGCCGTCGATCGTCGCCGTCTTCTGCAGCTCGCTCGACTTCATGGTGAGGTCGTAGAAGGTGCCGAAGTAGACGTAGGCGATCGGCGCCGCCGCCTTGTAGCCGGCGGTCGGGCGCCGGACGTAGGCGTCGACGCTCTGCTTCACGAGATCGGTCAGCGCGACGAGAAACCCCGGGCGCGTGCCGGCGGGAAGGGCGACCGATCGGCTCTCGCCGGTGCGGCCGCCGGTGTTGATCATCGACAGCAGCGGATCGATGTCGTGGAACGTGAGGTCGCGAGGCACCTGCACGGTCGTCACCGCGGCCCGCGCTTCGCTCGACGTGGCGCTGCCCTGGATGGCGCGGAAGACGTAGCCGCCCGCCCCCGCCTCCTTGCCGAGGCCCGACTCCGCCTCGGCGATCGACTGCTCGTTCGACTGTTTCATCACGCCGATGACGCGCGCGTCGGTGCCGCGCACCTGCTCGGCGATGTAGCCCCAGCGGTTGATCTGCCGCGGCGCCTTGCCGGGATCGGATCCGATCAGGAGGTCGAGGCCGAACGCGCCGTCGGTGTCTCCCCGCCAGCTGAGGCGCGCGCCGCCGACGTCGTCCTTGCTGATCCAGAAGAGCAACGGCCGGACCCTGGCGAGCATCCGGTAGGTGTGCTCGGCGACCACGGGCGGCGCGGCCGGTATGCCCGACTCGCGTCCGTCCGCGAAGGCCGCCGGCGGCGCCGCGAGCGCGGCGGCCGCGAGCAGTGCCGCGTGAAATGCAGGATGTGTGCGGAACATGATCTCGACCTTTCCTAGAAGAGCAGCGTGAACTTCGTGCGGATCTGGCGGTCGACGCTGTTGGCGAACTGCCCGTGGATCGGGCTGTCGACGTTGTTCTGCACGTCCTGCGGGTTGAAGTGGTTGGTCAGGTTGAACACCTGGATGCCGACCCGCGCGCGGCGCGACTTGAACTGCACGTCCTTGGTCACGGCCAGGTCGAGCGTGAAGAGATTCGGGAACCGGCCGCCCTGGTTGCGTCCGCCGATCGCCTGCTGCGACTGGTCGATGGCCGTGTACGGGAAGCCGCTGCGGTACTCCGCGGTCGGCGCGACGGTGATCGCCTTCGGCAGCGTCATCACGCCCCACACGAGAAAACGGTGCGGCACGTCGAACGACTGCGGCGCGTACTCGTCGGCGCGGACGATCGGGTCGCGCATGTCGCCGAACAGCGACACGAAGTCGTTCAGATCGGCCTTCGTCGAGCTGTGCACGTAGGACGCGGTGATGTGGTTGGTCCCGTTGAACTGCTTGCGCACGGTCGCCTCGATCTCCTCGGCCTCGGCGCGGCCGCGGCTCGAGAGCCACAGCGTCCGCTCCGCCGCCGACGGATCGACCACGAGCTGGTCGTAGCCGCGCGTGCGGCGGTAGCCGACGCGGGCAAGCAGGCTCTTCGCGAGCATCTGGTCGACCTCGACGCTCCATGCCACGGTGTTCGGTGTCTCGAGACCGTCCGCGGCGATCCGGTTGGCGAGCGCGGTGGCGCCGATCGCCTGGCCGTCGGCGTCGAACTCGGTGATCCGGCGCGACTGCTGCGACGCGAAGTCGGCGGCGTTCAGCGGCAGCTTGTCGAAGAACTGGCCGACGCCGGCCTTGATCACGGTCCGGCCGTTCTCGAACGGACGCACGGCGACGTCAGCCCGCGGCGCGATCGTCTGCTGCCCGGCAATCTGCTCGTAGCCCCAGCGCGCACCGGCGTGCAGCGTCACCTGCTGCGACACCGCCCACGAATCCTCGAGGAACCCGGCCATCTCGGTGTTGGACGCGCCGACCGCGCCGGAACCCTCGAAGTCGATGCGGCGGAGCGTCGCGCCGCCGGCACCGGTGATCAGCACCGGCTGACTCGCGTCGGTACCGGTGTAGGTGGTGTGCGCCATCTGCCCGCCGGCGCGGACGAGATGCTGGCCCCACGCCTCGGGCGCCGCGATCGTGAACGTCGCGCTGCCCTCGTAACGGCGGCTGGCGCGATCGAAGTGGTTGAAGTAGTTGTTGCGAACGCCGGCGACGGTGACCAGCGACGCCTCGCCGCTCTTCGGCGCCACGTTCATGTCGTACTGCTTCACCGACGCCGAGGTGGCGAGCGTGGCGTTGTCGGAGAGGATCGACCGTCCGGACGCCGCCGCGAGCCAGCCGCGCTGCTGCAGGTCGGGCGTCGCGTCGTACGGGTGCAGCGTGTCGATGCCGGCGTTGTCGATGTCGCTCGGGAAGACCACGAAGGTCGCCGCGAGGTGATGGCGATCGTTCAGCTGCGCGTCGATCTGGCTGACCGAGTCGAAGCTCTTGATCTTCTGCTCGTCCTGGCCGCTCGCCGACAGCTCCTCGACCTGCGACCGCACGAACCGGTAGCTCATCGCCTCGGAGAACCAGAGGCGTCCCGCCTGGATTGGCCCGGAGATCCGGACGCGCGGCGTGAACGAGTCGATCCCGTTGATGCCGTGGTCGAAGCGCAGCCGCGGCATGAAGTTCTGCACCTGGAAATCGACGGTGTCCTGACCCGGCTTGATGACGATGTCGGTGACCGCACCGGAGGCGTTGCCGAACGCCGCGGAGTAGACGCCGCCGTGGACGTTCATCGTGTCGATCGCTTCGAGCGGCAGCCGCACCGCGAAGTGGCCGGTGACCGGGTCGGTCATGTTGATGCCGTTCATCAGCACCGCGCTCTGGTCGGCGCGGGCGCCGTTCATGTTGAGCAGGCCGTCCGGGCCGCGGACGACGCCGGGCAGGAGCGGCAGCGCGTCCTCGAAGCGGTCCGAGGCGAGCGGCACGTCGCTCAGCACTTCCTGCGCGATCACCGCCTCGCCGATCGGCGCCGCCGGAATCACGGCGGTGGTCTTCTCCGCCGGCCGGACCGTCACCGTCTCGCTGAAGCCGGCGAGCTGCAGCGTCGCCTTGACCTCGTCACTGGCGGGAACCGTCACCGCGTCGAGGGTCTTCTCGGCGAAGCCGTCGAGCGAGAACGTCAGGCGGTAGCTGCCGGGCGCGAGCCCGTCGAAGGTGAAGCGGCCGGTGCCGTCGGTCACCTGGATCTCCGGTTCGGCCTGCGGCGCCGCCGGCGATTTCAGGGTGACCGTGACGCCGGGCAGGGCGAGCCCTTGCGCGTCGACGGCGGTTCCGGTAATCGACGTTGACGCGTCGGCGGCGAACACGCTGATCCGCGCGGCGGCGATCAGCATCACGATGTATCCGAACACTCGCATCGATCTCATGACTCCTCCCGCGCCGCAGTAAGGCAACGGCGCCGCCAGCTCGCGCGCGGCGCACGTCGTCGCGGTGTTGTCGGAAGGAAATCAAGGAGTTAGGAGAGAAGAGGGCGATGAATGCCGCGCGCGCGATGCGCGCAGTGGTGCGCACGACGGCGCAGGCTGCTCATCGATCGACAAGTTGTCGATCCAGGCGTCGCGGTCGGACCGTGCGTAGTGTCCGGCTTCAGCCGGACCGTGATCCGTCAGGGCGCTTGAAAATACAAAAGGCACGAAGGAAAAAATCCTTCGTGCCTCTCACGGGTCCGGCTGAAGCCGGACACTACCGATGATTGATGATGGTGCCCCCTACGCCTGCTCCCACTTCACGAGCTTGAGATCCTTGACGAAGATCGCGTAGATCACCGGCACCACCAGCAGCGTGACGAAGGTCGCGACGCTCAGGCCGCCGATCTGCGTGTAGCACATCGGCTCCCACAGCGGCCCGCCGTGCACCGCCAGCGGGAACAGCGCGATCACCGTCGCCGCGACCGTGATCAGGACCGGCCGCAGCCGCATGATGCCGGCGTCGAGCAGCGCGTCCTCGAGCGACTCGCCTTCCACCCGCTTCTCCTCGATGAAGTCGAACAGCACGATGATGTGGCTGACGATCACGCCGATCAGGCTGGCGACGCCGAGGAAGGCCATGAACCCGAACGGCGCCCCCATCACCCACAGCGCGATCAGCGCGCCGATGATCCCGAACGGGATCGCCGCGAACACGATCAGCGGCTTGACGGCGTGGCGGAACTGGAGCACGAGCGCCAGGAAGATCATCGCGATCGAGGTCAGCATCACGATTGCCAGGCTGCCGAACCCCTTCACCTGCTCCCCGTACTCGCCGCCGATCTCCAGCGTGTAGCCGGGCGGCAGCGAGCGTTCGAGCGCCTTCAGCCCGGGCATCGCCGCGTTCAGCACCTCCGACGGCAGCACGCCGTCGACCGGGAACGCCGAGATCGTGATCGTGCGGAACTGGTTGCGGCGCTGCAGCTTCTCGGTCTGCATGCCGTACTCGACCGTCGTCACCGACTCGAGCGGCACCTTCTGCTGGCCCTTCGCCGAATAGACGTACAGGCTGCGGATGTCCGACAGCGCCGCCCGCTCCTCCGTCCGCATCCGCGCGACGATCGGAATCTGCTTGTCGCCTTCACGCAGCGCCGACACGGACGTCCCGTTCATCGCGGTCGCCGAGGCGCCGGCAATCTCGCGGTTGGTCAGCCCGGCGAGGTTGGCGCGATCCGGATCGGTCCGGAGGTGGACGGCGAAGCTCTCCGGGCCCCAGTTGTCGCGGACGCGGGCCGAGGTCGGCACGCTCCGCAGGATGTCGGTCACCGAGGCGGCGAGGCCGCGCAGCGTCGGAATGTCCTCGCCGGCGACGCGGATCTGCACCGGAATGCCGACCGCGGCGCCGACCTCGAGCAGCCGGACGTCGATGCGCGCGCCGGCGATCCGCTCGCTCACCGCGTGCTGCAGCGGCTCGACCAGGTGCAGCGTGTCGTGCTTGTCGTGCACCTCCATCAGGATCTGCGCGTAGTTGAGCTGCGACTGCTCCGGCGATGCCGACAGCCAGAAGCGCGGTCCGCCGCCGCCGACGAAGGTCGTCAGCGAATGGAGCCGATCGCCGGACACCTCGCGGATGATCGCCTCGACTTCGCTGGTCACCTCCTGCGTCGCCGACAGCGGCGCGTCCTCGGGGAGCCAGACGTCCACGTAGGACAGGTACTGCAGGTCCTTCGGGAAGTACTGCGTCTTCAACCGCGACGCCATCCCGCCGCCGGCCACCAGGAACGCCATCGCGCCGGCGAGGAATGCCCAGCGGTGGGCGATGGCCGCGCGTCCGATCCGGTAGTACGCCGCCGCGAACCCGGAGCTGCGGCGCTCCTCGATTGTCGGCTCGGCCTTCGGCCGCAGCAGGTAGTAGCCGAGCAGCGGGATGAAGGTCATCGACACCAGGCGCGACGCCACCAGCGAGGCGCCGATCACGACCGGCAGGCTGTAGAGGAACGTGCCGGTGTCGCCCGGCATCATCAGGAACGGCAGATAGGCGACGATGTTGGTGATCGTGGCGAACAGGATGGCGGTCGCGAGTTTGGTCGGCCCGAGCCACGCGGCGACGATCGGCGGATGGCCGGCCGCGAGATCGCGCTTGATCGCGTCGCCGGCCACCACCGGGTCGTCGACCAGCAGGCCGAGCGCGATGATCAGCGACGCGATCGACACCTGCTGGAGATCGATGCCGAGCGCGTACATCATCCCGAAGGTCATCGCCAGCGTGATCGGGATCGACAGCGCCATCAGCAGCGCCGACCGCCATTCCCAGAAGCCGATCAGCGAGACCAGCACGACCAGCGCGATCGCCTCGTAGAGGCTGTTCATGAACAGCGACACGTTCTCGGCGACCTGCCGCGGCTGATCCGAGGTGCGCGCGAGCGCGAGATCCTCCGGGAGCCGCGACTTCAGCTCGGCGAGGCGCGCGTCGACGGCCGCCGCGAACCGATCGATCTTCTGGCCGGCGCGCATCTGGATCGCGATCGTGACGGCGCGGCTGCGCCGCCACTGGCCGTCGGCGCCGCGGCTGCCGTAGAAGTTGAGATACGAGGGCGGGCTGGCGTAGCCGCGGCCGACGTCGACGAGATCGCGCAGGTAGACGGCGCGGCCGTTGGCCGTCGGCACCAGCACCTGGCCGATGTCGCGCTCGCTCTTGAACTCGCCCGACGGATCGATGGTCAGGTTCTTGCCGCCGACCTCCATCACGCCGCCGCTGGCGGTGATGTTGCGGCCGGCGAGGACGTCGCGCAGTGTGGCCGGGCTGACGCCGTACGAGGCGAGCCGCTCCTGCGAGTACTCGAGGAACACGCGCTCGGCGAGCAGGCCCGACCGCGTCACCTTCGACACGGTCGGCAGCGTCTTCAGCGTGCGGGTGATCAGATCGGTGTACTCGTCGAGCTGGCGGTAGGTGTACTTGTCGCCGGCGACCGCGGTCAGCTTCGCCTCCGCCTCCGACGGATCGCGGACGACGATCGCGGTCCACGCGTCGGGATGCATTTCCGAGGCGCGCAGGCGATCGCGCAGGAACGTCGCGACGTAGCGCTCGATCGCGCGATCGTCGGCGGCGCTCGCGGCGTCGACGGCGACGAATCCCGGCCCCTGCAGCACGCGCGCGTCGTGCAGCAGGCCGTCGGCGGTCGCCCCGTCGACGAACAGGTCGAGCTGCGGCCGCACCGCGTCCGGCTCGATCGATTCCGGCAGGCCGTGCGCGATCGTCACGCGCGGCGCGGCGCCGTCGGCGGCGTGCGCGCGGGCCGCCTCGATGGCGGCGCGCAGTGCCTTCGCGCGCAGCCCGATCTCCAGCGCGCCGGTCTTCGGGCTGGCCACCGTCA
>Ga0134121_10004748_pt1 | contig 11079 bp, 10 predicted proteins | sample KB301_FD_96463 | JGI IMG/M metagenome (GOLD analysis project Ga0134121, IMG submission 96463) | Terrestrial soil microbial communities without Nitrogen fertilizer from Kellogg Biological Station, Michigan, USA - KB3-0-1 | ecosystem: Environmental > Terrestrial > Soil > Unclassified ...
ACCCTTGCCGCCGGTGGCGTCCAGCACGCGCTGCGCCCAGCCTTCGTCCGCGGTGTCGAGCACCACATCCGCGCCGTATTCGCCGAGCCGCGACCGATGCTCGGGCTTGCGCGAAGTACCGATAACCTTCGATGCGCCCAGCAGCTTGGCGATCTGCAGCCCCATGAGGCCAACCCCCGAGGCGGCGCCGAGGATGAGCACGCTCTCGCCGCGCTGTAGCCGGCCGTTGCCGACGATCGCGTCATGCATCGTGAGCAGGGCGAGCGGCAGCACGGCGGCCTGCTCGAGATCCACGCCTGCCGGCACCGGGAGCACACACGACGAGCACGCGTACTCGGCGTAGCCACCCGAACCCATGCACATCACGGGCTCGCCACTGTCGGCGCGCTCGCCCGACCAGTCCATGCCGGGGATCTGTCCCTCGTCGCCCGGCGTGCGCGTAAGGTCGCGCCGGTTGAGACCCGCGTAGCGCACGCGTACGAGCGTCTCGCCGGCCTTGGGCTGCGGTTGGGAAGCGTCCCGCAGCTCGAGTCCCTGTTTCGCGAAAACCGCTGCTTTCATGTGTACCATCGTCCAGAGAGTAAGCCATGAATTTACCGCTTCGCCTGCACCATTACGCCTGGGTCACGAAGGATCACGAGGCGAATCGCAGGTTCTTCGAGGACGTGCTGGGCATTCCGCTGGTGGCGACCTGGTGCGAGAAGGCCTTCGCCGCCGAGGTCGGGCGGGAGCTCGAGTACTGCCACGCCTTCTACGGCCTCGCCGACGGCGGTGCCATCGCCTTCTTCCAGTTTGCCGACCCGAAGGACTACGAACAGTTCAAGGCGCAGCACCCGAGGCAAGCGCGTTTCGGCCATATCGCGCTCAAAGTCGACCGCGCCACCTTCGCCGACATGGAGCGTCGATTGAAGGGCGCGGGCTTCACCTACCGCGTGACCGACCACGGCTATTGCCGCTCGATCTACGTGATGACGCCCGACGAGATGAAGCTCGAGTTCACGCTCGACCCGGACAACGTCGCCGACATCGACGCCGCGCGCCGCGCGGACGCGCACGCGGCGCTCAAGCGCTGGCTGGCCGGCGACCGTACGCCCAACAACACCGACCACAAGAGCACCTTCGCATGATTCCCAAGGCACTGCACGAGCACATCGATACCGCATTCCCCGCCCATGTCTGCCTGGTCGGCCTGGCGCTGCCCGACGGCTATGCGCAGATCACGCCGCGCGGCAGCACCATGGTCTACGACGACCAGCACCTCGCGCTGTGGGAGCGCGGCAAGGGCTCCACCAACGCGCAGCTGCGCGACGGTGCCAAGGTCACCGTGTTTTTCCGCAAACCTGCGCTGCGCGAGTCCGGCCTGCTGCCGAAAGGCGGCATCGCGCGCTTCTACGGCACCGCCAAGGTGCACAAGTCGGGCGCGGTCTACGACCGTGTATGGCAGAAGCTGGTGCAGCCGGAAAAGGACCGCGACCCTCAGAAGGCCGGCTACGCCGTGCTGGTGCGCGTCGAGCGCGCCGAGGACCTGGACGGGCAGCCGCTCAAGCTTTGATCCCGGTATTGATCGTCGGCGGCGGTCCGGTCGGCCTGGCGCTGGCGATCGAGCTGGGCGGGCGGGGCGTTCCCTGCACGCTGATCGAGCAGGGCGACGGCCGGATCGTCGAGGCGAAGATGTTCGCCACCGGCATCCGCACGCTGGAGTTCTGCCGCCGCTGGGGCATCGCGCGGGAGGTGCGCGACTGGGGCTTCCCGCGCGACTTCCCGTTCGACAACGTGTTCGTGACCTCGCTCGCGGGCTACGAGCTCGCGCGCATTGCGATGCCCTCGATCGAGCGCACGCCAGTGGTGGAGCAAAGCCCGGAGAACTTTGCGCACTGCCCGCAATTCGTGTTCGATCCGATCCTGCGGCGCAAGGCCGACTCGCTGCCCGGGGTGACGCTGCGCTACGGCACGCGGCTCGAGCGCTTCGAGGAGCGCGACGATCGCGTCGTAGCACACCTCGAGGGCGGCGAGACGCTGGAGGCCTGCTTTCTCGCCGGCTGCGACGGTTTTTCGAGCGCCATCCGCAAGGCGCTCGGCATCGAGATGCGCGGCGACGCGCTTCTGAACCGCGCGGTGAACATCATGTTCCGCGCGCCCGCGCTCTCGTCGCTCCACGACAAGGGCAATGCCGGCCGCTACGTCACCATCGGCGTGGACGGCCCGTGGGCCAGCCTCACCGCCGCCGACGGCCGTGAGCGGTGGCGCCTGATGCTCTACGACGAGAAAGACCTGAGCGACCCGCAGGCGGCGCAGGCCGTGCGCCGCGCCGTGGGTCGCGACTTCGATTTCGAGGTGCTCACCGTAGGGGTGTGGGCGCGGCGCAACCTGGTAGCGGAGCGCTATGGCACGAAGCGCGTGTTCCTGGCCGGCGACGCGGTGCACGTGATGCCGCCGAACGGCGGCCTCGGCATGAACACCGGCATCGGCGATGCCGTCGACCTCGGCTGGAAGCTCGCGGCCGTGCACCAGGGCTGGGGCGGGCCGGCGCTGCTCGCGAGCTACGACGCGGAGCGCCGTCCGGCCGGGGCGCGCGCCTGCGCCGAGGCGATGCGCAACTTCGATCGCATCACGCCACGGCGCCATTTCCCCGACATCCACGCCGATACCGAAGCGGGGCGCAAGGTGCGCGCGGAACTCGGCGCCAAGCTGTCCGTCTCGATGCGCAACGCCTGGGACAACCCGCTCAATACCCACCTCGGCTATCGCTACGACGGCTCGCCCATCACGATCCCCGACGGCGCGCCGCCGGCTGAGCCGGAAGACTCGCGCATCTACGTGCAGTCGAGCCACCCCGGCGGCCGGGCGCCGCATGCCTGGCTCGCCGACGGTCGCTCGACGCTCGATCTCTTCGGCAAGGGCTTTACGCTGCTGCGCTTCCAATCCCGCGACTGGGATCCGCGACGGGAGGCGAGGCAGCGCGGCATGCCGCTCGAGGTCGTCGACATCGACGACACGGCGAGCGCCCGACTCTACGAGAGGCGCCTGGTGCTGGTGCGGCCTGACGGGCATGTAGCATGGCGTGACGACGTGCCGCCGGCCGACGCCGGCGCCGTGCTCGACCGTGCGCGCGGCGCAATTCATTCGAACGTTCCTCAGGAGGAGGTCTCGTGATCAAGACGTTATTGGGGGTAGTGCTGGCGCTCGCCGCAGGCGCGGCTTCGGCGCAGCAGGAATTCAAGATCGGTGTCGTCGCTTCCATGTCGGGCGGCTTCGCCGCGGCGGCCAAGGACACCATCGACGGCTGGCGCGCCTGGGAGAAGGCGCACGGCCTGCCGGGGAAGAAGATCATCGTCGAGACCCTCGACGACGAGACCAACCCGGTGAGCGCGTCCAACGCGTTCCGCCGCATCGCTTCCGACCCGGGCGTGAGCCTCATCTACCTCTTCATCCCGTCGAACTCGGTGATGGCGGTGAAGTCCCTCGCCTCGGAGTTCAAGGTGCCGATCGTAGCCGGCGGCGCGGCCGATGCCATCGGCATCCCGGCCGATCCATGGCTCTTCAAGGTGGCGCCGGCGGTGCGCGACTTCATGACCGTGTTCTCGCAGTACGCGCAGAAGAAGGGCTACAAGCGCGTCGCCTCGATCAACTCGGCCGATGCCTTCGGCCAGGCCGAGATCACCAACCTCAAGGCGCTCGCGCCGAAGATGGGCCTGACCCTTGTCGCCGCCGAGACCTTCAACGTCGAGGACACGAGCTTCAACGCCCAGCTCACGCGCATCCGCGCGGCGAATCCCGACATCATCTACAACGGCGCGAGCGGGCGCGCCGCCATCCTCACCTGGCGCGCCTTCCAGCAGATGGGCTTCAAGCAGCCGCTGGTGGTGACGCAGGCCGCGATCAGCAAGGCTTTCTTCGACGCCATCGGCTCGGCCGACGCGGCCGACGGCCTGATGACGCCGATGCAGACCGGCGTCTTCGGCGGCGCGGCGGCCGCCGACGCGAAGCTCTACGGCGAGATGGAGAAAGCGCTCGGCCGCACGCCGGTGTACTTCAACACCTTCGGCTTCGACGTGGGCTTGATCACGGAATACGCGGTCAGGAACTCCGACGGCTCGCGCCAGGGCCTGCGCGACGCGCTCGAGCGCATCAAGGACCTGCCGGCGGTGAACGGTCCGGTGACGTACACCCGGGACGACCACACCGGCCAGAACTTCCGCTCCATCGTGATGGGGAAGCTGAAGAGCGGCAAGCCGGTCCCCGCGGACTGACGCAGTGGATGTCTCGGTCTTCGTCCAGCTCCTGCTGCCGGGGCTGACGACCGGCTGCGTCTACGCGCTCGTCGCGCTCGGCTTCGTGCTGTGCGCGAACGTCTCGGGGGTCGTGAATTTCGCGCAGGGCGAATACGTGATGCTGGGCGGCGTGGTCGCCGCCTGGCTCGTGCCGCACGGGGTGCCGCTCCCGCTCGCCATCGTGATCGCGGTGGCGGTGGGCGGCGGCCTCGGCGCGCTGCAGGAGCGCCTGACGCTCGCCCCCGTGCGCTCGAGCCCGGACTTCATCCAGATCACCATCACGCTGGGCGTGGCCGTGGTGCTGCGCGGCGTGGCGCTCATCGCGTTCGGCAAGGATCCGCTGTCCATGCCAGGCTTCAGCGGCGACGGCGTGTTCCATCTCGCCGGCGCGGCGGTGCCGGTGCAGAGCCTCTGGGTGTGGGGCGCCACCGCGCTGATGCTCGCCGCCATGTTCGGCTTCCTGATGCGCACCAACCCCGGCCGGGCGGTGCGCGCGTGCGCCATCAATTTGCAGGCGGCGCGCCTGATGGGCGTCGACGCCGAGCGGCTCACGCTGCTCGTGTTCGCCGTGGCGGGCGCCACCGCGGCGCTCGCCGGCGCGGTGATCGCGCCGATCGTGCTTGCCACCTGGGACGCCGGCATCGCCTACGGCCTGAAGGGATTCGTCGGCGCCATCCTCGGCAGCTTTCGCTCGCCGCTCGTCGCAGTGCTCGGCGGCCTCGGCATCGGCATCCTCGAGTCGTTCGCCGCGGGCTACGTGTCGTCCGGCTACAAGGACGCCATCGTGTACGGCGTGCTGCTCGCGTACCTGCTCGCCCGCGGCGGCGTGTTCGTTTTCGGCCGCGCCTCGCTCCCCTCGCGATGAAGGCGCGCCTCGCGCTGGCAAGCTTCGTCGCGCTCGTCATGCTCTACCCGCTGGTCGTGCGCGGCAGTTATCCGCTCGGCGTCGGCATCATCACCGGCGCGCTCGCAGCAGGCACGGTGGGCTTCGTCCTCCTGCTCGGCTATGCCCACCAGCTCGCCCTTGGCCAGGCGGGCTTCTGCATGGTCGGGGGCTACGCCAGCGCCATCCTCTGCGTGCAGTACAAGTGGGATCCGTTGCTCGCGCTTCTCGCCGGCGCGGCGGCGGCGATGGCGGTCGCCTGGGCCATCGCCACGCCGATCCTCAAGCTGCGCGGCTTCGTGCTCGCCATGGCATCGCTCGCCCTCCACCTGATCCTGGTGGTGGTGGCTTTCGAGGCGCCGTTTACCGGCGGCGCGCTCGGCACCTACGGCGTGCCCAAGTTTGCGGCCGTCGGCCTGCCGCTCACGGCCGACCTCGCCTATTACTACGCGGTGTGGACCCTCGTGCTCGCCTTCGTCGGCATCGGCCTCGCCATCGACCGCTCGCGCATCGGGCGCGCGCTCAAGGCGATCGCGGCGAGCGAGACGGCGGCGCTCTCCGTCGGCATCGACATCCTGCGCCACAAGGCGCAGATGTTCGTCCTCTCCGCTGGCATGGCGAGCGTCTGCGGCAGCCTGGCGGTGCATTACCTGCGCGCGATGGACCCGAACGTCTTCGGCTTCGCCTTCAGCCTGAACTTCATCACCGCGGTGATCGTCGGCGGCCTGCAGAGCATCTGGGGCGGCGTGGTGGGCGCGGCGCTGATCACCGGCATGCGCGAGCTCTTGCGCGGCCTGTCGCTGCCGTTGTGGGAGGGCGTGATCATGGGCGCACTCACCGTGGTGGTGCTGATCGCCTTTCGCTACGGTTTCGCCGGGTTCCTGTCGCGCCTCTACGATCGCTTCGCGAATCGCAGAGGAGCCACGCGCGTGGCGCTCGTCGAGCCCGATGCCAGGGCGCTGGCGCCGATCGCCCAGCCGGCGGCGCTCGAGGTGCAAGGCGCCTGCCGCTCGTTCGGAGCGCTGCGCGCAGTCAACGACGTGAGCTTCACGCTCGCCGCCGGCGCCGTCGGCGCCGTGATCGGCCCGAACGGCGCCGGCAAGACCACGCTCTTCAACCTGGTGTGCGGCTACCAGCCGCTCGATGCAGGTGTCGTCCTGCTGGACGGCCGGTCAATCGAAAGGCTGCTGCCGAACCAGATCGCCGCCCTCGGCGTCGGCCGCACGTTCCAGAACCTGCAGCTCTTCGACAACATGAGCGTTCTCGAGAATGTGATGTGCGGCACGCACCGGCACCTCCTGAACCCGCGTGCAGCGACCGAGCAGGCCCGCGCGGCGCTCGCCTTCGTCGGGCTGGCCGGCGCTCAGACGCTTGCGCCGGGCGCGCTCGCCTTCGGCCACCAGAGGCTGGTGGAGATCGCGCGCGCGCTCGCCTTCGCGCCGCGGCTTTTGCTGATGGACGAGCCGGCCTCGGGGCTGAACGACTCGGAGACCGAGCGCCTCGGCGAGCTCGTGCTGCGTATCGCGGCGCTCGGTGTCACCGTGCTCCTCGTCGAGCACGACATGCGCCTCGTGATGGGGCTCGCAGACCACGTGGTCGTCATGCATCACGGCGAGAAGATCGCCGGAGGAGCGCCCGACGCCATCCGGCGCGAGCGAGCGGTGATCGATGCCTACCTCGGAGTGGAAGAGCATGCTGCATCTTGAGGGAGTCTGCAGCGGCTATGGCGCTTCGCTCGTGCTGCACGAGGTATCGCTGGAGGTCAAGCGCGGCGAGATCGTGGCGCTGATCGGCGCCAACGGTGCCGGCAAGAGCACGCTGCTCAATACCGTGATGGCGCTGGTGCGCGCCTCGCGCGGCTCGATCCGGTTCGACGGCGCCGAGATCGCCGGCCTGACGACGCAGGCCATCGTTCGCCGCGGACTCTCGCAGGTGCCGGAACGCCGCCAGCTCTTCGGCACGATGAGCGTGGAGGAGAACCTGCGCATGGGCGCGTATGCGAGCCCGCACGACCTCGGCGGCCGCCTCGACGAGCAATTCGCGCTGTTTCCGATCCTTGCCGACCGCCGGCGGCAACCGGCGCAGACCCTGTCGGGCGGCGAGCAGCAGATGCTCGCCATCGCGCGCGCCAATATGTCGCGGCCGCGGCTGCTGCTGCTGGACGAGCCGAGCCTCGGCCTCGCGCCGCTCCTGGTCGAGCGCGTCATGATGGAGATCAAGCGCCTGCGCGCGGCCGGCGGCACCGTGCTCGTGGTCGAGCAGAACGCCCGCGCCGCTCTCGCCGCCGCCGACCGCGGCTACGTGATCGAGAACGGACGCGTGACCCGTTCGGGCGACGCGGCAGCACTGCTCGCCGACCCCACTGTGCAGGAGGCGTACCTCGGAGGTGAGGGCGCCACGACCGGTGGCATGGAAGCGAGACTGCGTCGGCGTCGCGCGTCGATCCTCGGCCGCTAGGAATGCTTAGAATGCGCGCCTCCAGCGATGGCCGTTAACCTTCCGCCGCCAGATCCGAATTCGCTGCTCGCCGTAGCGGGCGTCGACCTCGGCGTTGCCATGGCCGGCGTGCGCAAGGCCAATCGCAAGGACTTGCTCGTCATGCGCCTCGCACCCGGGACGGCGGTCGCGGGCGTCTTCACCCAGAACCGCTTCTGCGCCGCACCGGTGGTGCTCGCCAAGAAGCACTTGAAGAACGAGGTGCAGGCGCTGGTGGTAAATACGGGCAATGCCAATGCCGGCACCGGCGACGATGGCATCCGGCGGGCGATGCAGGTGTGCGACGCGCTGGCGAGCCATCTCGGCTGCGACGCCGATCAGATCCTGCCGTTCTCGACCGGCGTGATCATGGAGCCGCTGCCTGCCGACCGCATCGTCTCTGCGTTGCCGCACGCATTGCTCCACCAGGACGACTGGCTCTCGGCCGCCGAGGCGATCATGACCACCGACACCGTGCCGAAGGCCTACTCGCGCAAGGTGCGCCTTTCGCGCGGCATGGCCGTCGTCACCGGCATCGCCAAGGGCGCCGGCATGATCCGGCCGGACATGGCGACGATGCTCGGTTTCATCGCGACGGACGCGCACGTTCCGCAGAGGACTCTCCAGGGCTTGCTCGACCGGGTCGCAGGGCGCTCCTTCAACCGCATCTCGGTGGACGGCGACACGTCGACCAACGACTCGCTGATCCTCGCGGCCACCGGCCGCGGACCCGCGGCCTCCGGCCGGCGCGATCTCCTCAAGCTCGAGGTCGCGATCGGCGAGGTCGCGCGCAGCCTCGCGCAGGCGATCGTGCGCGACGGCGAGGGCGCCACGAAATTCGTCACCGTGCACATCGAGCGCGGACGCGATGCCGGTGAATGCTGGCGGGTGGCCTATGCCATCGCGCATTCGTCGCTGGTGAAGACCGCATTCTTTGCCTCCGACCCCAACCTCGGGCGCATCCTCGCCGCCATCGGGAACTCCGGCGTGCGCGGCCTGGATACCGGGAAAGTGGACCTGTACCTCGACGCGGTGCGCGTTGCGCACCAGGGTGGCCGCGATCCGGCTTACCGCGAAGAGCAGGGCGTGGCGGCCATGAAGAAAGCCGAATTCACCGTGCGCGCCGTGCTGCACCGGGGAAAGGCGAGCGCCACCGTCTGGACCTGCGACCTGTCGTTCGACTACGTCAAAATCAACGCAGAATACCGCACGTGAATAAAGAGCTCGAGCAAATCCTTCGGCGCCTGGGTGCGCTGCTGCCGCAGGCCGCGCCGGAGACGGACTGGAAGGCGAGCATCGCCTTTCGCTGGCGCTCCGGCGGAAGCCCCGGCGCGCCGGGCTGGTTGCAGCCGGTACGGCAAGTGCATCGCATTAAGCTTTCGGACCTGCGCGGCATCGACAAGCAGATCGCGCGCGTCGAGCAGAACACCAAGCAGTTCCTCGGCGGCCAGCCCGCCAACAACGTGCTCCTAACCGGCGCGCGCGGCACCGGCAAGTCGTCGATCGTCAAGGGTTTGCTCAACAAGTACGCAAGACAGGGGCTGCGGCTGATCGAGGTGGAGAAGAACGACCTCGTCGACCTGCCGCAGATCGTCGACCAGGTCGCCGGCCGCGGCGAGCGGTTCCTCCTCTTCTGCGACGACCTTTCCTTCCACGGCGCCGAGGACGGCTACATCGCGCTGAAGGTCGCGCTCGATGGGTCGATCTCGACCACCTCCGAGAACATGCTGATCTACGCCACTTCCAACCGCCGCCACCTGATGCCGGAGTACATGGCGGAGAACCTCGAGACCAAGTACGTCGGCGACGAGATCCACCCCGGCGAGACGGTCGAGGAAAAGATCTCGCTCTCCGAGCGCTTCGGCCTGTGGGTCACGTTCTACCCGTTCGACCAGGACGAGTACCTGGAGATCGTCGGCCATTGGCTGAAGACCTTCGGCGCGAAGCTCTCCGATGCTGCGCGCGAGGAGGCGCTGCAATGGGCGCTGCAGCGCGGCTCGCGCAGCGGGCGCGTCGCCTACCAGTTCGCGCGCGATTGGGCGGGACGGCACGGCAAAAAGTGATCGAGGTCGCGGCGGCGGTGATCCAGCGGCCCGACGGCCGCTTCCTGCTCGCGCAGCGTCCGACGGGCAAGGTCTACGCGGGCTACTGGGAATTCCCCGGCGGCAAGATCGAGCCGGGCGAGCCCGCCGAGGGCGCCCTCGCCCGCGAGCTGCACGAGGAGCTCGGCATGGACGTGCGCGTTGCCTACCCCTGGATCCGGCGCGAGCACGTCTACCCGCACGGCCATGTCGGCCTCAATTTCTTCCGCGTGCTCGAATGGTCGGGCGAGCCCCACCCGCGCGAGGACCAGGCGATCGCGTGGCAGGCGCTCGGCGCCGCGATGGTGGCACCGATGCTGCCGGCGAATGCGCCGGTGCTGGCATCGCTCGCGTTGCCGCATGAATATGCGGTTACCGATGCGGCAAGGCTCGGCACGGCAGAGATGCTGGCGCGACTCGAGCGGCGGCTGGAGAGCGGGCTGCGGCTCCTGCAGATCCGCGAGCCGGGGTTGGACGCACCGTCACGTGAGCTGTTTACAAGCGAGGCGCTCGGCCTCGCGCATCGCCATGCCTGCAAGGTGCTGGTGAAGACGCCGCACGCCAGCGCCGACGGCGTGCACTACACGGCGGCGGAGCTCATGCGGCTCGAGCGGCGGCCCAACGCTGGCCTCGCGGCAGCTTCGTGCCACACGCGGCACGAGCTAGAGCGGGCGATGCAGCTCGCGCTCGACTTTGCGGTGGTCGGTCCGGTGCTGGAGAAGGGCGCGGCCGAGCCGCTTGGCTGGCAGAAGTTCGCGGACCTCGTGCGCGGCACGAGCGTTCCGGTCTATGCGATTGGCGGGCTCAAGCCGGCGGACATGAGCGATGCGTGGCGCGCAGGTGCGCACGGCCTCGCGATGATCCGCGGCAGCTGGGGCTAGTCGTCCCTCGAGGGGTCCGGCGGCGCATCCTTGGTCGGGACGCGAAAGCTCTCGTCGGCCCATTTGCCGAGATCGATCAACCTGCAGCGCTCGCTGCAGAACGGCCGCCACTCGTTCTCGCCCGAGTAGGGCGAAAGCGTCCCGCACCGCGGGCACGGCACCTTCCTTACAGGTTGCAAAACGTGAGCTCGAACGGCACGTCCCAGTCGGCGGTGCGCGTCTTCGCGTCTTCGCTGTTCTGGGAGAGGAAGCGGATATTGAGCACGTACTTGTTGGCGCTGATTTCGGGCACGCACGGCGCCGTCGGGTCGAGCCGCAGCCGCAGCATCTGGGCGGTCTTGCCGCCGAGCATCTGCTGGAACATGCCCTGCGGCGCGTTCACGCTCTGCGGCCGGCCCGATTCGCGCAGGATGCGCAGGATGATCGCCGTGCCGTCGCGCAGCGGATAAAGGGGCCCGGTCCACGCGGCGAGCTGGCCGGTGCGCTCC
>Ga0134121_10004750_pt1 | contig 11079 bp, 11 predicted proteins | sample KB301_FD_96463 | JGI IMG/M metagenome (GOLD analysis project Ga0134121, IMG submission 96463) | Terrestrial soil microbial communities without Nitrogen fertilizer from Kellogg Biological Station, Michigan, USA - KB3-0-1 | ecosystem: Environmental > Terrestrial > Soil > Unclassified ...
GCCTCCATGAGTCCGCATTTGACGGGTCAGTTTCCATCGTATCGTCCCCGACGCCTGCGCCAGTCCCCCGCCCTGCGGCGTCTGGTCGCCGAAACGCGGCTGAGCGTTGACCAACTGGTGCTCCCTTTGTTCGTCCGCGCGGGCCGCAAGTTGCGCCGGCCGGTGGAAGCCATGCCCGGCGTGTTTCAGCTCTCTCCCGATGAATTGCTGCGCGACGTCACCGCGGCCCATGAATCCGGCGTGCCGGCGGTGCTGCTGTTCGGAATTCCGGATCGGAAAGACGAAAAGGCTTCCGGCGCCTGCGCCCGCAACGGAATCGTTCAACAAGCTGTCCGCCTTCTGAAAAGGGAACTTCCCGGGATGCTGGTCATCACGGACGTCTGCCTGTGCGAGTATATGAGTCATGGCCATTGCGGCGTGGTCCGCGGCTCAAAGACAGCCACTCGCATCCTGAACGATCCAACCCTGAAACTGCTGGCCCGGGCCGCCGTCAGCCATGCTGAGGCTGGCGCGGATATTGTGGCGCCGAGCGACATGATGGACGGCCGTGTGCGGGCGATCCGCGAGGCGCTCGATCAACAGGGATTCTCCGACACGCCCATCATGTCTTACGCCGCAAAATTCGCCTCGGCGTTCTACGGCCCGTTCCGCGAGGCCGCGGAGTCCACGCCGAAATTCGGCGACCGTCGCAGTTACCAGATGAATCCGGCAAACGCCGGCGAAGCGTTGCGGGAAGTCGCGCTCGACATTCAGGAAGGCGCAGACATCGTGATGGTCAAGCCGGCGTTGGCCTGCCTGGACATTCTTTATCGCGTGAAAACGGAATTCGGTTACCCCACGGCCGCCTACTCGGTGAGCGCGGAATACAGCATGATCAAAGGAGCGGCGGCGAACGGTTGGATTGACGAGAAAGCCGTCACTCTGGAAACCCTGCTCGCGCTGCGACGCGCGGGAGCGGACATTCTGATTACCTACGCGGCGAGGGAAGCGGCGGAATGGCTCCGGGAAGAACGAAGCTGAACAACCTGTCAGGACCTGAACTTAAGAAACGCCAGAACGATGAACGTGACAATCAGGACAAAGAAAACGATTCCAACCGTGATGAATATCCTGTTGGCCTTGTTCGTTTTTTTGGAGAAGCCGGCGTTCGCCTCAAAGTTCATCGGACGCGTGCCCTGATCAAGGTCGTGGGCTTTGACGCCCTGCGGAATAACCATCGTTTTGTCGAGCGGCTTCTTGCCCGTGGCGGCCGCCGTTGAGCCCGTGCCTGACTCGAGGCGGATTTCCACCTGCCCCAGGCGCAGGATCTGACCCGGTTTGAGCACCATCTCGGACACCTGCTCGCCATTGACAAACGTGCCGTTCGTCGAGTTGAGGTCCCGGACGACGAGGTCGTTTCCGCGCTGGACAAGTTCGCAGTGATGGCTGGAAACGGACTGCTCTGGAATCTGAAACGCGTTGTCCTCAAGCCGGCCGATGGTGGTTTTATCCACCTTCAACTCGTAAGTAAGTCCCGTAAACCCTTCGCTGAGTACGACAAGTTTGGCCATAGGCTGGATGCTTAAAGCCATTATCTTCAGTGACTGCGTCAAGTCAAACGGTTTTCTGGGTGCGCGCCGTTTTCCTGGGTCAATGACGTTCAATCAGCGCGCGAAATTCGTCGAACAGCGGCGAGGAGTCGTGCGGCCCGGGAGACGCCTCCGGGTGATACTGGACGCAGAAGATCGGTTTGGTTTTGTGACGCAGCCCTTCGACCGTCTGGTCGTTCAGATTGATGCGATTGACGGCGACATCCGAAGGCAACGAGGCTGCGTCAACCGCGAAGCCGTGATTCTGGGAGGTGATTTCCACCTTGCCGGTTTCCAGATCCTTGACCGGCTGGTTGGCGCCGCGATGGCCGAATTTGAGTTTGAAAGTTTTGCCGCCGAACGCCAGGCCGAGTATCTGGTGTCCGAGACAAATCCCGAAAATCGGAACGTCTGCCTTGATCAGGTCGCCCACCGCCTGCACTGCGTAGTCCAGCGCCGCCGGGTCGCCGGGGCCATTGGACAAAAAAATTCCGGCTGGTTTGTATTTCAGCGCTTCCGCGGCGGGTGTTGCGGCCGGAACGACCTGGACCTTGAAGCCGCGTTGCCGCAGGCGGCGCAAGATGTTGTATTTCATTCCGAAGTCGTAAGCCACAATCGGAATGTCCGCCGCGGGCAACGGATCGCGAACGTCGCGGGCGGGCGTCGTGGCGTTGCCACGCACCAGACTGAAATTCGCGCTTTGCGCGTCGGCTTCGTCCCACAGGAAGGCTTTCGGGTGGGTCACCTCGCTGGCGTAATCAACGCCGATCAATCCCGGCCACTGCTTTGCGCGCTGAAGCGCGTCAGCCTCGGAAACGCCTCCGGTGGAGATGAACCCGTTGAGCGCCCCGCGGACGCGCAGCTTCCGGGTCAACGCGCGCGTATCCACTCCCTGCATGCCCGGAAGGCCGTTCTGTTCGAGATACTCGGCCAGCGAGAAATCCGCGCGCCAGTTGCTCACAATGGGCGACAGCTCCCGAATCACGAAGCCCGCCGCGTGCGGACGCCACGATTCAACGTCCACCCGGTTCACGCCGTAATTGCCAATGAGCGGGTAAGTCATCGTCACGATCTGGCCTTTGTAGGACGGGTCGGTGAGGATTTCCTAATAGCCGGTCATGGAAGTGTTGAAACAGACCTCGCCACAGGCCGACGCGCGCGCGCCGAAGCCTTCGCCGTGATAAACCGTGCCGTCCTCGAGTGCCAGAATCGCTTTCATCCTGTTTTGCCGCGCGATGCTAGGCGCGTTCGACCTGCGGTCAAGCTTTTCGCCGAAAGCCGTTCGCCACTCCGGCTACTTTTCCCGCCACACCACGCGGCCGCCGACGATCGTGGCCACCGGCTTTCCTTTGAGCGTCCAGCCGTAGAACGGGCTGTTGAACGATTTGCTGGCGGTTTGCTCCCGGGTGAAGACCCACTCGCGGTCCGGAGCAAAGACCGTGACGTCCCCATCGGCGCCGACGCTCAGGCTGCCCTTGCCGGCCAACCGCAGCAGCCGCGCAGGAGCGACCGTGAATTTTGCGATCAGGTCGGTGAGTCCCAGCTTCCCGGTGTGATGCAACTGCATGAGCGCCAGCGCCAACTCGGTTTCCAACCCGGTGATCCCGAACGGGGCGTAGTCAAATTCAACTTCCTTTTCATAGTCGCAATGGGGCGCGTGATCGCTTCCGAGTATTTCCAGCGTGCCATCCACGATTCCCTCAATGATCGCCGCGCGATCCGAGGCGGACCGAAGCGTCGGATTCATTTTGAAATTCGTGTCATAGGCGGGCCAGAACGGACGTTCCGCCCTTCCGTTGTGAAAGCCGAACACCCCTTTGCCATCCGTTTCCCAGAACTTCCCGCTGCCGGCCAGCGCGGCGTCTGTGAGCACAAAATGGTGCGGGCAGGCCTCTCCTGACACGGGAACGCCGCGCCCTTTCGCCTCACGGATCAACCGCACGCTCCCGGCGGCGCTCACATGCTGGCAATGAACATGCCCGCCCGTCAGCTCGGCCAGTTGGATGTTGCGGGCCACGATGAGTTCCTCACCGGCTGCCGGCCATCCCCGCAAGCCAAGCATCGCGCTCCAGTAGCCCTCGTGCGCAACCCCGTCGCTGACCAGCGAATAGTCCTGGCAATGGTCAAGGATCGGCAGGTCGAACATGTGCGCGTATTCGAGCGCCCGTCGCATCAACTCGTTGTTCTGGACGCAGTGGCCGTCGTCCGTAATCGCCACCACGCCCGCCTTTTTCAACGAACCGATCTGCGCCAGTTCTTCGCCAGCGATCCCCTTTGTAATGGCTCCGGTGGCGAACACGTTCACCACCGCGTCGCGGCCCGCCCGCTCATGGATCAAAGCGACCGTGCCGGAATTGTCAATCGGCGGCGAAGTGTTCGGCATGCAGACCACCGTGGTGAATCCGCCGCGAGCCGCCGCAGCCGTTCCCGTGGCGATGGTTTCCTTGGCCGCCTGCCCCGGCTCGCGCAGATGAACGTGCAGGTCAATCAAGCCGGGGCAAACCACCAGTCCTTTTACATCCAGTCGCGCAACTTCAGCGGGGGCCCTGGTGTCGGCGTCCGGTCCAAGCGCCGCGATCCTTCCGTCCTGAATGAGCAGATCAGCGATGGAATCGAAACGACTGGCCGGATCGATGACGCGTCCGCCGGAGAGCAACAGCGAATTCATCGGCCACCCAGGATACACGGAGGTGAATTGACAACGCAAGCGCGGCCGTTAATTATGTCGGCGGATTTGCGGGCGTAGTTCAATGGTAGAACGGAAGCCTTCCAAGCTTCACACGAGGGTTCGATTCCCTTCGCCCGCTCCATCTTTCCGGCGCGCTGGATGTTTTTTCTCTTCCGCGGGCTATTTGCAGGCAACGCTTCGGTTTCGATCTTTCGAACCTTTTCCGGTTCCGGCTGGCCAAAAACACCAGCGTCAGTCTTTCCGTTGCAAGACTGGTAAAGGTATCAAAGGTGCTTCCTTCTCATGCCAGCCGTCGTTTGTTTCTGACAAGAACAGGAAAATGAAACTGGAAATTCAAAAGACCACACTGAAAGTCACCGGAGTCCGCGAACTCGGGGCAAACACCGCTCACGCGTTCCGCGACCAGGTCCGCGCCGCGCTCAATGCGTCGCTGCGTATCGTGGAGATTGATCTGGCCCGGACCTCCTTCGTGGACAGTTGCGGCCTGGGGGCGCTGATCGCCATCCTGAAAAGCGCCCGCGCCTGCGGTGCGACCGTGCGACTGGTGAATCCGACCTCCTCGATCCAGCAGATTCTCGAAATGACGCGGTTACACCGGTTGTTTGAAGTGGTGAACACGTTCGACGCCGTCCCCTCCAACTCTGATCTCCCGATGTCCCCGCCCGGCCGACCCGCTTCCGGCGATCTGGCGGTGAAGTAACGCCGGAGGCGTCAGATTAGAACTGCATTGCGGCTCCGTTCGTCCGCCACTTTTCTTCGGTCGCCCACAGGTCAAGCGGGATGAACGATTTTCCAAACTTGAGGAAACGCGTGCTTCCGTCGGCGAATGCGTAATCCGATCCTCCCCCCCGCGTGTTTCTCGACACCGTTGAGTGACGGCTCTGGTCCACTTCGGTCACGTCGTTGCCGACGCCCTCCAGAAAATCCATGTAGAAGTGCCCGTGCTCGGGCTTTTCGCCGTGCTTTTCGCCGAACAGAATGGTTTCGCTCGGCTCTTTGATGTCGGTTTCCTTCATCGACTTGTCGATGATCGCGCCCAGACTGAAGCTGCCCCCCATTAGCGCCTCAAAATAATCATTCCACCCGTTGATGATGTAGCTGCGATTCGTCGAGTCCGCCGGGTAATTCACCGGATCGACACCGTTCGAGGCCGGGTTCGGAACGTCGCTGGGGCATTTCAAAATGCGATAATCGCGATAGCCGTCGCGCAGTTGCGTGGGCCAGCGCCCCTTCACGGTCCGGGCCGGCAGATTGCCACTGTTGTCGTCAACATACATCGTCGCTGAAAGAGTCAACTGCCGGAGATTGTTGACGCAACTGATGCGGCGCGCGGCCTCCTTGGCTCGCGCCAGTGCCGGCAGGAGCATCGCCGCCAGAATGGCGATGATGGCGATCACCACCAGAAGTTCGATCAAAGTAAACGCGACCATGGAGCGGGCTCCCGCCGATGTGTCGTCAGCGAGCGTTTCGTCGGCTGTCGTATCGATGCGTGCTTGTCTATCCATAAACATCAAGGTTTCCGGCTTTTCATGGCCCCCAGAAAGCCGTGCAAGTGTTGTGCACCTATTGCGAACCGAAACAACAAGCCATGGTTAATGGCCTTTTCACTCGAATATGTCACGGCTAAACTCGTCCACTCTACGCATGACTTCCAAACAAAACGTCCTGATCGCCGTGGCCGTGCTGCTCGCCGGCTTCTACGTTTACTTCTTCACGGACTGGATCAATCGCCCGCGTATTCAAATTCTTGCGCAAACGCGGCCCGTCCGGCCCAGGCGGCAAACCGCGCAAACGTATCCCGTCAATTTCACGCTGGACGGCGATTACTCTCTTACTTCCGTCAAGGTCGTGCTCCTGAGTGCGTATGAAACCAACAAGTTTGCACCTCCTTTGTGGCATCTGGTTGCCTACACGAACGCGACGCCGACGCACGGATTCCTTTACGGCGGCAGGCTGCCGGGACTTCGTCCCAGGCTTACCAACTCCCGTCCGGAGACGTTGAAACCGGATACCATGTACCGATTGTTTGTCGAGGCCGGACGCGCCCGCGGCCAGATCGATTTCCGTACCAGCGGCCCGATCGAGACGGGGAATTGACTCACTTCGCCAGGTGACAGGACACCCAGTGGCCCGCCGACAGCTCTCGTAATGCGGGGAGCTCCGTTTTGCACCTCGGTTCCGCGACTGGACACCGGGGATGGAACGGGCAACCACGGGGTGGACTGATCGGTGACGGAGCATCGCCCGGAAGAATAATTCTTTGGCGCTTGGAATCCGGGTCCACCACCGGGACTGCGGAGATGAGCGCTTGGGTGTAGGGATGCTTTGGCGTCTGGACCACCGCTTTCGCTTCGCCCAACTCCACCACTTTACCCAGATACATCACCATCACCCGCCGGCTGATGTGCTCGACGACGGCAAGGTCGTGCGCGATGAACAAGTAGGCCAGGCCGTGTTGTTGCTGGACGTCCTGCAGCAGGTTGACGATCTGTGCCTGAACGGAAACGTCCAGCGCGCTCACCGGTTCGTCGCAGACGATCAACTTCGGCTCGACCGCCAGCGCGCGCGCGATGCCGATCCGCTGTCGCTGTCCGCCGCTGAACTCGTGCGGATAACGCTGCGCGTAGGCCGGGTCGAGTCCGACGGCCTGCAGTAATTCAGCTATGCGCTTTTGACGGGCGGCGGCGCTGTCGGCCAGTTCATGGATGTCGAGCGCTTCGCCGACGATCTCCTCGATTGTCATTCGCGGATTCAACGAACCGTAGGGATCCTGGAAAACCATTTGAAACTTCCGGCGACGCGCCCGCAGCTGGCCGCCGGCGAGTCGCGTGATGTCCTCGCCTTCGAATAGAATGCTCCCCGCGGTCGGCTCAACGAGCCGCACAACGGCACGGCCCAAAGTTGTCTTTCCGCAACCACTCTCGCCGACCAACCCCAGCGTCTCGACGGCTTCCAATCCAAAGCTGACGTCGTCCACCGCTCTCACGAACTGTTTCGCGCGCGAAAACAGACCGTGCTTCACCGGGAAGTGGACTTTGAGGTTTTGGACTTCGAGGAGGTTCATGGCGCGAACGTCTTAAAGTTCGGCCACAAACTCTTCGAGCGTCAACCCCGCCTGTTCAATAACGCCTTTGAGCGTACCGGGTTTGAGCGGTTTGTGCTGGGGAACAAACACCGTCCGGCCTTCTCTCCGCAAAATAAGATGCGATCCGGTCTGACGAAGTTCTACGAAGCCGATACGTTTCAACGCGCGAGCCGCCTTCGCGCCGCTGACATCGCGCGGCAGTTTCACGTAATAGCGAGGACCGGGTCTTCCACGAAATGCAACCGAACCCGTTTGGGCCGTTTGCCCGATTCGAAATAGCCGTCCACTGCGTCAGCAATCATCGCGTCCAATTCCGCAAACGAATCGCCCTGCGTTGTGATGCCGCCGCCACCGGGAGCATCCCAGCGCGCAACGAAGCCGCCCGTCTCCCGGCACGGTTCGATACGGAGAGTGATCTCAGTGATTGCGCTCATCGCCGGAAATTAAGCGCGGACGCTAACAAACGTCAACCGGCATGTTGCGCCCATACCTCTGAACGCCCGTGCTTCTGCGGGAAGTGGTTTAATCACTCCAACTCCTGGCTTGTGGCCTTCTCGTTCATGAAGACATCGATGACTTCGTCGAATCACAGTAAGGACACCGCACCCAGCACTTTGGCTCGACTTCGACCAGTTCGGGGATTCCGTCCGAACATTCCGGCTTCGCGATCGGACAGCGTGGAGCGAATCGACACCCACGCGGCAACGCGTTCAGTTGCGGCACGGCGCCGGGAATGGCACGCAATCGTTTGGTGGGGCGAGCGTCCTCGCGAGCCGCCGTCCCTGCGCTTCGATGCGCTGCGTCCTGCTCGTCAGCAGCCTCGCCCCACTCGCCGAGTTTCGGGACGGAATTCATCAATGCCTGCGTGTAAGGATGCAGCGGACGCCGCAGCAACTCCTTCGCCGGCGCCAGTTCGACGATCTGCCCGGCATACATCACCGCCACGCGGTCAGCGATGTCGCCCACGATTCCAAGGTTGTGGGTGATGAGCAGGATGGCCATGCCGAGCCGCTCTTTCAGTTCGCGAAGCAGATCAATGATCTGCGCCTGAATGGTCACGTCCAGGGCGGTCGTCGGCTCGTCAGCAACGAGAAGCTTCGGGTGTGAAGCAATCGCCATCGCGATCATGACGCGTTGTTGCATCCCGCCGGAAAGTTGATGCGGATAGTCCTTGAGGCGCGATTCCGGCGCCGGAATGCCGACCAGTTTCAAAAGGCGAATCACCTCCGCATCGTAATCTTTCGAGGTAGGGCGCGTCACTCCGTGCGCGCCGCTTCGTGTATCCGGCCGAGCGGCGGGCAGAGGACTGCCCGCCTTACCGGCTAAATCCGGTCGATGCAGCTTGAGCGCTTCTTTGATCTGGGCGCCGACGCGGAACACCGGGTTCAGCGACGCGCCCGGTTCCTGGAAAACGTAGCTCACCGTCCCGCCGCGAATCGCCTGAAGCTCCTTCTTTGACATCGTCAATACGTCCGCCCCTTCGAGCCGTATCTCGCCGCCAATGTATGTCGCCGGCGGCGATGGCACCAGTCGCGCGATGGAAAGCGCCGTGACGCTCTTGCCGGAACCGCTTTCGCCCACCAGACAAACCGTTTCGCCCGCCTCAATGCTCAACGAAACATCATCCACCGCGCGGACAACATTGTCGCCGGAGCCAAATTCCAGCTTGAGGTTCTTGATTTCGAGCAGCGGCATGAGCGCGTTTCGTGATAGCCGACGCCGCGTTAAGTTGAAAGCAGCGAATTTCCGTTCTGGCCTGCTCGCGGCGGATTTGGAATAGTTCGCGGAAATCTATGGCCAAACCCGAGTATCTCACCGCGCCGTTGAAGACCGACAGGATGCCACCCGGCGTGCCCTTCATTGTCGGAAACGAAGCCGCCGAGCGCTTCAGCTACTACGGCGTGAACGGCATTCTCGTGATGTTCATGACTACTTTTCTCATGAACTCGCGCGGTCAGCTCGACGTGATGAGCGAGACGGAGGCCAACGGCTGGTATCACATGTTCGTCACGGCGGTTTATGGGTTGCCTCTGCTCGGCGCGGTGCTCGCTGACGCGGTGCTGGGAAAATATCGGACGATCTTCTGGCTCTCGATCGTTTATTGCTTTGGCCACTTCACACTGGCGATCAACGACACGCGGATGGGACTCGCGATTGGCCTCGGGCTGATCGCGCTCGGCGCCGGCGGCATCAAGCCGTGCGTGAGCGCGAACGTCGGTGATCAATTCGGCCCGAGCAACCATCATCTGCTCACCCGTGTGTTCAGTTGGTTCTATTTTTCCATCAATCTCGGCTCCGCATTTTCGACGATTTTGATTCCGTGGTTGCTTCACGACAAACGCTTCGGTCCGCGCTGGGCGTTCGGCGTGCCGGGCATCGCCATGTTAGTCGCGACGATCGTGTTTTTTCTCGGGCGTAAAAAATTCGTCCACATCCCGCCGGCAGGATTCCGTTCCTTCTTCGCGCAATTCACCGAACGCGAAAACCTGAAGTCGATTGTCAACTTGCTGATTCCCGTTCCCTTCGTCGCCATGTTCTGGGCGCTGTGGCAGCAGAATTTTTCCTCATGGGTGAAGCAGGCGGAGAAACTCGATCGCCACATGTTCGGCCACGAGTGGTTGCCCGAACAGATTCAAACGGTGAATCCCGGCTTTGTTCTCCTGATGCTGCCGCTGTTCTCCTATATCATTTATCCGTTGATCGAAAAAGTCTGGCGGCTCACGCCGTTGCGAAAGATAGGCATCGGACTGTTCACGAACGCACTCGCCTTCGCGATCATCGCTCTGATTCAACAGCGGCTCGACGCCGGCGGAAACGCACATGTCGGCTGGCAGATTCTGGCTTTCGTCGTCCTCACCGCGAGCGAAGTGATGGTCTCGGTGACGCACCTCGAATTCGCCTACACGCAGGCGCCGAAGAAATTGAAGTCGCTCGTCATGTGCACCTACCTCGGCGCCGTTGCGCTCGGCAACGTGTTCACGGCGCAAGTCAATTTCTATCTCGAGAGCCACGGCCGCACGGAAATCACCGCGTCGTATTTCTGGTTCTTCGTCAAGGTGATGGTCGTGACCGCGGTGCTCTGGCTGATCGTCAGTCCGTTTTATCGCGGTCGGACTCACATTCAGGACGAAGCCGAGGCTCAACCAGCGTGATCGGCGCACCGGTTTTACTGCGCGTTGCGGCGCGGAATCCTGATCGCCTGGCCGACCTTTAACCGCGTCACGTTCGTGCCCGGATTTGCCTCCGCGATGTCGCTTACCGTGATGCCAAGGTCCTTGGCGATTTTGTCCACCGAGTCGCCCCTGGAAATGACGATGATCATCGGCTCGCGCGCAACCGGCAAGACCCTCGACGGCGGCTGCGTTATAGTTTGGACGGGCTGAGCTCTTGGAGGCGGCGGCGGCGCAGCCGGCTCGACTTCCACCTTTTGAGGCGCCTTTTGAACCCTGGCGACTGGCAGCTCCCCGCCGTCACCGTAGAGCAAATATTTTTGTCGGCGTAGTCGGAACGACTCCTCGGCTGCCTTCCATGAGTTGACGACCTCTTCCGCCGTCCTTCCCGCGAGCAACTGCCGGCGAATCGCGTCGCTGCCGCAGACCTTGTCGAACATTTGAAAGTCCTTCTTGCGGCGCACCGCCTCGTTGAACAGATCGCGCCCGCTCGCTTTATCAATGCCCGCGAGCAGATAAAAGTTGATCGCCACAAGCGGCGCGCGGACCGGGTCGTCAATCTTCAGC
>Ga0134121_10004751_pt1 | contig 11077 bp, 6 predicted proteins | sample KB301_FD_96463 | JGI IMG/M metagenome (GOLD analysis project Ga0134121, IMG submission 96463) | Terrestrial soil microbial communities without Nitrogen fertilizer from Kellogg Biological Station, Michigan, USA - KB3-0-1 | ecosystem: Environmental > Terrestrial > Soil > Unclassified ...
GCGGCATTCAGGACAACGGCTCGATCAAGGGGCCGAGCTCCACGCGCGGCGGCAACATCTCATACGAGGATTGGTACCGCACTGGCGGCGGCGACGGCATGTACAGCGCCGTGGACTGGAAGGAAGGACGCTGGCTCTACAACGAAAGTCAGTTCGGCGCGATTCAGCGGCTCGACCAATGGACCGGTGAAACGAAGAACATCCGGTATAACGGCCAGGGGCTGCGCTGGAACTGGGCGTCGCCGATCCTCGTGTCGCCGCACAATCCCGACGTCGTGTACCACGCGTCAAACAAGCTGCTGCGCTCGCCGTTCCGCGGTGAATCGTGGCAGGAGATCAGTCCTGATCTCACGGTGAACGATCCCGCGCACGCCGGCGGCACGGGCAACGTGCAGTACGCCACGATCAGCACGATCGACGAGTCGACGATCATTCCCGGACTCATCTGGGTCGGCACCGACGACGGCAACGTGCAGGTCACGCGGAACACGGGCGCGACCTGGACCAATGTGCGCGACAAGATCACGGGTGATCCGGGCTACTGGGTGAGCCGCGTTGAAGCGGGGCATCACGACCCGGCGGTCGCCTACGTGTCGGTTACGGGACTGCGCAACGACGACTTCAAGCCGTACCTCTGGAAGACCACCGACTACGGCGCAACGTGGACGTCGATCACGGGCAATCTTCCGAATGAATCGGTCAACGTGATTCGCGAGGACCGGCGGAATCCGAATCTGCTCTTCGTTGGAACCGATCTCGGCCTCTACGCGTCGCTCGACGGCGGCAAGAGCTGGGGAAAGCTCAAGACCGGCTTCCCGACGAACCCGGTCCACGATCTCCAGATTCAGCCGCGCGAACGGGAACTGATCGTGGCCTCGCACGGACGTGGCGCGTTCATCGCAGACATTTCACCGCTGGAAGAACTGACGCCGCAGACGATGAGCGCCGACGCGGCTCTGTTCAGCATCGTGCCCACGGTCCAGTGGGTGCAGTCGCCGCGGCCGGTCACGGCGTCGATCAATTTCGCGGGGCAGAGCAGGCCGGCGGGCGTCGCGATCAACTACTGGCTCAAGAACGCGGCTCAATCCGTGACGGTGCAAGTGTACGACGGCACGCGTGTGATCGCGGAAACGCCGGGTCCCACGGCAGCTGGTTTGCAGACAGTCCGCTGGAACATGCAGGCCAGCCGCCCGCAGACTGAGGCGGAGCGCGCCGCCGCCGGACGCGGCGGCCGCGGCGGAGGCGGTGGTGGAGGAGGCTTTGGCGGGCGCGGCGGCGGCGGTCGCGGTGGCGTCGTGTTCCCCGCAGCCGCTCAGGGAACAGTGCTCACGAATGTCGAGCCGGGCGAATACCGCGTCGTACTCAAGGTCGGGAGCACGGACTACACGCGCATGGCAACGGTGCTCGAGGATCTGTGGTATCGGTGACCGACGAAAAACGAAATGGAAATTGAAATGGAAGTTGAATTCTGAAATTGAAGTTTGAAGAAACACTCGCCGCGAGGACTGTACATCGTCCCGCGGCGAGTTCTCTTTCCCTAGTTCCAGCAGATCGGACGACTAGTCGATCGTAGTGACGTACTTCGGCGCCACGCGCAGGCGCGTGTGCTGCTCGAATGCAAAGGCGTACCGGAGCAGCTGTCCCTCACTCCACGCAGGTCCCACGAACGAGAGGCCCACGGGAAGTCCCTGCACGTTGCCCATCGGGACGGTCACGCTCGGATAGCCCGCCACTGCCGCGAACGTCGTGTTGCCGCCGGTGAAATGGTCGCCGTTCAGGTGGTCCGTGAGCCACGCCGGCTGGTTGGACGGGTGTACGATCGCGTTCAGCTGATACTTCGCGAGCGTCGCATCGATGCCCTCGTGGCGCGCCATGCGCACGCACTTGGCGCGCGCGTCGCGGTATGATGCATCGCTGAGCGGACCCTTCTTTTCCGCGCGCTCGAACAATTCCTGTCCGAAGAACGGCATTTCGCGCGCCCGTTCCTTCACGTTCCACTCGATCAGCTCGGTGAGCGATCTGACCGGTGCCTTGTCGCCGAGTGAGAGCAAATAGCGGTTGAGCCCGTCCTTGAATTCGTAGAGGAGCACGTCGAGCTCGTCGTTGTCGAATTTGCCGGCGCCCGGAATGTCCGCGGGATCGACGATTGTTGCGCCCGCATCCTTGAGCGCGGCGATGGCATCAGCGAATCGTGCGTCGACATCGGGATGGAAGCCGGCAAGGTTGCGCGCGATGCCGATGCGCACGGCCTTGAGGCCTCCCGGCTCGAGAAAGCGCGTGTAATCCGTGAGCGCATGTCCGGTGCTCGCGCGCGTCGCATCGTCACGCGGGTCGGCGCCCGTCAGCGCGCCGAGCAGAATGGCGGCGTCGGTCACGGTACGCGCCATCGGGCCCGCCGTGTCCTGCGATGCGGAAATCGGAATGATGCCCGAGCGGCTCCAGAGCCCGACCGTGGGTTTCACGCCGACGAGTCCGCAGATCGACGACGGGCAGATGATCGAGCCGTCGGTCTCCGTCCCGATGCCGACTGTGGCAAAATCGGCCGCGATCGCGGCGCCCGTACCTGAGCTCGAGCCGCACGGATTGCGATCGAGCACATACGGATGCCGCGTTTGTCCGCCGCGCCCGCTCCATCCGCTGCTCGAGCGCGTGGAACGAAAATTCGCCCACTCGCTGAGATTTGTTTTCCCGAGCAGCACCGCGCCGGCGGCACGCAGTCGCTCGACGATGAACGCGTCCTTCGGCGGCGTGCTCTGCGCCAGCGCCAGCGATCCCGCCGACGTGCGCATCTTGTCCGCGCTGTCGATGTTGTCCTTGATGAGCACGGGCACGCCGTGCAGGGGCCCGCGGACCTTTCCGTTCTTCCGCTCGTCATCGAGCGCCTGGGCAATCGGCAACGCATCCGGATTGAGCTCGATTACGGCATTCAGCGCCGGCCCGCGCTTGTCCATCGCCTCGATGCGCCTGATGTAGCGCTGTGTGAGCGCGTGCGAGGTGAGCGTGCCCCGCTTCATGCGGTCGAGCGCGTGCGAGATCGTGAGCTCGAAATGCTCGTCGGTGGGCAGCACACCCGCGGCGATGGGCGGGCCCGGCGGCTCGGTACCCGAGGTGGCGTTCGGCGTGATGCGCGTTTCGACCGAGCACGCCGCCGGCAGTGAGAGCGCCGCGCCCGCCGCGAGCGTGCGCGCCACGAACGCGCGCCTGTTCAGTCCTGAACCCTGACACTCCGGGTTATCCATTTCACTCCGCCGGGGAAGGGAGCCGTTCACCATCCGCGAGAGGAAAATGGCACGCCGCCACGTGCGATGCATCATCCGCAAACCGCGGGACGAGCGGCGGTGTTTCGGCGGCGCACACCGCTTGCGCTGTCGGGCAGCGTGGATGGAACGGGCATCCTCCGGGCGGCGAGAGCGGCGATGGCGGGTCGCCGGCCACGGGTACCGGCGGCGCAGCCGACGGTGACGCGTCGGGGATGGCCCTGAGCAACGTCGCCGTGTACGGATGGCGCGGCGCGCTGTAGAGCGCTGCCGACGGCGCGATCTCCATGACGCGGCCGCAGTACATGACCGCCACGCGCGTGCTGATATCGCGCACGACGAGCAGATCGTGCGAGATGAAGAGGTACGCGAGGTGTCGCTCGCGCTGCAGGCGAACAAGCAGGTCGAGGATCTGCGCGCGCACGGAGACATCGAGCGCCGAGACGGCTTCATCGCACACGATCAGCGACGGATTGAGCGCGATTGCCCGCGCGATGCCGATGCGCTGTCGCTGGCCCCCCGAAAACGCCGACGGGTATTTCTCTGCATCCTTCGGATCGAGGCCGACGGTCGTCATGAGCTCGTGCACGCGGCCTGTGAACGCGCCGGCGCCGGCGACGCCGTGGATCTCGAGCGGATCGCCGATGATCGATCGCACGCGACGCCGCGGGTTGAGCGACGCGTAGGGATCCTGAAAGACCATCTGCATGCCACGCCTGAGCGGACGCATGGCGTCCGGCGTGAGCGCCGTGATGTCGTGGCCGTCGAATTCGATGCGCCCCGATGTCACCTGCTGCAGCCGTACAATGCACCGCGCGAGCGTCGTCTTGCCGGAGCCCGATTCGCCGACGAGCCCAAGTGTCTCGCCGCGCTCCAGCTCGAATGAAACGCCGCGGAGCGAGTGGATTATCTCGCGTCCCTGCCGGAAGCTCTTTGTAACGCGATCGACTTTGAGCAGGGCTGGAGGGCGAGTGGGCTGGTGGGCTGGAGGGTTGCCAGTCGAGGTCTCTCCCGCCCTCTGGCCCTCCAGCCCTCTAGCCCTCATTGCGCGCCGATGCCCTTCGCACCCGCAGGTAAATGCTCGTGCAGATACTTCGTGAGCAGGTTGAACAGGTGCGCCGACGTCCCCGGCCCTTCGAAGATCCCGTGCGTGCGGTTCGGGTACTCCATCATCTGGAACTGCTTGCCCGCGGCAACGAGCGCATTGATCAGCTGTTCGGTCCCCTGGTAATGCACGTTGTCATCGCCCGATCCGTGCACGACGAGCAAGTCGCCCTTGAGCCCGCTCACGAAGTTTACGGCCGACGCATCGCGGTACGCGGCGGAGTCCGTCTGGGGAAGTCCGACGTAGCGTTCCTGGTAGATCGTGTCGTAGTTGTGCACGTCGGCCACGGGCGCGACCGACATACCCATCTTGTACGTGTCCGCCGCGCGGAACATGAGCAGCAGCGTGGACGATCCGCCACCGCTCCATCCCCATACGCCCACGCGCGACGTGTCGATGTACGGACGCTGCGACGCAATCGTCCGCACGGCGGTGGATTGATCGTGCACGCGGATCGATCCCATGTGGTTGTTCACGATCTTGCGCCAGTCGCGGCCGCGCGGACCCGGCGTGCCGCGGTTGTCGACGCTCGCGACGATGTAGCCCTGTTGCGTCAGCATCAGGTGCCACAGGTAGCGCGAATACATGTACTGGTCGCGTACGGTCTGGTCCCACGGCTCGCCGTACACATAGAACAGCACCGGATACTTCTTCGAAGGATCGAAGTCCGGCGGCTTCATGAGCCACGAGTCGAGCTTCACGCCGTCCCCCACGTCCGTCTGGAAAAACTCGACGTCGCCCTTCCTGAGGGCGGCGAGCGTGCGCGCCAGGCGGTCGTTGGTGACGAGCGTGCGCACCACCTGATGCGTGGGAAGCGCGACGAGGTCGGTGACCGGCGGTGACGACCACGTCGAATACGTGTGAATCGCAAACCGCGCGTTCGGACTGATGTCGTAGTCGTGGTTGCCGCGCGCGCCCGCGGGCGTCACGCGCTCCGGCTGGCCGCTGCCGTCCAGCCTGATGCGCCAGAGAAACATCTGCGTGGCGTTCTCCGGCGAGCCGTAGAAGTAGAGCCAGCCGCCCTTCATGTCGATGTACGACACCTTCATGACGTCGTACGCGCCTTTCGTGATGAGGCGCGCGTTGCCGTCGCGCGAGACGAGCCACGCGTGGCGCCAACCGTCGCGCTCGCTCAGGTACACGAACGCGGCGCCGTCCGGCGTCCAGTGCAGCGACGGCCCGGGCCCCCAGTCCACGTGGTCGTCGTAGATGTCGATCCACGCGCTGTCGCGATCCACGAACACCGAACGCACCGCGCCACTCTGCGCGTTGGCGAACCACACCGTGTTCACCGTCTGGCGGCGGTTGAGCTGTTCGATCGTGAGCTCGGTCGAATTCGCCGCCCAGTCCATGCGCGCGAGGTAGTTGTTGCGCGGATCGCCGGGCACCTGCATCCACGTGATCGGGCCGCCGCTCGCGCTCACCACGCCGACGCGCGCCGCGGAGTTCGTCGTTCCGGCCTTGGGATATTGCACCGGCTTCACGAACGAATAGAGCGAGTCCGTGTCGTTGATCAGCAGGAAGTCGCGGACGCCCTTGGCATCGAGTTGCCAGAATGCAATGCGCGCGCCGTCGGGGCTCCAGCGGAATCCGTCGCGCATGTTGAGCTCTTCTTCGTAGACCCAGTCGAACGTGCCGTTGATCGTGGTGACCGATCCGTCGGTCGTGAGCGGCGTGATGCGCGAATCCGCGAGCGACTCCACGTACACGTTGTGCTCGCGGACGTACGCGACGCGCTTGCCGTCGGGCGAGAACTTCGCGAACTGAAGGGTCGAGGGCTTCGCCGCGGGCCCGCCGAGTTTCTGCAGCTTCTTCGTGGCCAGGTCGAGTACCCAGAAATCACCACGCGTGTTGGCGCGCCAGACGCGCGCGGAGTTCGTGAACACGAGGAGCTTCGCATGGTCCGACGACCATGCATAATCCTCGAGCTCGAGGGGTTGCTTCGCGCCCGGTGGCGTGAGCTGCGCCGTGGTGACGAGCGCCGTCGTGCGTCCGCTTGCTGCGTCGACGCGCACAAGCGCGCCGTTTTCGACGGAAGTGTATGTGCTGTCGTCCAGCCACCGTGTCGGCCCGAAGAAGTCGGGCGCGAAGTCGCCGGACGCGAAGATGCGCTCGACCGTCAGGGCCGGGTTGGCCGCGCCCTGTGCGCGCGCCGCGAGTGGCGCGAGCGGCGCGACGATCACGATCGCTGCGATCGCGCGAACGAGTCTCTTCATGGCTCTGCTCCTGGACCCGCTGAATTCACTTGCAGGCTTTGTCGGTTTTCGCGTCGGTGGTATTCGCGCTGCGTCCCCGTCCCGGCGGAGACATCTGCACGAGACGGCGCAGCTCGGCGATGGGCTCGGGATTATCGTCCACCTGGAGCCGCAGCACCTGATCGTTGTGCAGCCACACCCCGCCGCACTTCTTGACGACGATCAGCGCGGCCGACTGCTTGCCGCGTGTATCGCCGCCGGCCTTATCGCCCGCCTCGAGCGCGGCGACGAGACGAAGCGAGATGTGCCCCGGCGTCCGCAGGTAGGCCGCGATCATGGAATCGACGACGCCCGGCCCCGCGAGAATGTTGCCCTGCGCCGTCACGTGCGGGGCCTGCCGGTCGCCGGCCCATGGTGTCGCCTTGGGTCCCGTATATGCGGCGACGTTTCCCTTGGCGTCGACGACGGCGAACTGCCGGCCCAGCTTGGTCCAGCCTGTGGAATCGACCACAGGCCCTCCCCGGCCGGGACGCGTTCGCTTGAGGTCGAAGGGCACGGGATCGGGATCGTGCTTCCAGACTTCCTGCACCACGTCCTTTGCCGATTTGCCTTTTCTGAGCAGCGCGAGCGCCTGCGGCCCGTAGCTCACGTCGACGATGGCCTGCGTCGCCACGATGCCGACGTTGGCCTCAGCCCACAGCACACCGTTTCCAACCGAGAACACGCGTGACTGCACCGCGCCGCCCCACTCGCCGGTGGCCGTGTCGTACGCGATGATCGAGAACGTCCCCGTAGGCGCGTAGAGATCGTCGCGCGGATCGCTCGGCCGTGCATCTCGCGACGGCGCGCATGACGCCGTGATCACGGCGAGTACGGAGAGAAGAAGTAGTGTACGCATGCCCCTGGTCCGTTGCCCGTTGCCCTTACGCCCGTTGCCCTTGCAAGCCCGTTGCCCGTATGCCCGTTGCCGTATGCCCGTTGCCCTTAGCTAGCCAGAATGTACCTGCACCCCGCTTCCTGCGCGCGGAGCGCGGCGAATACGCCGGACGGCTGCAGCAGCACGCCGGGGATCAGCATACTGATCGCGCGCTCGCGCGCGGCTTTTCCGTCGAGCTTCTCGGCCTTCATCACGGTCGCGACGACCTCGCCGAAGGCAAGGTTGCAGGCGAGGATGATGCCGCCCGACTTGAGGAACGCCTCGATGTTGTACGCCGCGTACTGCTCCGGCGTGCCCGGCGGCGAAACGCGCCAGGGATTCGTCACGGCCCACTTCTTCGTGCCCGGATCCTTCATCTTCGTTTCCTTCCCGACCTTGTAGCGCTGCCAGTATTCGTCGCCCATCACCGCGGGAATCGCTTCGTGCCGGAATACCACGACGGGTGACATATCGGTGCGGGGAGTGCCATACACCTGCTTGTACTCGTCGCACCAGAGAATGGCGCGGAAGAGCGCTGATCCTTCGGCGAGCTGCGGAGAATCGAAGACCGCGCGGAATTTCCCCGTGACCCGATCGGCCCAGGAAACGTCGAACGCGCCGTCCGCGGGGGCGGGATGCGTGGCGGGTTCGCGCAGGGTCGCGTGCAGTGGCGCCGCCGCCGCAGGCACGGCGCTGGCTGCCGCCGCCGCGGTCGTCCCGCCGAGTGTTTGAAGAAATCGCCGCCGATTCTGCATGGATTCACCTGAGTGGGCGTTCACGCATGCGCGCGTGCTGCGCGCGTGAGGTGAATGTAGCAGGTGTTGCGGAATGCTACGGACGTAGTGCGCACGGAACGCTCCGCACTCGCGCGTACGGTGCAATTCGGAGCGCGTTGCCAGTGCGCGAGATGCGTGAACGAAATGCGCACGCGCATCGTTAACGACATCACAGCGGCGACGTCACACCGACCGCTCGACGCACCTTTGGAAACTTTCCGCGCGCGCGGATGACGTGTGAATCGCAGGTCAAGCAGGTCAACATTCAACTCATTCGCGAGGAAATACTCGATGTCTCGTGGTGCTCTCTCGGGCGCGCGTGTGTCGCGCGCGCGCCGCGGCGTGGTCGTCGCGCTGTTCACCGCTGCCGCCGTGGCGGCGTGCAAAAACGACGTGGTATCGGTGCCGGCTGCGCAGAAGGTCGGCAAAATTTCGCTGCTGTCCGGCAATCTCCAGACGGGGCGCGTCGCCGATGCCGCGCCGAATCAACTGAGTGTCGAAGTGCATGACACGCGCGGCGTCCCGATGGCGGGCGTGGAAATCACGTTCGCGCCCTCGGGTGGTTCAGTGAGCGGGCTGGGGGACAACCTGGCCGTCAGCGACTCCGAAGGCGTGGCGAGTGTCACCTTCACGTACGGACTCACCGAGGGCGACTACACGATCAAGGCAACTGCCGCCGGCGCGGCCGATACGGTCGTGTTCAGCGAGCACGCGAACCCTGGTCCTGCCATGGCGGTCGAGGAGCTCACCGGTGCGGGCCAGTCGGCCGCGGCGGGCAGCGTGCTCTCGACGCCGCTCACCGTAGAGATCGTGGATCTCTTCGGCAATCCGATCGCCGGCGCGACGGTCACGTGGTCAGTGACCGGCGGCGGAACGCTGAGCTCGCCGACATCCATCACCGACGAGAACGGCAAGGCATCCGTGACTCTCACACTCGGCGCCACAACCGGCGACGAGACGGTGACCGCGCACGTGGACAATGTGCCTGATGCGGTGTTTGTGGAGACGGCGAAATGACGCTTGGCGCTTTGCGCTTTGCGCTTGACGGTCAACGGGAAGGAAACGGGCCGACGAGGAATCTCGTCGGCCCGTAGCCGTTAACTCGCTTAGCACTAAGCGCTAAGCGCCAAGCGCAAAGCGTTCTATTGTCTGATCGGGCTCACAATCACCTGATCCTTCCCCTTGTCCTTCGCGGGAATGCCGTGCGCCATCCAGTCCGGCATCGGCGTGCCCTTGAGCTTGTTGTCGAAGAACTGCTCCATGCGCATTGCAATGTCCTTCTGATTCGCACGGCTCGTCGGGTTGTGGACGTCGTTGTTGTAATTGATCAGATACGCCTCCTTCCCGAGGCGGCGCATGCCGACGAACATCTCGATGCCCTGGTACCACGGTACCGCGTCGTCCTGATCGTTGCTCATGATGAAGAGCGGCGTCGTCACTCGATCGAGGAAGAAGAGCGGGGAATTCTCGAAGTAGAGCTGCGGCGCTTCCCAGATCGACTTGCCGATGCGGCTCTGGCCGTGCTCGTATTGCATCGACCAATTGAGGCCTGAGCCCCAGCGAATGCCGCCGTATGCGCTGTACATGTCCGCTACCGGCGCGCCGGCCATTGCCGCGGCGAACATCGTTGTCTGCGTGATGAGATATGCGGTCTGGTATCCGCCCCACGACTGTCCCTGCAGGCCCAGGCGCTTCGGATCGACGTAGCCGCGCTCGAGCAGTTTTTGCACGCCCGGTACGATCGACTTGAGTGCGCTCTGTCCAGGATGTCCCATCTCGTAGTAGATGTCCGGCTCGAAGATGAGATAGCCGTTCGACACGTAGTGCGTCGGGTTGATGACGTTGCGGCCGTTCGGCGCGACGTACCCGTACAGCCCGTCCGACAGATCCTCATAGAAGTACGAGATCATCGGATACTTCTTCTTCGGATCAAAATTCTCGGGCTTGTAGAGAATGCCCTGGCGCGGCACGCCGTCAGAGCTCGTCCACTCCACGAGCTCCGCCGTGCCCCAGTTGTAGTCCTTCTGCCACGGATTCGCGTCGGTGAGCTTCGTCCCTGTCGTGAGGCTCGACCCAACGTAGATGTTCGGGAAGTCGACGAACGTGCTCTTCGTGTACATGAACACGTCGGCGTTCTTCGCCTTCGTCGGATTGCCGTAGCGCACCGGCGCCATCACGACCTTGTCGGGCAGGCGCCGCGCCGTGAGCGTGGTCTTGTAGAAGCCACTCTCCTTCGTGTCTTCGTCGAACGCCGAGAGCCACACGGGCTTCGTCGTATCGAGGTAGCGCTCTTCCGGGTCGCGCTCGAGGCCGATGATGCGGAGGGTGAGATTCTCGCGGCGTCCGAGCGAATCCGTGAGCACGACCGCGGGCCGCACGCCCGTGGGATCGAGCTGCCAGATATCGAACCGGTCGTTGATCAGCACGTCGTGATCCGCTTTCGTCCATCCCGCGATGCCCCACGGCGACGGATCGTCGGGCGTGGAGAACGTTTCCTGCTCCCAGTGCACGCTCTTGTATGGGGCAGTGATGTCCGTCTCCTTGCCGGTCGCAATGTTGTACGTGTACCACTGTCCCTTGTCGAAGTAGACGATGAACTTCGCGTCGGGCGAGAGCGTCGCGTTGCCGCTGATTTCCTTGCGGATCAGTTTGCGCGATGCGGTGGCGGGATCGACGAGATAGATGTCGTTGCCGCCGTCGCCCCACATGCGCTCGACGTTGTACGCGACCCCCGTCGACGACATGCCGACTTTCGCATCATCGGACAGCGATACGGACGGGAACGTGTCCGTCGTCAGCTGCACGACTTTCTTCGACGACAGGTTGTA
>Ga0134121_10004752_pt1 | contig 11077 bp, 4 predicted proteins | sample KB301_FD_96463 | JGI IMG/M metagenome (GOLD analysis project Ga0134121, IMG submission 96463) | Terrestrial soil microbial communities without Nitrogen fertilizer from Kellogg Biological Station, Michigan, USA - KB3-0-1 | ecosystem: Environmental > Terrestrial > Soil > Unclassified ...
CCAAACGTTGGCGGCAATGTCGGTGCAGGCACCACGGGCACCGGAATCTGTTGCGGAAGGTACTTCGGCTGCGGCTGAGGCAACGGCTGCCCAAAGAGCGGCGGCTCCTTGGTTTGCTGCACCGTGCGAAACGGCCCCGCGGTCGCCGAGGGCAACAGCCCAATGGTGACACCGAAGAAGACGGCAACGCCAAGCAATAATAGTTTGCGAATCATGGCGGTTCGAGCTGCCCAAAAAGACATGGATTTCGCGCAGGCTCGATTGTCGCGTTCGGCAACGAAAAAGTCACCGGATGTTAAGCAATTTTCCTGAAAGGAGAAGTTTGGGCAGGCGGAAAAGGCGGAACAAACGGCATAAATCTACACCTGACGAGCGGCGGGGCTGGTCCCCGCCGTGCCACTTCACACAGCGGGCACAAGCTTCGCCGTTCGTCAAAATGACGGAATATTGACCCGATCCCCGCCATTCAGCGCCGACTGATGAGCGCAAATCCCAACCATCGTCCAATTAGCCGAAGTCGCCGCATCGGGAAACGCCGGCTGCTTATCCAGTACCGCCATCAAGAAATTGTGTACCAAATGCGGATGGCTGCCGCCGTGCCCCGCCCCTTGCAAAAAACTCAAATGCGTGGCATCGTGAATCGCCCCTGTGAACTTACGGATCGATTCCGGCAACCGCCCAGCAAAGTCAGGCACCTTCACGCGCCGCGGAATTTGCGGCTCAGGTAGTCCGCGCATGTGCAGCACGGGATCTTCGCCTTCACACTGTTGCCACTCGAAGCTAACATTGCTCGCCGTCACGTCGAAGCTCTCGCGGTATTGGCGGGCCGTGTCGAACAGCGACCGGGTCACTTCCGCGACCACGTCGGTTCCCCTGATCTTGAACGTCGCCGATTCGATGGCGAACGGGCTGTTGTACTTCTTGATCAGTTCCTCGCGGATGCGGCCCGAGCCGTGGCAGACCACGCTTTCAGCATGAGCCAGCTTGTGCTTGGCGGGGTCGCTCATGATCGCCAGGCAAGGGCTAACGCAGTGGGTCGCATACCACATCGGCGGCAAGCCGGGCCAATAATCGGGCCAGCCGTCCATGTCTTGTTGATGTGAACCGCGCAAAAACTGAATCCGGCCCAGCACGCCGCGGTCATACAAATCCTTGGCAAACAGGTACTCCCGGCTGAAAACGACGGTCTCCATCATCATGTAAACTTTGCCGGTCTTCTTCTGCAATTCGACAATCTGACGACATTCGTCGATGGAAACGCCCATCGGGACCGTCGAGGCAACATGCTTGCCCGCTTTTAGGGCCGCAATGGCTTGCGGCGCATGGTCGGGAATCGGCGAATTGATGTGGACGGCATCCACATTGGGATCTTTGAGCAACTCGTTGTAATCGGGATAGCGCACCTTGACGCCGAACTGATCGCCGCACAGGTCCAGCTCCGCCTTATTGCGACGGCAAATGGCGTACATTTCCGCATTGGGATGCTGCTGGTAAATTGGAATGAACTCGGCGCCGAAACCTAAGCCGACAATGGCGACTCGAACTCGTTTGGGTGCGGCCATGATTGACAGACCTTTCATTTCAAAAACTACTCGGTCCCACGCTCTGCGTGGGACCGCACTGCCGCGACGCTCTGCGTCGCAACGCGCATACAAAGAGAACTGCTCACCGCTGACAACTCGAAAAAGAACTGCGCGTCGGCCTCATGTCAAACCAGGACAACGCAACAACCAAAACTCGAAGGTTGCGACGCGGAGCGTCGCTGCAGTGCGTTCCCACGCGGAGCGTGGGAACGAGGGGTGCTAGTCCTTACCCTCGATCGTCATCGCCATGACAATCGGCGCCGTATTATCCTCGGCCTTGACGAATTCGATCCGTTCAATGATCGCGTCTGTGCGTTTGGGGGCAATCGCCAAATAGCGCAGTTGCCGATTGTTGCCCATGTCAAAGGCGAACTTCGATCCCTTGACATCATTCTTCTTGCTGATGTAATCCGCGAAATGCTCGCCGTTCTTGAGCATATGATCTTCCGTTTTGCCATCTTGATAATGGAGACGGACGATCATGGTGTTCGACGTTTTCTTGGCGTAAGGGTAACCCCAACCGCTGACGCCGCTGAGCAGGTGAATCTTGACGGCGGTACTGTTGACTGTCACATTTACCGACTTTGGCATCTTGGGCGGAATGGCCCCTTGCGGGCTATACAGCATGATGGCGTTGGGTGTCTTGTCGCCATGCGGATCGACGAAGTGGAACGGCACGCCGTCAAAGGTCTTTGGCGACCAATCCTTGAAGACCAGACGCTCGCCATCGGCGCCTTCATCGTAGAACATGCCCTTGGTCGTCACCACGGTGGCGGCTTTTTCGAGCGGGACGACGAGGAACTTGCCGCGCAGAGTGAGGAACTCCAGCAGGTCGGTGAAGTCCTTCTTGGAGAGCTGTTTTTCAAAGCCGTCCGGCATCAGCGACTTCGTCGAGACGGTCAGCGACTCGATTTCATCTCTGAAGACGACGTGCCGCTTGGCCTCCGCGTCGATCAATTCAACCTGGGTGCTAGACTCTCCGGCCAGCAAGCCACTGAGAATCACACCTTTGGTCGTGACCACCGTGTAGACACGGAAATTGCCCTCGACGCTGCGGCTGGGATCGAGAATCTCGACCAGCAAGTGCTCCTTGGTGTGCACCGCCATGCCTGTCAAGTCAGGGCCGATGCCGGTGCCGACGCCGCTATGAATATGGCATTTGTTGCAGGTGTTGGTGAACACAAGCTTGCCCGCAGCCGGATCGCCCTTGGTTTTGGTGACCTCCAGCATGCTCTTGATGACTTCCTCACGGTCGGCATTGGGAAGCGCGCCGCCGGTTTTCAGCAGCGCCAGGGCGGTCTTGCGGATGTCCATATTCGGATGGGCGGCGAGCGCCTGCTTTTGGTCCAGCGACAATTCGCCCAGTTGGAGCTTGCCGCCTTGCACGCCGGCGAGGTAGAGCTTGGTCCACTCCGCGCGGGTGAGCAGCACGCCGATGCCGGCGGTTCGCACCGCGGGCGTGAGCGTCGGCATTTGATCGAGGATCATCTGACCCGTTTCGGGAAGCTCGCTCTGCTTGAGCGCCCCGAGAATGCCGGTGGCAACTTCCGTGGGAGTCCGCGGCGTCAAAAGGTCCAGCAACTCCTTGACGGTCGCCTTGTCCTTGGCCTTTTGCGCCATCAGTTCCCTGGCGGCGTCCACACGTTCGGCGCTGGGAGCCGATTCATTCTTGACCTTGGCCAGCAAGGCGGCGGCCGCCTCGGCAACGGCCTTGCCGAATTTGGTGCTGCCCAGCGTCGTGGCCAGCTGGGCCACGTTCGAGCCGGAATTCCGGGCCACTAATCTCGCCAGGTCCTTTTCGAACTGTGCGTCCAGCTTCGGCGTCTTGCCCTTGGGCCATCCGGCGACAAGTCCGCGAATAATCGGATCGGCAACTGCCGGCTCGGCATCGGCCAGCTTGGCAATCACCGCCTTGATCGAATCGACCGGGCCGCCGCGGGCATAATGATTGGCGACAATCGGCGATGTGGCATCGATGCTGCCGGCCGTTTTCTTCATTCCCGCAACCGCCATGAGGAAGAACTGGCTGTTCTTGGCCGCGGCTGCCGTGGCCGCGTCACGAAGGAGCTTGTTTTCGTCGCCGCCGCCGCCCTTTTTGCCACCGCCCTTACCACCCGCGGCTGCGCCGCCTGCGGGAGCTGGGATTTTGCCCAGAGCGGCCGCGATGGCTTCGCCCGCCTTGGCGCTGGCCGCCTGATCGGCAAGTGCCAGCAGCGCCGTCAAGCGCGTGTGCGGATCGGGATCGTCAAGCAAGCCAGCATCAAGAATGGCCTGCACCGATTGGGCCGGCGTCAACGGCAACACCTTGGCGGCATTGAGGCGAACGCCCGGCGACGGATGCTTCAGAGCGGCATACGCCGCGGTCGCGGCAGGGTTGTTGGTGGCGTCCTTCAAAGCGCCGAGCCCGTGCAGCGTCCACAGAGCATGAATCGCGCCGGTATTCAAACCGATGGCGTCAACGCTGGTGTCGTTGACGAGCTTGATGAGTTCCGGCACAACGTCTTGCTTGCCGCGCTCGACGAGCAGACGTTGAGCATGGAGCCGCCAAAACATGGTGTCATTCTTCAGCGTCGCCACCAGCTTTTCCGGCGTGGCGTTTTCCAGCGTCATTTTCGGCTGCGGTTTCTGGTTAGCGGGCACAACCCGGTAGATTCGCCCATAATCGGTCTTGCGCAAATCCGTCGAATACGCCGCGCCCACCCCCGTCTTGAAACCCGGAGGCGTCGGATTGTGCTGGATGATGTAGCTATACCAGTCGATGAACCAGACGTTGCCGTCAGGCCCCACTTCCGACAAGATCGGCGAAGTCCATTCATCGTTGCTGGCCACAAGGTTGAACGGATTGCTCGATTTGAACTGGGCGCCGTCACGGCGGATAACAAAGGCGCCCACGAGGTGACCGGTGGGCTCGTTGACAAACGCAATCCGGTTCCAGTATTCCTCTGGATAGTTGCGTGCCGTGTATAGTGAGTGACCGGCGGCCGCCGTGTAACGGCCAAATTGATCGACCTGGCGAACCTTGTCCGTAATCGGGGCAAACGTCGGGTTGCCGGCGATCTGGTTCTGCTCCAGACCCTTCACACCCCAACCTTTCACCGATTCGTAATAGCGGTTGGGAATGGTCATGTGAACGCTGGGGTTGGCATTCGCCGTCGAACCGAAGATCAAGCCTTCTTCGCTGATGCCCAGGCCCCAGGTGTTGTTGTTGGTCGAGCGCAGGAACTCCAGTTTGCTGCCATCCGGCTTAAAGCGGAAGAAGCCCTGGCTGAAGGAACTTTTCTCGCCTCCGACGATCACCGTTGATTTGTTGTAGCCCTGCATCGCCCAGATCCAGTTGTCCAGGCCGTAGCGCATGTTGCTGACGCCGCCGTGGGTGTCGCCCTGGCCCCAGGTGCCGAACATTTCCTTGCGCAGGTCGGCCTTGCCCGTGCCCTTGGTGTCCTTGAGGAACACCGTTTTTTTGCCTTCAAAGACGATGACGCCGCCGTTGGAGAATGTGAAGCCGGCGGGGATGCTGAGCTTGTCGGCGAACACCGTGTACTTGTCCATGACGCCGGTGCCCTTGGTGTCTTCCAAAATGATCAGGCGATCCTGGCCTTTGCCGTTGCCGGAGTTTTGCATGGTGTGCGGATAATCGGGCGACTCGGCGACCCAAAGCCGGCCCTTTTCATCCCAGTTCATGCAAATCGGCCGATGAATCAACGGATCGCTGGCGATCAGCTCCACCTTGAAGCCTTGCGGCACCACCATGTGCTTGATCGATTCCTCGGGACGTAGCGGCACTTGTTGTTGATTGAGCGTTTTGGCTTTGCCGCCCTTGTAATTGGGAATCTGATTGCCGACATCCTGATATTGGAAGGCAGCTACGTCCTTCCGCAGCGGCGTCATTTCCGGAGTCTTGAAAGCCCGGTCAAACGCCGACTTGGGCGCCGTCGGCTGAGCGATTGCCGTTTCGCCTACCGCCCAGCGGATTCCACGCTCCACCAAATCAAGGAACCCCGGATTGCTCCAGGTGCGTTGATCATGGCCCCACGCGGTGTAAAACACGCGGCCCTTGCCCTGCGTCCGAACCCAAGTCCACGGCTCCTTGACCTTGCCGTCAACGCGGTATTCCAGGACGATGCGATCTTTCTCATTGTGCTTGGTGTGAACATAAGTCTCGTCCCAGCTCTCAAAGCCTTCGAAGCCCTTCATGATGGGATGATTCGGCTCGGCAATCGTCGTCTTGAAAACGCCGGTGCCATGGCTCTTGAATTGAGCGCCGACCATTGCGATGTATTTGGGGGAGTTTTGGAACGCATAAGACGCACAATGCAACGGTATAAGTGCTTTGCCATCTTCAACATAAGCGATCAGGTCCTTCTCTTGTTCCGGGCTGATCTTGGTGGTGTTGGTGTAAAGAATCAAGCCGTCATAATTGGCCAGGTTCTTGGCGTTGATGGAATTGACGGTGCCGGTGAACACAATTTCGATGCCGCGTTTGGCCATCGCGGGCTCGAGCTGGCGAAAGCGGGCTTCGGGAGCGTGGCCGCTCTTGTCGCCGAAGAACAGCAGTTTGAGCTTCTTGCCGGGTTGCTCCTTCACCGCAAATGGCTCGGTCTCAAAGACGGGCAGTGCCGCCGGCCGGTCTTGTCCCCACACTGCGCTGATCGCGCTCAACGTCAATACACATCCCACAAAGGCGGTGAAGTTCCGCATTGGCAAGCTCCTTAGATGCAGCATTCCGGAAAGAGAGGGCTTCAAAGCCATATCGTATGTGAGAACCGGGTTGTAATCCAAATAAAACTGGCATTTTTGGTTACAATACCCCTCTGACGCACGATAACTATTGTGATGGTGTCCCCGGACGTTGAATTCAACTCCCGCAAGCCGCATGAATGACGACCTGGACCACAAAGCCGAGTTCGCGGAGTGCCTGCGGCGGCATCAGTCGCAGCTGTTTGGCTACGTTCACAGCCTGGTCCGAGATTTGAACGACGCCGACGATTTGTTTCAACAGACGACAGTCATCCTGTGGAACAAGTTTGGCGACTTCGACAGGCAGCGGAGCTTCATCGCCTGGGCTTGCGGCGTGGCTCGTTTTGAGGTAGCTAACTTTCTGCGCGCCCGGGGTCGGCAGCGGTTGTATTTCACGGACGAGCTTAACCTGTTGTTGATCGACGCCCACGTGGAATTGATGCCGGATGAGCTGGATGATCGCAAGACAGCGCTGGCCAATTGCGTGCAAAAGCTGCGCGAACGCGATCGGCAACTGGTAGATGATTGCTACGGCGATTGCGGTGTGAACACCGTCGCCGAGCGCGAAGGGCGGTCGCCGCAGAGCGTGCATAACTCGCTCAGGCGGATTCGCCGATCGTTGTACGAGTGCATTCGCCGGACGATGGTGCAAAGCGTGCATCCGGAGATCACCAGATGAGTGAAATGCCTGAAGATCTGCTGGACATGGCGGATGATTATCTCAGCGGCGTCATGGACGAGGGCGGGCTGAGCAAGCTGGAAGCACGGCTACGCGCCGATCCGGAAGCGCGCTGGCATTTCGTCCGCTATTGCCGTCTTGACACCGATCTACATTTGGAGGGGCGTGCCCGCAAGGCCGGCTTGCGTGCCATGAAGGCCATTGATCAATTGCAGCAACCGCCAGCGCCTGCGATTCAGAAAAGACACAAACGCCGCGGCTGGATATGGGGCATCGCCGCCGCGGCAGTGATATTGTTGGCAATAGGCGTTTACTTGTGGTCTCTGGGCGGCGGTCGATCTCCGCTGGAGCCGCATGACCGCATTGCCTGGCTCGTCAACGCCCAGGATTGCCAGTGGGCCGATCATCAAGCTCCTAGCGGCGACATGCGTGCCGGCAAGATGTTGCGGCTGCGGCAAGGCCTGGCGGAAATTCGCTTTGGCTCCGACGCCAGCATTCTTCTGGAGGGGCCGGCCAATCTCGAATTGCTCACCAACAATAGCGCTCGCCTCTTGGATGGCAAGTTAACTGCCAAGGTGCCAGCCTCGGCCAAGGGTTTTCAAATCACTTCGCCTCACGGCAAAGTCGTCGATCTAGGCACCGAGTTCGCCATTTCCGTTGGCCCCGATGGCAACGCCGACGTTTATGTGTTTGCCGGCAAGGTCGAGGCCTATTCCAGTTTGCGGGAGAACAGCAAGGCGCCACCCGTCAGCGTGGGCGCGAAGCAGGCTGCCCGCATCGAAGCCGGCCAGGTGACATTAATACCTGCTAAACCCGGCGTCGATGTCAAGCAGTTCATTCGGGAGATTGTGCCTTCGCCCAAGATTGTGCCGCGGGTCTTCACTCTGGATTTCCGCCAGCCGATCTCCGACACGCTGCTCGATTCAACAGGGCTTGGCATCGGCCTGACCCACCGGCTGCCCGGCACCGGCAAAAAGCTTAAAACACAGGACGACAATCTGCGCTTGGAAACCGCCGATGGTCGGCTCGCCATTACCACGACCGATTCCGACTTGAACACGTCAAAACTCCTTGATTGGGGCGAGTACCTTGGCATTCGCCTCGCCGATTTGGGTTTCACCGGCAAGGAAGATTTCGCTATCACCGTCGTTTTGCACAACATTCCCGAATTGCCCAAAGTCGGTCAGTTCGGCCTGTATGCCGGCCCGCACAGCAAGGAAAACATCCGCGGCGGCTTGCTCAGCATGGGCATTCGCGGCCAATACAAACAGTTCCTGGTGCAAAACCACAAGGGCAAGGACATTGGCCCTCACCGGGGCGACTTGGTCCTGGCCGGCGAGGACTTGCGCTTGACCCTGCGTCGCGATGGCAGTGATTATTTGCTGACCGTGGAAAATATCACCACCGGCATGATGACCACGATCAGCCTGCGCCAGCCAGAGTTCCTGGAAGGCGAAAACGACTTCTATGTGGGATTCTTCGGGGCCAATACGCAAAGCAAAGAACGACGGACGCTGTTGCTAAAGGAATTCAAGGTGACCGTGTGGACGGTGGCACAGTAGCCAAACAGTTCTGCTGCCTACTGAAGACTGCCAACTGCGAACTAACAACTGCCAACTGTTGTAAAGGAGCTTCTGATGACTCGCTGGTTTGCGCGACTTCTCGACAAACGCTTTTTGGTCTTCACCGTGCTGACCGCCGCCGCTATCGCCATGCCGCTGGTGGCGCCAAGAACCTTCTCCAAACCGCCCCGGGCAACGGGGCCGTCGCTGGCTGACATTCAGCTGGTGCAGTCCGCCGCGCCGGACTATTCGTTGCAAGACGGCAAAATCGTCTCCAGCAACGCTCCCATCGATCTGGACGGCCCCACCGTGCCCGGCGATGTGAACAACATCGACGTGGACCGGGCCAATGCCATCGAGGCCGCCCTGCAGAAAAAACAAGGCAAGGGCGGCGGCGGTAAAGGCGGCAGCGGCCGCATTTACAAAATGAGCATTCAGCCCGTCTGGTTCGCCAACAACACCAAATTCTGGTATCGCAACGAGCTTCAAGGCGGCAACAAGGAATTCATTCTCGTTGATGTGGAAAAAGAGACCCGGGCGCCGGCCTTCGACCACGCCAAGTTGGCAGCCGGCCTTTCCAAAGCGGCCAACAGCACCTACCAGGGATACAAGTTGCCGTTCCAGACGATTCAATTCGCGGACGGCATGAAATCCGTTTCGTTCACGGTGAATGGCACCTTCTGGAAATGCGATCTGACCAGCTACGACGTCCAGAAAACTTCGAGCGGCCCCTCCGACGAAATACCGCCGGTTCCCCAGCCGGAATATGATGTCCCCGATTATTCTCAGAATTCGTATGACCCAATCGATCCGTCTGAATTGTCACCCGACGAATGGGCGGAATATGAAGCATTGCAGGCTCAAAAGAAAGGCGGCGCACAGAAGAAGGGCGGCGCCGGCAAGGGCGGCCCCGCCGCGTCGGCATCCGCCGCCTCGAAGGACGGCAAATGGACCGCATTCACCAAGGCCAACAACGTTTGGCTGCGCGACAAGGACGGCAAGGAAACCCAAATCACCCAGGCCGGCGTCGAGGGAGACGCGTTCACGTCCCTGGTCTGGGCAGCCGATTCCAAGGTCGTGGTCGCCTATCGCTCCAGTCCCGGCGACAAGAAAACCGTCTATCGCATTGAGACGTCCCCCAAGGACCAGCTTTACGCCAAGCTGCATGAAACAGCGTATCCGCGGGCCATGGACAAGGTGACCACTTATGAAATGTGGCTCATCGACGTGGGCAACATGAAGGCAACCAAGGTCGATATCGACCGCATCGATCACAAGGGGATTCCAAGGCTGAGGTGGAGCGCCGATAATTCGACCTTCACGTTTGAAAAGCTTGACCGCAGCCGCACTCGCTTCCGCATCATCGAGGTCAATGTCCGCGAGGCGACTGTCCGCAATATCCTCGATGAAAAAGCCGATTCGATGATCAATCACTACGGCGACGTGGGTGACAAGAACTCCACGTACTATCTGCAGTGGGTCAACGATGGCTACAGCGAGATCATCTATCTGTCCGAAATGGACGGCTGGAAGCATCTCTACCTGATCGACGCCAAGACCGGCAAGGCGAAACAGATGACCAAGGGCGAATGGGTTGTCCGCAAGATCCTCAAGAAGGACGACAAAAATCGGCAAATGTGGTTCACTGCCAGCGGCATCTATCCGGATCAAGATCCTTATCTGCTGCACTATTGCCGCGTCAACTACGACGGCACCGGTTTCGTCGTCATGACCGGCGGCAACGGCACCCACACCATCGAGTACTCGCCCGACAGCAAGTACATCATTGCCAAGTATGAACGCGTGGACATGGCTCCGGCTCATGATCTGCGTCGTGTCTCCGATGGCAAAAAGATTTGCGATCTGGAGACGGCCGACACTGCTGAGCTAGAAGCCACAGGTTGGAAGCCGCCAGAAGTCTTTGTCGCCAAGGGCCGCGATGGCAAAACCGACATCTGGGGCTACGTGGTGCGGCCGCGCAATTACGACCCCACCAAGAAATACCCCGTGATCGAGCAGATCTACGCCGGGCCGCACAGCTCACACGTCCGCAAGACATTTGCGGAAACCGACGGCCTGCAAACCCTGGCTAACTTGGGCTTCATCGTCGTCAAGATCGAAGGCATGGGCACGATGAACCGCTCTCGGGCGTTTCATGCCGTCGCCTGGCAAAACCTCAAGGACGCCGGTTTCCCAGACCGCATCTTGTGGATGAAGGCCCTGGCCGCGAAATATTCCTACGTGGACATCTCCCGCGTCGGCATCTACGGCACCTCCGCCGGCGGCCAGAACGCGGCCGGCGCCGTCCTGCTGCATCCCGAGTTCTACAAGGTGGCCGTCGCCGCCTGCGGCTGTCACGACAATCGGCTCGATAAATCGAGCTGGAATGAGGCCTGGATGGGAACCTTTGGACCTCATTACGAGGCCAATTCCAATATCACTCTTGCCAAGAATCTCCAGGGTCACCTGCTCTTGATCGTGGGTGAAATGGACACGAACGTGCCCCCGGAATCGAC
>Ga0134121_10004753_pt1 | contig 11076 bp, 6 predicted proteins | sample KB301_FD_96463 | JGI IMG/M metagenome (GOLD analysis project Ga0134121, IMG submission 96463) | Terrestrial soil microbial communities without Nitrogen fertilizer from Kellogg Biological Station, Michigan, USA - KB3-0-1 | ecosystem: Environmental > Terrestrial > Soil > Unclassified ...
CACAGCCGTAGGCGCGCGGTGACGCGGCGGTATGGATCCTGGGGTTGGTACCGCATACCGGATTCGAACCGGTGATCTCCGCCTTGAGAGGGCGGTGTCCTAGGCCTCTAGACGAATGCGGCGTCGGCCGTCGGGTGGGGTCCACCACGACGGCCGACAGGATACCAAAGGCGTCTCGCTCGGTCGCCCGAGCGCTCGGCCTACCTCATCCGGGGCGAAGCACGTACAGCCCGTCGACGGCCACCGTCGGGCGGCCGGCGGTGCCGAGGACCTGGATCCGCAACGTGTGCCGGCCATCCTTCAGGGAAGCTGCCCAGAGCACGTCGCGGGCCTTGAAGACCGAGCGGTACGTGTCGACGGTGGCGACGAGCCGGCCATCGACGATGACCCGCGCCTGGCCACGTGTCGGGCCGACGGGGCCGGCCCATGCGACCGAAGCACCATCGAACGTGTACGTCACAGACGCGCTGCGAGTCTTCGTCCAATGCGCTCGGCGATTCAGATACGTCGAGTAGTTCACGAACGCCCAGGTGCCGCTGTAGCGGATCGCCGTGGACGAGTCCGACAGGGCAGTGGGGATCACCCAGTCCGACGACCGCCAGTCGCCGGCCTGGCCGTTGCGGTCGATCGCCCGGACCCGGTAGCGCACGTCATGCGCTGACGGGAGGACATGGCGGGTGACGCTCGACGCCGGTGACGCGAGCGGCAACCGCACCCAATCACCGGACCCGATGCGGTACTCGAGCTGATAGCTCTGGAGGCCCGCATCAGCCGACTGGAGACCCCAGTCGACTACCACCGGCACGCCGGCCGTGGGGACGGTCGAGCTTGTCGACAGCATCACCACCGGGCGAGAGACCTGCGGCGGATCTCCCGCCTGCGGTCGTGGCCGCGGAGATGGCGTCGGAGCCGGGGTCGGATCCGCCGTCGGATCCGGTGTCGGTTCCGCAGTCGGGGCCGGGGTCGGATCCGCCGTCTGTGCCGGGGTCGGTCGCGGCGTCGAGCCTGACCCGTTCGAACCGTCGGTCGGCGTCGGCGCCGCAGTCGGCGCATCCGTCGGCGAAGCGGTCGGGAGCGGGCTGGGACTCGGTGTCCGCGTGGGGCTCGGCGAGGTCGTCGGAGCCGCTGTCGGCTGCGTCGTCGGCCGCGGTGTCGCGGTCGGAGCCGGCGTCGAGGCGGGCGTGCTGCTCGACGATGACGGTCCGTACAACCAATCGGTGAACCCGAAGTTCTTGCCGCCACGAGCCGGCGGGGAGCCGTGGTACGACGTCCCATAACGTCGATCGATCAGCCAGGTCTGCCATTCGTCATCGCCGGTCGCCGGCCAATGCGCTCGCTCATAGAGGAAGCGCACAGCCCGCAACAGCGCCTTGTTCGACCACGACCAAGCGTCGTAGCCGCCTGCCCGGAGCAGCTCGGCTTCGAGGGTGGCACCTTGCAGCGCCTCCCACGGATAGCCGGTCGACGCCGGCGGCCAGGTGAGCGCGCCACCTCGGCGCATGTCGTCCGGCAGCGCGCCGCCGATGTCGATCCCCGACTTGACGCACGGAGGATCGATGCCGACGGGTTGGCCGGTCGTGCATTGCCAGCTGAGATCGCCGTAGGTGAAGCTCGCATACGCGGTCCGATCGCCGAGCCAGCCGCGGAACACCTGGGCGGTCCGCGCAAGCTGGGCCGAATCTCCGAGATAACTCGCGATGGCCGCTCTCGCGGCACCCGCGTGCGTACCCCAGTTGTTCGGGCGACCTTCCTGGGTGCTGATGAGCGTCTTGCCGCTCAGGTCCTCGGTGAGCACCCTACGCAGCCACGGCCGGAACGTGTTCGAGTCGAATGATGCGTCGGCAGAGCCGAGGTCGATGAAGTCGGCAGCGAGCACGTACCCGGGGAGGTTTCTGGCGGCGGCGAGGGTCCTGCCACCACTCTCGGTCCCGACGGCAGCCTTCAGCGCGGCGATGACGGACGTCCGATAGGACGCGATGCCGGTGCGGGCGAAGACGAGGGACTTGGCGAAAGTGGTCTGGTCCGCAGATTCGTCCTGATTCGAGATATCAGGAGTCCCGATCGACGAATCGGCGCGCGCCTTGAGCGCGCTCCAAGCGGCACCGGACATCGGCAGCGAAAGGAGCTGCGAGCGCGGCATCAGGATGTAATCGGATGCCGCCGCGGTGGGGCTGAGTCTGGCGATGGCAAGGATCGTCGCGACAGCCACGACGATGGCCAGGATGTTGACGACCATCGAGGTCGTTTTCCGGCGAGACGCCCACTGGGCGCCGTTTGAGACCGCCGACATGACGCTCCTTCCTACCTGGACGCCGTCGGGGGACGGCGAACGAAGGCTGTCCGGGCGTGACGGAGCACGGACCCGGGGCTATCCAGGGAGCGTGGGGGGATGGGGGCCGGCGACCGGTCGTCAGTGAGCGCGGCGATCGACCGCCGTTGGGGGACTCCCTGCACCGGTCATTCTGGCACGCATCGCAAAGGCATGCTGCTTTCGGGTAGGTGCCTTGCGTCGGCGTCACACACGACGGTGCTCCTGTGCACCGGAATCGAGCGCCTCGAGGAGGGTCTGGCACCCCTCGCGACCCTTAGAGGCGATGCGTCTCGAGGAAGTTCCGGAGCGCCTCGGCGACTTGCTGATAGCTCGCCTCGCCGTGGATCAGCCCGTAATGGGAATGGGCACCGAACGGTTCGAACTCCGAGTCGAGCCATTCGGCTAGCCGCTCGGCATCGTCGAGTGGCGTGTAACGGTCGAGGCCGCCCGCGATGACGAGCCGCGGCATCTCGGCGACCACGCGGCGATCGACAGGGATGCCGGCGATCACCTGGCGTCGGGCGGCTCCGGATTCGTGGGGCTTCTGACCGAGGAGGTGCTGGATCCGCAGGACGTCCGGCAGGGTCAGGTCGCGTTCGTCGCGGAGCAGGCGTTCCGGCAAGGTCTCCCAGCCGATCAGGCTGCGGCCATAGACCTCTGGGACTTCGCGGATCTCGTAGGGCCTGGCCGGCGGTCGAAGGTCGCGCGGCATCTGCGGGGCGATGAGCACGAGACCCGAGATCGCGACGCGTTCCGCGGCCTTCAACGCGAGCAGCGAGCCCATGCCGTGCCCGACGGCGACCGTCGTGGGTCCGAGTCGATCGAGCGCCGCGACGACGTCCTCGACATACGTGTCGAACGACAGCGTCGTGGGGTCGGCGGTCTGCGACCAATAGTGGTTCCGCAGGTTGATCGCGTGGCCTTCCCAGCCACGCCCGGCGAAGTACCCGAGGAACCGTTCCCAGACCCATGACCCGGCCAACTCGCCGTGGACGAACATCAGCGGCTTCCGGCGAGAGCGCCGCTCCGGCAACCACGACTCGATATAGATGCCGCGGTCGTGCAGCTCGATCTCGTCCTTGCGCACGGGCCGCCCGTTCGACGACGGGACCGCGGCGCGGGTCAGGATGGGCTCAGGGATGGTGTCGGGCATGCGGCTCACCACTCGTGGGGGTTGATGACAAGGCCGGTCAGGGCCTTGGGATAGAAGTACGTCGATTTCTGCGGCATGACATCGCCCTCGCGGGCGACAGCTTCGATGGAGACTACGGGCGTCGGCTCGAGAAGGAAGGCGGCATCGGCCCGGGATCCCGTGTCGACGACCGCGATCGCGTCCTCGGCGGACTTCGTGTAGCCGACTGCGCCATCGGCCACGGCGTCGGCATCGATGCCCGCGAGCCGGTCGAGGGCGGTCGCGAGCAGCGTGACGTCGAGCGAGCGTACCGCCTCGCCGCCTGCCGGAAGGAAGGGTGCGAAGGCGTCGCGACGCGCGGTCAGGATCGCGCCACCGGCCCGCGTCCACAACCCGAATCTGCCCCGGCCGCCAGCAGCGTCCCCGCCCGTGAGCGCGGCCTTCATCGCCTCGGACGACTCGATGGGCTCGATGTCGAAGAGCTCGGGCGCGCGCGCTAGCAGCTGCTCCGCACCGCCGGAGCCGATCCGGCGCACGAGTCGGTGCGTCGGGAGGACGGTGAGTTCCTGGCGCGTCGCCTCGAGCATCAGCGCGAGGACGTAGTCGAAGGGTGGATCCTCGTCGCACGAGCGGCTCATCCGGCGCTCATCGCGGTAGCGCAGTGCGGTCTCGTAGCGGTGATGCCCGTCGGCGATCGTGACCGGCGCCGAGCCTCCTGCTTCGAGCAGTGACCCGGCGACGATGCTGGCCGGGCCGTCCCCCGATGCCGGCAATGACCACATCCGATGGCACACGCCGTCGTCGTCGCTGACATCGAGGTCCGGCGGACCGCCGGCGACGGCCGCGAGCCGGTCCTCGGTGCTACCGGAGGTGTCGTCGAACAACACGACGACCGGGCTCGTGTTCACGCCCGTCGCCCGCAGCAGCTTGTAGCGGTCCTCCTTGGGACCGCTGAGTGTGCGCTCGTGGGGCAGGACCCCGGAGTCCGGTCCGTACGGCTCGAGACGAAGGCGCGCGAAGTAGCCGCGCTGGGTGCGCTCCCGCTCGGTTCCCGGGATCAGATAGCGCTGCTCATAGACATAGATCGATGGCTGCGGATCCTTCCGCAGCGTGCCGTCCGAGCGCCACGCGGCCAGCGTCCGGGCAGCGCGGCGGTAACGGTCGTCCGGCCCGTCCCCGAGCTCTTCGACCGGCATATCGAGACGAACGACATTGGCCGGGTCGCGTGCGACCAGTCTGGCCCGCATCTCCGGATCGATCACGTCGTACGGCGGCGCGACGACCGCCGCGAGGTCGCGGACGCGTGACGGCTCATAGCGCAGGGCGCGGAAAGGTCGGAGATCGGGCAACGGATACCTTCGGGGGTGACGGCACGCGGCCTGCGGCTCAGGGGACTACCTCATCGTACGATAGGTCCTGTGCGGACCGCGACCGAAGCGTCGGAGACGCGTCGTCGAGGGGCGACACGCAACTTTCACGGGGGGTCAGGCGTCCTTGCTGCGTCCATCCCCGTCTGACGGCAGCTTCGGAGTACGCGTGTCCCAACCGCGGTCCACGAGGGTCTCGTTCGTCGCCCGTCTCGCGCGTTTCGGCGCGGCCGCGGCATTGCTCGGGACGATCGTGGCTTCACCGGCGGCCGCCCGAACGGCATTCCCGGCGACCGTGACGCCACCTGCCGGTCTCACGATGGCGGCGACCGTGCTCCTCCAGGGACACGCCCGGATCGGCGCATGGATGGCGATCGACGTCCGGCTCAAGAACGACGGGCCACCGATCTCGGGTGAGCTGCGCCTGACCGGCGGAACCCAGGGACGGACGCGCTTCGGCACCCAGGTCGAAGCGCCGACGCAATCCGATCAGACGCATCGCCTCTACGTCCAGCCGCCCGGCTTCGGGCGGGACGTCGAGGTCAGTCTCGTCGACGGTACGACGACGATCGCCACGACCAAGGCGACGTACTCGGTCCACGACGGCACCCAGATGATCGTCGGCATCGTCGCCGAGCGACCGGGCGACATCATCGGCGACCTGGATCTTCTGCCGAACGTGAACAACGTGAAGCCGCTGACGGTCGGCCTGCAGCCGAGCGACCTCCCTGATCGCGTCGAGGCATGGGGCTCCCTCGATCGCCTGGTGTGGCAGGACGTCGATTCGAACGAGCTCACGCCCGAGCAGATCACGGCGCTGCGCGGCTGGGTCGCCGGCGGCGGCCGCCTCATCATCACGGGCGGGACCGCCGGTCCCTCGAGCCTATCCGCCTTCCCAGACGCTCTCCTGCCCTATCGCCCGACGGCGACGACCGACATCGCCGCGTCTTCGCTCGTCGCGCTCCTGGGTGAGGCGCCGGCCGGGGCGAAGGACCTGCCCGCGCTCTCAGGCAAGCTCATCGCTGGTCGGGCGCTCGCGACCGTCGGCGGCGAGACCGTCGCGGCGGAACGGGGCTACGGCGGCGGCGCGGTGACACTGATCGGCTTCGACCCCACCGCGAAGTGGCTGAGCGGCACGAACGCCGCCGAAGGCCTCTGGCGCCGGCTCATCCCGACGCGGGCGGCCGGGACCGCGGGGAGCGGCGACGATAGTCAGATCGTCCAGGCGGCGGCGCAGCTTCCGAACCTCGCCCTGCCACCGGTCGGTGGCCTGATCGCGATCCTCGTCGTCTACATCCTGCTGATCGGCCCGATCAACTACCTGATCCTCAAGCGGATCGATCGTCGGGAATGGGCGTGGGTGACGATGCCGGTCCTGATCGTGGCGTTTGCCGTCGGCGCCTACGGCTTCGGCTCCTTGCTCCGCGGCACTAACGTGCTCGTGAATGAGGCGGCGATCGTCCGCGGAGCGCCCGGCGCGACGGAAGGCCTCGCCCAGACCTATCTCGGGGTCTTCTCCCCTACCCGTGCCAACTACCAGATCCGATTCCCTGGCGGCGCCCTGCTGTCATCGCCGACGAACGGTGACTTCCTGGGAGACGGCACGGCGGCCGGGCTCGATGTCCTCCAGGGCGATCCGTCGCGTGTCCGCGATCTCGGGGTCGGTTTCGGGTCGCTGCGGACGATCCGCGCCGAGAGCGCCGTGCCCGTCCCGCTCGTGCAGGCGGCGCTCCGACTCGAGGATGGCCGGCTTCGCGGCAGCGTGACCAACGCGTCACAGGAGACGCTCGAAGCGCCAGCCGTCGTCCTTGGAGGGACGGTCGCGAAGCTGAACGACCTGGCGCCCGGTCAGACCGGGACGGTCGACGCTGCACTCCAGAACGTCCAGATGGGGCAGCAGCTGTCCGACAAGATCGTCGGACCGCTGTTCTTCGGCGACCCGCGGCAGGCCGGTGAGGGATCGGCCCGCCAATACGCCCGCCACACGATCATCGACCAGCTCACGTTCGACCCGAACTGGGGCTTCACCGGGCAGCTGCCGGCGGAGGGCGCGGTCGTCCTCGCCTGGTCCGACCGCGAGCTGCTTCCCGTCGAGATCGAGGGCCAGGTCGCGCGCCGGAGTGCCAATGTGCTGTGGTTCCTCCCGGCGGACGTCGCGATCAGCGGCAAGACCACGTTCCGTCAGGACCTGATGCGCAACACGGTCGTCTCCAGCGACGCAGCCTTCTTCAACAAGGACCCGTTCAGCATGAACTTCGGGAAGGGCAAAGCCGACCTCTCGTTCCGTCCGATCTCGTTCGACGGCACGATCGCGGCGTCACAGCTCGCACTCGGCTTCAACTCCGGGGAGATCGGGCTGCCGGGCGATCCGAAGCTCGTGAAGCCGCTGGACCAGACCCCCGTCGCCTGCGGAGACAAGCCGGTCGAGGGGTGCGTGGCGCGTGTCTTCGACGGGCTCCCGGAGGTCGAGGTGTTCGACCTGACCTCATCGACCTGGCGCCACCTGCCCCACATGAGCAGCGGGCTGCGCTACGCGGTCGACGAACCGGCGCACTATGTCGACCCGACGACGGGCACCGTGCTCGTCCGGTTCATCAACGATGCGAGTGACTCGGTCGGGTTCAGCCTCGACCTGTCGATCACCGGGGACATCCGCCCATGACGGAGATCGTCCGCACCGAAGGCCTCGTCAAGCGCTATGACGGCACACTCGCCGTCGCGGGCGTCGATCTCACCGTCGATGCCGGCGAGATCTTCGGCCTTGTCGGACCGAACGGTGCCGGAAAGACCACCACGCTGCGCATCCTGGCCACGCTGCTGGCGCCATCCGCCGGCACGGCAGAGATCGCCGGGATGTCCGTCACCCGGAACCCCGACCAGGTTCGCCGCGTCATCGGGTTCATGCCGGACTCCTTCGGCGTCTACGACGACATGAAGGTCTGGGAGTACCTCGATTTCTTCGCACGCTGCTACGGCATCGCTCCCGCCGCGAGGCGGAGGGTGATCACCGACCTCCTCGAGCTCGTCGACCTCGCGCCCAAGCGCCACGAGTACGTGCAGACGCTGTCGCGGGGCATGCAGCAGCGGCTGTGCCTCGCCCACTCGCTCGTCCACGATCCGCAGGTGCTGCTCCTCGACGAGCCGGCGTCCGGCCTCGACCCGCGCGCACGTGTCGAGCTACGCGAGCTGCTCCGCGAGCTGCGGGCGATGGGCAAGACGATCCTCATCAGCAGCCACATCCTTCCCGAGCTCGAGGAGCTCTGCACCAGCGTCGCGATCATCGACCGCGGGCAGGTCCTGGCCCAGGGTCGGGTCGCCGAGATCGAGAAGCGGCTCCGGTTCGGGGCGGTGCTTCGGGTCAAGCTACTGCTCGAGGGCGAGGCGCTCGAGGCGGCGCGCGACCGACTCGCCGGAGACGACGATGTCGCCTCGGCGGTGCTGCTGGACGACGGCACGATCGAGCTCGGCTTCCGGGGCGACGACGAAGCCACCGCCCGGTTGCTCAAGGAGACCGTCGCGGCCGGGTTGCCGGTCGTGAGCTTCTCCCGGGCGGCGAGCGACCTGGAGGAGCTGTTCCTGCAGGTCACCGCGGCCGACGAGCCGGTCGCGGCGGCGTAGGGAGGCGACGATGGCTGAGATCACCGCGGCTCCCGTGCTCCCGCCGAACCCCCGTTTCGGAGCGGTCCTCCGCGCCATCGGCGGGATCGCCGCGATCGGCGTCAAGGAACTGCGCGGGCGCATGCGCGGCCGGCGCGCCTTCATCATCCTGACGATCTACCTGCTGCTGCTCGGCGGCTTCGCCCTGATGGTCGAACAGATCATGGAGCAACAGTTCCAGAACCCATTCGCCGGTGCATCGGCGACGGCCGGCCCGGCCATCGGTCAGGCGATCTTCGCTGCGGTCCTGTTGCTCATGACCCTGCAGGTGGTCTTCCTGGCCCCATCATCGACGGCCGGGGCCATCTCGCTCGAGCGTGAGAAGCAGACCCTCGAGCTGCTCGTCACGACGCCCATCAGCTCGTTCGCCATCGTCATCGGCAAGCTGTTGTCGGCCCTCGTCTACGTGTTCCTGCTGATCGCCGCGTCGGTCCCGTTGATGGCGGTCGTGTTCGTGTTCGGCGGCGTCGGGCCCGAGGACATCGTCCGCGGCTACATCGTGCTGATCGTCACGGCCCTCGGGCTCGGCTCGTTCGGCTTGCTGTGCTCGAGCCTCGTCAAGCGCACGACGGCATCCACGGCGATCACGATCTTCGGTGTGCTCGCGATCACCATCGGCACGGTGTTCCTGCTGGTCTTCTGGCAGGCGATGGGCTCGTTCGACGCGACCGGCAATCGCCGTCCGGGGCCGCTGGGGATCCGAACTCCGTACCCGCTGGCGTGGATCAACCCATTCCTCGCCCAGGCCGACGTCCTGTGCGGGACCGAGTCGACGTTCGGCGGCGGTTGGTGCTCCGTCGTGCAGGGCCTGGCTCCGACGGCCGACAACGGCGTGATCATCAACAACGGCGGCGGTGGTGGCGTTGCCGTCCCGGCGCCGATGCCGATGCCGGTGCCGGCCGTTCCCGAGAAGGGGTTCGCTCCGGGTGTCGCGGTCGCCATCGACGACCAGGGCAATCCCGTGGCGAACGACGTCGCCGCTCCGGATCAGCCCTTCGGGGCGCGGCAGGACACGCTCTGGCCGAAGACCGTCGCGATGTGGCTCGGGATGTCGGTGTTCTTCATCCTGCTGTCCGTCCAGGCCGTCTCACCGACGCGCCGCTGGCGATTCCTGCGCAGGCCGCGGCGACGCGGAAAGAGTCCGGAAAGCCCGGAGAGTCCGGCACCATGACGATCGGACTTCCGCGCACAGCGGCGCTACCTGGGCGCCGGCGCAGGACACCGGCCGATCGGGTCGTCGTGCCGCCGGACCCGCGCCAGTCGCTGACCGGCCCGCTCGATCCGACGCTCGAACAGATCCGCGGCGAGCTCGGCGGCCATCGGGCACGCCTCTGGCTTCGCCGGATCGTGCGCCGGACATGGGTCGCCCTCGCGGCCATCGCCGTCGGCGAAGCGGTCCTCTGGACGGTGGCGCGCTTCGTGCCGCTGGAAGCCGCACCCGTGATCGCGGTCACCATCCCGATCGTCGTCGCGCTCATCCTGCTCATCGCGGTGCTCAGGGCACGCCCATCGATCGGCGAGACGGCACTGGCCGTCGACGTGGAGGGTGGCCTCGGCGACCGCGTCTCCTCGGCGATGGAGCTTGCCGTCGGCTACCCCGCATCAGCGACGCCACCGGTCGAGGACATGGACCTCGACGCCCCGGTCGCCGCGTTCGACGAAGCGGCGGAGACCGACCGGTTCGTGCGCCGTCAGCGGCGCGACGCGCTGGCTGTGTTGCGATTGGCGCCACGGCTGTTCAAGCCGCGCTACTCGCGGAACCCCGCGATCGCGACGATCGCCGCGGTCGCCCTGCTCGTCCCCGTCCTGGCATTGCCGAACCCGCAGACCGCCGTCATCGCAAAGCAGCGTGACGTCCGCGACGCGGCCGCGCGCCAAGCAGAGCGCATCGAGGCGGTCGCCCGCGACCTCCAGGACAAGGGCCGGACCGCAGACGACCCGAGAACGAGACTCGCCGAGGAGCTTCGCGAGCTCGCGCGTCAGCTGCGAGAGAAGCCGGACGAGTTGGCCGCGAACCTGCGGCAGCTCGGCGCAGTCGAGAGCGACATCCGCGCGCGGATCGATCCTGCCACGGAACAGCGGGCATCGGCCATGACGTCCCTGTCACGGTCCCTGTCAAGGGCGGCGACGGGGAACCCTGACGCGAACCGAGACGGCGATCCGGAGAAGACGCGCGAGGACCTCGACAAGCTCGGCGACAAGCTCGACTCGATGAGTGAAGCGGAACGTCGCCAGCTGGCTCAACAGCTCGCCGAGATGCAGTCGACCGCGAAGGCAGCGGACGGTGCCGCGGCCACCGCGCTCGGGGCCGCTGCCCAGAGCCTCGCCCAGGGCGATACAGAAGGTGCCCGCTCCGCACTCGATCGGCTCGGCGACGCGATGAACGGTGCGCAGCAGAACGTCACGACGAACCGCGATCTGTCCGAGGCGGCGTCGCGGCTCCAGGACGCGCGTCGCGACCTCGCCGATGCCGGCCAGCAGGGCCAGGGTCAGCAAGGGCAAGGTCAGCAGCAGGGCCAGGGGCAAGGCAGCCCCCGCCCGAGCAGCAGCGCCCAGGGGCAGGGCCAAGGTCAGGGGCAGGGCCAAGGTCAGGGGCAGGGCCAAGGTCA
>Ga0134121_10004755_pt1 | contig 11076 bp, 6 predicted proteins | sample KB301_FD_96463 | JGI IMG/M metagenome (GOLD analysis project Ga0134121, IMG submission 96463) | Terrestrial soil microbial communities without Nitrogen fertilizer from Kellogg Biological Station, Michigan, USA - KB3-0-1 | ecosystem: Environmental > Terrestrial > Soil > Unclassified ...
TACCGACTAGAACGAACCCGCTGGGCGGCGGACGCTGCGCGTGAGCGGACTAAAAGTGGTGACCTTGTCCGGTAGAGTTTTGAGCCTTAAAGGAGGCTCACATGACACCACTACGAAAGCGAATGCTGGAAGAACTCCAGCGGCGGAACTATTCTCCCGAAACCATTCGACTGTACCTGTTTGCGGTTGAAGATTTTGCCAGTTACTTTGGCAAAAGTCCGGACAAGCTCGGGCCGGAGCATTTGCGGCAGTTTCAATTGCACCTCTTGAATGAGCGCAAGCTCGCCGTACCCACGGTTATCGCCCGGACATCTGCGCTCCGCTTCTTTTTCATTAAAGTACTTCGGCGTCCTCAGCGCGAAATTGATTTGGTTTATCCGAAACGCCAGGAGCGATTGCCCGTGATTCTGAGCGAAGAAGAAGTTGCTCGTCTGATCGAATCGGCGAGCACCTCTTACCATCGTGTGATTCTGATGACTTTGTACGGAACGGGATTGCGGCGGGAGGAACTGTGCCGCTTGAAAGTGACCGACATCGACAGCCAGCGCATGGTGGTTCATGTTCATCAAGGCAAGGGCAACAAAGACCGCGATGTGACATTGTCGCCACGACTGCTGGAAGTGTTGCGCGCCTACTGGAAGTGGAGAAAGCCGAAGACGTATTTGTTTCCCAGTCTCTATCGTAAGCAACCCGAGCAACCCATCGATTCGAAAACGGTCTGGTACGCCGTCCGTGAAGCTGCCCGCCGTGCAGGAATTCAGAAGAAGGTATCTCCGCATTTGTTGCGCCACAGTTGGGCGACGCACCTGCTGGAACGTGGAACCGATCTGAAAACGATCCAGGTTCTGCTCGGTCACGTCGATTTGGAAGCGACGACGATCTACCTTCACCTCTCTCAACATCACATGCAGGGGGTGAACAATCCCATTGAAGCTCTTCCTATTGCAGGACTCGGCGCCAAGCCGACCCTCCGACCGAGAAAGGGAGAGTGAGCCGGCCCACCGTGGAGGTGGCCGATATCTTTCGCGCGCAGGGTAAGACGTTCGTTGATCGTCATCGCAACCGAATGCGTTTCCAGCAGCTCAAGGTCATGGAAGCCATCGTGCGCTGCCGCACGGCTGCTCTTGGCGGTCATATCGACGTGTGTCTGCGATGCGGCAAGGACTGGGGCCTCTCCTTTAACTCCTGCCGGAACCGGCATTGCCCAAAATGTCAGGCTCAAGCACGCAAGCGCTGGATCGCCGCCCGGGAGAGGGAACTCCTGGCCACCAGCTACTTCCATGTCGTGTTCAGCCTGCCGCACGAATTGACCGGTCTCATCCGGCAAAATGAAGTCGAACTGTACAACTTGCTGTTCCACGCGGTGGCCGAGACCCTTATCGAAGTCGCCGCCAATCCCAAACATCTTGGCGCAGAGATCGGCTTCTTCGGCATTTTGCATACATGGGGGCAGAATCTCTTGTTTCATCCCCACATTCATTGCGTCGTTCCTGCGGGCGGACTCGCGCCCGACCGTACGCGCTGGATACGTGGTTCGGATCGCTTCTTCCTACCTTTGAAAGTGCTTCAGGTCGTGTTCCGCGGCAAGTTCCTTGAAGGATTGAAGCATGCCTTTGTTCAACGACGGTTGTGCTTGGCCGGCCCGATCCAACATCTGAACCGGCCGAACTGCTTTGCCGCGTTCATGCGAAAGTTACACCGGCATAAATGGGTGGTTTACGTCAAACCGCCTTTCGGCGGTCCCGAACAGGTACTGCGTTACCTTGGCCGCTATACCCATCGCGTCGCCATCTCCAATCATCGATTACTCGCCTTCGACGGCAACAACGTCACGTTCCGCTGGCGGGATTACGCTCATGGAAACGTGCAGCGCACGATGACCATTTCCGCCGAAGAATTTATCCGCCGGTTCCTGCTCCACGTGCTCCCGAAGAGCTTTGTCCGCATCCGGCACTTCGGCTTCATGGCCAACTACCAACGCTCCACTTCGTTCGAACTCTGCCGCCGGCTGTTGCAAATGGCGCCGGATCTTCCTTCACCAGAAACGAGTTCGGCAACGTTGGCGCGGTTGTGTCCTGCCTGTCAGGCCCCATTGATTGTCGTCGAGAGATTGACGGCTGCTCAGATTGCCTGGAGATTCGTTTCGAAATGCTATGTAGATACGTCGTAGCCGAAATTCCAAATCGAACACATGACGTGCTGCTGCACGCCGACGGTGATGTGTGTCTTCATGCCGGAGACCCTTCACAATCGCGTCTCAATATCCAGCGACCACTCTCTAACACGCATGAGTGGACGCCACGCATTCGTCTTCGCCGCCGTGTTTCCGCTCTATTCGCCTATTTTCCCGCAACCACATCAACCCGCATTCCCGTACTTTCTCCATAGCCCCCGCGTCCGCCGCAAACGCCAGCGGCTTCCTTCAAGTCTCGTTATCGAAAATCCGCGGCAATACACATCCGGTTCCTGCCTGTGCATGACTCGCCGCGGATTTCCGATCAACGCTAACGACTACAAGCCAACTGAAGGGTAATTCGATAAATATCGCCTTGTTATGTCATCGCTGGGCACGGAAGTAAGTTAGTATTTGCAGGACTTCTAGCTGAACATTTGGAGGGTCTCGGTTTTGCCCAAATCCAGAACCCGATTTGTTTTTCTCCTTCCTGTGATGATTGTTTGCACCTCGTTGCTACTCCCTGCAACGGATAGCCTTCCAAGGCAAATTGCGGATGATGCGTTTTGGAAGCTTATTGAAGATGCTTCGGAGCCCAACGGAGAATTCCCATCAGAGAACTTCGTTTCGAACGAGGCCGGATTTCAGATGGTTCTACCCGCACTCCTTGAGGTCACAAAGTCCAGTCCCAACGGGGTCTATATCGGTGTGGGGCCCGAGCAGAACTTCACCTATGCCGCGGCGCTCCGTTCGAAGATGGCGTTCGTCATCGATATCCGTCGGCAGAACATGCTGGTGCATCTTATCTACAAGGCCTTATTTGAAATGTCAGACAATCGCGCTGATTTCATTGCGAGATTGTTTTCCCGAAGACGTCCTGAGGGCATAAGCAAGAATTCGAGCGTCGCGGAACTTTTTAACGCGTTTGCTCCGATACCCTATGACACCGATTCCTATCAGAAAAACCTTGAGGGCATCACAAATCTCCTGCTGACGAAACACAAGTTTGGCCTGACCAGGCAAGACCAGACGAACATTGAGCATGTCTTTTTGGCATTTCGGGAATACGGACCCGGAATCAACTACAATTCGGGAACGGTGACTAGAGTTGGCGCACCAGCGCCGCCAAACTATGCAGACGTGATGACCGCGACCGATACGCAGGGAATACAGCAGAGCTATCTTGCTAACGAAGAGAACTATCGCTTCATTCGCGACATGGAAGGCCGGAACATGATGATCCCGCTTACGGGTGATTTCGGCGGAACAAAGGCATTTCGTGCCGTGGGCCAGTACCTCAAGGATCATGGCGCGACGGTCAGCGCGTTTTACACATCCAACGTCGAAGAATATCTGTTCCAAAGTTCTGGCGGACCAGTCGGCGACAGAAATCCAAGTGGCACTGCCCCGAACTTCTACGCCAATGTCGCGATGCTGCCTCTTGATGCTGCGAGTACGTTCATTCGCTCGGGCGGCCAGGGACGTGGCGGGCTTCTCGCTTTCATGCGCGGTCCAAGCCGACTCTACTCAATCCATAAAACGCTTACTGCCATTGAGGAGGGCCGAATCAAACATTACGACGACTTATTTGATGCAGCCTTGCAAACGAACAATCCATAATGGTTTGGTCGGTGTCGTTGCGGCGCTCGCTTCAAACCTTCTGGTTCTCGTAGCAATTCGATTCTACTATTTGTCTTCTTGCGAATTTAGGACCGGATAGCTGCAGTAATGCGAATCAAGTCACGATGTATTTAGCCATTCGGTCGGTCTTTGCCTTATGACGTCCATTTGACGTTCTAACCGGCTACGATTCCCTTGGCTGGACATTCTAGCCGCAAGGAAAGAATTTGGACGGAAACGCCGGACGAAGCTATTTTGCGTTTGGAACGCAGAATTGCTACCGTCATGTCGCAATCATCAGAGGAATTGGCGAGCTAGAATCCGTAGGGAGGAACGATCATGGATAGTCATTCCATTACCAAAATCCGCCCATTTTTGGCGATTCTTTTAGCGTGCCTCACGGTTCCGCCGCTCAGTGCGCAACAAACCATTACTCTGCGGGGCCGGATTACAGGACTAAAGGCTGGGGGAATCCCTCAAGGTGTGGTTGTTGCTCTGGCGCAAGTAGGTCCGACGCCGGTAAATCCGGATGGAACCTTCGAGATCCGCGGAGTTCCAACAGGGAAAAGGGACGTGACTCTGCTCCTTTCGCGGCTTGGGATATCGGCAACTTCTGGCCAGACCAATCGATCAAGGCTCTCAACAACCGTGGTGTCGGTGGACAACAGCGACATTGCAAACATTGAATTGCAGTGGCTGCCGCTCGCCTCGATCACGGCTGAACTGGTGGAGGTCGACAAGGACGGAAAGCGGGTTTCCACAATAGAATCGGACGAGGCAGTGCTCCAAATCAAAAGTGTTGGAGGGAGACCGATCGCCGGTGGATGTGATTTCCCTGGATGCGCGAAAGATCAAGTGACCATTCGGGTTTCACCTCGCCGTCCACCAGCATCTGAAATTCTCCTGCCTCCCGGCGCCTACAATCTACAGGCAGAAAAACTACCCGGTGGATACTCCATCAAGTCCGTCAATGTTGGAAATGTGAATGTGCAAGGAAAGCCTTTCGAAATCGACTCCGACACCTTTTCCATCAAAGTCGAAGTCTTGATGGTACCCAACAACTGACCAGTTTGGACCCGGGCAGCTGCAGGCTATTCTAGACGTCGAGATCGCCGACGCCCAAAGGCAGACCATCAATTGCGAGTCGCAGCTTGACTTCGTCTCCAACCGACTCGTATCCAGGATTCCACCACTTGTCAGCGTGTTCCGGAACTTCGAATGCAATGCTTTCCTTCGACTCACACCCCACGTGGAGGCGCGATATTCAGCGGAATGTCGCTTCGGCCAAAGAGTCGAAGTGTGCGTTCGCCATAAACGAATGCCGCTTTCCAGAGCGCATGTGGATCGGTCGCTGTGCGATCGACCTGGTCCGACGGGTTCGGGCAAATCGTGGCAATGTTCACCCCAGCAGGCACATCCGACTTTCCGAATGCAAGATTGCGGGCGGCTCGATCGGCCGCGCAATTTCTTTGGAACAGGGTCCACAGCTTCTGATTTCCTCCGGAACAGACGAGGTCCAACAGGCGTCCCACTATCGGGTTGATTGGCGCACAAACGTAATCCGCCGGACGTGTTAGGAGCACCAGAATGTCGGTGCAACCCTGGCGGATCGCATCCTGAATTGGAAAGGGATTCAACAAACCACCATCCATGCAACGCTTCCCATCGACGAGAACGCACCGATCGTAGAGTACAGGAACCGCAGTCGCGGCCTTGAGACTGGTGAGGATCGCCTCGGAGCCGTGGTTCACGTCCACGAGCATCGCACGGCAAAGGTCACGGTCGATCACCGCAGCGAAGAAACGGGTCGGACTGCCTCTCAGCTTCTCAAGATCGAGCGGTTTGCTCTTGATGACGACATGATCGAAGACATAGTCCACATTGACGATTTTCCAAAATCGCCAGGGATTGATAAACGCGCGGTCCGCCAAATCCTCATAGTAGATGGATATTCCCATGTCGGCCTGGCCGGAGAGAAAATAGGCCGCGTTCATGGCACCGGCGGAAGTGGCGAAAACCTCGTCGAAAGTCTCTGTCATACCCATGCGCGCAAGAGCGACCGCGCCGCCCCCGGACTCGACGCCACGCATGGCACCGCCCTCGATCACCAAAGCGATCTTCGAGCCGTCGTTCCGCGATTCAGGATTCTTCAGCCGGGCCGTGCGTTGGGTGATGGCTTCCATTACGGCGCGTGGACGAACACCGTAAATGACGTCGTTCAAGGGGCATTTACCTTCGGTGAAATTTGAAAACCCCGGCGAAGAATAACGATGCCAAGCCCAAGTCCGATGACCGCGCAGATGCCTCCAATCGCTTGCGCAGACGCGTCTCCAATGATGCCAAACAGAACGTCTTGTTTTTCCGGCGTCGCGAACTTACCAGGATGCGCCAACAGCTTTACGGCGACACCACCGATACTGAGAGCAAACAAGATCGGCCATGCATGCCGTAGAACAAGCCTGGCGATTTTCGCAACAAGCTGACCCGTCCCTTTCAGGCTGGCAGGGGTTGCGACGTTCTGAAGAAACGCATTCCATTGTCCTGATCCCCGCAGACTGTTGGTCGTCATCGCAACGCCGAGTCCGAGCGAGGTTCCGAGGATCAGGTGAGCGAAGCCCATGCGCGTCGTGAAAAAAAGTTGTTTCCAGAACTCCATGGAATACCGTTGCGATTGACTGAGTCCTTCAATCCATCCCATTTGCCCAAGCGCGGTCATTCCGTACACCGACAGGATGACCACGACCACCACCATGCTGGACAGCAGCCCTGCACCGATGCCAAAGAGCAAAGCTCCGACAGGCCTGAGGACACTTTGCCTGGTCCTCACATTCCAAAAGACCAGCTGATGCAGGCCAAGCCCCGTCGGAATTATTCCACCCCAGATGAATCCTGCCGTGAGCCCGTGAAATAACCCCATACCGGCACTCGGATCGGACTGCACCAGTGCCCAGTTGAACGACCCTGGAATCCATTTGTACAACCCGGCGCCGACTGCTGCGAACACTCCTGGAAAAACAAAGGCGTATGGGAGGACGGGCAGCGCGTCATCGACAAACCGGCGCCACCACGCGCCGGTGCGGATTCTGGCGCGGACACGAAGAGGCAGCGCGCGGTAGGAACGTTCGAATAGCGAAGTGGAGCGCAGGTCCGAGAGCGCGAGTAACAATGCTGCCAAACGGATTTTCAGCGGAGCCTTTTCCGAAGTGTCTGTGCCGTCGAGGATTTCGGAAAACAACGCAACATTGTTCCGTTTCAATACGCCAATTGCGGCGGTTCTGCGAACTCCCAGCGAAGGATCGTGGGTGGCCAACTCCACGAGCATGCCGGTAAATTCGTCGCGCAGGTCGATAGCGAGCACGCATGCGGCGTTCGACCGGATGTCCGGGTTGGCAGAGTTTAACGCGTCAATCAGCACGGCGCGGTAAACGTCCGGGTAATCCATCAGCAATCGGCTCGACCATCCTTCCACGTCCAATCCGGATCCAAGTGAAATTCGAAAAACGAATTCCGCTTCACTGGCGTGCAGGCCGGGCTGCGAAATGTATGGTCTGCAGACTTCGAGCAGGTCCGGATTGATCTCGAAGTAGCCGCTCAAGTCGGCGCCGCGGGATTCAAGGAAATGTTTGAGTTCTTTCTCCAGCCGGTCCGACGCATAGAGCAGGTCCCGGACCTTGATGTCGATTTCCCGCGCCACCGCATCGGCGAGCAGATCGTGCGACAGCTCATACCAGCGCTCCCGCCCGACGATTTCAGTCCGGAGCAGGTAGAAGTCTGCCAATTGCTTCACGATCCAGTTGGGCAGCCGGCCGGTGCTTTGTTCCCCTTCCTGAATCGGCTGTCTTGTCCCGTCGCGGGAGACGAACTTCATGCAACCCAGCTTGATCAGGTCGACGGAGTAGCCGCCGTGGCGTTCGGTTTCCGCACTACGGGAGACGCGGGAAACCACGTCGCTATAGAACAATTCCAGAGCATTGCGGACGAAGTTGTCGAAATCCTGACCGGCGATGCCTTTCGCCGCATCCACCAGATGATGCCGCTCAATTCTCCGGAGCCCCGTGGGAAGTGAACGCCACAATCTCTCGCAGATGATCTGGAGATGAACCAGCTCAATGTATTCGCCGGGTTTTTCTGAAGTGGAACCATCCGGTTGACGGAAACGTACCGTATTGAGCTGGCTGATGATTGCAGCCAGGGCGTCGTCCGAATACTGGGCGAATTCCAATGCGGGCCGCTGGACGACTTCCGTCAAGGCGGCCTTCTGCATTCGGCGAAGCTGAAACAATACGGGCTGATATTCCGGCGGGACCGGTTCCACCAGCATTTGAAAATCCGCCAGGTACTCCTGGCGCATGGCAAACACGATGCGCAGATTGGGATCGGCTCGCGAAGCTTCGATCAGTTGATCGATAAATGCCGGGCGCTCGGCAAACCGGTCGCGGTGTTGCGTAAAGATTTCCTCGAACTGATCCAGTATCAGCACACGAAGCCGGTCGCGCTCCGCTGGAGGCAGAGCGGCCATTGCGCCAGCGACTGTGAGATCCGTGCGATCCGAAGTAAGCAGTCCGCCAAGCCCGTGCATGGACGAAAACGCAAATACATTCTGAATATCATCGAGGCGGTTTTCGAAACTTTTTGGAATCGCCCGTCCGACGCGGGCATCGGTGAAAACCTGGTGTCCCGCCTTGCGGAGCGCCGGCGCGAGTCCCGCAGCCAGCAATGAACTCTTGCCTGCGCCGGAAGGAGAAATCAGCAATATTGCCGCCGACTGCCGAAGGCGATCGATGAGATGCAGAAGTTCGGTGTCACGCCCGAAGAATCGAGTTTCCATGCCTTCGGGGTATGGGCGCGGACCAACGTAGACTACCGCATTGGGATCCACGCCCCGCGGTTCCACATGGTCCTGGCGGCCCGACACGCTCACCGTTGGCATGGCCGCCGAAGGTGCAAGCTTGCGGCGGATCAATTTGCTTAATTGAACGAAGTCCTTTTCGTCCGGCGCCGGAGGAATCGTGAACCATTGAATGTCGGTGAGCATGAAGGTCCAGCCGGGTGTCAGCTTCACATCGCCTCGACGCACCGCCAGGACAGTCTTTCTGTTCGAAACTCCCAACGCTGCTTCTTTTACGACCCAGGGTGAACCGAGCGAAGCTTCCGAAAGCAGAAAAACCATCACTCGCGATTCCGGAATCGCCTGCGCGATGGCGTCTACAAAATTTTCGGTGGGCTGAATCAGTTCGGGTGCGAGCCAGAATCGAACATCTTGCGACTGGAGTGAGCGAGCCAGGCTTTGAGCCAAATCCAGGTCGGCGGAACTGTAACTGATAAAAACGTCTTCTCCGGCGGAAAGGGAGATTACCGACGAACAGTGCGGGCAGCTGGCCCGCCTATCGTCCAGCTGAGCCGCCTGCACGATTGTTCCGCACGACAGGCAATACGTGGGAGCAATAGAGATCGCTTCACTCATCGGAATCGATTTATACCATTTTCACTGCGGTAAGTTGTTCATCAATGATTTCTCTCTGGCTTATGCGTTTTCCAACGCGGACAATGCTAGGACCAAACTCGGCGCGAGACATATCCCATGGATCTCATACCCATCATTGTTGGCATTACCGGTAATCGCGTCATTCCGGACGATGCGCCTTCCCGCGAGTACCTCCGAGATGCGGTTCGAAAAAAGTTGAGCGACTTGTCCGCGCGCTTTCCGAACTCGCCGAAGGTATTCCTTTCCCCACTCGCTTCCGGCGCGGACCAGCTCTGTGCCGAAGCAGCCATGGACGCCGGGTTCGAACTTCGCGTACCTCTGCCAATGCCGGAAGAACTTTACCTGAAGGATTTTGTCCATGATGTCCCCGGCCGGAAGTCATTCACGTCACTGATGGCGAGAAGCTCCGCATCATTCGTCGTGCCCCTTGTGGAAGGACTTTCCTGGAAAGCTGTCTCAGCCCCTGGCCCGGAGCGAGACCAGCAGTATGCAATGGTGGGAGCCTATGTCATCCGGCACAGTCACATCCTGCTGACGATGGCCACGCACGACAATGCCGGCGCACCCGGCGTACCGAAGGTTGGCGGGGCGTTGGATATCATCCGCATGGCCCGAGAAGGAGTAAGGCCTCCTTACGGCCCACTTGCCAACCGTCTGTCCGCGCCACAGCGTGGCTTGATGTACCACTTCTGGCTCGATAGCCTGGCCTCCCCAGGGCAGACCTTTCCCGAAACAGAACCATTCGGTTTATCGGACGCGGATGCTTTTAGGGCCACGGAACAGTCTGCGGAGGCGGAATACTTCAAGATCCTGCGGGATCTGGATCTCTATAACCGGGATGCAACCCGCTGGATTGAGCCGCCTTCCGGTGCGCCGAAGCAGCATTGGATCCATTCGGTCCTTCAAATGTTCTGGCGCATGCCGAAATACATTTCACGAAAGGCCGGCTTCCCGTCCATTGAGGAGAGCGAGGCATCATTCTTTCCGGAATCCTCAAGATCCGAGCTGGAGCAACATTCCGGCGAAGCGCGCCGAAGGCTCCATGCATTCGCGGTCGCGGACGCCATGTGCGTCTTCTTTCAACAACGCGTGGACTGGCATTATCGTATGGTGCTCTGGTGCGCAGGCAGCGGACTCGCGATCATCCTTCTCGTCGAACTGGTTCTGACTCATTTGAGTCTGGATATGGATCAGAAGAAGCTCATCGAACGAGTCGCGATGTTGACAGGGACGATCCTGTTTCTCACGGCATATGCCTTCTATAGCCGGAGACTGGCATCCACCCACAAACATTCCAGGAAGCATGATGCCAGTCCGTTGGACCGGCTCGCGATTTGGGTGGCCGGGGAGGCGCAGCAATCCGAGCAGAATCGTTACGAGGACTACCGATCATTGGCCGAAGCGATTCGCATCCAGATTGCCTGGGATCTTGCGGGATTGCCCTTCGACGCAGCAGACCGCTATCTCCGCCTCCATAGTGGAGAAGTGGAGTGGATTCGAAAGGCTTTGCGCGCATTGAACGTTCCCGGTTTGAAGACCACTCGTTCCGCCGAACGGCGAGTGACGGCGGGATCGCTCCGATTGGCAACCATGGCGTGGATCCGCGGTCAGGCAAGTTTCTTTGGTGAAACCCCGCAGATGAACGGCGCTCCCGGCCTGAACCGGAAGAAAGTACGAAAGCACCAGGAAGAGCGGCTCGAGCAGTTTATCGAAGGGCTTTTCCGGCTCGAGGTCATTCTGATACTTGTTCGACTGGTGGTGTTCTTTGTTCCGTCAGGTAGTCATGAAGAGTCGGAGA
>Ga0134121_10004756_pt1 | contig 11075 bp, 8 predicted proteins | sample KB301_FD_96463 | JGI IMG/M metagenome (GOLD analysis project Ga0134121, IMG submission 96463) | Terrestrial soil microbial communities without Nitrogen fertilizer from Kellogg Biological Station, Michigan, USA - KB3-0-1 | ecosystem: Environmental > Terrestrial > Soil > Unclassified ...
CAGCCGCGCTATTTCGAGAACGGAGCGTAAAGAGACCGTGCCCAAAGTCACCATCAACGACCGCACCGTGGAGGTGGAGGCCGGCACCAACGTGATCGACGCGGGCCTCAAGGCCGGCGTCCTCGTTCCCCACTACTGCTATCACCCTCGCCTCTCCGTGGTGGGCCAGTGCCGCATGTGTCTGGTGGAGATCTCGGACAACGGCAAGAAGATGCCGAAGCTGCAGACCGCCTGCTCCTCGTACGTGATGAAGGACGGCTGGTCGGTGCGCACGGACACTCCCGAGGTCGCCGAGGCGCAAAAAGGAATGATGGAGTTTTTCCTTATCAATCACCCGCTGGACTGCCCGATCTGCGATCAGGCCGGCGAATGCGGTCTTCAGGATTACTCCTTCAAGCACGGCGTGGCTTTCTCCCGTTTCCAGTACGAGGACAAGCGGACCTACCCGGGGCGCGAGCGCATTCCCCTGGGAGCCAACGTCGTCCTCAACATGAACCGCTGCATCCAGTGCACGCGCTGCATCCGCTTCACCGAGGAGGTCGCCGGCACCGGCGAGCTGGGTTTCTTCAATCGCGGCGCTCGCGTGGAGATTGGCACCTTTCCTGGCAAGGAGCTCAACAATCCGCTCGCCACCTGCGTGGTGGACATCTGCCCGGTGGGCGCTCTCACCTCGACCCGCTTCCGTTTCGCCGAGCGCGTCTGGTATCTCGACAAGAAGCCATCGATCTGCACGGGCTGCGAGGTAGGTTGCAACATCACCATGGAGCAGCGGCGGGGCGACATCAAACGTTACAAACCGCGCTTCAACGTCGAGGTCAACGACTACTGGATGTGCGACTACGGCCGCTCGAGCTTCGAGCGCTACAAGCAGCAGCCGCGTCTTACCTCCCCACGCATTAAGGCTGAAGGGGCGAACACAGGCTGGAGCCAGGCGCTGGACGCCGTTCATCGCGGCATCGTGGGCGCGGCAGGCCAGGGCGAGATCGCTTTCCTCGGCTCGGGATTTCTCACCACGGAAGAGGCGTATCTCTTCGCCAAGCTGGCGGATCTGGCAGGCTCTTCGAATCGCTCGGTGCCCGTCGACCTCGGGACGGAGTGGACGATTCCACGCCATCAGCGGCCGCCCATCAAAGGGCGTGAAGCCGCTCCGAACCGCCGCGGCGCCGAGTTGGTGGGGCTCAGTGGCGAAAACGACTTGTTGAACGGCGACGGCACCTCCCGCTGCGCGGTGCTGGTGGTCTGCGATAGCGACTTCGGCAAAGCCGCCTGGGATCCCGAGACGGTGGCGCGGCTGCGCAAAGCGAAATTCCTGGTGGTCTTCGGTTGGGCCGACTCCCCCCTGGCCCAGGCGGCGGACGTCGCCCTGCCGGTGGCCCACCACGGCGAGAAGGAAGGCACCTTCGTCAACGTCGAGTGGCGCGTGCAACGCTTCGAAAAGGCCTTCCCGCCTACTGGCCAGGTGCGGCCGGCGGTCGAGGTGCTCTCCGATCTCCTGTCACGATTCGACATCAGTTGGGCGCATCAGTCCGCGGCCACCGTCTTCGACCGTCTCGCGGGCGAGCTTCCGGCGTTCGCGGGCCTCTCCTGGCGCCGCCTGCCGGCGACCGGCGCCTCGCTGCACGTGCCCGAATCCCATCCCAAGCTCTCGGATCAGGCCGCCGAAGCCGCCTCGGAGGCCACGGCGTGAATCCCGGGCTCGTCGCCACTCTGCTCAAGTACGCCGTGATGTTCGGCGTCTTCATCAACGTCGCCCCGATCATGAACTGGGTGGAGCGGCGGGCCTGCGCCTATATCCAGGATCGTCCGGGTCCCAATCGGGTGGGACCGCTGGGGCTGTTCCAGCCGCTGGCCGACGCCGCCAAGTTCATGTTCAAGGAGGACGTGACGCCGGCCGCGGCAGACAAGCTGCTCTATTTGATGGCGCCCGTCCTCGCCCTGTTGCCGGCGTTCACCACCTTCGTGATCATTCCCTTCGGTCCGGACCTGACGGTGAGCGGGCGGACGATTCCCCTCGTCGTGGCGCCGGTGGATACCGGAGTGCTCCTGTTCCTCGCCCTGTCGAGCCTCGCCGTCTACTCGCTGGTGCTCGCGGGCTATGCCTCGAACAACAAATTCTCCCTGATCGGCGGCATCCGCGCCTCGGCGCAGCTCATCAGCTACGAGCTGGCGCTGACGTTGTCGGTGCTGGCCGTGCTGCTGCCGGTCAACTCGTTCCGCCTGTCGGACATCGTCGCCTACCAGCAGGCTCACGTGTGGAACTTCATTCCGCAGATCCTTGGCTTCTTCGTCTTCCTGGTGGCCTCGTTCGCCGAGACCAACCGGTTGCCGTTCGACCTGCCGGAAGCGGAGTCGGAGCTCATCGCCGGCTTCCACACCGAGTACAGCGCCATGCGGTTCGCCGCTTTCTTCCAGGCCGAATACACCAACATGGCGGCCCTCGCAGCCCTGGGCGTGACGCTCTTTTTTGGCGGCTGGAGCCTGCCGGGAGTTCACATCGGCGGCTGGCTCGGGGCCATCGTGGGCCTCGTCACCCTGATCGCGAAGATCGGCATCTGCATGGCCGTCTTCGTCTGGGTGCGGTGGACCTTCCCGCGCTTCCGCTACGACCAGTTGATGCGACTCGGCTGGAAGGTGCTGCTGCCGCTCTCCATCCTGAATCTTATTGTGGTGGCCGCCATGACGCTCGCGGGCTGGCTTTAATCGCCAATCAATATGGAAACCTTTATCTTCCTGATCTTCGCAGCCCTGGCGGTGGCCTCGTCACTGGTGGTGGTGATGCACCGGAGCCCCGTCTACGCGACGATGAGCCTGGTGGTGACGCTTTTCTCGGTGGCGGTGCTTTTCGTGCTCCTCGGCGCGCCGTTTCTGGGAACTCTCCAGATCCTCATCTACGCCGGCGCCATCGTGGTGCTGTTCCTCTTCGTCATCATGCTGCTCAACCTGCAGAAAGAGGGAGAGGCCGCAGGCCGGCGCCGCGGACAGCTCTGGGTCGCGCTGCCGGGCGCCTTGATCTTCATCGGCATGGTGGGGCTCGTCTTCTGGCGCGCGGGCGCGCCGGACCTGCAACCGCTGACCGAGGATCTGGTCTCACTCAAGGGGCTGGCCACGGCGCTTTTCACCGATTACCTGCTGCCGTTCGAGATCGTCGGCCTGCTGCTGCTGGTGGCCGTCATCGGCGCCACCGTGGCCGCTCGCAAGGCGCCGGACGCGGCCGATGATAGCGGTGTGCTCCCCCGGGAAGACTTCGTGACCGAAGAGACCGCGCGCAAGGAGGCCCGCCCGTGAGCAGCGTTCCCATCTCGTGGTATCTGATGCTGGCGGCGCTGCTGTTCGCGATCGGTACCGTCGGCGCGCTCACCCGGCGCAACGGCATCAGCATCTTCCTCTCCATTGAGCTGATGTTGAACGCGGCCAACCTGACCCTGGTTGCCTTCTCGCGCCAGATGGGTGATCGCACCGGCCAACTGATCGTTTTTTTCGTGATGGCCGTGGCCGCCGCCGAAGCCGCGGTGGGGCTGGCCCTGTTCATCGCGGTGTTCCGTGCGCGGCGCACCATCGACATCAACCGCCTCAACCTCATGCGCGGATAAAGCCTCTCAATGCTCGAGCTTCTCTGGCTGATTCCGATCCTTCCCCTTGCCGGCGCCGCCGTCAACGGCCTGCTCGGCCGGCGGTTCCCCAAAGCCCTCGTTACCGCGGTGGGAGTGGGCGCGCCGCTGCTGTCGCTGCTTGTCGCCCTCGGCTGCCTGTGGGAGTTTGCCAAGGGCTCCTTCCCCGGCGACGCCTACAACCTGGTGCTCTACGCTTGGACGGCGGGCGACCTTTCGATTCCCGTCGCCTTCCTGCTCGATCACCTGTCGGCGGTCATGCTCTTTATCGTCACCTTCGTGGGCTTCCTGATTCACGTCTATTCCGCGGGCTACATGGCCCACGAAGAGCGGTACAGCCGCTATTTCGCCTATCTGAACCTGTTCATGTCGGCGATGTTGCTGCTGGTGCTGGGCAACAATTACCTGGTGATGTTCGTGGGTTGGGAAGGGGTGGGGCTCTGCTCCTACCTGCTGATTGGTTTCTACTACGACCAGCGTTTCCCGCCTTACGCCGGCAAGAAGGCGTTCATCGTCAACCGCATCGGCGACTTCGCCTTCCTGGTGGGGATGTTCGCCCTGTTCGCCAACTTCGGCACGCTCAACTACGCCGATCTCTTCTCGCGCATCTCGGAGCAGCCGGGGTTGGTCACCGGCCCCACAGTGATGGGCTTGCCGCTCGCGAGCTTCGTGGCCCTCTGCTTCTTCGTGGGCGCGATGGGCAAGAGCGCGCAGATTCCTCTCTACGTCTGGCTGCCGGACGCCATGGCCGGCCCGACACCGGTTTCCGCTCTGATCCACGCCGCCACCATGGTTACCGCCGGCGTCTACATGGTGGTGCGTTCGAACGTGATCTATCAGTTGGCACCGGGAGTCTCGCAGTTCGTGGCCGTAATCGGCGCGGCAACGGCGATCTTCGCGGCCACCATCGCCATCGCGCAGACCGACATCAAGAAGGTGCTCGCCTACTCCACCGTCTCGCAGCTCGGCTACATGTTCCTGGCGGCCGGGCTCGGCGCCTACTCGGCGGCCCTCTTCCACGTCCTGACCCACGCCTTCTTCAAGGCCCTTCTCTTCCTCGCCTCGGGCTCGGTCATCCACGCCATGGGAGGAGAGCAGGACATGACGAAGATGGGCGGCCTCAAGAAGAAGCTGCCGTCGACCTTCTGGACTTACCTGATCGGAACCATTGCCATCGCCGGTATTCCGCCGCTCGCGGGTTTCTTCAGCAAGGACGAGATCCTCCACGCCGCCGCCGGCAACGGCCAGTGGGTACTGTGGGCCGTGGGGCTGATCACGGCCGGGCTGACGGCGTTCTATATGTTCCGCTCCGTCTTTCTCTCCTTTTTTGGCAGCTTCCGCGGTACGCACGAGCAGGAGCATCACCTGCACGAATCGCCGCCCTCGATGACCATCCCGTTGTGGATCCTCGCCGCGGGCTCCGTGGTGGCCGGCTGGATCGGCCTGCCCAAGGTGATCGCCGAAACCAATCAGTTTCATCGCTGGTTGGAGCCCGTCCTCTTCCACCCCGCCGGTCGTGAAGCGATCGAGCACGAAATGGGAACGGGGATGGAGTGGGCATTGATTCTTATCGCCGTGGCTGTGGCCGTGGCCGGTATTCTTCTCGCCAGGAGCATGTATGGCGGCGACTCCGGGCTGGCCAATGGGCGCACCTGGGCCGAGCGCTTCCCCGTTCTCCACCGGGTGCTGGTCAACAAGTATTACGTCGACGAAATCTACGATGCCCTGATCGTCAAACCCCTTGCCGGCCTGTCGCGGTTCTTCTGGAAGGGAGTCGATACCTTCATCATCGACGGCACGATCCACGCCGGAGCGTACGCGACCGAGCTGACGGGCGAGTTTGGGCGCCTCAGCACCACCGGCAACGTCCGCACCTACGCTCTCTACTTCTTCCTCGGCGTGATCCTGCTGGGTTGTTGGATCGCTTTCGGATGAGCTGACCTCCTATGGATACCTTTTTCGGATTGCTCGCCGGCAACACGCTGACCCGCCTGGTTTTCTTCCCGGCGATCGCCGCCGTGCCGCTGTTGTTTCTCGTCAAGGCACCGGCGCGAGCGGCCAAGATCTATGTACTGATCGCCTCTCTCGTCGAGCTCGCCTTCGCGATCTTCTACCTCGCAACGCACCTCGGAGCCGACGGAGGCTTCGCCCTCGTGCACGACGCACCGCTCACCTGGATCGCCAGCTACGGCATCAAGTACGATCTCGCAATGGACGGCATCTCGATGCCGCTCGTGCTGCTCGGAATCTTTCTGTTGCCGCTCGTGATCCTCGGCTCCTGGAAAGGGATTCACGATCACTGGCCGCTCTTCGGCGTTTCGCTGCTGCTGCTCACCACCGGCGTGCTCGGCGCGCTCCTCGCCTACGACCTCTTCGTCTTCTACGTTTTCTGGGAAGTCATGCTGGTGCCGATGTACCTGCTGATTGGAATCTGGGGCGGCGAGCGGAAGATCTACGCGGCGGTGAAGTTTTTCCTCTACACGATGGCGGGGAGCCTGCTGATGCTGGTGGCCATCCTCTGGATGGCGTGGACCTTCCAGAAGCTCAACGGCGGCGTCTGGAGCTTCGCCTACGACGACATGCTGCGGCTCAACCTCCCCGAGCACCAGCAGATCTGGCTGTTCGCGGCTTTCGCGCTGACCTTCGCCATCAAGGTTCCCATGTTTCCGTTTCACACCTGGCTGCCGGATGCCCATGTCGAGGCGCCCACCGGCGGCTCGGTGATCCTGGCGGGAATCCTGCTGAAGCTCGGCACCTACGGCTTCCTGCGCTTCGCTTTGCCGCTGTTTCCCCACGCCAGCGTGGTGGCACGGCCGTTGTTGCTGACGCTTGCGATTGTCGGAATCCTTTACGGCGCGTTGGTGGCGTGGGTCCAGGTGGACATGAAGAAGCTCGTGGCCTACTCCTCCATCGCCCACCTGGGATTCGTGATGCTGGGCCTGCTGGCGGCCGATATCGTGGCCTGGCAGGGCTCGCTCCTCCAGATGGTCAACCATGGTCTCTCGACCGGCGCCCTCTTCCTTTTGGTGGGTATGCTCTACGACCGCCGGCACACGAAGAAGTTCGACGAGTTCGGCGGCCTCGCGAAAGTGATGCCCGTGTTCGCCTTCTTCCTCGTGTTCTCCAGCCTGGCATCCGTAGGGCTGCCGGCGTTGAACGGTTTCGTGGGCGAGTTCATGATCCTGACCGGCAGCTTCCGCACCCTGGGCTGGCCCGTGGCGGTGGCTACGTTCGGTGTCGTGCTGGCGGCGATCTACCTGCTGAAGATGATCCAGCTCACGATCTGGGGACCGATCACCAAGGAGGAGAACAAAAAGCTTTCCGATCTCTCCTTCCGCGAGGTGGCGGCGCTCGTTCCCTTGTGCGTGCTGATGCTGTGGATCGGCGTCGCCCCCAACGCCTTCCTGCAGCCGAGCCGGCAGGCGCTGGAGGATGTGCTGACCCAATACAAGCAGCGGATCGAGGAGCCTGACGTCCGGGAGGCTTCCCTCCGGCCCGAGGCGACCGTCGTGGCGGCTGTCTCCGCGAAGGCCACGGAGGCCGGCCGATGAGCAACCATTTCAACTGGATGCTTCTGCTTCCCGAGCTCGTGCTTACCGCGGGAGGCGTCGTGATCCTGCTCCTCGAGGCCATCGCGACGTCGCTCCGGCGGTCGTTCACGGCGCTCGCAGTGCTGGTGACTCTGGGCGCCGGCTACGCGGCCTACTACGTCACGCCGCTGCATCACGTCGTCTCCGGACGGGACGGAACGTTCAACGGGCTGATCGAAACGAGCCCTCTCACCCTCGCCTTTACCTTGATTGTTCTTTTGGCGACGGTGATCAGCCTGCTGGCCTCACAAAGCTATCTGCGGCGGGAGAGAATTCTCGGCGGCGAATATCACGCCCTGCTCCTCTGGTGCGCCGTCGGGCTGCTGCTGATGCTGCGAGCCACCGAGTTGCTGACCGTCTTCCTGGCTCTCGAAACCCTTTCACTCTGCCTCTACTGCCTGGCGGCATTCCACCGCCGGATTTCCATCTCGAGCGAGGCAGCGATCAAATACTTCCTCATGGGCGCCTTCGTCAGCGCCTTCGCGCTCTATGGCATCGCGTTGATCTACGGCGGCACCGGCAGCACCCATTTCGAAGGAATCGGCCACGCCTTGGCCGCGCAGCCGTTCACCAACGTGCTGGCGAGTCTCGGCTTCCTGATGCTGATTGCGGCCTTCGGCTTCAAGATGAGCATCGCACCGTTCCACGCCTGGTCGCCCGACGCCTACCAGGGAGCGCCGTCGCCTTTCGTGGCCTTCCTTTCCGTAGCGCCGAAGGTGGCGAGCGCCCTGGTGCTCTACCGGCTCCTCGACGCCATCGTCCAGGGCGGCGCCGCGCCGAGCTCCCACAAGTGGTCCACCGTCGTGGCCGTCCTGTCGGTGGCGTCGATGGTGGTAGGCAACGTCCTGGCCCTGGTGCAGCGGGACATCAAGCGCATGCTCGCCTACTCCGGCGTGGCCCACATGGGCTACCTGCTGCTGGCCCTGGTGGTGATGGATCGCGCGTCCCTGGTGCCCGTGGTCGTCTACCTGCTGGCCTATGTGCTGATGAACGCCGGTGCTTTCACCGTCGTATCGCTGCTTTATAGCCGGCCGGGCGAGCAGCATCTGATCTCCGATCTCGGCGGCTGGGGCTATCGCTATCCGTTGCTCGGCGCTTGCCTCGCGGTCTGCATGCTGTCGCTCGGCGGCATTCCGCCCACCTTGGGTTTCCTGGGTAAATACGTGGTGTTTCTCAACGCCGTGGGTGACAGGCTGGTCGGCCTTGCCGTAGTCGGAGTGCTGGCGAGCCTCGTCGGCGTCTTCTACTACCTGCGAGTCGTTTACTACCTTTACATGAAGCCGGAAATGCGCCAGCCGGAAGGCTTGCTCATCGACGTCTGGGGCCGCACCGCGGCCGTGCTGGCCGCCCTGGGCACCCTGGCGCTCGGTCTCTGGCCCACAGGTCTTCTCCATTGGCTGATCGCAGCGACCGCCGTGAAGTGATCGAGCAGGAAGAGGTCTCGCCTCTCACCCTCAACCGGCTCTCGTTCTACCTGCGCTGTCTGCGCCACCTCCAGGAGCTCGACATCAAGCGGATCTCCTCACAGGAGATGGCGCAGCGCTACCACCTCTCGGCCACTCAGATCCGCAAGGACCTCGCGCAGTTCGGAGAGTTCGGTATCCGTGGGGTCGGCTACGACGTCGACGCCCTCGCCGATCACCTGAACTCCCTCCTGGGGCTCGACCGGCAGCACGCCATGATCATCGTCGGCATGGGCAACCTGGGAAGCGCCCTCGCTCAATATCTCGGCTTCAACTACGGCGCCTTCCACGTCGTGGCGGCGGTCGACAACGATCCGAAGAAGATCGGCCGCCGGTTGGCGAACCTGATCGTTCGCCCCGCCGCGGATCTCGCCGAAATCGTCCGCGCCTCCAGCGCTGAAATTGGCGTCCTCGCCGTCCCCGCCCAAGCCGCCCAGGAGAACTACGACGCCCTGGCCGAAGCCGGCATCAAAGGTGTCCTCAACTTCGCCCCCGTCCGCCTCAAACGCCGGCCCGGCGTGCCGTTGAAGAACGTGGATTTGCGAATCAATTTGGAGGAGTTGGCGTTTTTCCTGCGGTGAGTGAACCCGCGGTTGCGGGCGGGCCGCTCCTTGGGCGCCGGACGCGCCTTCCGCTCCCCTATCCCTTCCTAACCTCAGTCTTCAAGTCGTACGCCCAACGGGAGAAATCATTGAGCCAGCGAACGAGCCGGACGCGGCGGTCGAGAAGCGGAGATTTACACCAGCCTTCCGAATCCGCCGGCTGGCGCTGGTAACCGCCGGAACCCGCGATGTGGATTGCGAAGGCGAGATCCTTGCCGCGGGAGTCCACCAACCAGAGCTCAGGGACGCCCGCCGCAGCATAGAGTCGAGGAAGACGTTCGAGATCCTTACGTTCAGACGAATCGCTGACGATCTCGACGATGAGGTCAGGAGCGCCCTCGAGCTCGACGAATCGCCCTTCCTTCGCCTTTGCACCTGGGATCTCACGGATGCGGCCCTGCCGGAGAGACTCCCAGAGGACGACGACGACATCAGGCTCCGCGGACAGGCCCGCGGTCGGCGACACGATCCGTGTGCTATCAGAAAAGAGGCTCCCCCGGCTGGTGTCCACGACCAAGGGGTACAATCGGGCCGTGATCGCTGTCTTCACCACGCCGTGGGTATAGAGGTCTTCGGGGCTCAGGTCGACCTCCACGGTACCCGCCAGATAGTCGATCCGGCCGTGCTCGGGAAAGCTCTCGTTTCGGGTCCACCGCCGGAAGAGATCCAGGTCGGAGACACCTGCCGGGATGATCAAGTCTTCCTCGAAAATGACGGCAGGGCTGGGGACCACGACCTTACCTCCGGTGAATCGCTCTCCCCGACAATCTACCACGAACATCGTCCCATCATGGCACAGGCTCGCTTTGCTGGCGGTTGGGGCACCATTATGGTAGATAATCCGAAAGCTCCGTCGAGCACACGGTTGGCGAATTTCGCAAGGTATGGCCAGCGGGCGATTCCGCGCGATGGCATCTCATTGGAGGACGTCTCATGAGGAGCAGCGATTCGAGCACTTGGCGCCTCGGCCGGAAGGCCATCGGCTGTTTCGGATTGACCCTCCTGGCCCTGATCCCTCCATCCCTGGCCCGGCCGGCGGCAGCTCAGGAGCCCGCCAAGCCGGCCGGCCAAGCGACTGAACCCAAAGAGAAAGAGGGCCCCGCAGGGAAGGTGACCGAGGAGATCACCGTGACGGCGACGCTGCGCGAAGAGAAAGTGCAGGACGTGCCGTTCTCCGTGGCGGCGCCGACGGAGGAACAGTTGAGGGAACGGGGCGTCGATTCGCTCGAGGGCATTGCCCAGAGCACTCCAGGCATCACCGTACAGAACCTTGGCCCCGGCCAGAGCCAGGTCGCGGTCCGCGGCGTCTCCGCGGGCCAGATCGTCCGCGACCAGCCGGGCGTCAAGGAGCAGGTCGGCGTCTATCTCGACGACTCGGGCATCTCCCTTTCGTTGTTCACGCCCGACATCGACCTCTTCGACATGTCGCGCGTCGAGCTGCTGCGCGGACCCCAGGGTACCCTGTTCGGCGCCGGCTCGGCCTCGGGGACGCTGCGCTACATCACCAACCAGCCCAAGCTGGGTCAGAGCGAGACCGTAGCCGAGCTCACCGCCAACGACATCAGCGACGGCGAGCCCGGCGGCAGCGCCAAGGTCGCCGTCAATTCCCCGCTCGGCGACAAGGCGGCCCTACGCTTCACCGCCTTCTTCAACCGCTTCGGCGGATTCATCGACTCCGTACAACCCGACCTGTCGATCAAGAAGGACGTCAACAGCGGCGAGCGCTCCGGAGCCCGGCTGGCCCTCCGGTTCCAGCCGAACGACCGGCTGACGATCACGCCGCGAATCCTCTACCAGAAAGTGAGCACCGAC
>Ga0134121_10004759_pt1 | contig 11073 bp, 8 predicted proteins | sample KB301_FD_96463 | JGI IMG/M metagenome (GOLD analysis project Ga0134121, IMG submission 96463) | Terrestrial soil microbial communities without Nitrogen fertilizer from Kellogg Biological Station, Michigan, USA - KB3-0-1 | ecosystem: Environmental > Terrestrial > Soil > Unclassified ...
CGATCGCGTCGAGGCGATCGACGAGTGGCACGAACGCGGCGTCGCCGTGCGCGAGTTCGGCGGCGCGGCGCAGGACTTCCTCGTCGAGCGTGATCTGCGCGAGCCGCGTCCGCGGGCGCGGCGGCTCGACGAGGATCGCGCGGGCGCACGTCTGGATGCACGCCTGCCACGCACCGCGGTCCGCGCCGCGCACGATCCCGAGCGCGAACGGCAGCGCGCTCTCGGGCAGCGCGTCGACGTGCGCGCGGAGCTGCGCGCCGTCGCCAGCGACCAGCGCTTCGTGCACCGCGTGGAGCTGCCGTGCGAGCTCGGCGTCCGGGCCGGTGCGGTACTTGCCCGGCTCGTAGGCGACCGCGGCGAGCAGCGCGTCCTCGCCGGCATCGCGCGGTGGGACGGCTCGGCTCACCGGCACGCCGTCGCCCTCGAGCCGGGCGATGATGTCGGCCGCGGTGCCCGCGTAGGCGCGCAGCCACGTGCCGCCGTGCGGGAATGCGACGCCGAGCGCGAGCTCCGGCGTGTACGCGCGATACCAGAACGCGTCGGTGCCGAGATGATTCGCGGCGAGCGCGACTTGCGACCACGCGCCGTCGCCGATCCCGAGCGCGCCGTCGGCGCTGTCGGCGATTGCCCAGAAGCCGTCGCGCGGAGGATGCACCGCGAACCCGACGACGTCGGTGCCGGTGGCGGCGCGCGCGTCGGCAGAGATGACCATGCCCTCATCGCAGAGCTTGGCCACGAGCTTGCGCGCGTCGACGCCAGCGCTCTCGCGAAAGAACACACCACCGTGGCGCGTCATGCCGGGCGATCGTACACGTTCGACGACGTTGCGTAGCTCACGGACATTGCCCGGCCAGTCGTGGCATTGAATAGCGCTCGCTCGATCACCGCGCGTTCAAAGTAAGTCATTTCAAGCTATTAAGTTGCACCGGAGCGCCGTTTGGCATAAACGCGACATGGTGGGGCGTTCGATCCGCCGGGCACCCACTCGATGAGTACAAAGATGAGCACGAAGAAGTCGACTGCGCTGCCGAAGCCGAAGCCGAAGCGGACCATCAAGCGAAAGATCGGCATCGCCTTTCTGACGCTGTTCGGGCTGATCGTCGGGCTCGGCGTCGCCTCGCACATCTTCCCAACGTTCGGCGCGGCGCTCGCGGACCACGTACGCGCGGTCGTCGGTCCCGGCCCCGTCGCATGGCTGGAGGACGTGACGTACGGCATCGAGGATCGCATCAAGCGCGTCATCTACAGGAACTCGCCGCCGAAGCAGTTCTGGGACGAGCCGCCCGCCGCGCCGGCGGTTGCCGCTGCGCCGGCGGTTGCCGCCCCACCATCGCTGCTCGCCGTCCCACCATCGCTGCTCACCGTCCCGCCGCCGCTGCTCGCCGTCGCATTGCCTCCTACGCAAGGCCCCGATGCACCGAGCGCTGAGGCTCCGGTGTTCCCGCCGCAGTCGTTCAAGCCGCCGGTGCCGAGCGTCGCCGGGAAGGCCGACGGCCAGTGGATCGCGATCGCCGATACCGAGGACCCGAGCGCGCCGCCGCTGTTCTACAAGGCGATCGTTCACCCCGACAAGGCCCGGAGCTTCGCGGCAGTTGCGGTCGTCGCGATCGATCTCTCTCGCGTCGGGCTCACGCTCGTGCCCGGGACCGTCGAGCCCGCGTCGCCGCTGCTCCCCCGCGAGCAGCGCACCGGCCTCATCCCCCAGGATCAGTTCGCCGATCTGGTCGCCGCGTTCAACGGCGGATTCAAGGCGGAACACGGGCACTTCGGTATGATGATCGACGGCGTCGCCCTGCTTCCGCCGCGCAACATCTCCTGCACGATCGGCATCTACAAGGACGGCAGTCTCAAGATCCGCACGTACCCGGCGCTCAAGGACGAGGAGGACGACATGCGGGCGTACCGGCAAACGCCGCCGTGCCTCGTCGAGGATGGCAAGATCAACAACCGCCTGCTCTCGGCCGAGAACTCGGTGGGCTGGGGCACCGCGGTCGGAGGTGACACCGTGATCCGCCGCAGCGCGGTCGGCCTCGACGCGGACGGCAAGACGCTGTTCTACGGACTCGGCGTCTCGGTGACTGCAGATTCCCTCGCGCGCGCGATGCTGGCCGCCGGCGCCGAGAATGCGGCGCAGCTCGACGTGAACTCGATCTACCCGCGCTTTCTGTTCTACACGCACCCCGCGGACGAGTTGCCGAAGGTCGAGAGCGCGCTCATCCCCGATGTCGAGTTTGTAAAGCACGAATACGTGGACCGGTCCGAGGTGCGCGACTTCTTCTTCCTCACGCGCAAGCACGCGACGTCCTCGTTGCACGCTCACCGGTGAAGGCGTGACCAACGTCGCGACGATCGTCATCCGGCCCCCGAGGTCGCCATGACCATCGCCGAGCCGCGGTTCGAGATCGTGAGCGCACCAACGAGAACATGATCCCGGTCACTGACGTCCGGGTTCGTGAGACTGGCTACAGCCCGTCGGCGCGGGCGCATCTCCAGCTGCCCAGCGAGACCGCGCGGAGCTGGGCCGTGCGAAACTCACGGCGTGCGCGCAGCCTTCGTGATCTCGCTGATGCTCGCGGCGTGCGGGCGACTGGCGTTCGACCGGCCGGACCCGGCCGACGCGGCCGACGCGGCCGATGCCGCCCCGGTTGATTTTGGCGCGGGCTGTGTGGTCGGGCTCGACATGGAAGAGGCCAGCTGGGCGACCGCGGCGAGCTCAGTCGTCAATCGGTGTGCGCGCGGCAGCAGTGGCATCGCGGCGCTCGGCGCCGCCCGAGTCGACGATGTGGTCCGCGGTCGGGTCGGCGAGATCCCGGCGCCGTCGGGCTGCATCCACATCGCCGACGCGCCGGCCCTGCATGCCACCACCGGCCTCACGCTCAGCGCCTGGATCTACCCGCTCGCGCTCGACGCTACCAATCCGTACGGCGTGATCGCCAAGCGCACCGACTACACGGTCGACGATGCCGAGTACACGATGTTCGTGTGGACCGACAACACGGTGTGGGTCGATATCGATAGTCGCAACGATCGCAACCACGGCACCAAGCCGCTGGTCAACGGCCGGTGGCAGCAGGTCACCGTGGTCTACGACGGCACGCTCCCGATGGCCCAGCGGGTGGCGATCTACATCGACGGCGCGCTCGACACCATGATCAGCGAGAGCTCGGCGTCGCTGACTCCGTACCCGAACGCGCTGTCGGTCGGCTGCCTGCCGGAGCAACCCGAGACCAAGCCGCAGATCGCGCTCGGCGGCCGGATCGACGACGTCGGCGTGTGGACCCGCGCGTTCAGCGCGCAGGACGTGACCGACTGGTACAAGGCGACCGCGCGCTGAACTCGACGACCATGCATGCGAGGTAGGAGGGTGGCGAGTGACCTTCAGCTCTCCGTCATGATCGGCACGTCTACCGGCAATCGTCCTGCACGGCGTGCTCGAGGAACGTCACTTGGCCGGCGAAGCGCGGCACCATGACAACGGCGACCGGCGCCGTGATGACCGCGGTTGTAATACACATCGCGCCAGGGGAATTCTCCGTGATGGAGACCCAGGCGTCCTCAGCAACGGAGCGCACATCGTCGACGTCAATCGAGTAGCCGCCGCTATTCTTCCTCCCCATGGCCGCGACGATGACGACATTGCTGGCAAAGTCGACCGCGGGAACCGCGGGGACCGGGATGCTATTGGCGTCGATCTGCTGCCATACGTTCGCCCAGGTCGCACCATCGCGAACAACGAGGCGTTGTTGCGTGGTTATGCCGCTGTAGAAGCGCTCCGACTGGGCCTCGGGGATCGGCTGGATCACTACGGGCTGCGCGCCTTCTGGAAATTCGGACCGAGCGCTGGTGCATCCGATCGAGCCGGCGGTGGCGCTGGCGAGCAGTGCACAAAACAGTAGTCGCGAGCGGTGGTGCATAGGTTCTCCCAGGATACTGAAACGCGAGTGAGCGGCAGCGTAGCATGCGCACATACACGCCGGACTGCGTATGAGTGTAACAAGTCTGTGTTCGCGAAGGCATTCGCGGCGTCAGCCCGTTACCCGAGATGGGCTGGCGAGTGCTCGATCGTCGAGGCGTCGCGCGCTAATGCACCGCGATCACGAGCCGGTCGAGGTGGGTGCGATCGACATCACGGGCTGGTTCGCACTACTCTCGCGCCATGTGGTCGAGCCGCCGGCCGTCTCCCGCGAAGCTGGACGACCTCCTCGCGCGCGTCGCGAAGCTGCCGCTGTCGTACCCCGAGGTCGGCATGACACGCGCGGTAGACGTGCCCGCAGGCTATGGTCGCGAACACCAGCGCGTCGAGCTCGCGATCGAGTTTGCGGCTGCGCGCGAGGCGGTGATCGCGTTTGCGACGCACCGCTTGCCGTATCTGTTCGTCCATCCAACCGATGCTCGCGCTGTCGTCGGCAGCGACGTGCTGGTGGTTGCCCGGGTCGGCCCGCTGTGGACGACCAATCCGTGCCGCATCGTCTACGTCGATGATGGGCCGGATCGATTCACCTACGCCTACGGCACGCTGCCCGGCCACTCCGAGCACGGCGAGGAGACGTTCACCGTCGAGCGCACGGCGGGTGGTGTGGTCGCCGAGACCATCGCCTATGCCCGCCCGCAGGATCTGCTCGCGCGGATCGGGGCGCCCCTCGCGCATCGCTTTCAGGCCCGCGTCAAGCGCGACTACATGGCCGCCCTGGTCGCGACGGCCACGAAGGTCTCGGAAGGCTCGGACATGGCCGAGTGAGCTTGTCGCCCGAAGCGATGCTGGTCGGCCCAGTGTGCCGCGGGCCGCGGGTCAGTGTGCGCCGGCAGGGGGAGGCGCGGCCAGCAGGGCAACGAGCTGTTTGTAGGCGTCCGAATTCGGATCCGCCGCGGCGTTGAGTCGCTGCTGCAGCGGGCCGTAGGCGCGGAGCACCGCCTCGCTGGGCGGATAGTTCGTCATGTAGTAATAGGGGCTCGTTCCCAGGGCCCCGGCCAGCTTCTCGGCTGCCGCGCGATCGTTGCCCGCAAGCGCGATCACGGCAATGGTGCGCGCGAACTGGTCCATGTACCAAAGATCGAGTGTGCTGAACGCACCCGCCACCGGCGGATCCAGCCGTTCATCGGTGGTGAACACCATGTACTTCTGGCCCAGCGTGAACGTCTGCGCTCCCATCCCCATCAGACTGCGCAACATCCCCGACACCACCTCTTCGCCGCCGGTATGCGCGCCGCCGGCGGTGGCCCACGCGGTCGCCGACACGCCGCCCAAGTACTGGCCCCCGGCCAGCTCGAAGAACTGGCGGACGTAGAGGCTCGGACCTTGCGACCACGTCGAGCCGCCCACGGCGATCACGCGTGGCCCCTTGAGCACCTCGGCGACGCGCACTCGGTCGCCGGAGAACGCCGAGCCGTCATAATAGCTGATCCGGATCGGCAGCCGCTGCTCGAGGATCAGGTTCTGCAGCAGCAGGTAGATCCCGAAGCCGGCGCGCAGCGCGTCGTGGCGATGCGAGTACGGGCTGGGTGCCAGGCAGATCAAGCGAACTTCGACGGTGCCGTCCGCCGGCGTGGCAGAGCGAGCGACCACCGAGACCGGCGCGGCCTGCTTTGAGGACGGCGCGGCGGGTGCAGCTGATCCTGGGCCGGTCACGGCCGGCGTCGTACAGGCGCCGATCGCGATCAGCAGCAGGCCCGCTAGCCCCGAGGGCAGGGGCCTCGCCGGAATGATGGCCGCGGGCGTTCGTGCGTGTATCCGTGTTTGTTCGTTCACTCCGTGAGCATCGCATATCGCCCTGGGCAAAATAAGCAACACGCGCGCCTGCATGCGTCGGCTCGTTAGTAGATCGGCTTGGCGATGCTGATCGAGCGCTAGCGACGAGCCGGAGCATTCGCCAAGAAATACCGGCCGACGCTATCGAAATCGACGACATCTCGGTCCGCTTGGTCGCGAGCTATCCCAATGAGCATGGAGCGCGATTAGCGACTTCATGCCCGAGTATCGGCTCATCTCTTCTCATGATGTACTGTCGAGCATCCGCATAAAATTCATCTTGATGCTCGTACTCCTCAAGCTTGTCTTTATGCGGCCACAATGCCATCTTCGCCGCACGGATGCCTACCCGCTTCGATCAGTTCGGCAAGCAGATGGTCCGTACCACGCGAGAGACATTCGGTCCCGTCGAGACCGATGCCGAGGTCCCTGCGGCCACCCGCAGGGTTGACCTGTGGTTCACGCCCGACCCGATCCCTGCGCCGGCTCCCGACCACCTTGGTCTGCTCGGGCGGATCACTGCGGGCCCGAGCACGCTCGAGTTCTTCCACAACACACCGACGGGTGAAGCGTTCGGCATCTGCCTCATCAAGCACGGCGAGTTCCGCCACTGCCTCTCACTTCGCAAGGTGCCCCCGCCGTTGCCAATCCAGTGGGTGATCTCCTCGGGCCGGCCGGAGAGCGGCATGGAGGGCTTCTGGTTTCGTCCGATGAGCGATTGGCCCTCCGGTATCTATGAAGGCCCGCCCTTGCACTTCACCCGGCTGGTCGTGGTGAGCGAGTTGCCAGTCACGCGCGACACGCTGCTCCTGCGCCTGCTCGGCGCCGGTCGGGTGCTGCAGCAGGCGATCGCCGAGCTCAAGGCGCTGCCGGCGGAAACCCCGGAGCGCATCCTCGCGCTACCGATTCTGCTAAGGTTACACTTGGAAATTCCCACAGACCCGGTGAAGCGGACGGATGACGACCAGGAGTTTTTCATGAACACCCAGGACATCGTGGAGACCTGGCGCCAGGAGGCGATCCAGGAAGGCGTCAAGCAAGGGATCGAGCAGGGGATCGAGCGGGGGATTACCCGCTCGCTGATCGACATCTACGAAGTCCGCTTCGGTCCAATGCCGGAAGGTCTCCGTGCGGTGATCGAAGATACCCACGATGAGCCCACCCTTCGTGCCTGGCTCAAGCTCGCTGGAACCCGCAGCGCAGACGAGATTGCTGTGGCCATCCACGCCGTTCGCGCGATCTGACCCGTTCCTGATCGTGGTATGTCAAGGTCTTTGCGTGGACCTGCTGCGCTTGCTCTCGTCTGACCCAACGCGCTGGGCGTCGGCAGTCTCCGTGCTGGACGACTCGCTCAAGTGCCAGCTCGGCACCTGGCTCGTATCGGAGTGGATCGAGGGCCGGCTCGAGCCCCGCCTGCTCTCCGAGCCCATGGACGGAAAGCTGCGAACTGCGCTCCGGCGCGAGCTTGCCGCTACGGTCACGGCGCTCGGGGTTGACGAGGTCCACGTCGAATGGGGAGGCGTTCAGGTCGACGACGCGACCGCGGCGAGGTGGTGCTGGATCATGCCGTGGATCCTGTGCGAGCAGGACGAGGACCTGTTCCTGATGGCAGATCACCTCGTGACGCCGTTGCTCGATGAGGTTCGCGCTGACTGTCCGAAGCGGAGCTACGCGGTTGGCATCGTCGCGCATCACGTACGCGATCAAGCTCATGCGGCCCTGGGCCGGGGCCCAGACGACGCGCGCAGCAAGCTCCGCGAGCTCGCCAGGTTCATCGCGCCGGCACGCGCGGCAGGCGCCGAAGAGCTCGCCGCTTACCTCGAACGCCTCGAGCGCTATGCGCACCCGCAGAAGGTCACCGAGGCCGACGCCGGGGCGCGTGTGATGGATCTCTGGCGATGTCACGCACCGCCCCATGTCGCGCTCGAACGCCGAGGTGACGAGTGGCGCGCCTGCTTGGACGCTCATGCGGGAACAGAGCGGTGGATTGTCGTCAACGCAAAGACCGGCGCCCTGCATATCGAGTCGCCGGCACGAAACCGTGCGAAGGCGAAAGGCCGTCACAAAGCGCCCTGACCCGAGCACGGCGATGTCGAGCGAAGCGGATAAATGACGACCAGGAGTTTTATGAACACTCAGGACATCGTGGAAACCTGGCGCCAGGAGGCGATCCAGGAGGGCATCACCCGCTCGCTGATCGACATTTACGAAGTCCGCTTCGGTGCAATGCCGGAAGGTCTTCGCGCGGTGATCGAGGATACCCACGATGAGCCCACCCTTCGTGCCTGGCTCAAGCTCGCTGGAACTCGCAGCGCAGACGAGCTTGCTGCGGTCATCCACGCCCTTCGCGCGATCTGACCAGTTCCTGATCAAGCACAGCGGACCAGGGCTCCCAGTGGGGTTGGCTCCGGAGAGCTGGACATGATTGCCTATCCCAAACGAACCTCGGTGAGGTCATACCCGAGCACCGTCATTGGCGACTCCGCGGAACCGCTAGGTGCTCAACAGCCTCTTAGCGATACGAGCCGAGATCGACCTTGGCGTGGTTGTTCATGATCATGTAGGGCCGCTGTTCGAAGCCGAAGCCGCGCGCGGGATCGAAGGTCTGGATCTCGAGGAGGCCCATGCCGTAGCCCATCGGGCCCTGTGAGAAGTAGTCGAGCGAGAGCTGGTAGGGGCCGGCGTGGGGCTTGCCCGCAATGGCGAAGCACTCGGGGCCGTAGCCGGTGGTGACGTCGGCGTAGAGCTCGCCGCCCGAGGCGAGCTTGGGTTGGCTGTAGTAGGCGTGGCCGCCGCGCGCGTCACGGATGTGGAAGTCGACGTCGTTGGCGTCGGTCTCCCAGTAGAGGATGAAGCGCGTCGACGGCTGGGTCGCCAGCGCGAGCTTGTGCTTGGTGAGGATGTCGGCGATCTCGCGCTGCTTCGCGGGGACCGCGGCGGCGTAGACGGCGCCGATCATGCCAGCGTCTTCGCCGAGGACGCGGAGGCCGCCGGCGAAGCGGCCCGGGGGATATGCCTGATCGAGCCCGGCGATGATCGCGTCGAAGGCGTCGGCGAGCTTGCCGGCGCGGACGAGGGCGTAGGCGAGCAGGCGGTGGCCGGTCAGGTGGTCGGGGCGATCGGCGACGGCGCGGCGATAGGTATCGATCGCGAGGTCCTTGCCGGCGGCGAGCCGGGCGAGGCGCTCGCCGGCGAACCGGCGCATGTCGGCGCGGCCCGGGAACAGATCGATGATCGAGCCGTACATGCGGGCGGCCGTGGCGTCGGCGTGGCGCGCCTCATGGGCCTCGCCGAGGCCGATGAGCGCGAGGACGTTTGCGGGCTCGCGGGCGTGCCAGTCGCGCGCCTTGGCGAGCGCGGCGTCGAGGTGATGCGCGGCGATGGCCTTCTGGATCTCGGCGAGCTCGCCGGTGACGGCGGGCGGCGGCTCGGGTGGCTTGGGCGACGGCTCCGGTGCAGGCACGCGTGGCCCGGCGGTCGCGGTCGTGACTGGCGCGGTCGGAGTGGTTGGCGCGTTGGGCGGGGACGGTGTGGGCGGCGGCGACTCTGATGGATCGGCTGCGCGCCGGAGGATCAGGAACTCCACGCGGCGGTTCCTGGCCCACGCGGCCTGGTTGTGGCGGCGGTCGAGGGGTTGAATTCCGGCGTAGCCCTGCGCTTTCAGCCGCTCTTCCGCGACACCCTTGGCGACGAGGTACTGTTTCACCGCGGCAGCGCGGCGCTCGGAGAGGTCGAGGTTGGCGACCTCGTCGCCACGCTCGTCGGTGTGGCCCTGGATCTCGACGAGTGTGATCTCGGGGTACTGGAGCATCGTCGTCGCGACGGCGTCGAGCATCGGGTACGACCTCGGCAGGATGACTGCCTGACCCGACTCGAAGTAGATGTTGTCGAGGACCATGATGGCCGCGTCCGTCGTGACGACGCGCCCGCGAACGGGGCACCCGTCGTCGCCGGCGGCGCTGCTGTGCGAATCGGGCGTGTCTGGACAGCCGTCGGCATCGTCGGGGATGCCGTCGTGATCGTTGTCGGGCTCGGGGTCGGGCGCGGGCTCGGCGATGGCGTCGCGTGGTGACCGCGTCGCGTTTGCGAGGTTCGAATCGTCGCTCGATGCCGGTGATGTTGGCGTGGCCTTGGGATCCGCGACGCGCGCGGGGATCGGCGCGACGCTCGTGCGGTGCATGCGCTCCACGCCGCGTGGTCCGACGGTGAGGATATCGGCGAGCGCCTGGCGCTTGATGCCATAGCGCGCGTAGTCGGCATCGGTCTCGAGAACGAGCAGCGAGGTCTCGCTCGACAGCACGCGTGCTGCGACCGAACGGTTGGCGATCGCGGTGCGGAGCGCGGTCGCGTCCTTGCCCTGCACGCTGCCGAGCCTTGCCTCGAGCTCCGCGAGTTCGGCGCCGGCGATCGCGCGCTCGACGAGCGGCGCCGTTCCGGCCAGCATGTGGATCGCGTGGTGCTGGCCACCGGCGACGATGTCGATCGTGGCGGCCGGCCGGGGCAGCCGCGCGAACACCATCACCTTGGCGCCGGCTCGTGCGCTCGCGATCTTGCGCGGGTATACCCAGGTCGCGCCGGTGACGTCGATGGGGACATCGACCGCCACTGGCTCGCCGAGCGCGGTTGCGACCGCGTCGGCTTCGAGATCGAGCACGGCGCCGGCGCGCGTAAGGCCGGCGTCGACGAGCAGCGCCGCGGCTCGGTCATCGCGCAGGCCACCGGCGAGCACGACGTCGAGGCGTTCCACCTGGGCAGCGGCGAGCTGCTTGACCGCCGCCTGGAGGTCACGGCCCTCGGCGCCCGCGGTGATCACGCCGTCGCCGACGATCACGACGCGTGGCTGCAAGGAGCCGCGCCGCGCACCGCTGGCGATCCACGCGAGGGCCTGGCCGAGATCCGAGGCTCCGGCCGCGCCGCGCTCGATGAGCTTGCGTGCGCTGGCTTCGCCGAAGTCGGCCGCATGCCCATCGAACACGAGTTCGGCGTCCTGATCGAACGCGACGACCTCGAGCGGCAGCGCGTCTCCCCAGCTCGCCCGCAGCTGGCCGACCAGCGCGCGCACCGACGCGATGTACGCCGAAAACCCGAGCGACCGCGAGGCGCTGGTGTCGACCAGGAGCGTGATGCCGCGCGGGACGTCATGCTCGGCGCTGGCCGCGAGCTCGATCTGGGCCGCGACCAGGCCGCCCGCGCTCACCGCGGCGGCGGTCGCCGGGCTCGCCGAGACGAAGTCGCGATCGGGCTGCCAGGCGCGCTCGGCGAGGCGCTGCACCTGGCGCGCGCCGTCGCTGCCCGTGAACGCGAGCTCGACATCGACGCGCTCGGCC
>Ga0134121_10004763_pt1 | contig 11068 bp, 21 predicted proteins | sample KB301_FD_96463 | JGI IMG/M metagenome (GOLD analysis project Ga0134121, IMG submission 96463) | Terrestrial soil microbial communities without Nitrogen fertilizer from Kellogg Biological Station, Michigan, USA - KB3-0-1 | ecosystem: Environmental > Terrestrial > Soil > Unclassified ...
CGCCCGTGGCGCCCGCCACAACGCCGCCAGCGCCCGCCGCAGCCCCGGCAACCGCGCCTATGCCGCCGCTGCCGAAGCCGTCCGATACGGAGGTGCCGCCGCCCGACCTCTCGCGCATCGCCAACGAACGCGCCGACGCCACGAAAGCCTACCGGACCGACCTGGCCGCCGCCGCCGCCACGCGGGATCCGGCGGCCAAGGCGACGGCAGTCGCCGCCGCAACGGACAAGAAGCGGACGCAGGACGCGGCGATCAACGACGCCGAAGCCAAGGAACGCGCCGACTACAACAAGCGACTCGGCGAGTGGCAGACCAAGGAACGCCAGCGGCAGGAGGACATCGCCAACAAGCGGGCTGAAGAAACGGCGAAGCTCGAGCAGCAGCACCGGCAGGCGCTCGAACTCAAGGCGGTGGAAGCGAAGAACGCCCAAGCCCTCGAGGACCAGAAAGCCCGAAACGCCGCAAACCAGAGCTACGACACCGCGCGGCTGCAGGTCGACACCGACCAACTAAAGAAATTCGGCGACAGTGCCACGCAGGCCACGAAGATGATCCGCGATACCAGGGCTCTGCAGCAGATCGCGACCGGCATGGGGCCGGCCGACGCGATGATGGAGACCGACGCGGGGAAGCATATCCGCGACTGGCTGGTGACGATGAACCTGGGAACGCCGGAATCGCTGGGGAACCTGAAAAACCAGCAAGCGTGGGACCGCCTGATCGGCGGTCTATTCGGCGATACCCATGTGGCCGGGCTCGGCAACCAGACCGACCGCGAAGGCGGCTGGCTGATGCGCGCCTGGGGTGGCATGAGCCAGACGCCGCTGGACCGGCTGACGCAGCTCGCGATCGTGCGCAAGCTCGCCGAGGAGCGGGTGAAAGACCACGAGGACGCCCGCCAGCTATTCCAGGATCCCAACGTGAAATCGCTGCAGGGGCTGCCGGAACGCATCGCGGCCCGCAAATCCCTGTTCGACCGGCCGCCCGAGGATACCGCCGATACGCAGAAGCAGGCGCGCTACAACGCCAGTCACGCCCCCGGCGAGCCGTATTATTCCTGGGCGGAGGTGGGCAAAGGCAGCGGCAACTGGCGCCAGTTCTGGACGCGCAACACGCTCGATAAGGCGAAGCCGGTCGAATACCTCACCCCTGACGTGAGCCAGTAGCCCCGTGGCCGACGATGATATCACCTCATTCGCGCCAGGGGCGCTCCCGCCCGGCGCGATCCCGATCGGCCCGGATACCGGCGATGCCATGCCGTTCGCCCCCTCTGCGGTGGATCTGCCGCCGCCGGCACCAGCGAACCCGCCCAACCTGCTCGAGCGCGCGTGGCGGAGCGTGGCCGACGTGCCGGCGACGGTCTGGCGCGACATCACCCAGCCGCCGGCGGTCGCGCCGGAGCTAAAGGACGTGCCAACCTCATCGCCGTTTTTCGCCGGCGTGGCACACGGCGCGCGCGAAGCAATCGACCAGGCGGCGGAAAAGCTCACGCTCGGCGGTGAGGCGGTGTTCGGCAAGGGGTTGGTCTCGAAGCTGCCCGGCTATCGCTCGGCGGAAGATATCAGGGCCGACATCGCCCAGCGGCGGACAGCCTATGAGGCGGTGCCGCAATATGACGCCGGGAGCACGGGCGCCAGCATCGGCCGCGGCGTCGGCGCCGGCCTGACGCTCGGTGGCCCGCTGATGAAGGTGGGTGGCCTGGTCGCGGGTGGGATCTCCCGGCTTGGCGGCGCCGTGGTGCCGGGCGCCATGCGCGGGCTCGAGTATCTCAGTGGCGCCGCAGAGGCCGCGCCGGGAGCGTCGCTGCCGGCTCGGCTCGCGACGCGCGGCGCCTCGCTGTCCAGCCAAGGCGCCGTCACCGGCGGCGCCATCGCGGGCGTCCAGGCCGATCCCGACAAGCCGATCCTGCCGCAAGTGGCGCAGGGCGCCGGTGAAGGGGCGATCGCTGCGCCGGTGGTCGGCTCCGCCATCTCGGCCGCCACCTATCCGGCGCGCGCTGCGCTCGGCCAGTTGCCGAACATGGTCCACCGTGGCGTGGTCGACCTGGCCGACCGCTTCGTGAACCAATACGGGATCCGGCTCGACCCAACGCAACTCACGACCAACCCGACCTACAAGCTGATGACCGACCAGGCCGGGAAAATGCCGCTGTCCGGCGTCGGTAACCGCGTCGCCGAGGCGCGGCTGCAATGGCAGCAGGCGCTCGGCCGGGAAATGGGCGAGGCGGCACCGGACGGTATCACCCATGACCTGATGAACACCGCGGCCCGCCGGATCGGCGGCACGATGGATACGATCGCCGCGCGGACCACGATCCAGCGGGATCCGGCACTGCTGAATGACATGGTTCACATCGTGTCAGACATTCCAAGGTTCGGACTGACCGAGGCGCAGCTAACCCCGGTGCGGGCGCAGTTCCGCAATGTGCTGGGCGCCTTCCAACAAGGGAATGGCCGTATTTCCGGTGAAGCCTATCAGAACCTCACGCAGACCGGCGGGCCGCTCGATGCCGTCATAAGCTCGACCGACCCCACGGTCGCGGCGTTCGGGCTGCGGATCCGCCACGCGCTCGATGACGCCTTCCAACGCTCGGCGGCACCAGGCGATCAGGCGGCGCTGCAACAGGCACGCTACCAATACCGGGTGATGAAAACGGTGCAGCCCCTGGTCGAACAGAGGGGGCCGACCGGAGACATCGAGCCGAATAACCTGTTGAAGCGGGTGGTCGCGCAATCGCACGCCTTCGATCCGTCGACCCGCGGCGTGGCCTATACTGGCGGCGGGCCGCTCGGCGATCTGGCCTATGGCGGGCAGATTTTCTTTGGCCGCCCGGCGGAGAGCGGCACGGCTGCTCGAAGCTGGGTCACCGCGGGCCTGCTCGGCGGCGGCCTGGCGACGGCGATGGAGCATCCGACTGTGCCGGCGGCGACGCTGACCGCGCTCCTGGCAAACCGCGCGGCGCAAAAAGCCATGCGCAGCCCGGCGGTCGGCGGATCAATGATCGAGAACACGCTGCAACCGCCCGGCCCCTTCGTGCAGCAGGCGACGCCGTATGTGCTGCCCGGTCTGCTCAATCCCTACGAGGCGCGTCCAAGAGCAACCCGATGATGATCGCAAGCACGGCGCCGGTGAGAAATTCGACAATCATGCCGGCGGGTAGAATCGATCTGGCGGCAGAAAGCAAGAAATGAGCGACAAGCCGCCCCCGAAAAACGGCAACGGCAACCACACAACGATCGTCTCGGCCGCCGTAAAGCTGGGGAGCAAAGTCACGCCGCAAGCGCTGGCCTTGCTCCTGTTCAATGCCGGGATCCTGCTACTGCTGTTCTGGTACATCGACGCCAGGGCGAAGCATTCCATGGTGATCATCGACCAACTGCTCGCGGCCTGCCTGTCGAGGCAGTAAACCGGCGGGCGTGGCCAGGCTACGAAACCTCGAGGCACCGCGCGCGATGCCGTCCAGCGACGGGCGGGCCTGGCAGCACGAGTGGGTGCGCGCCGGGTATCTCGACGCAAGGGCCGCGCGCGGGTTCGCCGATTTCTACGCCGCGGCCAACCGAGATTGTCAGTGTGCCTATGAACTCGGCCGGTGCTGGGCGGTGAACATGCTGGCGGCCGGGATCGAGCCGCCGGACTGGCGCAACGGGCCGCCGCCGGCGCCGGTGACCGAGGCCAACGAGCAGGCAGCCGCCAAGGGCGAGGCGTACGCGCTGCCATGGGGGCGGTTTCCCGATACCCCGGATCCGGTATTACTCGAGCCTGCTTTCATTCCCCGGCGGAATAGACGGAGGCCCTAAACGGCGGCCGATCGAGGCGCCGAGGCGGGCTAGGGCGGCTTCCAGGCTGGTCGGACCGGGTTGCGGCACCGGCGGCCGGGGCGGTGGCTTCGGCGGCGGCGCGGCCAACCGCCTCGATGCGCCTTGCTTGGCGGGTACAGACTCAGAAGGAAGGGAGTCTAAAGACTCTTCTTTAAGAATCTGACGTGTAGAATTTACACATTGGGGCGCGGCTTCCGCAACGACCTCCGGCGGGATTTGCTGCACTGCAGCGTCAGCCCATTCGGCCGGGAGAAATAGCTGCAGCTTGGTCTTGGTTGAGGCGTAGCCGCCGGCCGCCGTGCGCCAACTGGCACGGCCGCCGCAACGGGAGACGGCGCCGAGCGCCTCGAGGTGCTTGAGGCGATTGCCGACCGTTTTGGGCACGCAGCCGCGGGCGAGCTCGCGATAGGTGACGGTCACAAAATACGTGCCGTCCGCGTACCTGCGAAGGCTAGGGTGCCACCATAAATCGAGGAGCAGCCTTTCCCATTTCGCGGCGCGGCAGACCGCCGGCCAGAAAATCGACTCGCGAATTCGGGTTAAGTGCAGGCTATTTAGGGATGACAATTTCCAGGCCCCCCGCAGGAGCCGGCCCATTTATTCACACATGCGCAGGACAAATTCGCACCGCGCCCACCTCGTGCCGCTTGCAAATTGCCGCGCGTCGCCCGAATATCGGTGCCAATAACATTGTAAGCACACTGACAATCGAGTAATTCACGGGACAAGCAAGTGGCTGCCTCTGGTCTGAGGGGTGGCGTGGTGTCGGTCCTTAAGATGTGTAAGGGCCGGCACTTTTTTTGGATCCAACAGGCCGGGATGACCGCAGCATCCCCGTGTCGTTTAGGCCAGGGCGGCACCGCCGTTTAAGGCGTACCATATTCTGAGCGCAACCGGCGGGCCCATGCAACCCAGGGATTCACCGCCGCGTAAGAATTTCGCCATCGGTCCGTCATTTTGGCGTTCTCGCTGCCACCAAAAGCCCGGCATCTTCGATAACCGAACCGACCAGCCTGCCCTGTAGGATGCAGGCCACGCCGGCCGGCCCAGCCTCCGCGATCGTCGCGAGTGACCTGCGCACCGACTTGCCGTTGAGGCTGGCGCTTATGGTTCGGCTGGCGACGGTAATCGTGACATCGACCCGCGGCCCGCCGGATTTCCAGCTCAGCGCCTTCGCCATCTCCGCCGGATCCAGCACGAGTGTTACCTTGAGGGATTTCGCATTTAACTGCGCCGGTCGCTGCATTTCGCGCAGCTTTTCCTCAACCTCCCATGAGACCTGATCCATAATGCTGCCACCCCCTACCGTTGGATTTTTGCCAGCCTGGCCTTCCGCCGGGCGATCTCGCGCTCGATCGCGGCGCGGATAAAATCCGCGCGCGCCTCACCATCGGCAGATAGCCGGTCTATTTCTGCCGTGGTGCCGGGTTCCAGGCGAAGCATGGACATTTCCGAGAATCGCAGCGGTCGCGCCATGCGCGGAAAATAGCGCGCGCCGCCAGCCCTGCCAATAAGAGATATCCTTTGCAATAATGCGAGGTATCGCTTATTGACCATCGTGCCGGGTCGGACCGGCGCAATCTCCAAGGAGTTACCCCATGATCAAGATTACCCTCGGCTGGCTGGCGGCGTGCGCCATTCTGGCCGGCATCGCCTGGTCTGTCAGCCCCGCCGGCGCCGTCACCTGCAACACGACGTATTACCGGGGTGGCGCGACCACCACCTGCTACTGATGCGCCGGCTGTTGATCGGGGCTTGCGCTCTGACGGTCAGCGGCTGCGGATCCTATCATTGGGAGCGCCCGCCCGAGCGGCCGATGGCGGATTACGACCGCGACCGCGCCGAGTGCTACCTGATGAGCCGCGGCATGCCGCAACAGGGTTACATGGTGGCAGGCGGCGGCACCGGCCGGGCGGGAGCGTATGCCGCGGCCGGGGCCGGAATTGCCGCCGCTGGCTACGCGCTAGGCCAGGCGATCCAGCAGCAAGAGGATCGTGAGGCGTGCTTTGCGGCCATGGGCTGGAAGAAGGTCCGCGACCCCGATAAGTGATTTCAGCCGTGCGAACCACGACGATCCGGGCGCCCATGTGGCGCCCGTTTCTTTTCAGCGGGTTACGCTGAATAAGGCAACCCCATCAACTGGCGTGGTAAGTGCTCCGATGCTGCTCCGACACGGCTCCGATGCTGCTCCGGATCACGTCCGCTAATCATCATCATCGGACTCTACCGACGCGGCCCAGGCGTCCGCGAGGTCGGTCAATGAGTTCAACATACCAAGCAGCGCCTGCCGCTGCGCCGCCGGACGCCCGTCGTCTGCCATCGCGTCGGCTAGCAGGGCGAGCAGGGCGCCGACCGCCATCACCAGAGCGGTAAGCAACTGGTCCTCTGGTTTCGTCAACCGGGTCGGCGGAACGGTCATTCTGACAGCTCATCCGGTATCGCCCGCACCACAGCCTGCATCCGGCGGACCTCGGCGGCTTCCTCTGGCGCCATCCCGGCAATCTCGCCCGGCAGCGGCCGGCGGAACCGCAGCGAACGCGTGAACACCGCCAGCCCGCCGCAGCGGATGCAGATCGAGAAATCACCCCGCCGTGGTCCCCGCTCGCCGTCCGGAGCGCCCGCGTAGCCCATCCGGTGACCGCACCACGGGCAGACCCCCTCCTGCGGCAGATCGGTCTCGCGCCACGTCATGGCGCGGCACCCCACACGTCAATCCGGCAGACCGTGCAGCGGCCCTCACCCCAATGGTGGTAGGCGAATCCCCGGCAGAGAATCACCCGCCACGCCTGCATGACGACGCCCTCGCAGTTGCGTAGCGTTGCCGCCTGGTCGGTCATGGCCACTCCTGCAAACGAGCGTTTAGACGCGTCCTACTGGTTTGTAACCCGCGCGAAATCGCGCCAGCGCGAGCTCAACGTGGCGACGCCAGATCGCTGACTCCGCTATAGGTGAACATTCCGCACGATACTCTGGCGTGTAGACCTCGTGGTGCTCGAGCATCGCATGGACAAGACGATCCACCCGAGCGGATACCGAGTACGGATTGGAATGCTTTACGCCCATGAGTCGGCAAACATCGGCCGACGATGCGCCCGCCAGCCAAGCGTCGGCCACCGCCGCATGCAACTCTAATCGCTCCCGCTCGGCCGCCTGCTTGCGCGCCTCCCAGATCGGTTCCATCGCCGGCCTGATCGCGGCTAATCTGGCTTGCGCCGCCACAAATTCAGCCTTGGCGGCCTGGTATTCCGCCTCGATTTCGGGCCTTTCAGATATTTCTGACGGCCGACTTCCTTGATCTGAAACCGTCTCCCAACCCGGCCCTGGCGCGTCCTCGCTCATGGCATCCGTCCCGGCACCGCGCGGTGCGTCCGCTTTGCCTCAGATAGCCGGGCAATCGGCCGCAAGGTCATCGGCGCCCAATGCGGCTTGGCATAGTCACGGTCTCGCCTGGCGATTGGAAATCTCAGACTCATGCCGTCAGCCAGATAAATCAGCGGGGAGCATGACTGCGAGAAAATCGCCCGCTCGTCGAGCAGTTGGTTGATTGCGTCGAAACCTTCCTGGCTGATGCCAGCCCACAACACCAAATTCGGCCGCATCTCCAGGCCGTAGTCGCCGCCCTTAAAGTGATCGCCGAACCGGTTAGCGAGCTCGGCGAAGCTGACAAAATCCGTTTGCTCGATGTAGTCGCGCACCCGTTCTTTGAGCGGCCGGAGGTGCTCGGTGTCCTCGCTTTCAACTATTTCGGACGGCTCAATCGGTCGTTTCATGGGGACTTCCTTAGTCTGAACGCCCGCCGATCGCCGCCATGCCGCCCGCCCCGCCGGCCGTCAACAGCGCCAGATACTTGCGGAGGATTTCGATCTGCGACGGATCATACACCACGGTATTACGGGTGCCCTCCCCCGCCGCGCGGGAGCGGGCGTCAAGATAGCGCACGCCGGGGATGCCCGCCTCACGCAAGGCGCCCTCGGCTCCCCCAGCCGGCGGCTGCCAATCGGGCGGCGGCAAGAGTCCCTTGTCGTAGTTTGGGTGGCTGTACCGGACCATCTGCTGTAGGTCGCGGTAGATTTCCTGACCCGTAGGGTCCTTACCCTGCATCTTGGCGGTTTCATTGGCGGCACGCTGCGCAGCCTCCCGCGTCTGGAATGCGCGAGATACCTTGCCGTCGTAGTCCACGACGTAACCCGCGTCGGTCTGCCGCACTGAATAGTCGGGCGGCTTAATGCCCAGCTTACCCAGCCCTTGCTGCACCACGGGATGCTGCTCGCTTAATGGCCTGTCCCAATCAAGGAAATGCTCGGGATCGGCCTTGATATTGACCTCATACATCCGGCCTTGGCCGCCGTATTTCGCCGCCTCATGGGCATTAAACGCCGCGCGCAAGGGTCCTGGATTCTCGACATCCCATCGCTGCTGCCAGTCGGGATGATTCCGCATCGCCTGCAATGCCTGCCCAGGCGTCTCGAAACCTAGCCAGTCCTCCGCCTGCAATGCAGCCGATAGCTCGGGCGATATCTCGCCGGTAAACGATGGCGACGGCCCCGCAAGTTTCTTCCTGTAGAACTGGCCTAGCTCCTCGTCGTCGGCAAAGTAATGCCCCCGGCTGTAGGCTTGCGCGCCCTCGCCGGTGCCAATGAATTCGTCACTGAACCGGCTGAAATCCGCTAGCGAGCCGTGGTAGGCGCGGATGCCTTTCGGCGCCGTGCTGCCCATCATAATCCCCTGCGCGGTCTGCCCGGCGGCGTCCACCACCCCGGCCGCGGTCGGCAGGCCGGTAGCGTCATCCCACAAGCCGCGCTCTGCGCTGATCGCCCGCTGCTTGTCGATCCAGTCGCCAGCCGCCTGCGTGTTAAACTGCCACGCATCCGCCCAGGTCGGCGTCGTGATGGCGAGCAACCCATCGGTCGGCGGCTCGATGCGGCGCGAAATGCCATCGCGACCGATGACGAAATCTGGGTCAAGCAAGCCGGCCATTCGCGCTACTTACCCCCCCTTAAAAATCACGGTACGGCACCATGAAGCTGACGAGCGCCAGGAGCACCATGACGCCCGCCAGGTAATACAGGATCTTGCGGATATCGCGTTCGTTCATGTACCCCTCCCGCCACACCAGCTACATTCGACCGGCGTCGGCACGAGACAGCAGCAAGTGTCCTCACCACACGCGCATTGCGTGTCGTCCAAACCAGAGCCTCCACAGACCGGGCAGTCGTCCGACTCATCGAGCCATTCATCGTCGAACGCCGGATTTTCAGTCATTGCCACTTGCCTAATCTGAAATCATGGTCGGCCCGGCCGCTCGCGCACCTCTGGCGTCGGCGCCATCCGCGCCACCTCGGCGATGCTCAACGGTCGCCGCCACTGGCGCGTCACCCACATATGGGCGGCTTCCTCGTTGGTCGGCTCGATCACCGGCTCATCGGTGCCGCACATGCCCATGATCCGATCCCTGATAGCCTCGATCCGCCGCATCGTGGTCGGACTCCACCGGAGCACCGCGACCGGCCGCCCCCGCTCTTGATGGCACAGTGACAGGTGCCAGAGCGGTCGGCCGCCGGCATATACCGTTCAGACCATGCCGATGTTGACCGTCAGACAGGCCGACACAACGTCGGGCACTGCCCACCAGTAATGGCCCAGGACGATCTGCGTTGTCGGATCGAACACCGGATGCGCCAGAGCGAATTCAATCTGCGAACGCATATTCAAACCTCCGTTTCGTCGCCACTTCCGCTTTCTGAAATCCGCTGCTCAGCCATGAGGCAGAACAGCGAACAGTCTATGTCGGCGCTGTCGTCGCGTGCTGGCGTGCTGGCGGGTAGCTCATCCAGCCAGATCGGCGTGTCGTCTCCAGCCCGGCAGGGCGTCCAGTTGAGCGCCCGCGACAGCTTCGCCATCCGCTCGAAATCCTCGGGATGATGCTGCCGCACGTTCGCCCAATAGCCGGGCGAGCGCGCCTTGACGCACGTCCGGCAGTTGTTGTGCTTGAAGCCGTCGAGATACATTTGCGGCCGGGCAATGCCGGCGCGGGCGACGATCGCCGCGCAGTCGCTCGCACTTAGCCCGGCACGGATCAGCGGCGTGTCGAGCCGGATTTCCGGGTTCTGCCGCCGGAAGGTATCAGCGCGGCGCTGTTCTTCGACGGTGTAGCCGAACGCCTCGACCTCGGGCTGCCACGCCGCCTCCCATTCCTGCCGTGGCCGTTTCTTCATTTCCAGGGTGCAAGGCGCGCCGTGCCGGCTGTTCAGGAAACGCCGACTCTCCCACACGTCCCAACAGTCGCGATACTCGGTGCTGGCGATATTCGTCACGGGATGGCCAAACCATGCCTCACAGTCCGCGGCAAACCGATCATTGTCGGGGTGTTCGTTGGCCACCACGCACCGCACGATGGCGAACTCGAATGATCCCGGCTCGCGGGCTGACAATTCCGCCAGCATGACCTTGACCATGACGGCTGACGGTTCGCCGCAGGAGAACAGCGCGGCAATGCGTTGCTGATTGCGGATCACGTCCGGTTATCGGCTTTTGCGGACGGAACCGGCCGTCGCTCAATCGTCCCTATCGAGCGTCCGCACGGCAGGATGATGCGAGCCGGATCGTCCGGTCTGCCGGCAACGGTCAGCGTGACGCGCACCATGCAAGTATCGCAGCGCACCGTGTATGAACCGATGCCACGCGCCGGATAGGGCAGCGCCACCTCACAGGTTTCAGCCGCACCACCCGCGCAGTCCATTATCAGCCCATACGGGAAGGCCGGATTGGGCTTCACCTTTGGCCGCTTCGCCGGATCGTCATTGCGCTGGATTGCGATCGTGCCGCGCGGGTTTTCAGACTTTTCGCCCATATCAAACCCTCGTTTCTACAACGCTTGCGTTCCGCGAACTCCGCTCATCCCGGCGCGGGGCGGTCGCGCAGCCAGGCGCCGAACCGATAGATGGCGCAGCCCGCCAGCACGCAGACATAGAGCGCAAGCCAGAACTGCGGCGTGGTGAGCTCGGCGCCCGGCCCCATTGTCGCCCACAGAAAAGCATAGCCAAGCAGAGCGGCGGCGGCGATCGCCAGCAGATAAGGCAGGATCAGGATCAGCGCGCAACCAATGAAAACTACGGCACAAATGCCGGCCGCCAGAATGATCACGCAAAGCAGAAATTCGAGCACGGAACTATCTCCGGTGAAAATTCCACCAGCCGAGCAGGCAGAGCAGCACGGCGAGGCAGGCGGCGGCAAGTGCGGCGAGGATGAGC
>Ga0134121_10004765_pt1 | contig 11067 bp, 8 predicted proteins | sample KB301_FD_96463 | JGI IMG/M metagenome (GOLD analysis project Ga0134121, IMG submission 96463) | Terrestrial soil microbial communities without Nitrogen fertilizer from Kellogg Biological Station, Michigan, USA - KB3-0-1 | ecosystem: Environmental > Terrestrial > Soil > Unclassified ...
ATTTGCCGTGAGCACCTGGTAGTTCATGCGGAAGACCGAACGCAGCGCGGTGAGAATGCGTTCCTCGTCGTCTACGAAAAGAATGCGAGCCTTCTTGGCGGCACTTTCAGCCGATGGCAGGGGAGAGGGCGCGACAGCGGCAGCGGGCGCCGGGGCGCGCGCGCGGGGCTGGGTCGGTGCGTCCTCAATCTTTGCCTGCTGCAGGCCGGCCAGCATGCGCGCAGCCTGGACCAGCTTGGGGTCGATGCGCTGGGTGGGTTCGTCCACGATGGCGGCCTCGGGAGCGCGTCGACCCTGCCGGATGCTCGCCTCGATCCCCTTGACGAAGGCGTCGGAGAACTCTTTCGCGGATTGAAACCGGTCCGCTTGTTTCTTGGCGAGCGCCTTGTGCACCGCCCAGTCGAGTTGCACCGAGATCATCGGGTTGTACTCGGAGGGATTGACCGGGCGCTCGTTTAACGCCTGGCGCATCACCTCCGCATTGTTGCCGATGAACGGGCGGCGGTTGGCGAGCAATTCGTAGGCTATCACCCCTACCGAATAGATGTCGCTGCGGGCGTCGATGTCGGTGCCGAGGAACTGCTCGGGCGACATGTAGCCCGGCGAGCCCATGATCTCGCCTACCTGAGTGAGCGTGGAGGAATCGAGGCGCGCGATGCCGAAATCTGTGAGTTTCAACCGCCCGTCGTCATTGATCAGGATGTTGGACGGCTTGATGTCGCGGTGCACGACGCCCAGTTCGTGCGCGTAACCCAGGCCGTCGAGTAGCTGGCGGACCATTTCGCCGATTTCTTTCAGTCCGAATTTCGCCTGGTTCTGGATGTGATGAAAAAGCGACTGGCCGTTCACCAATTCCATCACGATGTAGGCGATGTCCATTTCCTCGCCGTAATCGTAGATCGCCGTGATGCGCGGGTGCGTCAACCGGCCCACCGCCTGCGCCTCGTGTCGGAAGCGCGTCAACGCGTACTGCAGATCGGATGGATCGAGCGCCGACTTGATGATGGTCTTGATCGCTACCGGGCGGTGAATCGCGGGGTCGAACGCGCGGTAGACGATGCCCATGCCGCCCTGTCCCAGTACGTCCTGGACCTGGTACTTGCCGATGGCGGTTGGGGTGTCCATGGTGGTGGGGGGGCCGGTGGCGCGCTCAGGCCGCTTGTTGTGCGGGCTCTTGGGGGGCTAACGGTAGCACCACCGTGAACTTGGTGCCAACCCCGACGGCGGAGTCTACGCTGATTTTGCCGCCGTGCTGCTCGACGATCTTGTAGACGATGGAAAGCCCGAGCCCGGTGCCTTTGCCCACGTCCTTGGTGGTGAAGAACGGGTCGAAGATCCTCGGCAGCACGTCGGGCGGGATGCCCATGCCGTTGTCCTGCACCTCCACCGCGACGTGCTCCGCGTCGTGGCGGCGGGTGGTGAGCGTGATGACCCCGCGGCCCGACTCGATTGCCTGCGCCGCGTTGCTGATGAGATTCAGGAATACCTGGTTGATTTGCGAGGGCGAGCAGGTGATAGGCGGAATATCGCCGAAGTTCTTCTTGACGGTGTGAGTCTTCAGACCGTGCCGGGCGAGCGTGAGCGTGCTCTCGAGCCCTTCGTTCAGGTTGAAGCTCGAGACTTTGCTGCGGTCCAGACGCGAGAAATTCTTGAGATTCAACACGAGTTCGGAAATTTGCGCGATGCCGTGGAGCCCGTCCGTCACCAGCGCCTGGAGCTCTTCCATCACCTGGTGCTGCTTGAATTGCGCGATCAATTGCTCGGTCAGCGCGAACTGCTGCCCGAGCTGGTGGGGATCGGCTGTGCCGGAGCGCAGGAGGTCGAGCAGCTTCTCGGATTCGGCGACGAGCCGGGCCAGCGCGGGAATCTTTCCTGTCACCGAGCCTAGGCTGTTCTTGACGTACGCAAGCGGCGTATTGATCTCGTGCGCGACCCCGGCCACCATTTGCCCGAGAGAAGACATCTTTTCCGTCTGGATCAGCTGGGCCTCTGATTCCTTCAACTGGGTAAGCGCTTCGGACAACTCGCGTGTGCGTTCGATGACGCGCCGCTCCAGTTCTTCGTTGGCGGCATGGATCAGGCGGTAGCTCGCAACGAGGCGCGTCGCAAGATAGCCCAGCAGAATCAGCAGGGCGCCCGAGTAGGCGACGAGATAGGCGCGATAGATTTCCTGCTGGGCGAGCGTGGCTTCCAGGTCGCGCGACAGCGCAGCGGTCAGGCCGTCGAGCCGCGGGCCGGCGGTGAGAAATGAGAGTTTTTCGAAGAGTTCCTGCTCCACCGGCTTGGCGCCGAGCAGTTGCTGGACATGGCCATCGAGGCGCAGCAGGCCGTCGCGCAGGGCTTGCGGCAGCCGGGCGGCCGACTGCCGCAGGTCTGTGATCACGTCCTCGACGTGCTTGCGCTGCGCCTCGCTGGGCGCGAAGTAGTAGCGTTGCGCCTCGGCGATAATCTGGATCGCCGTGCTCTCCGCCGCAACCAGGCGCTCGCGTTCTCGGAAGTCCTGCCACGAGCCGCGGACCAGGCCCGGGATCTCCACGTCAGCAGCCATGACCTGGGACAGCGCGAGCTTGGCGGTGATGTTCGCTTTGCGGAACTTGTCCATCATCTCCGCTTTTTGCGCAAAGGCGTTGAGGAGATCGGGCAGGCTGCTCGTCACCGCGGGGCTGCCGAGGGCCGGCGCGGCGGCAGTGAGCTCGCGCCGCACGCGGGCAAGCGCGGCGCCGGTGTCGGGGACGGACGCAGGCGGTGCGGTGAATTCCATGCGCGTGCGCCACAAATCCACGTCCCAGCGCACATCTATTTCTTTCAACTCCCGCAGCAGCGCCAGCGCCTCATTCTTGCGCTTGATATCCGCGCCCTGGGTCTTGAAATAGAGGTAGCCGAGGACGGCGACCAGCAGTGCGGCGGCAGCGGCGGCGAGCACCCAGCGCGCGCCCTTGATCGACAGGAGGCGCTGCAGCGCTGCCGCGAGCGGGGCAGGAATGGCCATCATGCGTTCATTCATCGAGCTCATTCACCGAGATAAGCCTGGCGTACCCGGGGATCGGCGAGCAGGCGCGCCGCGGTGTCCGTGGCCGTGATCAATCCGCTTTCCATCACGTAGCCGCGGTGACAGGTCTCGAGAGCGAGCCGCGCGTTCTGCTCCACCAGCAGCAGCGTTGCCCCATCGGTGGCGATGGCGCGTATCGTTTCGAAGATCTTCTGTACCATCAGTGGCGCGAGTCCCATGCTGGGTTCATCGAGCAGCAGCAGCCGAGGCCGGCTCATGAGCGCGCGCCCGATCGCCAGCATCTGCTGCTCGCCTCCGGAGAGCGTTCCCGCGAGCTGGCGGCGCCGCTCGGCCAGCCGCGGCAGGAGCCCGTAAACGCGGTCGAAGTCAGCTGTGATGCGCGCCGAATCGCGCCGGCTGTAGGCGCCCATCGCAAGGTTCTCGTCCACGGTGAGCCGCCCGAACACACCGCGTCCCTCGGGCACCAGCGCCAGTCCCAGCCGGACCAGCTCGTATGCCGGGCGCGCTGTTATGTCTTTGCCATTATAGAGGATGCCGCCCGCAGCGGGCTTCACCAGCCCGGCGAGCGACTTCAGTGTCGTCGTTTTGCCGGCACCGTTGGCTCCGATCAGCGCGACGAGTTCCCCCGCCGCCACCTCGAAGTCGATGCCCCTGACGGCGTTGATGCCGCCGTAGGAGACCTTGAGTCCTCTTACCTCAAGCAAGGGCGCCTCCCAGGTAAGCTTCGATGACGGCGGGATCTCGCTGCACCTCGGTCGGGGCGCCTTCGGCGATTTTCCGGCCGTAATCGAGCACCGCGACGCGATCGCACAGCCCCATCACGAGTTTAACGTCGTGCTCGATCAGCAATAGCGTGGTGCCGTCGCCGCGCACCCGCTCGAGCAGGCGCTTTAACCCGGCGGTTTCAGTCGCGTTCATTCCGGCGGCCGGCTCGTCCAGCGCGAGCAGCGCCGGATCGGTCGCCAGCGCGCGTGCGACCTCCAGGCGACGCTGGTCGCCGTAGGACAGGCAATAGGCGGGCTCCGCGGCACGTCCTGCGATGCCGACATAATCGAGCAGCGCATGCGCCCGGCTTGCTATCGCCATCTCCTCGGCGCGCGTTGCGGCGTTGCGCAACACGGCGCCGCCCACGCCGGCACGTGTGCGCACGTGGCGTCCCACCATCACGTTCTCGAGTGCGCTCATGTTGGCGAACAGGCGGATGTTCTGGAAGGTGCGGGCGATGCCACAATTGGCGACCTGGTGCGGCTTCATGCCGGTCAGGCGTGCGCCGTTGAACGTGATTTCACCGGCGTCCGGGTGGTAGAGGCCGGTCAGGATGTTGAATAGCGTGGTTTTCCCGGCGCCGTTGGGACCGATCAGGCCGAAAATTTCACCGCGCCCGATTGCGAGCGAGACCCCGGTTAACGCGGCGAGCCCGCCGAAGCGCTTGCTGACGCCGGTCACCTCGAGCATAGCGGCGTTGCCGGGCGTCATGCGCGCGCGCTTCCGATGCCGTCGCTGGCGGCGGCAAGCTCACGACGGCGCACCGGGGAGGGCCACAGCCCCGAGGGCCGCAGCAGCATTACCAGTATCAGCGCCAGCCCGAACACCAGCAGCCGCAGGTCGGCGGGGTCGGCGAGCACGCGCCCGAAGACCACCTGCTGCAGCGGGCCGAGGTAACGCAGTGCCTCTGGGAGCGCCACCAGCAGCACGGTGCCGAGTATCACGCCCGGGATGTGGCCCATGCCGCCCAGTACCACCATGCACAGGATCATGATGGATTCGATAATGGTGAAACTCTCGGGGCTGACGAAGCCCTGGAAGCCGGCGAACAGCCCGCCCGAGACCCCGCCGAAGCTCGCGCCCATCGCAAATGCGAGGAGTTTCACGTTGCGGGTGTTGATGCCCATTGCCGCCGCCGCCACCTCGTCCTCGCGGATCGCCGCCCAGGCGCGCCCGATGCGGGAATCCTCCAGGCGCATCGAGACGAAGATTACGGCAAGCGTGAGCAGCAGGAACAGGTAGTAATAGTTGTAGACCGCTGGGAACTCGATTCCGAGCAAGGTGTGCGTCTGCGCGAGCGAAAACCCGCCGAGCCGGATCGGGTCGATCAGGTTCACTCCCTGCGGGCCGTTGGTGATGTTGACCGGTGCGTTGAGGTTGACGAGAAAAATGCGGATGATCTCGCCGAAGCCGAGCGTAACGATCGCGAGATAGTCGCCGCGCAACCTCAAGGTGGGCGCGCCGAGCAGCACGCCGAAGACGCAAGCGATCAGCGCGCACGCGGGCAGCAGCGCCCAGGACGGCAGGTGGATGCCGAAATGGGGCGAAGCGAGCAGTGCGTAGAGATAGGCGCCGACGGCGAAGAACGCCACGTAACCGAGATCGAGCAGCCCGGCGTAGCCTACGACGATATTCAACCCCAGCGCGAGCATGATGTAGAGCAGCGCGAAAGCGGCGATGCGCACCCAGGCGCGCCCTGCCGCCCAGTCGGTGAGAAACGGCAGCGCGAGGAGCAACGCCGCGAGCGCGAGATACACCGCCCACGCCACGCGCGGGTCGCGCCTCCAGTCCCGCCAGCGGTCGGCCGGTGCACTCATCAGGATCGCTCCGCGACCCGCTCGCCCAGCAGACCCGATGGGCGGAACACCAGCACCAGGATTAGCACCAGGAAGGCGAAAACGTCCTGGTAGTGGCTGCCGAGAAAACCACCGGTGAGCGGGCCGATGTAACCGGCGCCGAGGCTCTCGATCACGCCCAGCAGGAGCCCTCCCAGCATCGCGCCCGCGAGGTTGCCGATCCCGCCCAGCACCGCGGCGGTGAACGCCTTCAATCCCAGCATGAAGCCCATGAAGTAATGCGCGACGCCGTAATAGGCGGCCACCATCATCCCGGCGACCGCCGCGAGCGCCGAGCCGATCACGAAAGTGACGGAGATCACGGTGTTGATGTTGACGCCCATCAATCCGGCCACCTCGGGGTTCTGCGAGGTGGCGCGCATCGCGCGCCCCAGCCGCGTGCGGTGCACGAGCCACAGCAGCCCCGCCATCGTGACCGCGGCGAGCGCCACGATGAATATTTGCAGGTCGTTCACCGCGGCACCGGCAAAGTGATGCGGCGCGGCGGGCAACAGCGCCGGGAACGAGTGGTACTGGCGGCCCCACACGATCATCGCGGCGTTCTGCAGCACGATGGACACCCCGATCGCGGTGATGAGGGCGGCCAACCGCGGCGCGTTGCGCAGCGGGCGGTAGGCGATGCGCTCGATCGTGTACCCGAGCGCCATGCAAACCAGGATTGCTGCGGCGAGCCCCAGCGCTGCGATCAGCGGGCCGGGCAGCGCGACCCCGCTGCCCATCAGCAACTGGATCACGGTGAGCGCAACCATCGCGCCGATCATCACGACCTCGCCGTGCGCGAAGTTGATGAGCCCGAGGATGCCATAGACCATGGTGTAGCCCAACGCGACCAGCGCGTAGATCGAGCCCAGCACGATGCCGTTGATGAGCTGCTGGAGAAAAATGTCCACGCGGCGTCGTTCCTAGACGCAAAAACGGCACCCGAGGGTGCCGTTCGCCCGCTGTTGGGCCGGGTTCACCACGCCATGCTTATTTTTTCTCCGCCGCCGGCGCGGGAGCCGGGGCGGCGGGCGTCTCGGCGGCGGGCGCTGCGCCGCCCACCGTCTCAAGCGCGTCCCACTTGCCGTCCTTCACGACGTAGAGCGTGATCGGGCCGTTCCTGAGATCGCCCTTCTCGTCGAATGCGATCGGTCCGCTGACGCCCTGGCGCTGTATCTTCGCCAGCTCCGGCAGGTATTTCGCCGGCTCGGTGGAGTTGGCCTTCACCATCGCTTCGATCAGGGTCCGCGTCGCATCGTAAGCGTACGGCGCATAGATCTGGATCGCACCGTACTTGGCGGTGAATTTATCCTTGAACTCCTTGCTGCCCGGCATGTTCTCGAGCGGCAGGCCCGGCGAGGAGGCGATCACGCCCTCCGCCGCGGCGCCGGCCAACTTGATGAACTCAACGCTTTGCGCGCCGTCGCCGCCGAGAAACTTGCTCTTGATGCCGAGTGATTTGAGCTGCGCCGCCATCGGCCCCGCCTGGGCGTCCATGCCGCCGTAGAACACGAGGTCCGGCCGCTTGGCCTTGACGCTGGTCAGGATGGCGCGGAAATCGGTCGCCTTGTCGTTGGTGAATTCGCGCCCGACGATCGTTCCCCCCGCCGCCTTCGCCGCTTTCTCGAACTCGTCGGCGAGCCCCTGGCCGTACGCAGTGCGGTCGTCGATGATGGCGATCTTTTTCGCCCCGATTTTCAACGCGTACTCGCCCAGCACCTTGCCCTGCTGGGCATCGTTCGCCATCGTGCGGAAGATGGTCTTGTAGCCCTGCCCGGTGACGGCCACCGCCGTTGCCGACGGCGAAATCTGCGGTATGCCGGCGTCGCTGTAGATCTTGGAGGCGGGGATTGTGGTGCCGGAGTTGAGATGGCCGATCACGCCGGAGACCTTGGTGTCCACCAGTTTCTGCGCGACGATCGTGCCGGTCTTGGGATCGGCCTGATCGTCCTCGCTCACGATCTCGAATCGCACTTTCGCGCCGCCGATCGTGACGCCCTTGGCATTCATCTCCTCGACGGCGAGCCGCGCGCCATTGTCGTTGTCCTTGCCGAGGTGCGCCTGCGGGCCGGTCAACGGCGAGACCTGGCCGATCTTCACCACGACTTCGGGCGGCGCCTTGGGCGCTTCGGCCTTTGCCACGGGTTTGGGCGCTTCCTGGCCGCAGCCGGCGAATGCCAGAACCAGCCCGAGGGTAAATAAAGGCCTGAGTGACATATCCGCTCCCCGACGATAAACCGTTGTTGCTACTGGAGAAAACACCGGAAATCATTATGCGCAGGGGTCTGCGCGTTGTCAATTTCAACCTCGCACGAACCCTTGGCGACGCTCGGCGGGGCGAAAAAAAAGCCGGCGGGCGCCGGCTTTTTCTGGTTACGGAGGTGATCCTACTTGAGCGTCAGGATCCACTGCACCAGGGTCTTGATGTCCTCGTCCTTCACGTGCGCATTGGGGGACATCGGAATGTCGCCCCACACTCCCTTGCCACCCTCCTTCACCTTCTTGATCAAATCGGCCTCCGCGCCCTTGTTGCCGCGGTACTTGGCGGCGACGTCCTTCAAGGCCGGGCCGACCAGCTTCTTGTCGATGGCATGACAGGCGGTGCAGCCGCTGGCCTGAAGCAGTTTCTCGTTGGCTTGCGCGCTACCGGCAAGAACAAGGCAGGCGGCGGCAAGGCCGATGGCAATATTTTTCATTCAGGGGCTCCTTGGTGACGGTTACAAAACGGCGCATTCTAACCCGGATCAAACCGGACCGGAGGGCTGCCGGTTGGAACAGGCGAGTTCGACGGGGACGGATATGCTGCCCGTCAACTCACACTAGTCTCGCTCAGTATCCGCTCAAGCCCGGTAATATCGTTGATGGCCGGCAAGCAACTAACGCCGTGGCACACCCACGCGTTGACGCCGGTGGGCGGGGCGGACTTATCCAACGCTGGTGGCAGTCCGGACAATCCGGCCGGCAGCGCAAGCACGAGCGTATGGGGGCGATAAACGCGCGTGAGCACGCTCTGCCACGGGGCGATGGCCTGTCCCTCCCCGCGCAGGATGACCGTCTGCGGCGGCGCCAGGTGCTCGTCGAGCGCAGTTGCAAGGCTGACGAATCCGCCTGGCTGGCGCTCCATGGCCGGATAAAAAAGCTTCAGCGCGCGCCCGGCAGCCTCGAGGTAGCGCGGCTCGCCGATCAAGTGGCCCAGCCGCTGGAGGGCGAACGCGGCGACGCCGTTACCCGAGGGCGTGGCATTGTCGTGCCCGGGCTTGGCGCGGTGGATGAGTTTTTCGTGGTCGTGTGATACGAAGAAGAAGCCGCCCGCCTCGCGGTCCTCGAACTGATCGAGAAGTGTGTCGGCGAGCTCGCGCGCCCAACGCAGGTCTTCCTCGCGAAATCCGGCCTGCAGCATCTCGAGCAGCGCATCGAGCAGAAACGCGTAGTCGTCGAGGTACGCGTTCAAATGCGCATGACCGTCCTTGTACGTGGCGAGCAGCCTGCCGTCTTTCCACAACGTGCCGCGGATGAAATCCAGCGCCCCGCGCGCCGAGGCAAGCCACGACGGCTCGGCGAACACGCGCGCAGCGTGCGCCATGCCCCTGACCATCATTGCATTCCAGCTCGTCAGTACCTTCTCATCGCGCCCGGGCCACACGCGTTTCGCGCGCACGGCGAGCAATTTCGCCCGCGCCGAGTCGAGCCGCGCCTCGCAATCCGCCAGCGCAAGCCCAAGCTGCCGCGCGACTGCTTCGAGCGGCTTCACCACCCGCAGGTGCCAGTGCACGCCCTCGAAATTGGGCGGCCCATCGAGGCCGTAATGCGGCGCGAGGACCGCGTACTCGTCCGCGCTCACCAGGGCCTTCACCTCGTCCGGGGTCCAGACGTAGAACTTGCCCTCTTCGTGCTCGGAGTCGGCGTCGAGCGAGGAGTAGTAGCCGCCTTCATTTGCGCTTGACTGCGATTGCATTTCGCGCATGACCCAGTGCGCGATGCCCCTGGCGGTTTTCTCGAACAGCGGCTGCCCGGTGACGAGCCAGGCGTCGCTGTAGAGCGGAAGCAGCGCAGCGTTGTCATAGAGCATCTTCTCGAAGTGCGGGATGTCCCAGTACTCGTCCACGCTGTAGCGGCAGAAGCCGCCCCCGAGCTGGTCGTGGATGCCGCCTTCCGCCATCTTGGCGAGCGTCAATCGCGTGATGGCAAGGCCAAGTTCCCCGCCGTCGAGCGCATGGCGCCGCAGGCAGAACGCCAGCTCGAACGGATGCGGGAATTTCGGGGCTTGCCCGATGCCGCCGCGCACGTCGTCGAAGACCTGGGCGAATTCGCGAATCGCGCCGTCGAGCGGCGCGCGCTTCAATTCCTTGTCCTCGCCCGGGGCCGGCAGCGTGCGCGCGAGCGCTTCGAGCAGGGCGCCATTCTGCTTGCCGATCTCCTCGCGCTTTTCGCGGTAGGCCTCGGCAATGCGCGGCAGAAGATCCAGGAAGCCCATCATGCCGTGGCGCGCGTTCTTGGGGAAATAGGTGCCGCCGAAGAACGGTGTGCCATCCGGCATCAGGAACATGGTGAGCGGCCAGCCCCCGCTCCTCTGCGTCAGCATCGCGTGCGCGGTCTGGTAGATCTGGTCCAGGTCCGGGCGCTCCTCGCGGTCCACCTTGATGTTGACGAAGTGCCGGTTCATCTCCGCCGCCACAGTCGGGTCCTCGAAGGATTCGTGCGCCATGACGTGGCACCAGTGACACGCGGAATAGCCGACGGAGAGCAGAATTGGCCGGTCCTGCGCGCGGGCGAGTTCGAGCGCCTCCTCGCCCCAGGGGTGCCAGTCCACCGGGTTCTCCGCGTGCTGCTGGAGGTAGGGCGAGGTCTGGGAGGCAAGGCGGTTGGGCATGGGGCGCGGCTTCCCGGTCAGTCCACGGTCGGTCGGCCGCCCCGGGCAGCCGCCGATAGGGTAAATATAACTATTTGATTAATATTGATTAATCTGTCACAGCGCCGACGCTGGCACTGGACACTTGCGCCGCGAATTTGGCAAGCGCACCGCGCGTGTAGCGCGGCTTGGGCTGCTTCCACTGCTTGCGGCGCGCGGCGAGCACTTTCGCCGGCACGTTCAGCTGGACCAGCCGCTTGGTGGCGTCGATGGTGATCGAATCGCCGGCTTTCACCAGCGCAATCGGCCCGCCGACGAAGGCTTCGGGAGCGACGTGCCCCACCACCATGCCCCAGGTGCCGCCGGAAAAACGACCGTCAGTGATGAGCCCCACCGATTCGCCGAGCCCCTGGCCGATCAACGCCGCGGTCGGCGCCAGCATCTCCTGCATGCCTGGACCGCCCTTCGGCCCCTCGTAGCGGATGACGATGACGTCGCCCGCTTTGATTTTTTTTGCCATGATCGCCTTCATGCAGGCGTTTTCCGAGTCGAAGACGCGCGCCGGTCCGGTGATTTTCGGCGACTTCAAGCCGGTGATCTTGGCGACG
>Ga0134121_10004766_pt1 | contig 11066 bp, 17 predicted proteins | sample KB301_FD_96463 | JGI IMG/M metagenome (GOLD analysis project Ga0134121, IMG submission 96463) | Terrestrial soil microbial communities without Nitrogen fertilizer from Kellogg Biological Station, Michigan, USA - KB3-0-1 | ecosystem: Environmental > Terrestrial > Soil > Unclassified ...
AGCTGGGTGTTGAGACTTCCGCCGAGCCGCAACCGCGCGAAGAGGGCCGGATCGTTGTCCGGGAACACGGCGTCGAACCGGCCGCACAACAGGTTTCGGTTGAAGCCGGTCGGCGGCGAGATCGCCGCCGCGGCCAGCTCCCGCCAGAAGCCCGGGCGCGCGCCGCCGGTGCCCAGCACCAGGTTCGCCATCCGATAGAGCGCCTCGCCCAGGAAGCTCCCGCCCAGGGTGGTGGTGATCAGATCATTGGCCGACGGCGGACCGGTCTCGCCCGCATACTCCCAGAGCAGGCTGCCGCCGAACGTGTACGCCAGCGATTCCCAGTAGGAAAGGCCGGCCGACCGGGCGAAACCGTAGAAGATGGACCCGGAGTACGGATGCTGGAGCTGATTCCCCGCAAACGGGTCGGTATCGAACACCCAGCCATGGCTGAGGTTATGGCGGATCGAGGACGCGGTGACGCCATACACCTCCTCGTCGACGTGCCGGTCGAACGCGTTCAGCGCGACTTCAAATCCGAGGATTTCGAGGGCGGGGATGACGTAACTGTAGTCGCCCTCCTTCTCCAGAGACATGGACGGCGGGAGGGCGTCTGCGGGTGCCGCCGTGCTGAAACTCCAGACAAAGTCGGCGGGCAATCCATCCCCGGCGAGGTTCCGTGCGCCGAGGGTGATCTTGGCCGAGTATCGCCGGCCAGCGGCCAGGGCGTGAACAGGCGCAAAGGTCGCGGTCCTGCTCGGCGCATCATAACTCACGGTTCCTTGAACCGAAACCTGGTCGGGTCCCACCACCGTGAAGGTTTCCGCCGTGATCGTCGCGGGGTCCATGGCTTCGCTGAAGATCGCGCTCAGGGTGGGCTTGCCTGAAACCCCGGTGGAGCCGTCCGCAGGCCGGGTCGAGGTGACGGACGGGGGACCCGTCGCTCGACAGGATGCTGCCGCCGCGTCGCCCGGGATTCCGCCGACGTCGAAGGCGGTCGTCGGGATCCAGAGGAGGAACGTCAGGCATGGCAACGGGAGCATCCCAGGTCTCCTTCGGGTGGAGGTGGAGGGCGTCAGTGGACGACCGCTTTCGCCGTTCTGGCCCGGACCTCGGAGCCGGCTCGGAGTTCCTTCCTCAGCAGGGTGTAGTTGAACGCCGCCGCCTGCTCCGGCTCGCGGAGAAACTCCAGCTGTCCGATCCGAACGAGCTTGCGGGTCAGGTCGTACAGCCTTCCCTTCTCGCAGGACTGCTCGGCAAGGGCGGGGGACATGGCCCTGCACGCCGAATCGAGCTTCGCCTGTGCTTCCGTCAACCTCCCGATCAGCGCCTGTCCGGCGTTGATGAAGTCTTCATCCACGCCGAGCCAGTTCAGCTGCGGAGAATGCTCCCGGAGCACGGCCACGACGCATTCCATTTCCCGGCACAGGTTCGCCAGCAACCGTCCGGTGCGGACTCCGAGCCGGGCCTTGACCTGGATCCCGGGGCAGGTCCCGAACTCGACCTTCATGATCTGCTTGGCCTCCTGGCAGTAGGCCGAGGCCTCCTCCCGAATCCGCTGCGACTGAATCACTTCCGAGGGAGGCGACGCCTTCTCCTTCCCCAGAGTGGTCTCCCGCTCCGCGACCCTGCCGACCAGGATCTTGATCTGCTTCACCAACGGAGCGGTGACACCGCGACCCTCCAGCCTCCGCTGCCTGGCTCTGGCCGCGGAGAGCTGCTCGGTGGCCCAGACAATCAAGGGAACGGCCGGAACCGAAAGGCCCAGCTCGATGAACTCTTCGCGCGATAGCTGACTCATAAACCGACCTCCCGGCGAACGCAGAACATCCTGAAGGCGTTGTCCGGACAGTCCGGACATTCACTGGTCTTCACAGCAGAGGTCTCCAGTTTCACGGGGAAAACGAAGCAAGCCCTGTGCCACGAAAAGATGAACGCCGGACCTCGACGAGCCTGGGGAAACGATCAAGACGATCCCGGTTCGATCAATCTGATGGCTCAGTTCCGAAAGAACCGCCTCGATGAAGGAGGCTCCCGTAACCCACCGGCGATCACGACGTAGAAATGGAGCAGAGTGCGGACCTTCGGGAGGCGGACCTATGTCCATGGCTGACAGAGAGCTTTTCGCGGATGACGCGGAGAGCGAGGGCCGAGTGAACCGGGCGGCCGAGGAGGATCAGTTCTTCAAGACGCTCCTCGAGGAGATGTTCAACCTTGAGCCGGAGCATGAGCAGTTCAATGCCGCGGCGAGGGTGCTGCGCGAGGAGAAGCCGAGCCATGAATGAAGGAAGACAGCACGATCCCCGCTGCTTGAGCCGGCTGAAGCCGGGGCGCAGCGAGATCCAGGACGACGCTCCCCCGATCCCGGCTTCGAAGAACAATCGCGACCCTTCAGGCGAGCTCCGCCGGATCGAGGAAGTCGGGAAGCCCCCTTCGGACACCCAGGTGCTCCGGAAGCGGTCGTTGCGAACGCAGGGCGCAATGCCTGCCGGCTCGGGCGATGGCCCCACCTCGGGCAAATGACCCGGAGCCGATCTCCCGCTCCGCGACGATAGGGACCTCAACTCACGCTCAACTCATCGAAAGCGCCGCATTCCGCCGACGATGGGGATGACGAGCCGCAGCGATCTGAAACGGAAATGAGAACCTGATCCCGCGGCATCCTGCATGCCGCGGGATCAGGCGGATGGGTCGCGAAAGCGCCTACTTCGTTTCCTTCTTCGTCCCCGAGCGCGTAAAGAGCATCTCGCTCATCAGGACTTCCTTGGAGTCCTTATCCAGCATGGTGAACCGGAGGGTGCGATGGTCCTTGTCGCCGATTTCGTGGATCATCTTGAAGTTGGCCGGCTGGCCGGTCTTCGGGTCGGCGCCCTCGCAGTTCATCGTGAACACCTTCCCCGCGGCATCGGCCTTGCCTTCGAAGCGCATGAGGTTCGGGCACCAGCTGTCCGTCCACGTGCCGATGAACATCCCCTTCTTCGGATCGAAGCCCATCATGGCGTGGCCCTCGAAGGGCTGTCCGTCATGCTCCGACTTGTAGTGGCACATCAGCCAGAAGCCGCCCAGCTTGACCTTGGAGACGTCGGTCCCCTGGTTCTCCTGGATGGCGGGCAGGAAGCACTTCGAGCGGACGTCCCACTCCCCTTCGAACTGCTTGAGGAACTCGTGTTCCTTCTGAGGTTTCAGCGGAGCCTGCTTCTCGGCGGGCTGCTGCTTGTCCTGGGCGCTCACGGTGAGCGCCGCAAACACGACGGCGAGAGCGACGGCGATGCGGGTCATAGGCAAATCCCTTTCACAAAACCAGAAAAACACACGAACAATTTCCTGCGGATTCACGCACGATCTCCGGTTCACTTGATCGCGGCCCGGGGGGGCGAAGAGTCGGGGACCCATCGAAGGGTTCCTTTGACCAGTTCCATATGGCCCCGACGATCGATCCGGACCGGCCTGTTCTGCAAGCGGTACGGCCTTCGGGGATGTCCGAACCGGGTGCTCATGCAGATCAACCACGCAAGCGGCAGACCATCCAGATTCCGGAATCCGATGACACGGGGAAGCGACGCGAAAACCGAGGCGGTTCGCAGATCAAGATGATCCGTCTTCCAAGTCACTTTGATGCTGTTCCTGGAAGTCGCGGCTCAGAAGGAACGCTGTTCCTGGAGTAGTTCTGCCATCGGAGTTCCTGGAGATGATCCTGGTAGTATCGACGACTCGCCTCGTTCGCCTCTCGGGCAAGCCAGATCTGCTGGAGCCCGACCTGAGCGGCCGCGTCCCGTTGATGGTCCGAGGCTCGGGGACGATTCATCTTTTCCAGGATGCGGTTCGTCATCGCCTCAGATTCATCCCTGGCTCGAGAGGAGAACTCCAGGGAATACGCCAGTCCAACCCCGATCAACAAGGAAACCACGGCCGCAGCAATCGCCGCCCGCCCTGGCTTTCGGCGGCTCCCCCCCCGGCGCGTCCATCCAGAATCTGATCTTGCGAAGTCCACGCCGTGCCGGCGACTCGGAAGCGTGCCTCTCGTCCCGTTCGCGACGCCGGAGTGCGTGACGTTGACCTTCCCGAGCGACGGATAGGCTCTGCTTCAGAAAGGCGGCAAGCCTTTCCGCGGGGGTGTTGTGAAGGATGATGGAGGCGGCCCCTGCCGCATAGCCGGCCCGCATCTGGTCCGTGCCGCCGTCGCCGGTCATCATGAGAACCTGGAGGCCCGGTCGGATCTCCAACGACTTGCGAATCAGGGCAGCGGAAGATAAGGAGCCGGGGGGAGGGTCGATGATCAGGAGGAGGTCCACGGCGAAGTCCTTTTCCAGGAGGATCAGGACCGCCTCCTCCTGGCTTTCAGCCTGGAGAACCTCCAACCCCGCCAGGCGCGCCGCCCTCCCCAGGCCTTCGCGTTCCTGGGTTCGATCCTGGACGATCAGCAGGGATCCGACAGGTTCAGGGAAACGCCCGCTTGCGGCGGCTTGGGGTTTCCCGGTGCTCGCCAGACGTGCACCCGGCGCCAGGGGAGCCGCCTCCGGAACCCTGGTCGGAATGCGAACGGTGATGGCTGAAGCGCGGCGTTTGCGGCTTTGGGCAGATCTAAGTCCTGAAGGATTGTCGCCGGAGATCACGTTCTTCCGCTCATCCATAATCCATTCCCCTTGATTGAGGCCGAAGCAGTCGCCCGCCTATGCGGCATTCCCGATGCCGATCGCCGGTTTCTTTGGAGCTGCCTGTTGCGGGTGTCCGCCGATAACGAACATCGCTTCCGGAGCGGGCGCGATCTCCCTGAGTGGGGCAGGGCGCGGGAAAGAGAAGCTCAATGAAGCCGGCGAGAAAGTCCAACTTGCCGCCGTGCCGAGGTAGAACACGTGGATGGCGCGTCGCCACGAACGCATGCTCGCAAGTGCAATTCGGCCGGCGGGAGTCATTATGCGTCCGACAGCCCCCGCCGCCCGCGCGCAGCTGTCCCAGACGGGCACCGCAGCTTGGACGACGAAGAGGAGAACCAGGACCGGGACGAAAGCCGTCATGTGCAGCGCCAGCGTGATGACGGTCAAGGTTGGGTTGTGGCGAGGTTGATCATCGACACAAGTCCGAGCCTCCGACGCTCCGTCACCCATCGTGGGAGCAATCAACTTCAGCATCGGCGGTATCTACGGAACTTCTGACGAATCGTTACCGAGGCGGGATGTCGTGACGCCGTGGAAGACCCTGGACACCAGCGACTTAGCGGAACACGCCGGCCGAGAACGGAGCGGCCCAGAAGGTGCTCGGGAACGTCAGCGCGATGAACGGGAGATCCTCCACGGACGCTCCCGACGTCCTTCTGCTCAGGTCATCGCCGGTGAAGAACCTCTGACCGAAGGCGTATCCCACGGAGAGCGAGACATCCATCCAGGAGCTCCTCCAGCGAACCCCCGCTTCCGCGGTATTCATTTCGAAGAAGAGCCGCATTCGTTCCTCATGACGCAGATGGAATCCGTCGACGCGCCTCGAAGCTTCCGCAAACACGCTGAATCCCGCGCCCAATTCCGCTTCGATCCGCGCCAGCGCGTTGGTGGGGAACTCCCATTGAAAGACCACGATCAACGGGTCTACCGGACGGACGACGATCTCGTTTCTCGGGAATCCGAGCACGACCTTCAAGCTCGGGTCGAGGATGGCGTCGACCATGACATAAGGGAGGGGAACGGCGGGAAAGAGCGCCCGGTTCCCATCCAGAGTCAACCCCACGTGCAGGAACGTGGACTGGCCGATCTTGCCGGTGAAGTCCAGCGTGGCCACCGGGAACAGGGCATGGAGGTTGTCCCAGCGGCCGTCGTTGGCGGTTCCGACGCCCCCGCTCGCGATGACCGACCAGTCCTCCGCGATCGATCCCAGCGGGACGGCGAGGGCCAGGGCGACGTCCGAGAACGTGTGATGGAGCTGTTTCGCCTCGGAGTCGATGCTGATCGTGAACGCCCGGTACCCGATCCACGCGGGGGGATCCAGATCCTTTCGGTCGAACTTGATGCGCCCTTCGGAATACCAATGGATCATCTGGATGTTCTCGTCCGTCTCCTCCAGATGGCCCCTCCCCGTGAAGATGGGCTTGTCGTAGGTCTCGGCCCAGAAATTGTCGGTGGTCCATCGTCGGGTCACGAGACGCTCGTCGACCTGAGCTTCGATTCGCGCCTGGCAGGCGAGCCAGAGCGCCGGCACGGCCGCGAGCAAAGCGGCTCTGCCGTGAAGACCGGAGATGATCTTCACAGGGATTCCCGTGCATTCCGCACAACCTCGGTCCTCGGACCGGCTTCCGAAGGCAGGTCGCACTTCTCAAGGGGGTAACGGCGGGCCTTCCAAGTATCGATCCCTCCCGACAGCGGTCGAACCTGGTCCAGGCCCTTTTCATTCAGCATGAGCGCAACACGTGCGCTCGACACGTCATCGGGTCAGGAGCAATAGAGAATCAACTCCTTCCCCGGCGGGATCTCGTTTCCCCGTTCCAGGATCTCTTCCATGGGAATCTGGATGGCGCCGGGGATGACGTACGGAAACGCTTCGATCGCCCCGCGGCTCCGGACGTCCATGATGACCACCGGATGGCCGGCATCCATTCTGGCTTTCAATTCCTCGGGAGCGATCCGTTTTTCATGATGACGGCGCAGAATCCGGCGCCGGCGGATGAGCTTGAACGTCACATAGACCGCCAAGAGGCCCCCTCCGACGATGGCCAGGGTGCCCGTGGCCCGGCCGGCGAACTGCACGATCGACGCGATCTGACGGTGAAACAGATACCCCGCGGCCGCGTAGACGGCCACCCAGAGGGTCGTTCCCGCGGTCGTGGTGACAAGGAAACGGAGGAAGTTGATCCGGGTCATTCCCGCCAGGACCAGAGGGACCATGGTCATGGGAAGGAATTTCGAAATGAGAAGAAAACGCATCCCATATCGGCCGAACAGGCGTTCTTTCCGATGAGTCGCCGCTTCGGGTTCGAGAGAAAACCGGTAGGCCAGCCGGAGACACGGGGCTCCCCAACGCCGGCCGATGGAGTATAGAAGGACGTCCGCCAGGACGATTCCCGCGACGGGCATCGCGAGGGCCCACCCGAGGTTGAACTTCCCGAGGGCGACGAGGGCGCCGACCTGGAGGAACATCACCTCCGACGGAAGGGGCAGGTACTCGTTTCCGAAGGCCACCAGGAGAACGACGAGAGGCCCGTGGAGAGTGATGAAGGCGACGAGCTTTCCCATCTGAACGCTCACTCGGCGGGGAGCTTCTTGATCAGGGCTTCCGCCTTCTGTCGGTAGTCGCTTTCTTCCTTTTCATGGCCGCCGCGCGGCTTGATCTCGGCCACCCGCTTCAGTTCCGGGCGCGCCAGGCCGGGCTGGCCGGCCGCGACATACGTTTCTCCGAGCCAGAGACGGGTGGAAACGGCGTTCGGCGCGACTTCGATCGACTTCTTGTACCACTTGATGGCTTCGGGCTTCGAGCCCAGGAGCAGCCCTCCCGGAGTTTCCTGGTACACCCGGCCCAGCATGCGGGCCGGGCCGCCGTCGTCCGTGGCAGGCGCCTGCTTTTGAGCGAGCTCGAGGTGGGGCAACGCCTCTTTCAGGCGGCCGTAGGAGCTCTCCGCTTCGGCGGCGTGGAGGAGAAGACAGCCGAGCCAGTACTGGGCCACCCCGTTGTTGGAGGCAAGGCGCAACGCTTCCTGAGCGTGGAATCGACCCCTCGTCCGATGCTGTTCGTGGGGAGCAAGGTCGGCCTGCTTCTTGACGTCGAGCGCCTCGAGACACCGCGAATGCGCCTCGGCGAGCAGGACCAAAAGCTCTACGGATTGCGCCTTGCTGGAGAGATGCGCTTCGAGGAGCGCAACGGCATGGTCCAGAGACCCCGGCGTCTCCCGCTGGTCGATCAGTTTCCTGGCCGCGGGGAGCGGGTCGCCCTTCATCTCCGCGTTCGCGAGAGCCACGTTCGTGGCCATGGGACCGGACGGTGCCGCCTCTTCCGCGCTGGACGTCGTGGAGCAGGCGCCCAGGACCAGCAGGGCCGGGATCCAACCACTTTTCATGTTCATGCGGTCAAAACTCCAGGGCCGCGAGGTGGGTCCGCAGGGAGCGCAGGTTCGATTCACACTCCCGGGCGAGCCCGACGCAGCCGTTCCGACGATAGTCGATCAACTGCTGTTCCCCACGCTCGATGGCGCGGCGGGTCTGAAGAAACTCGCTCTCGACAGGACGAGCCTCCGTGAGGGATGGAGGCGATGGCTCCTCCTCGACGTACTTCCATCGGCGATAAAGAGCAGCCAGCGCGCCCATCATCGGAAGCATGCAACAGCCTCCTACCGTCGGCTATACCAGTAACCGCCGCCACCGCCGAGCAACAGGACCACCAGGACAATCAGAAGAATGGTTCCCATGGTAATCACCTTTCTATAAGTTCCGCCCACGGTCACTCCTAAGGATTGCTCTTTTCCATTTCCGCGAGTTCCTTTTCTGCGTCTTCCTTGCTGATCCCGTAGAGCTCCTTCAGCTTCCCGTGGAGCTGTTCGCGCCTCCCGGCGATCACGGCCACGTCGTCGTGGGTCAGTTTTCCCCACTTCGCCTGGACCTTTCCCATGAGCTGCGACCATTTCCCGTCGACTTGTTCCTTGTTCATCGTCGTCCTCCTTGAAGTCGGGCTTCACCGACCGTACTAACTCCGTTCGACTGCCCAGGTTACACGGGGCTCGGGAACCGGACTCCTCCCGTAACCCGGCGAGGGTGGCGACGTAGAAAGCTTCAGTCGGGGTCAGCCCGTCCAGGCGGCCTGCCTTGGAGATGACCCCCGGTTAAGGAGATCAACATGCTCAGCTGGGCCCTTACTTTCTTTGTCGTTGCCATCATCGCGGCGATCTTCGGATTTGGCGGGATCGCCACCGGAGCCGCGGGGATCGCGAAGGTGCTCTTCGTGGTGTTCCTGGTCGTTTTCCTCGTCTCTCTGGTCATGGGGCTGGCGAGAGGCCGGGTCCGATCTTGAGGACTCGTCCAGGCACAGAGGAGTGAACCGATGAAATCGAAATGGCAGCCCTGGAGGATCCTGGCCGCGGCCGGGGCCGCACTGGTCCTGGCGTCCTGCGATCAGGGTCCTCTGGAAAAGGCCGGGAAAGCGGTGGATCGCGCGGGCGAGAAGGTGGGCGACAAGGTCAAGGACGTCGTCAAGTAACCGATTCGAGCGATCAAAGGAGCGGGTCTCTTGACACCCCCCGCGACGACCAACGTCCTGCCCGAAGTCCGGAGACGGCCGGGGAAAGCCCGCCGGACGATCCATTTCTTGAGGCGACTCTACGGTGCGTGGCGACAGGACCAGGGCTCGAGGATGGCCGCAGCCCTGGCCTTCTATACGTTCCTGGCCCTGGCCCCGCTCGTCATGCTCGCCGTCCTCATCGCCGGACTCCTCTTTGGCGAGGCGGCGGCCCGGGAGGAAATCATCCAGCGGACGAGGGAGACGATCGGCCCCCTGGGCGCCGAGGTCGTTCAAGAGATCCTTCACAACGCCGGCCGGCTGCGCGAAGGGATCGTTTCCCTCGGGATCGGCCTGCTGGCCCTTCTCTTCGGCGCTTCTCGCGCATTCCAGGAGCTTCAGGCCGGATTGAGCAGGATCCTGACGGGTCCGCGGGAAATGGCGGGCGGTCGCAAAGGGATTCTCCGACGACTCGTTTCCTTCGGATTGGTTCTCTCAGTCAGCCTGGGCCTCGTCCTGCTCATGATCGTCGGGATGGCGCTCGACGCCACGGGCCGGCATCTGGGACTGCCCTCGGGTCGGGCGTTCGCAAGGATCCTCGACTACCTCGTCACCCTCGGTCTGGGCGCCTTCCTTCTCTCCCTGCTCTATCGATTCGTTCCGACCGGGCGCGCCGCATGGAGGGACGTCTGGATCGGTGCCTCCCTCTCGGCCGTGTTGTTCGTTCTGGGACGCTTCCTGGTAAGCCTCACCATCGAGCGCACGACGAGCGGCTCCCCCTATGGCGTCGCCGGCTTGATTGTGGTGATTCTGATCTGGCTCTATCTGTCGGCCAGGATCATCTACGTCGGCGCGGAAGTGACCCGCTTGCGAATGAATTCGAAGGCGGCCGAGGGACCTTCGGGGGGCAGGAGCAACGAACGGATCATTTTGAGCTCCCCTGATTCATTTTGATGGGCCTGATGCTGGGGTTCGTCGGATTCCGATGGATTCTCCACGAGGACCAGCGCTTGGCACATGCATTGCTCTACTGCTTGATCCGGGGCTGAGATCGCCCGATGCGAGGAGGGCTCGAACAAATGGAACTCTTCCGTGCCGTCACAAAGGTTCTTCCGGGTCCATCGTCCTCAAAGGTTCCGATTCCTCGGACTCGACTCGAGGGCCGGCGAGGCGCCGGGACGGGAGTCGACGCGCGGTCCTTCACGGAAGCCGATCGAAAGATTCCAAGGCGGGGCGGTTCCCACGCGGCTGCCGCCGGCCGCAGCAAGGCCCGAGCAAGCTGGCGTACCGAAGCGCGAGGCCCCTAGGGGCGATCCTCGGCGATGCAGGAGGCACTCCCATGAACACGCGAAGGCCACATTGCTGCGACTCGTGTAACGGCACCGGAAAAGTCCTCTCCCAAAGAACGCGCGTCTTTCGCGGGATCAAGCAGACCTGTGAATTCCTGGTCGACTGTCCGGGTAAACTCATGGAGGTGCTCCTTCTCGATCACCCCGACCTTGGTTCCAGGACAAAGTCCCGGACCGCCCGAGACTGACGCAGATTGAACCCTCGCGTCCTCCTCCTCCCGGTCCTCGCACTCCGTAACCCCGGGCCGATGCCGACGTAGAAAGCAGGTGTCGAACACGGGCCCATCTGCCCGTCGAGGAGGACCCATGAGAACACTGATCCTGCTGGGGCTCGGAGCCCTTCCCTTTCTGGGCTGCAGCAACACCAGCCCACCGGACTGCTGGCAATCCCGGGGCGACCGGGTGCTCGGAATCGGCAGCGACAGCGCGGAGGACCCCGTCAGCGGCGCCGTGGTCGCGAAGAACAACGCCGTGAAGAGTGACTTCAGGGGAACGACGTACTACTTCGCCTCGTCCAAGACCGCCGGAACCTTCCTCCGGAACCCGGAAGAG
>Ga0134121_10004767_pt1 | contig 11066 bp, 9 predicted proteins | sample KB301_FD_96463 | JGI IMG/M metagenome (GOLD analysis project Ga0134121, IMG submission 96463) | Terrestrial soil microbial communities without Nitrogen fertilizer from Kellogg Biological Station, Michigan, USA - KB3-0-1 | ecosystem: Environmental > Terrestrial > Soil > Unclassified ...
AGGGAGTATTGCCAATAGCGTCCATAGTCGAAATGCTTACAGGCCAGGCTTCGGGATTGGGCGACCAGCCAAAAACCAAGGGCGAGGTTGGAAACGGCTTGCGTGCCAAGGCGCACGACCGCCTCCCGCGCGGAGGTCACAGGTCGCCGGGCGCCCATCAAAGCGGAGTTGGCCAGCTTGATGGCGCGGCCCACAAGCGCCGGATCGGCTTGCAGCACAGCGGCAATTTCCTGGACGTTGCCGCCCTCCCGGGCCGTGAGCCGCATCAACGCCAGAGCTACGCCGGGCGGCGTGGGCAAACGGTCGGTGGCCTTGAACTCGTCGAATCGAACGCAGGTCCATTTCCGCACGGCTATTTCCCAATTGGTAAGGGGGTGCGAAAATGGTTTCGGGAGCCTTTTGCCGGAACGGCCGGAAAGGTGCTTCGCACAAAAGGCTCCCGATCCCATTTTCGTGGCGGAAGTCAGGCCTGCAAAACCGACTTTTTCCCTCGACGCCTACCGTTAGTGAAGGATGTTGGCCAATTCCTGCAAAACCTCATTTGCGGTCGTGATGGCCCGGGCATTCACCTGGTAACCGCGCTGAGCGATGATCAGCTTGGTGAACTCCAGGGCCACATCCACATTGGAATTCTCGAGCTGCTTCTGCTGCACCGAGCCGCGACCTCCCGACAAGCCGCCGCCAATCAATGCCGCCCCCGATTCACTGGTCAAGGACAGGTAGTTGTCGCCTTCGCGGCTCAAAGCACCAGGATTGGCGAAATTGGCAATGGCCAGCTGGGCGAGTTGCAAAACCTGCCCATTGGTGAACACGCCGTTGATGGTGCCGTCCTTGTCGACCAACACAGTATTGAGGAAACCCGCCGAGTAGCCGTCTTGCTTGGTGGCGGCCACGGAAGCATCCGTTCCGACCTGGGTCATGCCGTTAAAAGCGCCGTTGGCGCCAAAGTCGAAACCGATCTTCTGGGGCTGGGACAGGTTGGGCAAGGAAATCGTCATGAACGCGTCGCCCGCGCCTGATCCTGAGACCTGCTTGAGCGACCCGTTGTCATTGAAGGTAATGCCGCTGACAAGATTATCGACCAGGGTGCCGTCGGCGGTGGGGATCGAACCAGTCATGCTCCAGGTGTTGGCCGCTTGTTTTTGAAACGTCAACGTCATGGTGTGCGGGGTTCCCTGCGTGTCGAAGAACTGGAAGCCTGTCGTTGCCATGTCGCCGTCCTTGCCGGTGGCGGTGGTCGCCAGAGTGTGATTGCTCCAACTGGTGGAACCGACATTGCCGGCCATATCGGTGATCGACAGGGCCAACTTGCTGGGGCCCGTGGCATTATCTTGCACGACGAGATTGCCGCTGGCATCGAGGCTGGCAGTCGAGCCGGTGAAATTGCTGTTGAGTGTGGACAGCAGGTTGGCGAGCGTCGTGGCCGCGGAGACGTTCAAAATGACATCCACGGCCGTGCCGCCGGAAGTCGTTCCTTGAATGTGCAGGCGGTCGCCCGCGGCATAAGCAGCGCCATTGTCATCCAGGGAATTCAACAAGGTAGCGCTGGTGGCCGGGGCCCCGCCGGCTTGAAACGGCGCCGCGGATGTCAACGTCTGTGCCACGGGACCAAGCGCGTTGGCAGGCAGTCTGCCTTCCATGGTGACGGTGGTGGTGGCTCGGCCGGGAATTTCGCTGCCAAAGGGGATTTTGATGTTATTGTTGCCGGCGACCTGAAAACCGGGATTGGTGGCGGTAGGCTCGCCTGTCGTGCCAAAGCGCTGGACATGCGCCCCGGTGGCGGGGTCCACGAGGAAGTTGGTCGAATCAACGCCAAAGGCGCCCGCGCGGGTGAATAGATTTTGGACGCCGTTGTTGACGACAAAGTAGCCGTTGCCTTGCAGGGCCATGTCCAATTCGTTGCCCGTGGTTTCGAGCGAGCCTTGCTGCAAGTTGGCTGTAATGGAGGCGACTTGAACGCCAGAGCCGACTTGTTCGGGGTTGACTCCGCCGACGCCGCCGCCGACCGTCTGCGTGGCCCCGCGCAGCGTTTGGTAAATCAAATCGGAGAATTGAATGTTCTGCGATTTGTAGCCGGTGGTGTTCATGTTGGCGAGGTTATTGCCGACCACGTTCAACATGTCTTGATGGACCTTGAGGCCGGAAACGCCGGAATAAAGAATGTTTGACATGATTGTTGTTCCAGGGTGTTAAGAGCCTATCCGAAAAGGGGTCAGGCACCGTTGCCGGAACGGCCCGAAGGGTGCTTCGCACAACGGTGCCTGACCCCTTTTCGGATAGGCTTTAATTCGCTAATCTCCAGTTATTTGCCATTCGACGTAATCGAGCGCACCTGAGTTAAAGCCACGGTCTGATTTCCAACCACCAACTGGACGGCGCCATTGTTGACCTGCACAGCGCTAACTGTCCCGCTGGCGGGCAGGGCCTTGCCGGCCGCATCAAAGGTGATCTGTTTGCCAATCAAGCTTGCCCCTTGCGTCACCTGCTGAAGCACCAGCATTTGGTTGATGTTGGTGTTAAGCTGTTGCTGGCCTTGCAACGTCGAAAATTGGGCAAGCTGGGCGACAAAATCGGAGCCACTCACGGGATTCAGCGGATCCTGATTGCGCATTTGCGTCATCAAGAGCTGGAGGAAATCAGCCTGCCCCAGCCCTGCGCTACCAGCGGCCGAAGACGCTGCGGCAGCGGTTGTGGCGGCGGGTGTCGATGCCACGGATTGCACGGCCATCGGGGTGATACTCCCTCCCCCCTGCCCTACCCCGCGTGAGGGGGAGGTCAAAGAGTGGTTAGACTACAACGTCGACCAATCCTCGCGGCTGTCGAGTCCGCTTCAATGGACTCGGGGGAGCAGCCAGTCCCCTTGGTGGCGGGTCGGCAGGACGAGACTCTTGTGCATGGTTGCCCTGCTGCCAACCACCGCCCGCTGGACTGCCGTCACATGCGACTGCGAACCGGGCCAGCGTAACGCCCGATTCCATTAATCTGTCCCTTAGCAACCCGCTCTGGCTTTCCAGCATTTGCCTGGTCGATTCCGCTTGCACGATTATCCGCGCGCTCACGGTGCGCTCGCTCGCGCTAAGGTGAATTCGCACTGAACCCAAACCCGGTGGGTCCAGCCGCAAATGCAAAGTTGTCCGGACATCATGCTTCAAGTCGGCGGCCTGTGCGATCAAAGCATCCGCAATTTGCAATGCTGGCGCCCGAGCATGGGGTGACGAAATTGGCCTGTCGTCTGGCGTTGAAAACACTACTCCGGGCGCCTGGGGCGCCTGACTTGCCGTGGACGCCGGCTTTGCAGGCTGGTCCTTGTATTCAGGCCTCGCTGTGGCGGGGTGGTCCGCTTCCACAAGCTTATCGGCGGAACTTGTGAGACCCGGCGACACAAGCACCGTGCTTGGCGGTGGAGTTTGTTGGCCAGATTTGGATTGCGTGGCATTACCGCGATAATCCGCAGGCTGTTCAAGTTGCGTGCCGCCGCCACTTTTGAAAAGTCCGGCAATAATGGGCCGTAAGCTGTTGGCCGTGCTACGCATGGGCTGCGCTGGTGGCTGGCCGCTGGGCGGCTCGACAGCGGACGGCCATGGGCTTGGCTGCTCGCTCGGTATTGCAGGAAGTCGCGCCGGCTCGGTTGGTGGCGAGAGATTGTCAACCACAATGCCTCCCCCCTGCCCTCCCTCTCCCCGAACCCCACTCCCTCCGCAGGGAGAGTTGCAGGGGTGAGGGGGAGGGCTGGAAGGGGAATGCGCCGACGCTTCGACAGCAATGGGACCTTGGAGATCCAAGCTGTTTGGTGCTGGACCTTTGCCAGTCGTATTTTGCACGGTGGTCATGACAACCATGGGCACGACGACCTGCAATGGTAGATTGAGCGTGTCCCAGGCATCTTTCTTCGATGTTTTGCCGCTTGCTGAATGACTTTCGTCTGCGGAGTGGTTGGCTTCTGCCTCGTTGGATGGCGTTGGCTCACTGGTCTGTTCTGCAGGCGGTGCGACGCTGGGCGAACCCAACAGGAGTGTCAATAACGCGGCAAATGGGTCGCCGGCCGCCAGCAGCTCCGCGGGACCAGTCGCATGATCGTTGTTTCGGTTAGCAAAGTCGGCCGGCTCACTGGGCGTGGCCGGAGGCGTCGGGTCGGAGCAAAGCCCGGCGCTAGGCGTAATAAGGAAGGGCGGAACCATCATGGTTGCATGCTCAATGGTGCTTAAGAGTTTGTGCTGGAGGTAATTGCACATGATGTGCCAGAGGCGGCCGCGGAGGGCGGAATCCATTCAAAGGCCATTAAACCAAGGGATTTGAAGGAACTGCGTGAGAATTGCTGATAGCGCGCCGCAGCATGTACTGGGTCATTTTTTCCGAGCGGGCCGGCAAAAATGATCCGCTCATGCGGCGGCGCGGTACTTGGTGAGCTTGTTGAGCAACGTGCGGCTGGTGATGCCCAAGCGGAGGGCAGCCGCCGTTTTGTTGCCGCCGACTTCCTGGAGTGTTTGCAGGATGACGTGGCGCTCCATTTCGGCTAGCGTTTGACAGCGGACGTCGGCCACCGTCACTAACGACTCGGTGAGCGGCGGCAGGTCGCCCGGCCGAATGTCTGGTCCTGTTGCCAACAGGCACGCGCGCTGCATGGCGTTGCGCAACTGGCGGACGTTTCCAGGCCAATCATAAGCCGTCATCATCTGGAGCGTTCGGGGGGCGATCCCACGCAATGAAACAGCCGCTTCGCGCTGAAAACAATGAAAGAAGTGTTGAGCCAAGACGACGATGTCCTCACGGCGTTCACGCAGCGGCGGCAACTGCAAGTGCAGTGTGTTGAGCCGATAATAAAGATCGCGCCGAAAGCCACCGCCGGCTACTTCACGTTCGAGGTCGCGATTGGTCGTGGCAATGACACGCACATTGGTATGAAGCGTCTCGGTGCCGCCCACGCGTTCAAACTCCTCTTCCTCGAGCACCCGCAACAACTTTGCTTGTATTCGCGGCGGCAGTTCACTAATTTCGTCGAGCAACAGCGTACCGCCATGGGCCAACTCAAAGCGGCCGGGACGAGCCTCCTGCGCGCCGGTGAAGGCCCCTTTTTCGTGGCCAAAAAACTCGCTTTCCACCAAGCTTTCGGTCAGCGCCGCGCAGTTGACGCGCACATAAGGCTGACCCGCTCGGGGACTGGCCGTGTGAATGAGCCTGGCGATCAACTCCTTGCCGGTGCCGCTTTCACCTTCGATGAGGACGCTGACTTTGCTGACGGCGACTTGCCTGGCCTGGGCCAGCAAGCGCTGGATCATCGGACTTGCGCTGACGATGACATGGCGATCCTCCTGCACACCGGCGGCGGGCTCCATGCCAAGCACAATGCCGGCGCGCGGCACGTCTGGCGACCCCAGGTTATCCCTGGGACCCAGGTCGCATTCGGAGCTTGCAAGTACCCTATTCATCCCTTCAATCCCGCATCTTGATTCGTCGCTGCAATGCTGCAAGCCGCTTAGCGTTTGGCTGCTGAATAAGCCCGTTGCATTTGCCAGCCGCGGGCGAAGCTGTCTAATTGCGGAGCCAAACTTTGCTTGCGTTCGGCAGCCAGCCGCTCCAGGTCGCCAATTCGATCCTTCAATCCCAAAATCATGTTGGCACAATCCTGCAACGCCGCGGCAAGGTGAGGCCCCGCCCTTTGGGCCGTGGCAACCCATTCTTGTCTTTGTTTTTCAATCGCCCTGTTGCTTTGACGGATTTCGTCGACCAAGGCGCCAATCGGCTGGAGGGCGCCGACCACGTCATTAACGCCATGCCAATTGGCAAATAGTTCATCGGCCAAGGCCAAAGCGTGGGCGTAGATTGCGGCTTGTCGTCGGTAGGACTCCGCCAACCGTCCTTCCATCTGGGTCTGCTCCAGGCTCATTTGCTGGCCTCCAGTGCTTTGCGACGTTGGCGCACGTCCTTGAGTTGCGCTTCGAACTCACTTTGCCAGCGTAGTTGCACAAGCTGCCATTGAGCGCAGGCCGCCACTTGATCGTCGCCGCGGACATTGGCAACGTCGCGATAAATGGCCGCCGCCTCGTCCAGCTTGCCCATTTTTCGCAGGCAAGCGGCCATCATATACTGGATTGGCGCCCGCTCGTCGGCCTTGAGCGCGGCGGTGTTGACCATGCGGTATGCCTTCAAGGCCAACTCCCAGTTGCCAGCCTTGAAAAGCACGTGACCAAGTGCCAGCGGATCGGCGGCCGGACCGGTTTCGGAAGTCTCCTTTGGCGTGGTGTTGGGATGTGCCGCTTGCAACGGCAGCTTGGAATCCCCTTTCTTGCCATTGTCGAGCGCAGCAGGGCCTCCACCCTGCCCTGCCCCGGGCATAAGGGGAGGCAACGGCAGAGGTGACATCCCAGGGGCCTTGCCTTTTTTGGCGTCAGGACCACCGCCAAATTGTGTGATCAGTTGCCCAAGTTGCGCCCGCAACTTGGCAGTTTCGCCGCCCTCCCAACTGACGCCCTCGGGAAATTGCTTTTTGACAGCGTCTTGCTCGTTGGCCAGTGCTTCGCGCTGCGCCTTGAGTTTCAACAAATAGCGGTCAAAATCGGTAGTCTCAATGGCAGCCACTGGCGGCTGCGAGCTGTTGGCCGTGACTTGCACCACGACTGGCTGCCGATACGCATCGTCCTGGGCCACAGCCGTGGCCGCGGTAACGGTCAGGCAGGTCAGCAGAAAGAAGCTGTGTTTGTACATGAATGTATTATCGTCCGGGCCGGCTCCGAAAGATAAACGTTAATGAGTTTGACGATCTTGCCGGCAATGTTGGTTAATCCGGCGCCTGGCCAGCGTAGCATTGGGCGGCCTTCTGGAAGTCGCCAAGTTGCTCATACGCCGATCCCATCAAGCGCAAAACAGCAGGCCGGTCCACGCCTTCCGTCTCATGCAGCAGCGCCGTGCAAGCCTGCAAACATTGCTGAGGCTGGCCGCCCTCCAAGGCGACACTTGCCAGGCGCATCCGCGCGGCTTGGCCCCATTTTCCCTGTGGCGACGTTGCCAGGGTGTGGAATAGCTTCAATGCTGGCTCGCGGTTTCCTTCACTCCAATGGTGCTCCGCTAAACAGTAAGTCATCTCCGCTGCCACAGGCCCCTTGGCGGACCCCAGCGCGTCCTCAAAAACCTTGGCCATTTGCTGCGGCATCCCCAGTTCCTTGAAGGCCTGGCCCGCCAGCAATTGGCCGATGCTTGCCAGGGCCGGACGATTTTGAAAGGCCAGCAGGGCAGCAAGCAAATCAGCCGATTCCATGCGTGATTTCTTGCCGGTAGCGGCGACGCGCTGCCGAGCCAGGGCGTCGAGGAACGCGGCCGTGATGCGCCAGGGGTCGCGATTAATTTGTTTGCGACCCTCGCTCAGGATGGTGTTGGCTTCCAGAGCATTGCCGTTCAACAAATACGCCGTCCCCAGAGCAATGACGGCTTCCGCATCGGCTGGCGGGGCTTGGGCCATGCCCACGGCTTGCCGAAGCGGGAAGATCGCTTCGAGGGGTTGGCCGTCCGTCAAAAAAGTCCAGCCGATTTGCACCAGCGCTCGCGGCGCCAGCTCATGTCCGGGGTCGCGGTCCAGGACGCGATAAAATGCCTTGCGCGCCGCCGGGGAATTCTGGCGTGCCCGCTGCACCAGGCCAAGATTGTAATAGGCCGCTGACAAATGCGGCGACCGCGCCGATTCGGCGAGCAACCTCTCATACCATGACACGGCTTCATCGAGCTTGCCGGACACGGCTTCGTCGTTGCCCAGTTCCAGGTAGGCCGTCGCTGCCAGCGGGTGTTCGGGACCCGCGAACATTGCTTGCCTCAAGGCCTGGCGGGCAGCGTTGGTGCGTATGGATTTGACTTCTTCCTTAGATAATTCCGTCTCGACGGCAATCCGCAAATTCTGTTCCTTCACCTGCCAAAGTAAACCATTGGCATCGAGCAAAGCATGGACAATTTCCAACAAGGGCACGCCATCAATCACCAGGCTCGCCTTGCGATCCTTGAGTCGTGTCGTGGCCTGCGGCGCGCATACGACGCTGAGTTTCCCCAGGCTCGCCAGTTTTTCCATCAATGCCGGCAGGGCTACATCCCTGGCAGCCCCGCGCAGCAGCACTTCCTCGCCATTGGGACCATATTGTCTCAGCACCGCCAAATCGTTGGGCAGCTTGCCGCCACCCTGCAATCCCTTTGATACAGCGTCCGCAGCAGGGAGCACATTGGCCGGCGCTAGCCAGTCAATGGTGTGGCCAATGGACCAAGTGGCTGAATTGGCGCTGATGGGGCGATCTTCCAAACCAGGAAGCAGTTGATCTGCAAAGGCTTCTTGCGAAAGCGCCAACCCGAGCAGATAACGTGCTTCGATTAGCAATGTTGGGTGGTAGCGATCCGACTGCCCCGATTGCAATAACAGCGGGAACAACAGGCTTTTAGCTTCGGCCGAGTGATTCATCCGAACGTGGATGCGGGCCTGGGCGACCTGCCCCGCCGTTGCCAGACTGGCATTGGCGGTCTTGGAAACCGCGCCGCGATATGCTTCCAGAGCTTCCGGCCACCAACCCAACGCTTCGAGGCAAAGTGCCGCCCGAAATTGGACGGTGTCGGGCAATGCTAATTTGGCTGCCGGAGCGGACGGCCAAAAATGGGGAAGCGCCAGCGCGTAGTTGCCCTCACGCAAGTGCGTCTCCCCCTGACGCGGATCAGGCTGCATGGCGTCGGCAGTTGTCGTTGTTTGTTGCTTGTCAACGGGCTGCGGCTTGGGCATGTCCTCGGCGGGTTCGTGAACGCCGTGGGGGGACACCAGCAGCCAACTCGCCAGTAAGCTGGTTTGAAAAACGCACACCAACGGCAAGGCCCAGCGCAGCAAACCAGCTAGTCTCCGTTGCGGAGGCGCGGCGCCGCCTTCAGCCGCTTGTCCTGTCGGGGCAGCGGTCGGGTCGGACTCTGGTTTTGGATCGGACACGGTCATTTATGGTTTGGCCCTGCAGGATTTCCCCAACCTACTTAAACAAAAAACGCCTCAGATATTATCGTCGTATGTGAATTGTTGCCTTGATGAGAACAATGCTCCCGCAAGTTCGCGCCAAATCCTTCGATTAGTTAGATAGCGGAACAAAATCCAACGGAGTCGGTGAGATGCGTATTGACAATTCTTACCTATCTGGCCTAGCCGCCGGCGAAATCCGGCAAAATGCGGAAGCCGCTGATGCTGCGCCAAAAGGCGAAGCCAAGGTTGACTCCTCCTATCCTCTCCATGTCCCCTCGCCCGAGTTGGACCAACTTCGCCAGCTCCTGCAAGCGTCGCCGGATGTCCGACCGGACGTAATGGCCCGCGTATCGTTGCTGTTGCAAAGCGGCTACTATTCCTCTCCCGAAGCCGCCGAAAAAACCGCCGATTCGATGATTCGAGCCATTGAGTAACTCCCCGCTCCCCTTACCAGCATGACTTCCCCTCGTTGGTGCAAGTTGGCGAATAAGCCATAAGGCGCGGTCCTGCCGCCTGGCGCTGCTGATGCGCCTTTGCGACGGGCGCGCCCTTTGACGCTGCGCGGCCGCGCAAAACCCTTTTCCTTGTTCGCAAGCCGGCAAGTTATCCCGCCGCACTTCGATTATCACCCTCAAGGAAGGCGTTTGGGCAAGGCGGGACTGCCCCCATTTTCTCTCCTCCACGCGGTTCTGAAAGGAACACTGTCCATGTCGTTGGTAATCACGAACAACGTGTCCTCGCTCCAAGCCCAGAACAACTTTGCCCGGACCAACTCCATGCTGTCCAAGACGCTGGAACGGCTGTCCTCGGGTTTGAAGATCAACTCTGGTGCGGACGGCCCCGCCGCCCTGGTGATTTCGGAGCAACAACGCGCCCAGATCGCCGGCTTGAACGCGGCCCTGGCCAACACCACCAAGGCGATCTCCCTGGTGCAAACCGGCGAAGGCGCCCTCAATGAAGTCAACAGCCTGCTCAACAAGGCCCGCAGCCTGGCCCTCGACGCCGCCAATGCGGGCGTCAACGACCAGGACTCCCTCGACGCCGACGAGGCGGAATTGAGCAACATCATCAGCACCGTGGACAGCATTGCCAACCGGACCCAGTTCGGCAGCAAAAAGCTGCTGGACGGCACCGCCGGCGCCCAAAACTTCCAGATTGGCGCCAATGCAGGCGACACTGCCACGGTGACGTTCCTGGACGCGCGAACCACGGCCCTGGGCATAGGCGCTGTTGGCGTGGTCAATCCCGCGTTCACATCGCTTAGCACCATCCATATCAACACGACCGCCGCGGATGCCGCCGACTCGATCCGCGTCATCGACAAGGCCATTGAAGACGTGACGACCATGCGTGGCACGCTTGGTGCGTTCCAGGCCAACACCCTGGAGTCCACCTCCAACAACCTGCGCACGATGCTGCAAAACACCACCGTTGCCGAGTCAACGGTCCGCGACACCGACTTCGCGCTGGAAACCTCGAACCTGGCCAAGTACCAGGTGCTGGCCCAGGCCGGCGCCGCCGTGCTCAGCAACTCGAATCAGAGCACCCAGCTGGTTCTGGCTCTGCTGCAGAAACTGTAATCGGGATTGCAGGTTAAGTGGGCCGCGGCCGGTTAACGCCGGCGGCGGCCCCTTGCTTTTCGGGGACGGCCTTTTTGTGGGACAGCATTTTTGTGGGACAGCATTTTTGTGGGACGGCATTTTTGTGGGACGGCCTTCCCAGGCCGTCCTGGATGCCGGACGGCCTGGGAAGGCCGTCCCACATTTCCCGCACAATCGTCAACGTTGCCTTCATTTCCAGGCCTTGCCCGGCATACCAATGGCTAGCAGGTCCGCTTCCGCCGCGGCATGCTGTATCCTTGACCAACGGCGAACAGGAACAAGGACGCCTGAGAGGTCGCCAATATGAGTTCGCTATCTTCCCTGAGCAATAGCACGGTCACCAACTCGTTGCTGACCAATACTCCCACCGTCAGCGGGTTGGCCAGCGGGCTTGACACCAACAAGCTCATCACAGGGCTATTGGCCGTCCAACAAGCTCAGATTGACACTCTTAAGGCCAACCAAAGCCAGGTTGCCGCTCGCCAAACCGCTTTCAAAGG
>Ga0134121_10004769_pt1 | contig 11064 bp, 9 predicted proteins | sample KB301_FD_96463 | JGI IMG/M metagenome (GOLD analysis project Ga0134121, IMG submission 96463) | Terrestrial soil microbial communities without Nitrogen fertilizer from Kellogg Biological Station, Michigan, USA - KB3-0-1 | ecosystem: Environmental > Terrestrial > Soil > Unclassified ...
CGATGGCGTTCTTGATCTTCGCCTGCGTGATCATCTCCTGGCCCTTGAGGATGCCGCCGAGCAGGAGCCCGATGATCACGAGCACGATGGCGATCTCCACCAGCGTGAACCCCTGTTGCTTACGAGTGAATTCCATGAAACCTCCCTTGTGCTCTGGGTAGAGCAAAACCTATACCTAGCGTAACACACTAAGAAACAAGGCCTTGTAAAGGTTTTTGAAAGGAATTTCGTCAGATTGTCGACGAACCTGTCGGCTCTTCGACAGGAGTTAGCGCCCAGGCTCTCGCTGGATGCGCTCTTCCAACGCTTTCAGCCGCTCGGCGAGGAAGCGGGCCTCGGCCGGGTCGCGGATCTGCCCGCTCGCGAGCAGGCCACCGAGCATGATGCGCGCGGCCTCGAGCTCGTTCATGTCCTCGAGGATGAAGATCTCCATCTGCCGTGCCCAGAGCGGGACGTCGGGCGAACGCGTATTGCGATCGATGGCGGCGGCATAGCGCCGGGCGAGCGGAAGGTCGTGCAGCCGGTGCTTTGCCAGGAGCGCCGCATGGGCGAGCCACTGCCAACGATGGTCCGGATCAGCGAAGAACTGCCGATAGACGAAGTCGAGCATCGTGCGTGCCTTCCCCGGGTCGCCGATGTCGGCGTAAACGCGCGCCGCGGCAAAGAGCGGATATTCGCTGCGCGGGTCGAGGGCAAGGATGGCCTCCAGCCAGCCGACAAGCCGCGCATAGTCCAGCTGGCGATAGGGTTGCGCGTTGGTAGCGCCGCTATCGAAGGCCTGCAGGTACAGCATCATCACGCGGGCGAGCGCATTCGGTTCGCCGAAGCTCGCGAGGCGCAGCGCCTGCGCGCTTGGCGCCAATGGCAGCTCCGCTGCCTGCGGCGCCGACGGCGCCTGCGCGGCACGCCAGGCGATCTGCGCCGCAAGCGCGATGGTGAGGGCACCCCACACGAACGCCGGCACGGCGCCGAGCGGCCGCTCGTCGCGCGTCATGCCGCCCTGCGCTGGAAATCGAATAGACCTGCCGCGGCGAGCAGCACGACATAGAGAAGGGCCCCGGCCACCCCGCGCAGGAAGCTCGCGCCGTCGGGCGCGCCGTACAGCAGCCAGTCGGTGCGGGTGATGCGATCGAGCGCCGGCAGGAGAAGGGCGAGCGCCGAGAGGGCGTGCCGCGCGAGCTCCTGGAGCACGTTGTCCGGGGCGAGCGGTCCCGCGGCGATCGCCTGCATGGCGCTGATCGAGCGCGCGAGGAGATAGAGCGCGATCGTGGCTGCGAGCGCCGGCACAAGCTGCGCGAGCGTCATGGCGAAAAAAAGCGCGGCGGCAGCCACCAGCGCGAGCTCGCAGGCGAGCGAAACCGCCCAGCAGGCGACGGCGAGCGGCGGCGCCCAGAGAAGCGTCGGCACGGCGAACAGGATGGCGAACAGCGCCCCGAGCACGACGAAGCCGCCGAGGCGCGCCAGGTATTGCGTCGAGCGGGAGAACGGCAGCGAAAGGAAAAGCTCGAGGCGCTTGTCGTCGACCTCGCGTCGCACGCTTGCCACCACCTGCCCGGCGAGGAGAAACACCGCCGCGACGCGGAGCAGCGCGGCGACCACGGCGGCCTGCAGCATGCGGCTTTCAGTAAGGGCGAGCTGCGACAGGAAGCCGGCCAGCGCGACCCCCAGCATGAGCGCGAGCAATGCGAGCCACGCCAGCCCGCCGCGTCGCGCCTCGAGGAGGGCGAGTCGGGCGAGAATGGCCGCGGGCATGCTTTCGTTTGTAGACTAGTCGCAGCCGCCATGCAACACGCCGCGATCCAGCATCCGGTCTTCACGCGACTCGCCAACGCGACCTGGGCCTTCAGCCAGCGCCATTGGCGGGTGGTGGTGGTCATGATGTTGCTGCTTCTGCACATTGCCGTCTTCCGCGGCGTGGCCGACCCGTGGGCGCGCGCGCTCCTCCTCGCGCATCTCGGCTTGCTCCTTCTGTGGCAGCCGTTCCTGCGCGCCGAGCAGCGCCTCTCGACGATGCAGGGCCTGATCCTTTCGCTCGTGGCGGTCGGCCTGATGGTGCGCCTCGACTGGTGGCTGCTCGCGTTCTGGGTGGTGATCATCGCCGGGCTCGTCGGCGGCAAGGTTTACCAGCACCATGCGAAGTGGCAGCGCCGCGTGTACCTCGTGATGCTCGTCTATCTGCTGGCGCTGCTCGCCGTCGCGATCCTGCCGGAGATCGCGCCACGCCGCGAAATCACCGCCGAGACACGGCGCGCCGCCGAGTACTTCCTGCCCTTGCTTTTCGTGCTGATCGCGCTCTTTCCCGCGGAGCCCGAGGCGGCGGAAGCCGCGCAGATCATCGACTTCTTCTACAGCGTTTTTCTGATGCTGGTGCTGGTGGTGGTGATCCTCGGCAGCTTCACGTTCATGAGCCTGACCGGCTCACAATATCTCGAGTCGCTCACCTACACCGTCTTCCTCACTGCCGCCGCCGTGCTCCTCGTCGGCCTCGCCTGGAACCCGGGCGGCGGCGGCCTCGGCGTGTTCTTCGCGCGCTATCTCTTCTCGGTCGGCCTGCCGGTCGAGCGCTGGCTCTATTCGCTCGCGCAGCTTCTGCAGATCGAAACCCAGCCGCAGCGTTTTCTCGAGCAGGCGGTCATCGCGCTTTCCAATCTGCCGTCCGTCGCCGGCGTCGCGTGGCGCGCGGGCGCGCAGCGCGGCGAGCGCGGCAGCCGCACGCCGAACGTCGTCGGACTGACGAACGACGAGCTCGATCTGCGCATCTATTCGCGCTATCGGCTTGGCCCCACGCTGCAGTGGCACCTGCACCTCCTCGGCCAGCTGCTCGGCGAGTTCTACGTCGCCAAGGTGCGCGAGGAGAAGCTGCGCGAAGCGAGCTACCTGCAGGCGGTGCATGAGACAGGGGCCCGCACGACGCACGACATCAAGAACCTGCTGCAGTCCCTGAACGTCCTCTGCTCCGTGGCCACCGGCTCCGACTACCGCGACTCGGCGCAGCTCAACGCCCTGGTCCGCCGCCAGCTGCCCCTCGTGGCCCAGCGTCTCGCACAGACGCTCGAGCGCCTGCAGCGTCCGCACGCCGAGCCCGAGAGCTATGTCAACGCCAGTCACTGGTGGGAAGCGATCTCGCGCCAATACCAGAGCGAAGGCGTGGAGTTCAGCCCGGCCAAGGTCGCGCCGGATGCCCGCCTGCCGCGCTCGCTCTTCGACAGCGTCGCCGACAACCTGATCCGCAACGCGCTCGCCAAGCGCGCGGCGGAGCCGGCCACGCGCGTACGCGTATCGCTGGAGGGGGGCAGCCTGCGCGTCTGCGATAGCGGCAGCGCGGTGCCGGAGCCGATCGCCGGCGGGCTGCTGCGCGCCCCGGTGAGCTCGAGCGGCGGCCTCGGCATCGGCCTGTACCAGGCGGCGCGCCAGGCAGAGGCGGCCGGCTACCGGCTGGCGCTAGAGAAAAACGCCGACGGCGAAGTCGCTTTCGCGCTAAATCCGGAGCCGCAGGCTCAGGGCAATACGCCCGCCGCGATCAGCCTGCCATAGAGCTCGCCGGCGGTAATCCACGTGAACTGATCGTCGAACTCGCCATTGGCGAAGGTGTTGTCGGTTCGTGTGTGGAAGACAAACACTGGGTTGATCTGCGGCGAGAGGGAAGTGCTCTTGACGTTCGCCTGCTCATCGACCCCGGCGCCGCTTGGAGAGATCGCCCCGTTCTTGCCGGTCGAGAAGATGATCGCAACTACGAGGTTTTGCGCATTCACTTGATTTGAGGCGCCGCCGCAGGAGGTACCGGAAATCCCGGTGGCGGACTTGCAGATGATGAGATCGCCCGGTTGGCAGGCGACGCCGTTGCTCTTCAGGTTGGTCGAGCTGACGAAGTACGGAGCGCTGGGGGTGGTCACCGTGCAGCTGTTTGCGAGTACGGTCTTGGCGACCGCGTAGCGAATGCGGTTGCCCCAGGCATCGACCGCGAATCCGCTGGAATCGACCTGCGTGAAGCCGATCGTCCGCGCGGGGAGCAGGCCGAGCGTTACGCCAGCATTGCTGCCGCCATAGTAGTCGTCCACCGAGTCGCCATTGCACTGCTGCGAAGCGTTCTGCACTTCGTCGCCCGCCGTTGTCACGGGCGCTGTCGTGTTGGCGCTGCGCGCCGGGCAGGGGAGTCGACCTTTGACCACCGCGAACGACAGCACCAGCTCGCGCGCCTGCTCAAGCCTGCGACGCGTGTCATCCTGCGCGCGCTGCTCGGTCTGTGCCGACAGCGTGTAAAGCAGACTGGCGACGAGCAGGGCCACGATCGTGAATACGACCGCGAGCTCGACCAGTGTGAAGCCCTGAGCAGACCGCCTCATGGATTCTTGTCGATTACCGCGAAACGATCGTTGAACTTGCGGTTGGGGCCCAGCGTCGCGGATCTCACTTCGAACGTAGAGCTGCCGTTGGCGTTGATGTCGTCGAGGAGGTCCTTCGCCGCTGTCGCCGGGCGAAGCTGCGTGTACGGGTTGCCCAGCCCGTCCAGCGTGGTGAGCTTCTGGCCGCCGAGGACGAGGATCGCGCGGTGCTTTCCAGCATCGGCGCTGCCGTTGAGCTGAAGACAGGTCCCGGTCGTGCAGGTGCCGCTGCCGCCGGGCGCCAGAGTCGTGGCGACGGAGTAGTAGGCGACCTCAGGCCAGCGGTTGCGGTAGAACCAGCTATACGTGGCGTTGCTCGGGTCTAGCATCGGCTGATCGGTGAGCAGTGCCATGGGCACGGACACGGTCACCGCGTAACAGAGGTTTATGCCCAGAATATTGCACGTCAAGGCGCCGAGCACGCCGAGGATCGAGCCGCCTGTCATGGTGACCCGCGCGTTCACGCGGATGCGGGCAGAGCCGTCGCTGTTCAGCGTCGCCGAGGCAATGCTGTAGCCGACGGGCGAATTGGCGTACGAAGTGTCGATCCCGGTGATGGCCGGGGCCATCGGCGGCGCATTCAGATATTTCCAGGTCATGCCCGCATTGGCAGCAACGACATCAAGGTCGAACGTCACCCAGTTGGTGCCGGCTAGGATTTGCAGCAATGTGGCGTAGGTGTTGAGCGTGCAGGTGAGTACGCTCGGCGTGCCGGACACCGTGCAACTGGAGGACGAGTCGAGGCTCGCGCCCCCGGTCTGCGTGATGGTGGTGCAGTTCGATGTGCATCCCGCGTTCGCCGTCTTGCGCCAGGAAACGAAAGTCGGATCGCATCTCGGGTCGCTGGCGGACACCGTGCAAGCCGTTGGCGCCGGAAGAATGCACGGCGTGGGGCTGCAAGTGGCGCTGCCCGCGCCGACATAGGCGTAGCTCCCCGGCAGCAGGCCGCCCGTGGTGCCGCTTGCGCCTTGCAGTTTGTTGGCCGGATTTGCCGTGGGGTCACTTACGGTCACGGCGAAGGGAAAACCGGAAGCCGCGGACCAGGGGGTGCCGGAATATGCAGCCTTCATGAGCGGCGCGAACTGCTTCTGAAACCGATCGGCCACCGCGGCTTCGATGTAGGGCAGGACCTCGCTTGCCGTGATCTTCACCACCTGATCGTTGAAGGAGGTGTTGGGCCCTTGTGTCACGAAAGTGGACGTCGCGGTGCTATAGCACTCGAGGTAATCCAACGGATTCAGCGTCGATGGCGAACGAGCTTGATTGCGCGCCGTGCAGCCGGCGCTAGCCAGCTCGTTCATCGCCTGGCCCGGTGCGATGACAAGGGCGACCGTGTCTTTCACGCCGTCAACCGTGAGCAGGCCGGAGTTGCACGTCATCGCGTTGTCGCTTGCACAGTTGGAATTGATGACGAGGGTGCCGGATCCGCTGGAAGGCGTGTAGGCCCAGCCAGGAGCGACCACGTACCAGAGGGGCTCGCCGGCGGCATCGAGGAGCTTGTCGGTGCCAATGGTTTCCCAGGGAAAGCGGCCAATGTAGGGCAAGGAGCAATTGCCCGCCGCGTTCCCTTCGTTGACGCCCCCGATGCTGCCCAGCCCTTCCGGGCAAGGAAAGCGACCGGGGTCCGTCTCGCCGGCCGAGGCAGCTCGCGTCGCGACGTAGCCGATGAGCGCTGCCTTGGCACGCGCCAGCGCGGCCGCGTTGCGCGCGCGCTTCGCGGCCGTATAGTCGCTCGGGAGGGCGTCGAGCTGCCGCACGGTAAACCATGCGGCGCTCATCGCGATCACGGCGAGCAGCATTATCAGTACGACGCCGCGTTGTTGGCGGCGCCTCATTGCGGCTCGCTGCGCTCGATCCGGATTTCGCCTCCGCCGAGCACGTCGTGCACCTCGCCGTTGCCGCGATCGAGCGACTCGCCCGGCTTCATGCGCACGCGGCCGCCTGCTTCGCCGACGCCGATCGAGACCGAGCCGCTCGGGCCGCGGTCGATGCGCGGCGCATCAGCGGCGCCTTCGGGCATCGACTCGCCGTTGATCCACACGGTCGAGGGGCCGCGGGAACGCTTGACGTAGCCATCGAGGCGGGTGACGGGGGAGGCAACGGCAGGGGCGGCTTTGTCGGGCACGCGCGCCTTGCGGCGCGCGTCGAGGTCGGCGCGCTGCTGCGGGGTGAAGAAGAGGCGGCCGAGCTCCTGCGCGTGGGCGCCGGGGGCGAGCGCGAGGAGCATGATCAAGGCGGCGAGCTTCATTTTTTCGCCGCCCGGTCGATGATGGTGATGAGATCGATGTCGCAGTCGGCGCGCAACCGCGGGGCCATGGTGGCGCCGCCGATGCCCTGGCCCACGCGCGTGATATCGCACTTCTTCACCGCGTAGAAGGCGTTGCCGGACTCGCGCAGGTCATCGAGGAAGCGCAGCAGGTCCTCCTCGTGCAGGAGCTGCAGGCCGACCTTCATCGTGCTCGCGTAGAAATCCACGTTGGCCGGCTTGCCCGGCATCGAGGTCAACAGCCGCTCGCGCTCGACCACGTAGCGCAGGTCGAGCAATTCCCGCTGCGTGCGGATGCGGGTGATGGCGTCGGCCCATTCCAGGCGGCGTTCCTCGCCGAGGATGTTGAGGCGCTTCAGCTGCTGGTAGACGTCGATGGTTGCCCGCACCTCGCGCTCTTCCTCGGCGATGCGTGCCAGGCGCTCGTTGTCCTGGCGGCGCTCGGCCTGCGCCGCGACGAGGACGCGCTGCGCGCTGGCCAGCGCCTGGTCCGCGCTCCAGATGATCGAGCCGCCCGCCGCCGACAGCACCAGCGCGATGACCAGGGGAAGTGCGAGGCGGCGCAGCTCTTCGCGTGTGAATTTCATGGCAGGCGGCGCGAGAGGGTGATGGTGAAGCGCGGCGCCTCACCGGTTTCGGCGGAGGTGCCGATGTCGCCGCTCAGTACGCCTTCGGAGGTCACGTCGAAGGGCAACTGCGTGCGCACGAGCTCATAGCGATCGCCGATCAGGGCGCTGGCGAAGCCTTGCACCTGCGCGGTGATGCCGCGGTAATCGTTGCGCTGCGTCGCGTTCACCCGGCCCGACAGCTCGACGACGACCAGCGCGTCGGCCACGCCCTCGGCGGGCACCGCAGGCGGCGGCTTGGCCGCATTCGGCGAGGCGCGCAGCTCCGCCGGCTTGGCAATCGACCAGCGCAAGGCGTCGAGCTCGAACTGAGGATTGCGCTCGAGCACGCGCGAGACATGCCGGAAGGCCTGCTCGGGGTTCGCCGTGCGCTCGGCGATGCGACGGAACTCGACCACCGTCGCCTTGAGGTTCTCGGTCGTGGTGTCCGTGACGGGGAATGCCGCGGTGATCCGCGAGTACTGCGCGGCGGCCGCGCTCGCCTGCGCCGTCTGGTCTGCCGCGTCGCCGCGCACGCTCAGCACCTGGAACCAGCGGTAGCCGCCAAACGCGGCGCACACGGCGAACACGCCGATGCCGGTGGCGAGGATGCCGCGCTGCAGCTGCCAGATCCGGTAGCGCCGGCGATCTTCGCGGCTGGCGAACTGCTCGGAGGGCGCGCGGCGCGCCGCAAGGTGGAGGAACAGCGCCTCCGCAGCGGCGCCTTCCGGCACGCGCTTCAACTTCGCGTGGGAGAGGGCGTCGGCATAATCCATGACGCGGAACTGGAGCCGCGCGTCGGAGGTGAGCGCCTGCTCGAAAGCCGCCTTCTGGCCGGGCGGCGCCACCACCACCACCTGCACGGCGCTGCCCTCGCGTGGCAGAGCGCGCAGGGTGACGAGGTATTGCACGAGGCGCTGCGTTTCCGAGCGCACGAACACGGCGAGCGCCTGCGGCACCATGTCCCCGGTGCGCTCGAGCCGCGCGAAGCGCAGCTTGCCGTTCTCCACGTAGCACTGCCGCAGGCCGGCATGGTTCGCCGTGACGAGGAGCAGGCGGGTCTCTCGCGCGGCGAGCTTTTTCGCCAGCGCGGGGGCGAGCAGCGGAATGGAGTAGACGCCGGACAACCTCGCGCCCGACTCCTGGAGGGCATCGAGCCAAGGCGTGAGCTGCTGGGTATTCGTGAACGAGGTCAGGAGCACGCGCTCGTTCCTTCGCTCCGCCGTCTCGACCGTACCGAGCGACAGCGCGGCCGCGAGCCGCGTGTCGCGGTAGCGCTGGGCGAGGCGCCGCGACAGGATCGCCTCGCGGTCGGCGCCGCGCAGGCTCGGGATCTGCTCCTCGTGGAAGTCCTCGCCGGCCAGGTCCGCGACCACGGCGAAGAGCGCGCCACGCTGCCCCCGCAGATAGTCGCGGAAGGCGCTGATGCCGGCCTCGTCGCCGGAAAACTTTGCCTCGAGCTCGAGCGCGCGGCCGGCCGAGTGGTAGAGGTAGTGGTCCTCGGCGGTGAAATAGAGAATGCGGGGCGCAGCGAACATGCTCAGAACTTCATCTTCGAGATGGAGTCGTAGATCGGCCCGAGCACCGACAGCATCACCCAGCCGAGGATCGCGCCCAGCACCAGCGTGAGCGCAGGCTCGATCATGGCCTGCACCTTGCCGATCGACTCCTTCACCTCGCGGTTGTAGAAGTAGCTAACGTTGAGGAGCGCCGTGTCGAGCGCGCCCGTGTTCTCGCCGATGCGCATCATGCGGATGACGAGCGGCGGGAACAGCGAGAGATCCTCGAATGCCGCGGTGAGATGCTTGCCCTCCGCGATCTGCTGGCCGGCGGTGCGCAGCGCCTGCTCGAGGGGCTTGTTGCCGACGATCTCCTCGCAGCTCCTGATCGCGTCGAGCACCGTGATGCCGGAGGCATACATCATGGCAAAGCTCGCCGCGAAGCGCGACAGGATGATCTTCTTCAAGATCGGCCCGAGCAGCGGCATCGAGATCTTGTAGCGGTCGACGGCGTATTCGACGGCCGGATTGGTTTTGATCAGGAACCTCAGGCCGAAGAAGACGACGAAGGGCCCCGCGATCACCACGTACCAGTAGTTGACGAAGAAGCTGGAGACCGCCATCAGGATCTGCGTCTGCAGCGGAATCGCCTCGCCCATGTTGCGGATGAAGCCGGTCATCTGCGGCACGAGGTACACCATCAGGAAGAAGGTGACGAGCAACACGATGCCGCCGACGAAGGCGGGGTACAGCAGGAGCTTCTTCGTCTGCGAGGCGAGCTCGTCTTCCCACTTCAGCGTCTCGGTGAGGCTTTTCAGCACATCGGGGAGCTTTCCGGTCTGCTCGCCCGAGCGCACCAGGCTCACGAACACCTTGCCGAACACTTCGGGAAATTCGCCGAGCGCCTGCGACAGGCTGCGTCCACCCTCGATCGATTCGACCAGGCCGGCGACCACCTCGCGGAAGCGCGGGTTCTCCACGCTCTCGCGCAGGTCGGTCAGGCCCTCGGTGACCGGCACGCCGGCGCTCGCCAGCTGCTCGAGGTGGAAGCAGAAGTTGATGAGATCGCCGCGCGCGATGCCGCCGCCGAGGAAGCGGCTCTTGCTCGACGAGGGCGCGCCCGATACGAGGTCGAGGTCCATGCGCGCGAGCCGCTGCTCGAGATCGAACAGATTCACCGCCTCGACCCGGCCGACTATGCTCTTGCCGCGGGGGTCGATCGCCTTGTAGGTGAAGAGCGGCACAAGCGCGCCCTCACGCCATGCGGTCGGTCAGGTCGACCACGCGCATGACTTCGTCGAGACTGGTCGAGCCGGCGCGCACCTGGCGCACGCCGTCGTCGGCGAGGGTGCGGAAGCCGCCGGCACGCGCCGCGGTCAGGATCTCGCGCGCGGTGGCGCGCCGCGCGACGAGCTCGTCGATCGACGGGTCGATCTTCAGCATCTCGATGATCTGCGAGCGGCCGCGGTAGCCCTGATAGTCGCATTGCTCGCAGCCCACCGCGCGGAAGATCGCGACCGCCTCGGTCCCCGTGATGCCGAGGAGCTTGCGCTCGCGCGGATCGGGATCGTAGGACTGCCGGCACGTGCGGCAGAGCCGGCGCACCAGACGCTGGCCGATGATGCCGATGATGTTGCCGGCGAGGATGTCGGGCACGACGCCGATGTCGGTGAGGCGCGGGAAAACGCCGACCGCGGAGTTGGTGTGCAGCGTCGAGTACACCTGGTGGCCGGTCATCGCCGCGCGGAACGCCATCTCGGCCGTCTCGTGGTCGCGGATCTCGCCGACCAGGATCACGTCAGGGTCCTGGCGCATCAGCGCGCGGATGCCGTTGGCGAAGTCGAGCTTCGCCGCCTCCGACACCGAGGTCTGCCGGATGAGCGTCATCGGGTACTCGACCGGATCTTCCAGCGTCATGACGTTGACGCCGTCGGAGTTGATGTGGTTCAGGATCGAGTAGAGCGTGGTGGTCTTGCCGCTGCCGGTCGGCCCGGTGACCAGGATGATGCCCTCGGGGCGCGCGATCATGCGCCGCAGGAGCTCGAGCTGCGACTCCTCCAGCCCCAGCTTGTCGAGCGGCACGATGCCCTTCTGCCGGTCCAGTATCCGCAGCACCAGGTTCTCGCCGTGCGTCGTGGGCAGGCTGGCGCAGCGGAAGTCCACCACGCGGCCCGACATCGTCGCCGAGATGCGCCCGTCCTGCGGCGCACGCGTCTCGGCGATGTTCATCTTCGCCATCACCTTGATGCGCACCGCCATCGCCGGCCAGTAGGTCTTGTGCAGGCTGCGGATCTGGCGCAGCACGCCGTCGA
>Ga0134121_10004770_pt1 | contig 11062 bp, 11 predicted proteins | sample KB301_FD_96463 | JGI IMG/M metagenome (GOLD analysis project Ga0134121, IMG submission 96463) | Terrestrial soil microbial communities without Nitrogen fertilizer from Kellogg Biological Station, Michigan, USA - KB3-0-1 | ecosystem: Environmental > Terrestrial > Soil > Unclassified ...
GTAGCCGAGCGCGTAGACGAGCGCGATCTGATCGCGCACCATGTTGAGCGTCAGGAACGGCGTGGGATCCGCGTCAAAGGATCTGTCCCAGCCAACCGTGCGCCCGTACCCGCGACAGTCCGGCGCGATCACGTAGTAACCGGCGTCGGCGATCGCCGGCATCACGTTGCGCCAGCTGTAGCCAAGGTTCGGAAACCCATGGAGCAGCAGTACGAGAGGGCGTCCCTGGGTCCCGGCCTCGAGCATGTTGACGGTGAGGCCATTGACGTTCGGCACGAGCCGCGGCTTGACGCCCGCGGGAAGTGTGTTGTTGCCGTACGGCGGCAGCTTCTCGAAAGGCGCCAATGTCGTGATCTGAGCCGGTGCAGCGGAGGACGCGATCGCCACGTTTCCAAGCGCCGAGGCGCTCGCGAGAAACGCGCGTCTCGACAGTCCGAGCGTCGCCGTGCCTTTCATTGTGCCTCCTTGCGCTTCTTCACTTGCGGCGTCGCGATCCTGCGGGCCTCCCACCCAGTACGTTGCTGTCGAACGTCGCCGCGTAGCTCTCGGCCGTCTGTTCTGTGACGAGACCACGCAGTCCCTCGATCCCCGCGCTCTTGACAGCCACATCCAAGCGTCCGAAACGCTTGACTGTGTCATCGACAAGATTCCGCACGTCGTCTTCGTGGCGGACGTCAGCATGAACGAACCTCGCGTCCGCTCCGAGCGTCAACAGCTCGGCAACCAGGGCTTGACCTTGATCATCGCGACGCCCGGATACCGCGACCTGTGCGCCTTCTTGCGCAAACATGAATGCGGCTTGTCGCGATCGCCAAGAAGAGGTGGTCATGCACAGCGACGCCAACATGTCCTCAGGTGGATGAATTGTTCGCGAAACTTCCGCATGCCACATTGAGCGCGCCGCGCAGGTCGCCCGGCAACTGCCGCGCCGTCGGCGAGTCGACCGACCCGAAATCGAAGTCGTGATTGCCGACGGCGGCCGCGGTGTATCCCATCGCGTTGTAGGCGTCGACGACGACGGCGCCTTCGCTGAGATTCGACGCCGCGTCGCCCTGAAACGCGTCGCCGGAGTCGATCAGCAAAACCGCCCCGCCGTCCGACGCCCGTGCCGTGCGCAAGTTGTTTCACGTATCGGGCGAACAGCGGCAGCCCGCCGGTTCCGTTTCGCGGAAAGATCGCCCGTCGAGATCGCTCGTCCCGACGATCGACAACGTCGCCAGCGCTGAGTGGCCGGGCGCGGCGGCAAGCCTCGGGAGAACGATTGCGCTCGAGAACCAGAAGAATGCGAGCGCGACGCCGCCCGGCACAAGCCGCCGGGCGGTCGTCGCCAATTGCCGTTCGTGCGTCGTGATCGCCGGGACTCCTCGGTGGAGATGATCGCACAACGCGGCGCCTGCGCATCACATCACTTCTGGTCGTCGCGGTCTTTGCTCTTGAACGCGTGCCGCAGATCGAAATGAGCGACCTTCCGGCCGAGTTCGATGCCGGCTTCGCTCGACCGCCGGTAGTGAAGTCCTGCCCAGAGTCGCGCATCGGCGATTTCGCGGCGCAATTGCTCGACGGTCTCGAAGTTCCTCACCGCGTCAAGGTTGCCGGCGGCTCCACCGGCGTCGAACCCGTGAATGGCCACGTTGATGTGGTGCGTTCCGAGAAACTCCTCGAAGACTTCCGCCATCGCCGAGGTCAGCGATCCGTGCGCAGCTGGATACTCGGGATGGTTCGGCGTCGTCACCAGCGGGCGCCATCCGGCCTCTTCGATCGTCGCGGGATTACCATCGTCGAATCCGGGGACCGGGCCGAATCCGTCTTGCGTGACCGTCGTCGGGTCGATCGCGGTCACGGGCCGCCAGAAGAGGAAATGGTACTTTGCGTTCATCACGGCGATCTGCGCGTCGGCACCGATGACGTTGACCATCGCGATCAGCCGTGCGGTCTCGAGGACTCCTGAACCGCGTGCGCTGGAGATGTCGCGAGCCAGGCGGTTGTATTGCCTGATGACGTTCGCGGTCCAGAATCGCGCAACCGCGGTCTGGTCGGGAGTGCGGGGGCTGGCAGTGGCGGCGCTTCCGAACATCTTGATCTCATCGAACTGATCCACCCATTTCTGGCTCGTCAGCGAAACGGGCGTCCTGGGCTGAAACTGGTTCGCCCGCCTGAGGATGAAGGGCCGCACTGAAGCGACCCACGGCGTCTGCGGGGCCGCGAACGGCGGCGTGAGACGCCACGCGCCGGGTCCCGGTGGCCTGGTCTCGAATGGCGACGTGACGCCGATTGGTGTCTGCCGCCCGTCGTTTGACCGCTGCGCGATGATGCCTTCCGCCGCCGCGATTCCCGCGGCCTTACCGTCGTCTTTGGCGATGCCGTCGGGAATTGCCGCCAGTGCCTCGGCATGGAGCGCATCGAGCGTGGCCGCCCGGGCTGGGAAGTAGTTTCGGAGCGTGCGATACGCGGCCTCGATGACTGCGGCGTCGGCTGACGCGCCTGGCGGCGCGTCGATCGCGGTCGCGAAGCGGGCGACGCCGCCTTCGATTCCGACGACGGCGTCGAAGACGGCCGCCGAGACATACGCCATATAGATGAGTCCCTCGTTCTGGAACGCACCTGAACCGACGACGGTGTCCTCGGCAATCGAGTTCCATTGCTGTACGGCATTCCCGGATGGAAGCGCCGCGTGCGCGCGACTGCCGGCCAGGACGATGGCGCCGACCGCGCAAGCACAGCGCAGGCGGCCGAACGGGTGGCGATGGAGTGACCTCATGGAAACCCTCCTGCAGAAAATGTTTCGCGCGCACGAACGCGCGAATCGAGCGGAGGGACCGTAGCGCTGCCGATGGGAGCCTCGCCATTTTCGTCGTCTGAGTTCTTGCTGATTTGATAAGCTCCTCGCGCTGTTGCAGTTGGAAGCCGATGTGAGTGGACAGGTGACGTTCGGACCGTTTCAACTGGATCTGCAGAGCGGCCAGCTGCGTCGAGGCGGCCTGCCGGTCAAGTTGCAGCCGCAGCCGGCCCGACTGCTGTCGATGCTCGTGTCGCGTCCGGGCGAGTTGGTGACGCGTGACGAGATTCGGAGTCAGCTCTGGGACGCGGATACTTTCGTCGACTTCGACCAGAGCGTGAACTTCTGCGTCCGGCAGATCCGATCCGCCCTCCACGACGATGCGGACATGCCGTGCTACCTGGAAACCCTGCCGAAGCGCGGGTATCGATTCATCGCGCCGGTGCAGTCTCCGCAGGAAACCGCGGCGTCGATTGAGTCCCGCGAGACCGCGGGCGTTCGCCGGCGAGGGATGTCGCGATGGGCAATGAGCGCCGCAGCCGCAGTCCTCGTCAGTCTCGCTGTCCTGGCGTTCCGCCCGGTCGTGCAGGGCCGGTGGAATCAATCGGCGGCACCAAGCACGCAGGCCATGGCCGTCCCCGGCGCCCGCCGGGCGGTCGATCCTCACGCCCGCGAGCAGCTGTTGCTGGGTCGGTTTTTTCTGAATCGGGCGACCCGCCCCGACGTGACCAGGGCGATCGAGTTGTTCGACGGGGCAATCAAGGAGGATCCCGAATACGCGGCGGCATATGCCGCCCTCGCCGATGCGTACAACCGTCTCGGCTCGGTGTTCATCGCGGGCGCTGCGCCGGTCAACACGAGATTGCTGGCGCTTCGCGCCTCGACGCGGGCCGCGCAGCTCGACCCTGAACTGGCGGAAGCGTACGCGGCGTCAGGCTACGTGGCGCTGCACGAGCTCGATTGGGCCCAGGCAGCGGCCGCTCTGAAACAGGCGCTGCGCCTGGACCCTGGCGCTGCGGCCGCGCATGGCACCTATGCCAACTACCTTGTCGCGCGCGGCCGGCCGGCAGAGGCGGTCGAGGAGACACGTCGCGCGCTTGCCCTCGATCCAGTATCGCTGGGCGCTCGTCAGAATCTGGCGTGGATGCTGTACTTCAATCACGATTACGATGCCGCGATTCGCGAACTTCAGGCGGCGCTGCAGATGGATCCCAGCTACACGTACGGCCGGTGGCGGCTCGGTCAGGTGGAAATCGTGACGCGCCGCTTCGACGATGCCATTCGTGATCTCGAGCGGGCCGCGACCGACGGCCAGCGCGCCCCGGCGATCATCGGCCTCCTGGCCATGGCGTACCAGGGAAAAGGCCGGTCGGCCGATGCGCAACACATCCTGGACGAACTGAAGGCGCGATCAGGGGGAGAAACGATTCCCCCTGGAGCCATCGCGCTCGCCTACATCGGCGTCGGAGACTCAGCGAGCGCCATCGCATCACTCGAGCAGGTGCTCGAGAGCCACGACAACTACGCGATCTTCATTGCCGTCGATCCGCTGATGGACCCGCTCAGGAGCGATCCACGCTTCACGGCGCTGGCCGAGCGCATCGACCGCGGCTTCGGCCCGATCCGTGCGACCGAGAGTCGCGAGCCCGTCGATCACCGTCGATGATCGAGTGGGTCCGCAATCCGCGCGCGCAGCTTGGCCCGCTTTTTCGCCCGATGTTGACGCAGATGTATGTCGGTGGGGTGATGGCTTGCACTCATGGCTCACGCTCCTTCCAGCACGCCTCTCTCGGCAATGTTCCCGTCACCTGTTCACAAGCGCACACCGGCACCTGAAGGAGAACGCCATGACCAGGCGCGCGTCACGTCGTCGATTCACAAACGAGACCTGACGACGCCTCTTGATTCTGTGTCAGAGCATCGACGTCATGCTGTAGCGTGAGCTGTCGCAGGCGCACGACGTGGTTGCCCACGCCGCTCGAACACGCCGTGTCAATCGGACTGCGGAGCGCGCGGCCTTCTCTCGATCGTCAGGCCCGCACGTGTTCGAGAAGTGAGCCGGCCCACAGCGACGGCGGCGCCTGGGCCAGTCGAGCGACATGGTTGGACGTGAACCGAAGTTTCTACTGAGATAAATCACGGCGCGTTGTGGCACAGTCTAATGATGTACGTCGCGCCTGAAACGCGCTGGCCGTACCCGGCTCCAGTCCATCCGTGCGCTTACTCGGGCGGGGATGACGAGGCCGAGAGTGACTTCACATCGATTCACCGCCACATGCCGCTCTAAGCGCGGGCAACACGTCGGTGGCCATCTCCGCTTCTCGAAGAACGTGAATGCTCCGGCCGCAGGCGCGACTCGGTTTACAGCAGGTGCGCTCAGCCTCCCGTCGTGTGCGAAAACTCCGTCTATGGCCTACGCGGCCTCGCGATAGTAGAACTTGAGCAGACCGCCGAGTCGTTCACGACACTTCATCTGACGAGTTCCGAGCACCGTCGTCGTTGGCGTGATGAGCTCGTTGCCTAAACCTTGGTGCGGCCGTTCCTCATGATAATGGTGGACAGATTCGCGGACGGCAGCCCGGAGATGCCCTTCGCCGAGCAACACCATGCGGTCCAAGCACTCGGACTTGGCGGATTCAACAAGTCGAGTAGCACGAGCAAAGAGCTCCGGGTCCCGTCGCGCGATGCGTCCCAGCCAGTGCGTGGACGCGCGCTCTCGACGCCGAAATCGTTTATGTTTCCATCGCACCCTGGATGCCGTTCAGAAAGCCGTCGCCGGCGGCGGTGAGATTCCGAGCGACCTGCATCATCCAGGTCTCGTCCGGCTGCTGTGCGATCCCGGCGATCACCACACGGCGCGTCTTCAGCTTCATGACGAAGAACACGACAGAGCGAACGAGGCCGTGCAGTGTCAGGACGTCGACCGCGAAGAAGTCGGCCGCCGCCAGAGCGTCCCAATGCGCGGCCAGAAACGTTTTCGACGGCATGTCCGCGCCGCGATCGGGCGCCGGCTCAATCCCGTGGTCCTTGAGAATCGACTTGATCGTGTTGCGGCCGGCGTCGTGACCAACCCTTTGAGCCCACCGCGAATGCGCGTGTAGCCCCAACGCGGGTTCTCGCGTGCCAGCCGAACGACCAGTGCGGCAAGATCCGCCTTGGTCCGCGGGCGACCAGGGCGTCGCGTGGGCGAGCCGTCGTACTTCTTCGCGACCAGTGTGCGGTACCACCGCAGAATCGTGTCCGGAATGACGATGCCGGCGATGCCCGTCAGCCGCCGCCGGCCGAGCGCCTTACCCTTGACCGCCAGCACGCGGCGCTGGTCGTCGGGGAGACGGACTCGTCGATGTCCGTGCTCGATGCGCAGGACTCGGTTCTCCTCCAGCACGTAGTCGATGACGGCCTGCTGCTGCGGTTGACTCAGCCTGCGAAAAGCAGAACGATGAACGCGAGCGGCGGCGGCAGCGGTTCCATGGCGCCACGCGTGCCCTGAGAGGTTGCCGACGTGCAAGGCGCGCAACGACGAGATTGTGCGCCCTAAAAGAGTCGCCGACTTCGAGGCGACGAGCGCATTGGACAATTTGCCGCGAATACACCGACATCGTGCGATCACGCCTCGGCGGAGTTTTCGCACACGGCGGCGTCGGGCCGGTGCTCGGTGACGGAAGTGGCCGGCTATTTCGTCCCACGGTCCGGGCCGGCGACCGCCTGGAGCTTCGCAGCTGCCCCAATCTGCCTGACGTCGACGAGACCGTGCGCTGAGACTAGACATAAGGCAAGGTCATTCTTCCCGCGGCCCTTCTATGCGTTTCAGCCGGAGGTCCACATTCTCAAGCTTGATGACGCCTTCGACAAGTTGGTCCATATGGGGAACCCATATCGGGTCGCGTTGCTTCGCCGATTGGGCGATATCGATAGCGGTTTTGACGTTCTTCAACCTCTTCGCGGTTGCGTCTTCCCACGCACTCGCGGCGACCGCCGCTCGACGGTTACGCTCATCCTCGATGAATAACACTCGGGTGCACAGGTCCACAAAAGCGCGCACGGCGTTCTTGGGCAAGCGCGCGACGTTCAGCAGAATCTTGAGTGGACTCTGCATCTCCAATCGGGCGACATAGGCAGTCATGCCAGGCATCGTATGGCCGATGCCTGAACGCCGGCAAGCGCAGGGCGTAGTGTCCATTAATCGATCTGTGGTCAGCGCTGGAGCAGTGCCCTCGGGAATCGATGCGAACCGTCGGGACGGAGCAGCCTCGTCCGCCCGGTTCCCAGCCCTCCGAGAGTGATCAATGGACGAGGAGGAGGCGCCGTCTGACGCCTACCGAAATTCACGCCGGTCCGTAGCGGTCTCGCGGTGCCGCCGGTTGAACCGCCCGGCCAGAAAACCGATACGAGCGCGTGACATACCGGGTGAGCAGGTCATAGAACGCGGCATGGCGATCCATCTCGCCGCGAAACGCAGTGGCGGTCGTGCGCTAGCACCTGTCGCTGGCGCCATGGAGGCGGACGGTGCCGGCGTATCCTGCGTGTTCGCGACAGCAAGGGTCGATGGTGTCCGGACAACTGCCTAATGCTTGGCACGGACGCTTCGGGTACGCTTGGCAAAGGCGATGTTCGCTGACTTTCGTGCACGGTTGATGCGGCTCCGCCGTATGGTCTCCCGAGAGGAATCTCCTCGTCTCGCCGATGAAACTCGTTGGTACACCGAGCATACGGCACTGCTCATCAGCACGCTCAAATGGGCACTCCTCGGTGCCATGGCCGGTGTTTGCGTCGGTCTTGGGACGCGCGTCTTCCTCGCGGCGCTCGCGCGCTCGGCCGAGTGGGCGCGCGCGGCCACGCCCGGCCGACTCCCGGTGTTCATCGCCCTGCCGTTGGCGCTTCCGCTCTGCGTCTGGATCATTCGCACCTTCGCCGCTGACGCCCGCGGCCACGGGACGGAGGCGGTCATCGCGGCCGTGCACCAGCGAGCCGGCCGCGTCGATTGGCTCGTCGCGCCCGTGAAGCTGAGCGCCACCGTCGTGACCCTGGCATTCGGAGGATCGGTCGGCAAGGAAGGACCCGCCGCCCAGATCGGCGCCGCCCTGACAAGCTTGTCCGCCGACATCTTGCGCCTTCGCGACGAAGACCGGCGGCGCCTGGTCATTTGCGGAATCAGCGCGGGATTTGCGGCGGTCTTCGGCACGCCTGTCTCTGGAGCGCTGTTCGGGATCGAAGTGCTCTATCTCGGACGGATCGATTACACAGTTATTTTCCCTGCGCTGGTGGCGGGCATCGTCGCGCATCTCGTCTGCGGTGTGCAGCCGCCGTTTCCGTCGCTGCAGACGCCCTTCGCCGATACGCGGCAGGTGAAGACGATCCTGATCATGCTGGCGTGCGGAGCGCTGTTCGGCCTGATTGCGCTCCTCCTGATCGAGTCGCTCCGCTTCTTCGAGCGGACACTCCGTCGTTTCGAACACCGGCCCTATCTGCTGTCTGCCGCGGGCGGCGTCGCGTTGGTGGTCGTGTATGGGACTGCCGGTGACGTCTATGCCGGTCTCGGGACCGACACGATCAACGGCGCGCTCGCCGGAACGACGCCCGTGCCGGCCGGAGCCTTTCTCATCAAGATCCTGGCGACCTCGATCACGCTGGAAACGGGCGGCAGCGGCGGCATCGTCACGCCGATTTTCTTCATCGGTGCGACCAGCGGTGCGGCGCTCTCATCACTGTTCGGCGTCTCGAGCGGCTTTCTCGCGGCGGTGGGTCTCGTCGCGATGCTCGCCGCGGCGGCGAACACGCCGATTGCCGCCGCGGTGATGGCCATGGAACTATTGCCGGGTCCGGAGGGCGTGTATGCGGCGCTGGCCGCCTCGGCGGCCTTTCTGATGGTCGGGCACCGGAGCGTCTATGCCAGCCAGAAGATTGGCCTCTCGAAATCGGCTGGGCTCGACGTGGAGCTCGGTGGGACGATTGGCGAGGTCAGCCGCGCATCGGTGCGGATTCGCAAAGGCAGTCTGACCGATCGGGTTCATCAATTCGGCCGCGGCTCGCGTCACGACAACGAGACAGAGCGAGACGGATCCGATCCACCGTCCGCGGAAAGCATGCCTGAGCCCGATGAACGTTGACGTCTCGACCAGCATCGTGATCAACCGTGCGCGCGAGCTGGTGTCCCGCTACGCCGCGAACCCGGACCACGCCCCTGAGTGGTACGTCAACATCAAAGCGGTCGAGTGGAAGACCACACCACCCGTGGCGATAGGATCCCGCATCGCGTTCGTCGCCCACTTTCTCGGCCGACGAATGGCCTACACCTACGAAGTCGTCGACCTGGTGCCGGGTGAGCGCCTGTTGATGCGAACAGCCGAAGGGCCGTTCCCCATGGAGACCACGTACATCTGGGAAACGACATCAGACGGAGGCACGCGGATGACCCTGCGAAATCGAGGCACGCCAGCGGGATTCTCCAAATGGGTCGCTCCTTTTCTGGCCGGTGCGATGCGGCGCGCCAATCGAAAGGACCTCGCAAAACTCAAGATGCACCTCGAATCGTCGGCAGACGACACGGGATCCATGGCCCGGTGATGGTCACGTAACGCGTCGCGCGGCCCGGCATCGAACTGACCGGTAGTCACAACACCAGTCAATTCACGCCGGAGGCAGAGATATGACGCGCGAACAGTCTTCTCCCACGCACGGCGGCAGGGTGCCGGTCTTTGCTCTGTTTCTGCTCCTTGCCGGTAGCGGCATCGCGGCAGCCCAGGGCAACAGTCCGACACAGCTCCGCCGGTTCGTCGACATGCAGGTCGGTGGCATCGAGAAATTGATGGTGCCGGCTCACGACACTGACCTGCCGCAGCCGCGGCTCGCCGATGGAAGCCCCGATCCCTTCTTCAAGATCACGGAAGCGAAGCGCTACCTTGGCAAACAGCTCTTTCACGACCCGATCCGGACCGCGCGGATTCTGCCCGAGTTCGGTGGCGAGCCGTCGACGAAGCAGACCGGCTCCTGCGGGAGCTGCCATATGGGCGAGGCGGCGTCGAAGGCCGGCACGCTCCTCAACTTCTCCGTCGGCGGCGAAGGACGCGGCTACACCGATGCCGCTGGCAATTTCATTCCACGCCGGCGGGCCCGGTCCGACCTCCCGCAGTTGCGGCAAAGCCCGCTCTTCCCCGGTGACGCGCTCGTCGACGAGCTGCCCACCCTCACCGATATCTATGCCCTCGCGGTCGGCAGCCCCGCCCGCGGTCGTAAGCTCCCCGATCCCGGGCCGCTGCTGCGCACCGGTCGCCTCGATGCCCTGGACAGCGTGGCGCGAATTGCGCCCGGCGTGATCGGCGCGGCCTTCAACAACCGCCTGTTGATGGGCGGGTTCGCCGGCGAGCCCGACGCGGCGCCAGGCGGCCTCAATCCGTTCGGACATCCGGCGCAGGAGAACGTCGCGCTCCTGCTGCTCGACGCCCATCGGATGCTGGAGTTCGAGTCTGCCGAACTGCAGAAGTTCGCGACGTATCAGAAGCTGTTCCGGGACGCGTTCCCCGACGAGGCCGCACAGGCCTTCGCCACGAATCCGCCGAATCTCAATCTCCTGATCAACGACCTGACCGTGCTGCGGGCAACGGCAACGTTCCTCCGCACGACGGTGACGCGAAACACGCCATGGGACCGGTTCCTGGCTGGCGAGAACGGCGCATTGACATCCGCGCAGCGTCGCGGCGCACGACTCTTTTTCACGCCGGCTCGGAGTGGCGGCGCCGGCTGCTTCACCTGCCATAGCGGGCCGATGCTCAACAAGCAGGTGAACGACCCCGACGTGGCCGGCGTCGGCCAGTTCGTTGAAGAGAACTTCTACAATCTCGGGCTCCGCGACCATCCGCTTCAGGCGTTGAACAAGGTGGCGAGAAACGATCCGAGCTTCCGCGACGATGGCCGGCGGGAAATCACCGCCCGCGACAGCGACGCGTTCAAGTTCCGGGTGTTGACGCTGCGGCAGCTGAAGGACGCGAAGTTCTTCTTCCACAACGGGTCGTTCACGACCGTGAAGGATGTGGTGCGATACTTCAACGCGGGGATCCCACAGGATGCCGAAGCGGGCGCGGCACGTACGATGACGCCGCGGTTCACTCACCCGCGCGGAGCCAACGCGCCTCGCGGGCTGGGCTTGAGCGACGATCAGGTGGATGATCTCGCCGACTTCATCGAGAACGGCCTCTACGATCCGGGCTTCGTGCAATTCGATCCGAAGTCGCCGACGAAGATGTTCCAGCTCAGTCCGCCGGACTTCCTCTACTCCATCTACCGACCCGA
>Ga0134121_10004771_pt1 | contig 11058 bp, 7 predicted proteins | sample KB301_FD_96463 | JGI IMG/M metagenome (GOLD analysis project Ga0134121, IMG submission 96463) | Terrestrial soil microbial communities without Nitrogen fertilizer from Kellogg Biological Station, Michigan, USA - KB3-0-1 | ecosystem: Environmental > Terrestrial > Soil > Unclassified ...
AGAGCGAGGATCGCGGAGACCTGGAAGACATGATCCAGACCGATGCGGCCATCAATTCGGGAAACAGCGGCGGGCCGCTGCTCGATTCGCAAGGCTACGTGATCGGAATCAATACGGCGATTTACGGGCCCAACGGCGGCAGCGTCGGCATTGGTTTCGCCATGCCCATCAACCGCGCCAAGGGCATGCTGGACGATTTCCGGTCGGGCAAGCGGCCGGCCTCGAGCGCCATCGGCGTGACCACCTATTCGATTTCGGGCGATTGGGCGGAGGCGCTGCGATTGCCCCGGACCGGCGGCCTGCTGATCGGCCGGATCGCTTCCTGATCGCCCGCCAGCCGCGCCGGACTGCACGGGGCGACGCAGCAGGTCCGAGTCGGCAATTACCTGGTGCCGGTGGGCGGCGATCTGATTACGGCGGTGGATGGCAAGCGCGTGGAAGAGCAGGACGCCATCACCCGGGCGATTTCCCGCAAGCACGCCGGCGATACCCTCGACCTAACCATATGGCGCGATGGCCGTAGCATGGATGTGAAGGTGACGCTCACCGAGCAGAGCGACGGCGTACTCTGATCCGATGGTCTGATTGATGCAGGTTCACTCCCCCGAACCGACGACGGCTCCTAGTGCCCCATTAGGCGGCGACCCGCTAGGATCGTCCAGCGCGCGGCGGGCACTGGCCGGATTCTTCATCTCCGGCGTGCTGCTCTCGTTCCTGGGCACCATTCTCTTTTCCTGGCAGCACCACCTCACGTCGCAATACGGCATCGTGGGATTGTATTACGCGGGGCTGATTGCCGGGCTGGTCGGATCGGCGCGAATTTCGCCCGCGCTGTTGCGCCGCAAGGGCCTGGGCTGGACGCTGGCGCTGGCTTGCGGACTAGCGGGCGCCGCCTTCCTGTACCTGGCGTTCGTTTCCCCGCCGTTTTCGCCGTGGTGGCGCGTGGCGGGCATGGCGGTGGTGGGAGTTGCGGCCGGCCTGCTGCACACGGCAATCTTCCACGCGATCTCGCCGATGTACCGGCACGATCCCGCGGCCACCGTGAACCTGGCCGGGATCCTGTTCGGGTCGGGCTGCTTCGCGCTGGCGATCCTGATTTCGGGGACGTTTTATCTCTACACGGCGGCGGCGGTGCAGGTCTGGATCGCGGTGATCCCGGCGCTCTTCGGTTGGATGTATATGCGGACGCCGTTCCCCGCTCAACCTGCCCCGCCTCCGCCCGTTCGCGAGACCCGGGCCGAACTTCGCTCCACGGGAGCAGTGCTGTTGAGTCTGCTGTTGTTCTTCCAGTTGGGAAACGAATGGGCTTTGGCTGGATGGCTTCCACTCTTCTTAAGCCAGAGACTCGGGATCAGCCCGCCCATGGCGCTCGGGATGCTGGCGCTGTATTGGCTCGCGCTAACGGTAGGAAGAGCTGCCTCGCAATGGATCCTGCCGCGCGCGCGGCACGGCAGATTGCTGCTGGCGACCGTCACCGCGGCCATGTTCGGCTGCGTGGTGCTGGGCGCCACCGACAACAAGTTTGGAGCCATCGCCGGAGTACTGCTGGTGGGCGGCGCGTTTGCGCCCATCTATCCCCTGGTGGTCGAAATGATCGGCCACCGGTTCCCCTATTATCACCCTGGCTTTTACAACGGAATCTTTTCGCTGGCCATGGCGGGAGGATTACTGACTCCCGGATTGATGGGCTACATCGCCTCCGTATGGGGCCTTCGGGCGATCATGGTGCTGCCCCTGGTTGGGTCCGTGGTGGTGTTTGTGCTCCTGCTGCTGATCTGGCTGGAGTCCCGGTTGAGGGCTTACTCCGCGGACTAGAACAGCAAGGGGTCCGACCGTAACTGGTCACGTGACCCCCTGTGGTCAATGAACGGGCCTTCGCGTTAAGCCTGATTTATCGTTGGTTGTTCCGGCCTGAGTCCCGGTTATAGTCCCGATTCCTTTTATCCCTGTCCCAGCGATGATCGTGCTGGAACTGGCGGTCGCCGGCCGACCAATACCCCGCATAAAACTGTTGCCCTTCATAGCGAGGACTTACCCACGCCGCGCCCTCATAGGGAGGCCGGGTGTAGTATCCACCGTGCCAGACATAACGATTGTTCGACGCATACCAGTAACCGTCCACCCACGTGTAGCCGGGTCCAGGGCTGTTAGGACGAACCCTAAGCACCCTTGGCGCGGGAGGAGGCCCAATCCTGATCCCTACGGATACTTGCGCGAATACTGAACTTCCAGCCAACAACACTAACGCCAGTAATTTCTTCATTGATTGAATACCCTTCGTGTGATTACAGGCACGCGCACAGCCAAACCTGGCTGGAAGTGCGCTTGGCAAACTCGGATGCGTGGGGGCAGGATTAAATCCTGCGCGCGGGTTTGTGAGCCCGCGTACGGGAGCCGATTAGAAATGGGCTCGCAGGTGGAAAACCTGTCCTACCAGATGGACCACCGCGAGTCACCGCGTTCAGCGCAGAAACGGGGGATCGGCCCAATCCCACACCCGCTCGGGGTGTTCCCCCACGCTGACCGGTTTCAAGCTCCACTCGAAAACGGCGGGCGACCAGCCTGCGCGCAGGTGCATCGCCAGACTGATCAGGGCGCAGGCCAGGAATAGCGCCCGCCGTCCGCTGCCGAGCTTTTCCCAGCGCGCAAGATAGGGAATCAGAAACAGCGCGAAGATCGGGGTCACATCGGTGAAGAAGCGCGGGCCGTAGCAGAAGCCCGCCCACCAGGTTTGGGTATAGGCCGAGATCGCGATCCAGTGCAGCACTACTAGCGCCGCCAGCCACGGCGCGAGCGGCAGTTTCCAGTCGCGCCGCCACATGGCAACCATCGCGAACAGAAATACGGGGGTGTAAATCAGCAGCCCGCGCGCCGGGCTGATCAGGTTGCCCGCCAGCGCCTCCGCCATCACTGGAAAATGTTCCGGCAGGAAACCTCCCAGCGGCGATCGATAGTAGGGCGAGAGCGGCGCGTGATAAACGCGGAAATTGTACGCCAGGAACACGGCCGCGACGGGCGCGGCGGCCAGCAGGAAGCGCGTCAGATAGCGGCGATGACGCACCGCCACGTAGGCGGTGAGCACGATGCAAAACAGCGCATCGGTGGGACGGACCGTGTAGGAGAGAGCCACGGGAAAGCCCGCCCAGGCGGCCAGAGCGGGGTGCTCTTCGGCGCGCAGCAGGAGATAAATCGTAATCGTCAGCAACAGGATCGAGGGCGTATGCTGCCACAGGCCACGGCTCGCAACGCTGTAAGCCGGGGTGGCGAAGGCGAACAGCAGCGTGAGCCAGACGGCGCGTGTATCGCTCAGATAGCGGCGCGCGATCAGGAACAGCATCACCGCGGTGGCGGCCACCAGCACCGAAGCCACTTCGAGTTCGATGATGGCGTGCCCGGCATCGGCGTCGCCGCGCAAGAATCCTTCCAGGACCGGGTTCGAGGAGGAGAAGTTCCGGAGCAGGGGATGGAGCGCGTGCATCCCGCCCAGGACGGCCAGGATCAGGGGCGATTCCAGCACCGGTCCGCCCACGGGATAGCGATCGTACCAGTGGCCCTCGCACTCAGCCGGCGGACCGATGCGAACGTGCCCGGCGGCATCGATGCATTGACCCCCGTAGTAATTCGTGCGGACCATTGCCGCCTGGTATTCGTCCAGGTTCGTGTCGCCGCGCTGCCACAGGCTGCGGGCGATGTACACGCTCCAGCGGGAATCGAAGGAGGAGCCGAGCGGGCTGAGCCCGGAGCCCAGAAAGATCGCCAGGAACAGAAGCGCAGGCAGGCGCCACCGGTTCTGCGGAATGTGCGATTCTCGGAGCATGGGAAGAGCGCGTGCCGGGCTATTCCTGAGTGTATTGTGCTGGGCTGCCGTGCCGTGCGCGGCTGTAGACTTGCAGCATGCCATCGATGCGCTGGTGGAGGCAAGTCCGGTGGCCCGCGCTTCGGTTGGCATTCAGGTGGTCGACCTGAAAAGCGGCAGCGCGCTGTATTCGCGGAACGCCGATCGACTGTTCCTGCCGGCGTCCAACATGAAGCTGTTTACCGCGGCGCTGGCGCTGGAGCGCCTGGGTCCCGATTACCGGCTGACCACGCATTTGGTGCGCGCGAGGTCGGGCGATCTGATTCTGGTGGGCGGCGGCGACCCGTCGTTGTCCGGCCGGACCTATCCATATCGGAAAGATCCGCGGGACCAGAAGGACACTCCGGAAACCAATCCGCTGCGGGCGATCGAGGAGCTGGCGGATCAGGCCGTGGCGGCTGGGATCGTGCGCGTGGACGGCGACGTCGTGGGCGACGATCAGCTGTATCCCTGGGCGCCCTACCCGCCCAGTTGGACCGTGGATGACCTGTCCCAGGAGGACGGCGCTCCGGTGAGCGCGCTCACCATCAACGATAACGCGATCGCCCTGATGATTCATCCCGCCGCGCGGGCGGGCGAGATTGCGCTTCTCTCTTTCCAGCCGGCCCTGGAATATTACGCCGTCGATAATCAAGTACTCACGGTGGCCGGGCAGAAGGAAGCCCGCATCCGGCTGACCCGCCTGCCGGGATCCCGGCAGATCGTGGTGTGGGGCAGCATTCCCTTGGCCGGAGCGACGGTCCGTGAAGCCGTTGCCGTGGACGATCCGGCCTTGTTCGCGGCGTGCGCTTTGTACGACGCTCTGGCGCGCCGCGGCGTGGCCATCCGGGGGCGTCCCGTGGCCCGGCACCGTGCGGTCTCGGAAGATCCGTGGCCCGTGGACGGCGACGTCATCGCCACCCGCAACTCGCCGCCGTTGGTGGAACTGCTTCAGGTGATCGAAAAGGTAAGCCAGAACCTGCATGCCGAGCTGATGTTACGAGAGGTCGCTCGCGTCACTCGCGGCGCCGGCACGCGTGAATCGGGTCTGCAGGAGCTGGCGTCGTGGCTGGCCGGCATCGGAATCAAGACCGAAGAATGGCGCGCGGAAGACGGTTCGGGACTCTCGCGGAATGACCAGGTTTCGCCGCGCGCAGTGACCCGGCTGTTGAGCGCCATGAACGCCTCGAAAAACGCGGCCGCATGGTTGTCGCTGCTACCGGTGGGCGGAGAAGACGGAACCCTGGAACACCGCTTGTGCTGCGTGGGCGATGTCAGTGCCGCCCGGCAGGTGCGCGCCAAGACCGGGACGCTGACGCGGGCCGTCACGCTTTCGGGGTATGCCGACAGCAAAACCCGGGGAAGGCTGGCCTTTTCGATCCTGGTCAACAACTTTGCCGCGCCTCCGGCCGAGGTGCGGGCCTGGATTGATAGAATGGCTTTAACGCTAGTCGAGTAACCTATGCCAATTTTTGAATACCTGTGTGAAGACTGCGGTAACAAGTTCGAGAAGCTGGTGCGCCGATCCGCATCGGAAGGCGTGCGCTGCCCCTCCTGCGGCCAGGAGCATCTCAAGCAGCAGTTCTCGACCTTCGCCGCGCACGCCAATGGCGCGTCACACTCCTCAGACATGACTCCTTCGTGCCCTTCCGGGATGTGTCGCACGCCGGATCTGTGCGGTCGGAATAACTAGCGCTTGAGCGCTTTCTCCACGGCCTCCACCAGCATCTGCGGGAGGAAGGGTTTTTGCAGAAAACCGACGCCCGCCGCGCGTGGCTGGTAAGGATAGCCGCTGGTAATGATCGCGGGAAGGCCGGGGCGGATCTGGCGCATCCGTTCGATCAGCTCTTCCCCGTTGAGTGCTGGAAGCGAAAGATCCGTAATGGCCATCGAGAAGCTTTCTGGCTTGGCTTGAAATAGCGCCAGTGCCTCCGCGGCGTCGCCGCAAGTCTCCACCTCGTATCCCAGACGCCCCAGGTAGCGGCGCAGGAGACCGAGGAGGTTCGGCTCGTCGTCGACAATCAGCAACCGAAGCTCGCCCATCCGGTTTCCGGGGAATTAGTGGAAGGCGAGCGGTATGTCGCCCGGGCTGAAAGAAATTCCGATGGTTGCGCGATAACTGCTCCGGCGGTACGCCAGATCCATAATTTCCTGATGGCGGGCTTCGTAGTTGGCGATGAAATGGATAGGACTCGTGATGGCGTAGGTGACTCCCCCGCCGCCATTAAACTGGATGTAGGCTTGCAGATTCTGTCCGATTCCGTCCAGTCGCGAGTACCCTGCGTTCGCGTAAAAGCTCCACTTTCGAGTGGCGGTATAGCTGAGCGAAACGGCGGCATTTTCTTGGCGCGAAGTCAGATACACGCCATTTCCAGGAGAGATTCCGCGATTGTAATGGAAGGACAAGCTGGCGCGCTGGAACCGCCGGCTGATCGCCGCATCCCACATCGGAAACGTGCTTTTCCGGTAGAACGTCTCCACGGTACTCGTGACGCCGAGCAGCGCAGCAATCTGGGGATCCACAGATACTCGCTGGAGGCCCTGAACCTCCGCCTGAAACGCTCCCCCCATCAGGGACACGGTCCAGAACCGGCCCAACTGGGTGGCCCAGATTCCGGACAGCGAGTTGATGTCGGATTCACCGAATGCTTTCGGGAAATCGTAATGGATATGTTGATACTCCACTCCCACGGTGGTCCGTTGGGACAGGCGGTGCTGGATTTTGCCATGGAGCTGGTAGCCCTCGGCGCCGATCAGGCCGGTCGCTTTTCTCCAAATGCCGAACCCTTGGCCGCCGAAGGTGAACACCGTGCGCTCTGATTTCAGATAATTCACGTCTAGAGTCGACTGGAGATAGTTCGCGCGGTTGTCAAACAGCAGGGAAGATGGCGTAACGAGGGCATCCGGGACGTTGGGAAGGCCACTGGCGAAACTGGTGCCTTGAGAGACCGTCCCTGCCAGATGACGCATATCGAAAATCAGGCGCCGCGATTTCTGAAAGGTATAACCGAGCGATAACTGCTGATCGGAGCCGTCGTAGAAGCTCTTCTCGCTGTAGTGGCGGTAGGTGCCTGTGTAGTCTAGTCCCAGCCGCGCATGGCGGAAATTGTGGACGCCGTAAGCTCCTAAGGCGACCTCGGTCCCCCACAGCCCGTTCACCGTCAAGAGGTGACCCGTGGAATCCAGGGAGTAGGGCTGGAGGCCGTTGTCATAGATTCCCGTGGCGTTGACGTAAAACCGCAGGTCTACGTCCTGGCCGGCCCGGGTGCCGATATCCCCGGCGCCGCGGCTCAGGATGCCCGGCCCGAGGTAACTGCTGATCTGCGCGGTCATGGTGGAGCAAAACACCAGGGCCACCGCTATCATTCGGGTTTTCAAGAGGGTTCCTCCGGTTCGGTAGACTCAGGCAGCAACAATATCGAGTCTGACGCCGTCCAATTGGCTGTGTCAACTTACGCGGATGTCTGCCTCGTATGATTTGCGTGAAAGGATCGGCGGCTATAGGGCATTCCTGTAGTAGCGAAAGGAACTCCTCGATGCGAAAACCCCTTGTATTGGCTCAGATAGCTCTGGCGGTGCCGGCTTTTGCCGCCGACCTGCCGATTCGGGAAGTCATTCTCTACAAGCACGGCGTAGGCTATTTCGAGCGCGCCGGAGAATTGCGGGCCGGCGAGACCGCCCGGCTCGACTTCAAGGCTTCCGACATGAACGATGTATTGAAATCGCTGACCATTGTGGACCGCAACGGAGGAGTGATCGGGGGCATCCGCTATGACGCTGCGGAGGCCCTGGAGAAGCGCTTGCAGGACTTTCCCTTCGCGGCGGACCGGCAGGCGTCGCTGGCCGCGTTTCTGGACCAGATGAAGGGCGCCCGCCTGGAGCTGCGGCTGAGTTCGGACACCCTGGCGGGGACGATCGTGAGCGCGCGAACGTCCAAGCCGGACGAAAAGACGGCGGAGCGGGAAACCGTGGTTCTGCTGACCGATTCGGGCGAGATCCGGACATTCGACCTGGGGGCCGCGAGCTCGGTGAAGCTGGCGGATCCCAAGCTGCAAGCGCTGCTGCGGGACTACCTGGCGGTGCTGAGCGGGGCCCGTTCTAAGGACCGCCGCAGCGTTTATATCGACGCTGGGGGCACCGCAACACGGCAGTTGAGCGCCAGTTATATGACCCCGTCGGCGGTCTGGAAGTCCAGCTATCGCTTAATCTTCGGGCCGCAAGCGGAAGCGACACTTGAGGGCTGGGCGATTATCGACAATACCTCGGGCGAGGACTGGACCAATGTGAAGCTGTCGGTGGTTTCCGGGCGTCCGATTTCCTTCATCACGCAACTGTACGAGCCGCGGTATGTGACGCGTCCGACGGCGGAGCTGGCGGAGAATCGAGCGGTCGCGCCGGTAGTGTTGCAGGGGGGGATCGGGGGAGGTCCAGTGGCACGGGCCGCGGCCCCGAAGGCACCGCAAGGCGCCGCGAACCTGTTCGATCGGGCTGCGGCAGCGGAAACTGTGAGCGTGGACGCCTTGTCCTCGATCGCACCTTCGATCGACACCCGCGATCTCGGCGAGCTGTTCGAATACAGCTTCTCGAGCCCGGTTTCGGTGAAACAGGGCGAATCGGCCATGCTGCCGTTCCTGCAGCAGAAGGTCAACACGCGCAAGCTGCTGATCTACATGGAGAGCTTCGGACTGCATCCGATGAATGCCGCGGAGATCGCCAATTCCACCGGAAAGACGCTGGACGGGGGACCGATCACGGTGTACGACTCCAATGCCTACGCGGGCGAAGCGCTGGTGGAAACGCTCAAGGCGGGCGACAAGCGGCTGATCACTTATGGCGTCGACCTGGGGGCTCGTGTGACAACTGCCTTCGACTCCTCGCGGGCGAACGTTCGGGAGATGCACTTCGCGCGCGGCGTTCTGACCACGCGCAATGCGATCGAAGAGACTAAGACCTACACCATCAAGAACGTGGATCCCCGGCGCAAGACCGTGATCATCGAGCACAAGCAACGTCCGGGCTATAGGCTGCTGGACATGAAGCCTTCCGAAACCACCGCCGACGCGTATCGCTTCGAAGTGAATGTGGGCGGCAACGCGACCGAGACTTTCGCGGTGCGCGAGGAGCGGATCTTCGACCAGACGACTAGCATTTCGAGCATCACACCGGATGTGATCGCGACGTTCCTGCAGAATCGAGCGCTGAGTGAGGCCGGACGCCGCCAACTGGAGCAGATCGCGCAGAAGAAGCGCGAGGTCGCGGCCAACGACGGCCAGCTTCGACAGGTCCAAGCGGACCTCGCTAATCTGACGCAGGATGAAGAACGGCAGCGGAGGAACATCGAGAGCCTGCGAAACGTCGCCGGGCAACAGAATCTGGTGCAGCAATACGCGGGCCAGCTGGCGGCGGCGGAAGTGAAGCTGGCGGGACTGCGGGACCAGCAAAGCGATCTGCAGCGGAAGAAAACGGTGCTCGAGGGAGAACTGAATGCGCTGGTTGAAAAAACCGAGTTTTAGCGGAAGCCTACTCCAGTGATCACCACGCCCAGCTTGCGCAGGTCGCCCGGCACAGTGTGGGTTTTATCGACGGCGATCGTTACGGTAGCGGTGGGGTTGGATGGCTGGAACGGAGCCGAGAGCTTGTAGGGTCCGGGACCCGGGAAAGTATCCTCGGCAACCAGCTGGCCATCCACCAGCAACTGCACGTGGCGGGCGGGAGCAGTCTCCGGAATGTAGAGCACTACTTCCACGGCGTTAATTTTGCCGGACGTCCTTAGAAGAACGCTCGCGCGCTCGCTCATCCATCCATCCTCGGGAGACAAACCAGACAGGATGTGCACGGGCGCCTGGGGATCGCGCGGGTTGAGATAACTCAACACCGGTTTGCGGTCGACCACGGTATCCGCGCGAACACGATCCGCGGGAGCGCTCGAGATTTCGAAGGGCAGCAGACCGTCGGCCGCGCTCGAATAGGCGGAGCGGCGGCTCAGCGATATCACACGCAGCGGAACGCTGGGGATAATATCTTTACCGCTCACCCGCGCTAGGGGAGCCGTCAGGGTGACGGGGGCAGCCAGCGCACTCGATACGATCGTCTCGCCGGGCTGGACCATTTGATCCTTGGCAAGAGGCAGCGCGCCTTCCGCTTCCAGGTAATAACGCAGGCCCCATTCGGCATCGACCCACACGCGGTGGCTGGCGGCGTCCGGGGCTAACGTCGCGGCAAATTCGCGATAGCCGTCCCAGTGTTGATAGTTGGCGGTGGCCAAGCCCAGGGAAAGTATCAGTTGCAATGCGAATCCGGCTGCGAGCCAGCGAGGTGCGGAAATCCGCGCGGCCAGAATCGCGACCGGTGCGGCGATGGGCAGCAGGTAGCGCGCCGATCCGGCGAAGAAAATCAGCATCGCGCCGGCGAAGAAGATGACGGCCCAGGCGGCCAGGAAGTCGCGGCGTACAGCTTCCTCGATCAGCCAGGCAAGAATGAGGACGCCGCATCCCACGGAGAGCCAGAACAGGGGGTTGGAATCATAGAACGCCGCGGCGAGCGCCACTACCGTAGCCGCGATCAATCTTGGCCGGCTCTTCAGGGCGAGGGCCATGATTACGATTAGCGGAGATACAATCCAGGCCGAGTGCACCACCAGTGCCACCGCGCTGCGGAGGGTGTTCGACGTTTTGTGAAACGAATAACTGCGCATGTAGCTCAGCAGCACCGCCGCCGGAAGCGCGCCGCGCGTAGTCCATTCCCACAACTGCCACACGGCAATGGCAATGGGCGCGGCCAGGATCACCGCCCACCCCGCGCGCCAGCTTCGCCGCCGTTCGAACAGATACATTGCCAGAATCGGGGTGAGCAGCACCGACTGATAGGCGGTTAATCCGGCCAGCGCTCCCGAGGCGGCCGAACACGCCAACGCCGCGGTGGAGTGTTTGTCCACGGCTTCAACGAAAAAGGCGACGGACACCATCCAGAATGCCAGGAACGGCAGATCGGCTTCGAACGAATTGCCGTTCACGACGAACGCTGGAACCGCCAGGAACAGGAGCGTCGCCGCGAAGGGCCGCTCGCAAAAGCGGCGGGCCAGAGACCACATGGCCAGCGCGGCGATGACGGAAAATATCGTGTACGCTGCGTGAAACGGAACTTCGCGGACGTCGCCCAGCGCGGCCAGCAGGATCGCCAGGATCCACGCGTTCACGGGGCCGTGCGGGTGCCCGCGCATGTCC
>Ga0134121_10004772_pt1 | contig 11058 bp, 6 predicted proteins | sample KB301_FD_96463 | JGI IMG/M metagenome (GOLD analysis project Ga0134121, IMG submission 96463) | Terrestrial soil microbial communities without Nitrogen fertilizer from Kellogg Biological Station, Michigan, USA - KB3-0-1 | ecosystem: Environmental > Terrestrial > Soil > Unclassified ...
CCGCGTCGCTGGCGTCGGGCGGAACGCTCGCGGCGTATGCGTCGGGCGGATCTGGCGCATCGCCGACATCGGGCACATCGGGCACACAGAGCGGAACGCTCGGGGCGCTCGTAGCGCTCGCGGCCGGCGCCGGGCGCACGGCCGGGAGGGCCGAGGGCGAGACCACCGCGATCCTGAACTTCACGCACGATCGGGTACAGCAGACCGCGTACCGCTTCCTCGATCCGGCGCGCCGCGAGGCCGTGTTGCTCGAGATCGGGCGGGCGCTGCTCGCGCGCTCGTCCCCGGACGAGGTCGCCGAGCGGTTGTTCCGCATCGTCGGCTACCTGAACGGCGGCGCGGCGCAGGCGACGGGCGCGCTCAAGGAGCAGATCGTCGAGCTCAACCTGATCGCGGCCCAGCGCGCGCTGGTCGCGAACGCGTTCGCCGATTCGGTGCGATTCCTCGAGGCGGCGCTCGCGCTCCTGCCCGAGGACCGCTGGACGTCGCGCTACGACCAGACCGTCGAGCTCCACGTCAAGTACATGCACGCGCTCGGGCTACTCGGCGACCGCGACCGCGAGGAGCAGCTGTTCGAGCTGCTGCGCGGCCACGTCCGCACCCGCGTCCACATCGGGCAGATCTACCAGCTCAAGGTGATGCTCGAGTCGTCGCGCGGCGAGCACCGGGCCGCGATCGAGCGCGGCATCGCCGGGCTGCACGCGCTGGGGGAGAAGCTGCCGAGCGCGCCCGGCCGGCTCGCGGCGATGACCGAGCTGCTCAGGACCTGGCGGGCGTTGCGCCGGATCGATCCGGACGAGCTCGCGCGGTGGCCGGCGTCGGGGCGCGAGGACGCGGCGGCGTCGCGGCTGCTGGTGGCGCTCGGCGCGCCGGCCTACCTGGCCGATGCAAATCTGCTCGCGATCGTCATGATGCGGATAGTCCGTCGCTCGCTTGCGTTCGGGATGTCCGATGTGTCGTCGCACGGGTTCGCCGGGTTCGGCCTGATCCTGTCGGGCCGGCTCGGCCGCTACGAGCACGCGCAGCGCTACGCGATGGTCGCGCACCAGCTCGACGAGCGGTTCGGCAACCCGTGGCTCGCGCCCAAGGTCGATCTGATGAGCGGGATCTTCATCGAGCCGTGGACGCGGCCCTTCGAGCGCTGCGAGGACGTGCTGTCGCGTGGGTTTCGGGTCGCGGTGAACAACGCGGACTTCGTCTACGCCTCGTACACCGCGACCTCGATCGCGTGCCTCATGTACTACCGCGGCGAGCACCTCGGCAGCGTTGGCGCGTTCGCGGAAGCGGCGCTGCGCCACACCCACCGCGCGCGCGACTACGACATGGAGACCGTGGTCACGACCGTGATCCAGGTTGCGAGGTGCCTGCGCGGCGAGACCGCGAGCCCCTCCGAGCTCGCAACCGCCGACAAGACCGATCAGGAGTTCATGGCGACGCTCGACGAGCGTACCACGCCGGTCGGCATGTTCTTCTGCCGCGCGATCCGGTGCGGCGTGCTCTACCTGCACGGCCGCGCCGATCTGGCGTGCGAGCTCGGCCGGCAGGCCAGCACGTTCGAGGCCAACGCGTTCTCGAACCCATCGCTCGCCGAGTACCTGTTCTATTATGCGATGGCGATCTTGCGGCAGTGGCCGGCTGTGCCCGGCGGATCGCAGCGGGCGGTCAAGCACCTGGTCGGCCGTGCGCTCGATCGGTTCGCCGTGTGGGCTCGCTCCTGCCCCGAGAACTTCGCCGCGCGCCACGCGCTCCTCGAGGCCGAGCTCGCGCGCGTCACCGGGCGCGGCCAGGTGCTCGAGCGGCTCAACGCGGCGCTCGAGGCCGCGGTGCAGCACGCCCGGGTGCACCACGAGGCCCTCGCGGCGGAGCTGGCGGCGAACCACTGCGAGGCGGTCGGCCAGACGACGATGGCGCGGATCTACCTCGAGCGTGCGCTGGGCGCGTACCGCCGGTGGGGCGCCGCGGTCAAGGTCCAGGAGCTGTCCGACCGGCTCGCCCCCGCGCACTCCCGCTAGCCCGGCTCGTCGCGCATGAACGCCGTCGACAGCACCCGCGCCGGAAACGCGCGCTTGATCAGCTGGGCCCAGTGATCTTCGTCCCCCGGCGTGACCGGTACGCGAGCGGCGAGTTCGGAGACCTTGGCGCGCAGGTGGTCGCGGCCGCGCTGGATCCGGCTGCGCACCGTGTTGGTGTTGATGCCGAGCGTGTCGCCGATCTCGGTGGGATCGAGCTCCTCGACGTAATACAGCTCGAGCACGGTCTGGAACTCCACCGGGATCGCGCGCAGCGCGGCGAGCAGGAGCTGCTCGGCCTCGGCACACTCGAGCTGGGTCTGCGCGCCCGCGCCGAGCGCCGCGATCGACGAGGTCAGCGGATCGAACGCCTCGGCCTGGTGGGCGAGGCTGCGATAGTGGTGCTTGAGCAAGTTATTCGCGATCCCGAGCGCGTAGGTCAAGAACGCCGACTTGCCGTGGAACTGCTCGCGCGCCGACATCAGCGCGACGAACGTGTTCTGGGTCAGCTCCTCGGTGTCGGCGAGGCTGCGCGTCTTGTTGACGAAGAACCGGTAGATCGGCGCGAAGCAGCGCTGGAACAGCTGATTGCCGGCGGTCGCGTCGCCGTCGCGCCAGCGCTGCAAGAGTTCGGCGTCGCTGGCCATCGCCGCATGATGATCGAGGACGCCACGGCGAGGCGCAAGGCGCAAGCGGGCAGTCCCGACCGCGGCCTGGCATCGGCGTGACCTGCGCCTGGTGGCATCCGTGAGCGTCTGCTAGCGTCCCCCCGGCGGTGACGGTGACAAAAATTCCACGCAACGGCCTCGCGAAGGGCCCCGATGGCGAGCTGCGCTGCTTCTGGGGGGTGTCGGCACCGGATTACGTCGATTATCACGATCGCGAGTGGGGCTTCCCGGTCACCGACGATCGCCGCCTGTTCGAGAAGCTCTGCCTCGAGGGCTTTCAGGCCGGGCTGTCGTGGCTCACGATCCTGCGCAAGCGCGAGGCGTTTCGTCGCGCGTTCGCGAACTTCGAGCCGGCGGCGGTCGCCCGGTTCCGCGCGCGCGACGTGACGCGGCTACTCGGCGATGCCGGGATCGTGCGCCACCGCGGCAAGATCGAGTCGGCGATCAACAACGCCGCCCGCGCGCTGGAAATTATCAACGAGCGCGGATCGCTGTCGGCGTACGTGTGGAGCTTCGTGCCGGCCGCCAGCGAGCGCCCTCGGGTGGTGACGCGCGCGGCGCTGCGCGCGATGACCCAGACGCCGACGTCTGTCGCTTTGTCGAAAGATCTCAAGCGCCGCGGCTGGACGTTTGTCGGACCGACCACGGTCTACGCGTTCATGCAGGCGATGGGGCTCGTCGACGATCACCTCGAAGGTTGCGTGATCCGCCCGGCCGCGGAGGCCAGGCGCCGCGGGCGCCAAAGCCCCAGCGCAAAGCCCAAGGCATTAACCGGGCGCTGACCGTCGCGAGGCTTACCCGGCCGCCGGCTGTTCCGCGCGGCGCTGATCCGCGAGCGCCACGATCAGCGACAGCTTCTGCAGATCGGCGGGCTTGGTGACGTGGTGGTCGAACCCGGCCGCGAACGCCTTGGCCCGGTCCTCGGGCTGGCCCCAGCCGGTCATCGCGGCGAGGTACAGCGCGCGATCACCTGCGCGTGCGCGCAGCGTGCGCGCGACCTCGTAGCCGGTGATGTCAGGCAGCCCGATGTCGAGGATCACGATGTCGGGATTGAACGCTGCGGCTTGCTCGAGGGCCTCCTGGCCCGTGGTCGCGGTCCGGCACTCGTGGCCGTACAGCGTGAGCAACATCGACGCGGCTTCGGCGGAATCGGGGTAATCGTCGACGACGAGCACGCGCGATGGGGCTGCTGGCGGAGGGCTGTTGGTGGTGGGGGTCACGGTGCTTTGTCCTTCCGCTGCACGTTTTCGCAAGCTCGACGGTGAATCCACGGCAGCGGATCCATCGCTCGATGACGACTGTACCTCCCGACGACACCAGGCCGAGCAATTACCAAGTCGCTTCCTTGCAAGCGACCCATGGTCTCTCCGGACTGTACGAGGTTCTCGAAGATCGAGAGGACTCGTTGCGGGAATTCCCGTCAGCAGTGTGTGCGCCCAGTCCGCCGGGCTGTGGCCAGCCCCACCGTGAGCGCCACCGCACATCGGTGGTGAGCGATTTTGCAACACGCCAGCGCCCCATCGTCGCTGCGTACCGAGTGGTACGTAGATTGTAATCAACTGTTTGCCATGGCAACCAACGGTCATCGCGCGCTGCGGATCGCGCAGGTTGCGCCGCTGTACGAGAGCGTGCCACCGCGGCTGTACGGCGGGACCGAGCGGATCGTGTCGTATCTCACCGAGGGCCTCATCGAGGCGGGCCACGATGTGACGCTGTTCGCGAGTGGAGACTCGTGTACGGCGGCTCGCCTGGTCGCGTGCTGTGGGCGCGCACTGCGCCTCGCCGGCTGCGCCGAGGCGCTCGCGTGGCACCTGGCGATGATCGAGGAGGTCGCGTGCCGCGCACACGAGTTCGATCTGGTGCACTTCCATATCGACTACTTGCACTTTCCGATCTCGAAGCGCGAGCGGTACCGGCATGTCACGACGCTGCACGGCCGGCTCGATCTCCCCGAGCTCGTCCCGATCTTCGAGCAGTCCGCCGAGATGCCGGTGGTGTCGATCTCCGACGCGCAACGCCGGCCGCTGCCGGATCTGGCATGGCAGGCCACCGTGTATCACGGCTTCCCCGAGGAGCTGTATCACCTCGAGCCACGGCCCGGTGATTACCTCGCGTTCCTCGGCCGGGTCTCTCCGGAGAAAGGCCTCGACCGCGCGATCGAGATCGCCGGGCGAGCGGGCTACCGGCTACGCGTCGCCGCCAAGATCGATCTCGCCGATCGCGACTACTTCACCGGCGTGATCGCCCCGCTGCTCCGGCAGCGGCACGTCGAGTATCTCGGCGAGATCGGCGAGCGCGACAAGCAGGAGTTGCTCGGCGGCGCGCTGGCGCTGGTGTTTCCGATCGACTGGCCCGAGCCGTTCGGCATGGTGATGGTGGAGGCGATGGCGTGCGGCACGCCGGTGATCGCGTATTGCCGCGGCTCGGTCCCCGAGGTGATCGACCACGGCGTCACCGGGCTCATCTGCGATGATCTCGCCCAGGCAGTCGCCGCGGTGGCGCGGGTCCACGAGCTGTCGCGCGCGACCTGCCGCCGCGTGTTCGAGCAGCGGTTCACGGCGGCGCGCATGACGCACGACTACGTGTCGATCTACCGGCGCATGCTGGACCACATCGACCACACCTTTGACGGATATGACGGCTATGACGGCCATGACCGACGAGACCAACCAGATCCACGAGGACTACTACATCCTCGCTACCACCACGCGCGCGGATGAACGCACGCGCGTGATCAAGCACGGTGATAGCTTCGCCGTGTTCGACCACGCCGGCATGATCCGCCAGGCCGGGCTCGGCGAGCTCGGCCTGTATCACAAGGACACCCGCTACCTGGCGAAGTTCGAGATCGCGATCGAGCGCCGCCGTCCGCTGCTGCTCAACTCGACGGTGCTGCGCGACAACATCCTGCACGTCGATCTCGCGAACCCCGATCTGCCCGAGCGGCCCGACCCGCTGCCGCGCGACTCGGTCCACCTGTTCGTCCAGAGCTTCCTGTGGGATCGCAGCTGGCACGCGCGGTTGCGCCTCGAGAACTACGCGCTCCGCGTGGTCGATCTCGAGCTGTCGCTGCTGTTCGACGCCGATCACGCCGACATCTTCGAGGTCCGCGGGGCGCATCGGCCGGGCCGCGGCCGGCGCTACCTGCCGGTGATCGAGCCCGACATGGTCGCGCTCGCCTACGAGGGGCTCGATCGCGTGGTGCGGACCACCCGCGTGGTGTTTCGCCCGCCGCCGACCTCCCTCGCGGCCGGCCGCGCCTCGTATCAGCTGCACCTCGCGCCGCACGGCCACGCGGTGATCGACCTGCGGGTCGGCTTCGAGCAGGGCGAGGTGTCCGGAGCCGACGTTCCGGAGTTCGATCGGGCGCACGAGCGCTCGCGATCGGCGATCGCGATCCATCGCGAAGACGCCGCCATCGTTCACACCTCGAACCCCAAGTTCGCCGAGTGGATCGAGCGCTCGGCGTCGGACATCCAGATGATGAGCACCGAGACGGCGTACGGCCCGTACCCGTATGCCGGCGTGCCGTGGTTCTCGACGCCGTTCGGCCGCGACGGGATCATCACCGCCTACGAGATGCTGTGGTTCGACCCGGCACTGGCGCGCGGCGTGCTCGGCTTCCTCGCGGCGACCCAGGCGACCGAGCTCGATCCCGACAACGATGCCGAGCCGGGCAAGATCATCCACGAGGTGCGCGGCGGCGAGATGGCGGCGCTCGGCGAGGTGCCGTTCGGCCACTACTATGGCTCGGTCGACGCGACGCCGCTGTTCGTCGTGCTCGCGGAGGCGTACTACCGGCGCACCGCAGACCGCGCGCTGATCGAGGCGATCTGGCCGAACCTCGATCGCGCGCTGGTGTGGATCGACGCGTACGGCGATCTCGACGGCGACGGCTTCGTCGAGTACGCGCGGCGCTCGCGCCATGGCCTGAGCTCGCAAGGCTGGAAGGACTCGGTGGATTCGATCTCGCACGCCGACGGCAGGCTCGCGACCGGGCCGATCGCGCTGTGCGAGGTGCAGGGCTACGCCTACGCGGCGCGCCGCGCGGGCGCGGTGCTCGCCCGTGCGCTCGGGTACGCCGAACGAGCCGCGATGCTCGATGGCCAGGCCGAGCAGCTGCGCGCCCGCTTCGAGCTGGCGTTCTGGTGCGAAGAGCTCGGCACGTACGCGCTCGCGCTCGACGGTGACAAGCGGCCGTGCGCGGTCCGCGCCTCCAACGCCGGCCATTGCCTGTTCGCGGGGATCGCGAGCCCTGACAGGGCGCGCCGTGTGATCGACGTGCTGCTCGACGATCACCTGTTCTCGGGGTGGGGCATCCGCACGCTCGATACCGCGGAGGCGCGCTACAACCCGATCTCGTATCACAACGGATCGGTGTGGCCGCACGACAACGCGATCATCGCGATGGGGATGGCGCGCTACGGCCACAAGCAGGGCTGCGCGCGCGTGCTGTCCGCCCTGTACGAGGCGTCGCTGCACTTCGATCTCCGGCGGATGCCCGAGCTGTTCTGCGGGTTCCGCCCGCGTCCCCACGAGGGCCCGACCCTCTATCCGGTGGCGTGCGCACCCCAGGCGTGGTCCGCGGGCTCGGTGTTCCTGCTGCTGCAGGCGTGCCTCGGCCTCGAGATCGACGCGATGCGTGCACAGATCGTGCTGGATCGTCCCATCCTTCCGGACAGCGTTGATCGGCTGACGATCCGGAAGCTGCAGGTCGGGTCGGCCCGCGTCCACCTGGTGCTCGAGAACCACGCGCATGACGTGGGCGTTCACCTCGTCGAGCGCGACGGCGCTGCCGGCGTGGTGATCACGAAGTAGCAGGCCGCGCCGTGCTCCCGCACGTGCAGTCCTGCCACAGCGAGCGTTGGCGCTCGCTCGCACGGGACTCCCGTCGGGGACGTGGTTCGCGCGATCCGTTCCGTCGGGGGCACATGGTGTGCAGCGTGGTGCTGACCTGTCTCGTCGCGACCTTCGCCATGGCTGCTCTGTTTCCTCCCTGGGCCAACACGACCACGCACCTCGTGCTCGGCACGCTGGCCGTGGCGGTGGTCAGCGCGCTCGCCGCGCCGATGGTATGTGCGCGTTCGCCGTACGCCACCGGGGCCGCCGATCCGGTGCTGCAGCCGATCCCGTTCGATCACCGCCACCACGTGCGCGATGACGGCATCGATTGCCTGTACTGCCACGAAGCCGCCGAGCGGTCGGCGTTCGCGGGCGTCCCGGCGTCCGAGCGCTGCATGGGCTGCCACAACCAGATCTGGAACGACAGCGATCTGATCGCGCCCTTGCGCGCGAGCGTCGCGACCGGCCAGCCGATCCACTGGCAGCGCGTGCACTCGCTGCCCGACTTTGTCTACTTCGATCATGCGATCCACGTGACCCGGGGGATCGGGTGCGTGACGTGCCACGGCCGCGTCGACGAGATGGCCGCCGTGTACCAGGTGCACCGGCTGACCATGAGCTGGTGCCTCGACTGTCACCGCGATCCGGCGGGCCAGCTACGCCCGCGCGATCAGATCACGAGCATGACGTGGACGGCGTCCGGGCCGGCCGAACGTGCCGCGCTCGCGCGCGACTACCAGCCGCGCAGCTTGACCCATTGCTCGACGTGCCACCGGTGATGCCGTGAGCGATCCACACGACCATGACCATGACCATGACCACGGCCTGTCCGCCATCGCCGAGCTGGTGCGGCAGGCGCGCTCGCCAGCGGCGTGGCAGGCCAGCGCCGCGGAGCCGGCCGCGGAGCCGTTCGGCGACGCCGAGGTCAGGGAGGTCGCGGAGGTCGGTCAGCTCGGCCAGCTCAGCCGCCGGGCGTTCTTCCGGCTCGCCGGTGCGGGCGCGGCAGCCGCCGGGCTCGCGGCGTGCTCGTCGCGGCCGGCGCGCGAGATCCTGCCGTATAGCAGCCAGCCGCCCGAGCTCACGCCCGGCGTTCCGTTGCACTACGCGACGGGGCTCGTCGAAGACGGCTTCGCGACCGGCGTGCTCGTCGCTTGCCACGAGGGGCGCCCGACCAAGATCGAGGGCAACCCGGATCATCCGGCGAGCCGGGGCGCGACACGCGCGATCGAGCAGGCCGCGGTGCTGTCGCTGTACGATCCCGAGCGCGCGCGGTCGATCACCTCGCGCGGCGTGCCGGCCGCGTGGCCGGCGATCGAGCAGATCCTCGATGAGGCCGCTGGAGCCGGCGGGCGCGGGCTCCACCTGCTACTCGAGCCGGCTTCATCGCCGCTCGTGATCGAGCTGATCCAGCGCGTGCGCGCCGCGCTGCCGGCGGCGGGGATCACGTTCTGGTCGCCGTTCGCGCCGCGTGCGCAGCTCGCGGGCAACCGGCTCGCGTTCGGCCGGCCGCTCCAGACCCAGCTCGATCTGCGCGCGGCCGACGTGATCATCACGCTCGACGCGGATCTCGTGACGGATCATGCGATGGCGCTCGCGTACGCCCGCCAGATCAGCGACCGCCGCCGGATCGTCAACAGCAGCTCGGCGATGAGCCGGCTGTACGTGATCGAGGCGGGCGTGACCCCGATGGGTGTCATCGCCGATCACCGCCTGCGCGTGCGCGGGTCGCAGATCGCACACGTCGCGGCCGAGCTGCTCGCGGAGCTGGTGCGGATGGGCGCGCGCGTACCACAGCTCGCCCAGCCGCTCGGCGAGCGCTTCGCGGTGAGCGAGCGGGCGCGCTGGGTCACGACGATGGCCGGAGATCTGGTGCGTGCGGCCGGGCGCTCGGTCGTCGTCGCCGGGGAACGCCAGCCGCCCGTGGTGCACGCGATCGCCGCGGCGATCAACGGCGTGCTCGGAAACATCGGCCACACGGTCGGGTTCTCCGAGCCGGTGGTGTTCGAGGCAGGTCAGCCGAGCCACGACGTCACGAGCCTTGCGGGCGTCGCGCACGCGATCAACCACGGCGAGGTGACCTCGCTGCTCGTGCTCGGCGGCAACCCGGCGTACACCGCGCCAGCCGATCTGGGGCTCGCCGGCGCGATCGAGCGGGTCGCGACGAGCGTCTACCTCGGCCTCTACGACAACGAGACCGCGCGGGCGTGCCGCTACGTCGTCCCGGCGCTCCACGATCTGGAGCAGTGGGGCGCGGCGCGCGCCTACGATGGCACGATCACGCCGCTGCAGCCGGTGATCGAGCCGCTGTTCGGCGGCCGCTCGGTCAGCGACGTGCTGCACCGCCTGCTCGGCGATCCGCCCGCGACGGTGCGCGCCCGCATGGTGGCGGCCTGGCACCGGCTCGTACCGGGCTCCTCGCTCGACGCGTCGGTCGCGCTCGGGGTGGTCGCCGGTAGCGCGGCACCGCTCGTCACGCCGGAGCTCGCATGGGGCGCGGTTGTCCCGGCGGTCGCCGCGATCGGCACCGGCGAGCCGGCGCCGCTCGAGCTCGCGATCCGGCCGCACCCGTTCGTCCACGACGGCCGATATGCCAATAACCCGTGGCTGCTCGAGCTGCCGGAGCCGATCACCAAGTTGACCTGGGACAACGCCGCGCAGCTGTCGCCCGAGACCGCGGCGCGGCTCGCGGTCGAGACCGGCGATGTCCTCGCGCTGACGATCGGCGGGCACCCAGCCCCGGACACGCCATACACGATCGACGTCCCCGCTATCATCGTGCCGGGACACGCGGACGGCGCGATCACGCTGCATGCCGGTTTCGGGCGCGACGGCGGCGAGCACGCCGCCCGCGAAGTCGGCGCCAACGCGTTCGCGCTATGGACGGCCGCCGGGCTGCATCCGGCCGTCACGGTGGCCCGGCGCGGCACGCACCACGCGCTCGCGATCACGCAGGTGCAAACTCTCGACGAGGACCGGCCCGTCGTGCTGTCGGGCACGCTGGGCGAGCTCGCCGGCGACGCGTTTCTCGCCGAGCTCGCGCGCCACCGCGGGCCGCAGCCGTCGCTCTACGCCGGGTTTCCGGCGTCCGGTCCGCAGTGGGCGATGTCGATCGATCTGACGACGTGCACCGGGTGCTCGGCGTGCGTGATGGCATGCGCGGCGGAGAACAACACGCCGATCGTCGGCAAGCGCCAGGTCTTGAACAAGCGCGAGATGCACTGGCTGCGCATCGATCGGTATTTCGGGCACGACTCCGGGCGCGCCTCCGGCGAGCCCACGATTGCCGTGCAGCCGATGACCTGCCAGCACTGCGAGCTCGCGCCGTGCGAGTACGTCTGTCCCGTCGAGGCGACGACCCACAGCCCCGACGGGCTCAACGAGATGACCTACAACCGCTGCATCGGCACGCGGTTCTGCTCGAACAACTGCCCCTACAAGGTCCGGCGGTTCAACTGGTTCGACGGAAAGCAGCACGGCGGGCTGCAGATCCTCGGGCGCAACCCGGATGTCACGGTGCGCGACCGCGGCGTCATGGAGAA
>Ga0134121_10004773_pt1 | contig 11057 bp, 8 predicted proteins | sample KB301_FD_96463 | JGI IMG/M metagenome (GOLD analysis project Ga0134121, IMG submission 96463) | Terrestrial soil microbial communities without Nitrogen fertilizer from Kellogg Biological Station, Michigan, USA - KB3-0-1 | ecosystem: Environmental > Terrestrial > Soil > Unclassified ...
AAAAATAAAAATATTTTAATATTACTGTTTACTACTACTTATTGAAATGAACAACACTATAGTCTTTATTTTATTTCTTGTTCAATCAAGTGTTTAAGTGTTTACTAAAAACAAAGTATTATACTTATCATTTGCCTAATTATTATCTACATTTACTATTTTTCCCAAAATGATATATTTACAGCTTTTTGATTATCTTCAAAGTTATTAATCATTACAAAACCTTTTAATCCATTAACTTTTTCAATTTGCCCATTATAAAAATCCACCTTTTTTCAATCCTTCTTCTGCTTTTCCTTGTTTGAGGTAACCTTCAATATGCTTAGCATATAATATATTAAAAGATTAAAAAGGATTGTTAAAGATAATCTTTTCAAATAATAGTTATATTTTTAATATTAAACCTTAAATCATAGAAATCTATCAAGTATAAAATATTTTTAGTCTAAATTAAGTTCCACTATTAGGCCATTACTCCATCCATATTTTTTATTCATTAAATTTGAAACATTTACAATTAGTTCTGTTTCATTGTTATTGACTATTCTTGCATATCCTCTTTGTGTTTCGCTGTTTATATTAAAGGATACTTTAGGGTATTGGAGGATATTTTTAATCCAATGGACATTATTTTTTCTCTCTTAAATAATATAACATTTATTATTGTGCTTTACAAACCAAATCTATTTTATACATGTTGTTTGTTTCCCATCCTATCATATTAAGATACAAAAATTGTGCTTGTGGGAGTCCAACAATAGAAGAATATATTAATTTTTCATAATTAACTTGTAGCTTTTAAAAAGATTACAAATTTTTAAAATGTGATGTACACAATTATTAGTTAATTATTATTGCAATACATATAAAACAAATTAAACATACAATTATTTTAAAATTTAAAGTCTTTGTTAATAAATAAAATTTAAATTTTATTTATATCATCTTTGTTATTATTATTTATTAAACAAATTAAGGTGTTATTTTGTTATTTTAAAATAAAGAGTGTAAATAGTGTATTTCAATTCTAAAACTTCCAAAAAAAATACAGGTATTAAATTAGATAAATTTAACTTATTAAATAAAAATTGATTTTATCATTTGATAATATTGATAACAAGATTTAATAATTTGTTTATTTTAAATTACATTAACAATACCTAAACTAATGCTTTTAAAAAGCAAGTAGTTTAGTATGGATGGCTATCACCATCCTTTTTTATATGTTTGTAAAATTCAATTAAAATTTAAAATAAATAATTAATCAATTTACGGTTATTTATTAATTTTATTTATTTTAAAGAAATTTTATATTTCAATTTGTTTTAGTTCAATAAAATTTTAATATATATTATATTAGTTACTATTAAAAATTACAAGTATACCCCTAAAATATAAAATGAGCCCTTTGATGAACATATTTTTCTTCTTCATCATGAAATACTGCTCCACAAAGATCACAAATATAGATACCTAATTGTTCAACATCTCCATCTTTAAGCAAAGTAAGAGTGTTTTCTTGTTCTGTATCTTGAACAGCAACATATTCTTTGATAGACTTTTCTTGCAATATAGAATTTAAAAGATTTTCTAAATCATTTATAGAACCTGGATAATTCAATAATATTCCTTTTGAATTTATTATTGATCGATCACTGTTAGACAATTTTTTTTTAATTATAAAATTATTTAAATTATTTGACTTCAAAATTATTGGTAACAAAGTATCAGGAAAATACGACAAATCTAAAAATATATTCAATTTCCATGTATTTAATTACGTTAATAATTATTAATGTTTTAGCTAATTGATTTATAAGTTGAGATATCAAAGCTACAGATAACATAATTATAAATAATCTCGGCCTTATCCGCAAATATATCTACAAATGATTCTTTTACTTTTAAAGTATCTATAAGAATTTAATTAAAATATGTAATTGTAGGGATCATTGTTAGATAAATACAACTACGAAAATCAAACGTATGGTATTGAATAATAATAAAAAGAAAGTATCTCAAATTTAATTGAAAATTATCTAACTATTTATCAACTCATTGTAGTATAAAGATTAGACATACTCTCTTGACCAATTGTGGATTTTATTTATTTTCTTTTTTATTTATTAGGATGCAACTATCATTTAATTGCATATTAATTTTTAATAAGTAATTTTATTATTTAAATAAGGATATAATTTATGGCATTTAAAATATGATGCCTGAACATTTAAAGTTAAGCAGAGCCAATATTAAAAATAAATGTTCCGTTTTGATTTTCCTATTGTTTTTATCATCTTTTCTATATCATTATTTTTTTATTCTCAAATATTTATGACAATATCAACTTTTTCTTTCCTTTATCCAATTTCAATAACTCTTGATCATTATTTATCAAGCAATGTTTTTGCACAAATGCCTGATATAAAAAAAACAGATAAAACAATAATGCCATCATTATCTCTTTTTAATTTAATAAAGCAAGGCTCACCATATCAGGGAAACAAGTCAGCTCCTGTAGTTCTAATTGATTTTAGTGATCTTCAATGCAAATTATGTCAACGCTTTGTGAAATCAACTGAGCCACTAATAAATTCAACTTATATTCAAACAGGCAAAGTTATTTTAATCTTCAAGCATCTGCCAAATAGAGGATTTGATTCAATGCCAGCATCATTAGCAGCACAATGTACTAATGATCAAGGAAAGTTTTGGCAATTTCATAATGTGCTATACAATGTTCAAGGCCCTATTGATTCTGGATGGGCAAGCAAAGATAATTTAAAGAAAATGGCACTACAAATACCCGGGTTAGATATTGAAAAATTTATTTCATGTTTTGATAGTCAAAAATACAAATCACTTGTACAATCAGACATCGAATTAGCTCATTCTCTTGGATTTACTCAAACCCCATCTTTCATAATTGAAAAAAACAATGACTCCAATATTCAAAAAATTGAAGGAGCCCAGCCATTTGCTGCATTCAAAGCAGTTGTTGATAAAGAGCTTGGACAATAAACATAATAAAATAAAAAATAGATTAATAAAAAATAAAAGAAATAAAATACAAAAAAAAATGAAAATGAAACTTATTGCCAAATATGTTATACTAGATTAGAAAAATTAAACACCATGATCTTATTTGCGTTAAAAATAGTCTATTCCAAATTTGTTTATATTGCAATTTCGATTGTGATATTTGTTTTTTTTGGGATAATATTCAATGTAATTGAACAAACACTATTTTATTTCCAATAGTAACTTTTTATTTGCCTGATGATGCAATAATCGACTTTATTCTAAATAATATAACTTACGCTTTGATGGGAATATTGATTGCTTTGGATGTGTATATATTTAGGAATTTATATATGAAAGTAGACAAATTAACATTTTCAAGTTCAATTCTATGTAAACTACTAGTACTTTTGCTAGTTGTTCTTCTAGTGGCTTTTTTAAAATACCAACATTTGAAGTATTTAGATTAGTAGTAACTGATTTTTTTACAAATTATCATGTTCAGTTGAGAATATTTTCAATAATTATAATTCTTTGGGCATTGATTACGGTATTCAACAAAATTACAAAAGTATGTGATATAAGCAAAAAAATTTCTAAAAACATCATATCTAATTTATATTTATATTCTATTATAAAATATTATTTTAGTATCTAGTTTACTGAATATTCATATAGTGACCTTGAAATTATATAAATTTAATTTTAGATAAAATTTTTTTATATTATATAAACGATTTCCAAATTCCCTTTTGCATCTTTCCATCAATGTATTTCCAAATTCGCGGAGATATCTCTAATTCAGTAAATCTTTTTCTAAGAGATGGATTCATATTAATATAAATCAAATGACTAGTAGCAATTTGATCAGGATTTACTAATTTAGTTAACTTGCAAGCCATACTTATACCGTATCCTATTATATCAGTATGAGTTTTTTCTTCCAAAATATATTGAATTATAGAATGTTCGCCAATATCTATTCCTATCCTTACATGCAATTGCCCATAATTATTTTGTTTTAAAATTGGATTTATTGCATTATTTAAAACATTTATCATATAAAAGGCACAATTTATTGCATTATTATAAGAATCATTAGGAGTAGTGTCTGCACTGACAGGAAAAAAAGCTATTACAGCGTCACCAACATACTTTAATACATGTCCATTAAAATACGATATTGCTATAGACATTTCTTGGTTAAACATTTGGATAATTGTAGATAAAATGTCAACTGAAAAATGTCTCATCATTAATGTAGAATCAACCAAGTCAACATATAATACAACAAGTGTCTGCTTAGAACCTATGTGATTTTGTAAGAATCTTTCAGATTTTTTTATCTTGGAATGGATTATAGAACCTTTTTTTAGGGCATTAGTGATTCTTTTCTCCGTTTCTATAAAGCATCTTTGAATTTCTGTTTTTTGTAAAGGAGAACTTTTATCATCCAATACATTGTTGTTTATATCTGACATGTATTTATGTTGACAATTTATAACTGGTGCAAAACAACATATTTAATTTTCTAAATATATATATTATTACCCAAAATCATGTTTTAAACTATATTTCTCAATTTTTGAAATTATTGATACTCAAAGCAAATGTAAAAGGTAATCAATTAATTAATTTAATTTTAAATTATTTTTTAATTTATTTCCATCAAATATATATAAATATAAAAATTATCCTTTATTATAAAATAATCATATCCAATAATATTTAAACGAATAGATATTATAAAATAAGTATAGGAAATAGTAAATTATAATGGAATATGCTTATCCCAATGTATTGGTTTCTACTCAATGGGTTAATGATCATTTAAACGATTCAAAAATAAGAATTGTTGAGGTTGACTATAATCCCACCACAAGCTATCTAATTGGTCATATTCCTGGATCAGTATTATTTGATTGGAAACAAGAATTAATAGATGTAACTAAAAGAGAAGTAATCTCCAAAGAAGTCCTTGAAGATCTATTGCAAAGAGCAGGAGTGAATAATGATACAATTCTTGTTGTTTATGGGGATTTTAAGAATTGGTTTGCAACGTTTGCTTTTTGGATGTTCAAATATTACGGGTTTAAAGATATTAGATTAATGAATGGCTCTAGAAAAAAATGGTTTGATGAAGACAGGCCACTTAGCTTTGACATTCCGTCATATTCACGAGGTAATTATAAAGCATCTGATCCTGACAAAAGTATTAGAGCATTTATGAGGTATATACAAGAAGCAATAGGCTGCCCTGATAAAATACTAGTTGATGTAAGAAGCAATGACGAATATAACGGAACAACACTTGCTCCATCTGAATATTTTAGCGAATATGGTCAAATTGGAGGACATATTCCAGGTGCAATAAATGTACCTTGGAATTTAATGGTTAATGAGGATGGTACTTTTAAATCACAAGGAGAATTAAAGAATCTTTATGAATCATTGAATATAACTTCTGAAAAAGAAATAATTACCTACTGTGGTATTGGAGAACGAGCATCCTATACATGGTTTGTTTTAAAATATTTGCTTGGCTATCCTAATGTAAAAAGTTATGATGGGTCATGGCTTGAATGGGGCAACACCATAGGCAATCCTATAGAGAAATAAACAAAATATTTATCAATTCAAATATTATTATAAAAGATATATATTTTAAAATAAAATAAAATCCTGGATTAATTTATGAAATTGTAAATATAAACAATATTTTTTAAATCTATTTAAAAAAAGAACTAGAACCGATATAACTAATAGTTAATTCATTTTATATCAATTAAAGTAAGGAAAGCATTAATAGAAAAGCATTTCAATTTCTAATTATTCAAAAAAGGTATAATCTCCTTTAATAATAAAATATGCCTAGATAATTATTTTCATTATATCTAAATCAATACTACTATACAAGTTTCAAATAATAATATCATTATTTAATCCCCATAATCATAGTTATAGGAAAATAGAAATGAATTTTGTTGTTTTTTAAATGACTTTTCATCCCAAGGTTATTTTTTGTAATATCTTCTTCAAATAAATTTTTTATTTTTTGTATGTCATCAGGATTGGGAAAAGAAGATTGTAATATATTATCCAATTCCATTTCTAAATCTTGTTGAGCTACTTTTAAATTGAATAATCCTATATCTTTCATCATATTTTCTAATTCAGAAAAAGTTAATGCTTTAACATGAGATGAATCACGCAATTTTTCTACTTCGTTATATGCTTCGACCTTATCGTTATCTGGTGTAACATCAATAATCATAATTTTACCTCCTGGAATACACACACGTTTCATTTCTTCTAATACCTTTTTGGGTTCAAGTATATGGTGTAAACTATATCTTGTTATTACAATTGAAAACGAATTATCATAAAATGGAAGATTTAAAACATCACCTAATTTCCAAGTCAAATTATCTAATTGTTTATCTTGTTGCAACACTTTAGCTTGTTCAATCATAGCAGGGGTTAAATCAATTCCTGTAACATGCGACACCTCTTTAGCAAATTCGCAAGATATTATTCCTGGACCACAAGCAATATCTAAAACTATATCATTTTGTTTTGGAGCGCATAATTTTAACATTAAATCTAATCCATATTGGTTTGAATGTTGCGATAATTTAGTAAAAGGAATTGCTTGTTTAGAAAATTGTGATATAATGTTATCATTATGAAAATTTTTTTTATCTATGGTTTCATCCATCTATAAAAATTAAATTTTACATATATATAAAATAAATCATTTTATTTAATTCTCTTTTTTTAAAAAAATTTAAGATAAAAAAATATAATATACTATTTGTATTTCTATGTAATAAATGTCTTAATTTTTTTAAAACTATTTCAATTAAATGTGTATTTAGCATAAGCATAAAAAAGTGTATATCAATTAAATTATTTTTTTGATATTAAAAAAATAGGTACTTTAAAGTGTAATGGGTTTTAAATTATTATTCTTTTTTATTTTGCATCAAACTTATTAAATGAGTTGGCCCTAAATTACCCTTTATTTTCATTAAAGTACGTGTAATAACATTAACCAAAGGAATAGAAAAATCTTTAACAACTATAATAGGACAGTTTAGCCTATACATTAAAAGATCAGCAAAACTAGATTTGGCTAAAAGACTGTTTTTTCCTATTGTCGATTCAGTAATAACTATGTCAGGATTATATCCTACTATTGATTTTAATATCAATTTTCCAAACTGTATGTTATCTTTTTCAATATCAGATGAAACATGAATTTCATTGAATTGAACCCCTGCTTTTAAGAAATATTCTTTTCGCTTTATGTATTCTATTGGAATTAAAGTTTTGCTTTGAGTATTCGCATAATTTGATTTTGGTTTGTTTATTTCATTATCATGCAAGTCTTTTCTATTTATAGCAACTACATTTAAGTTGAAAACGCTCATATTTGCAAAGCATTTGGTAATCCTCAAGATTTCATCAGAATTATCTCCATCATCGTATAATACAACCATATTTTTCTTATTTATGTCCAATGGACCAGTTCCTCTGGAAATGTTTTGTTCTTCCAAAAGAAAATTATCAAGACTATGATGCGGAAGAACTGCCAAAAAATCACAAGTAAGTAATGTCTGCAATTTCTTGTTGTTTCTTAATGTTTCATAATCTGCAATCAATAAATCAATTTTCTGTTCAGCTATAGTCGATAATACAGCTTCAGTAGCATCATGAGAAATTTTTACAAAATAATGGAATACTATTCCTTCTTTATTTAATATTTTTTCTAGAGGATTAAATGCTTTTCTTGCGGAATCAATAAAAGCAATTCCTGCTGATAGCGGTGTTTGATGGGGAACTGTTATAGTTCTCATTATATTTATTTCACCATCTTTTTCTTTGGCCATTCTAATTGCATATCTGATCAGTCTATCGGGGTTTTCAGGAGTATATGGCATTAGAATTCTAAAATCTTTTCTTACAAGATCTCCTTCACTTGTTACTATTGGAGAGTAATGATCTATTTCAGTTCTAAAAGTAAATAGTTTGTACAATGTAAAACCTATCAAAATCCACAAAACAGTAATAGCCCAGCTAAATGGAGCAGTTACTAAAAGATAAAGTGCAAGTCCTATCATTAAAACTATGCCTATAATTGGTATATAGGGAAAAAATGGTGTTTTATATCCGTAGTCAAGCTTGTCACCATACATTTTGCGTATTGTAATTACAGATATATTGACTTGAGTAAACAAAAGTAAAAATATTACACCAGAGGCCTGAGCTATAGAACCAAGAGGAAGAGCATAAGCCATTACGGCCATTATTATTGCCGATAAAATGACTGAAACATATGGTGTTTTAAATTTAGGATGAATTGCACTTAGCTTATGTGGTAAATTATAGTGTCTTCCCATAGCAAAGGCAACTCTTGCTGAAGAAAATGTTGTGGCATTTAATGCAGCAATTGTTGATACCATTCCTCCAACTAATACTATGAAGGATCCATATGGAATAAATAATTCTGCAGCTTTGCTTATACCTAAATCGCCATTTTGTCCAATAAAAGACCATGCTTGTTGATTATGTGGAGGAGATATTGCCCCTATAGATACAAAAGCGACTAAACAATACATAATTATTACAAGAGCAAGTGATATGAAAATTGCTCGAGGTATATTTCTTTTAGGGTTTTTAACTTCTTCTCCTGTTTGAACTATTACCTCATATCCTTCAAAAGCAATAAAGGTTAAACCCATTGCAGATACGAGCCCACCAATACCAAATGGCATAAAGTCGGCAAAATTATGTGACCAATCTGGTTTATTTGATATTGCCCACAATCCTGCAATTATAACTGTCATGATAGCTGCTAATTGAATTATTGTTACAATGGTTCCAGCTTTTCCAGTTTCAGAAGTTCCTTTGACATTTACAATTAAAAATGCCACTATCGATACAACAGCAATTAATTTATCTAGAGGAATAAAGCCAAACAGATTGTCTATTGTTATTAAATTTGTCATATGCAAAAAGCTTGTGAAAAAAGAACCAAACCCTACAGCATACAAACTTCCAGCGATTATATGAGCAAGCCAAGCCATCCATCCGCTGATAAAAGCATTTGGTCTTGGAAGACCTTCTCTCACCCATAGATAACCTCCACCTGCTTCAGGCATTGCTGAACCTAGCTCAGCATACCCCATAGCAGTAAAAAGAGTAATGATGGCATTTATAATAAAGGCTAAAATAACAGAACCACCTGCCAACCCAATTGCAGGTCCAGTTAAAACAAAAATGGCACCTCCTATCATGGCAGCTATTCCAACCATGATAATATCAATCAAATTTAAGGAACGAACAAGTTTGTGCTCATGAGGATGTGTAGGAGTCTCATTCTGTCTGATTTCTGAGGACATTAACTTAAATTAACTCAATTAATTTAGAAATAAATCTAGTTATTTATATATTATCATATGAATTTATGGCTCTGTAAAGTCAAGAAAAAATTCATCTATAAAACATTTTGAAAGTAATGGTCAATCAAAAATTTGGTTTATATGTTAATTTAAGTTGATTTTGCCAAAATGATCTGAATAATAATCTACAAAAGCAATTTATTTTACAAAAAATATAATTCAAAATCCTTAACTTTACAGAGCCAAATTTATGGTATTACTCAAACAGTTTTGAAACGGTGAAATCAAATGGATAGTTTTATAAATAATATAATCAAGATAATGTGATCTACTTACTTTAAAGGCATAATTCTTTTATAGGTTATAACTAAAATTACACAAAATGTTAACAAATTTTATAGTTAAAGAAAAAAAACTGTTTACATTAATTACTGTTGCAATCTCAATTACAATAATGCTGCAAATTAGCTACAATACCATAGGTGCACAGATCAGTAACAATATGTCAAATCAATCCAATATTAATTCCATATCTATTCCAGTATCAAAAGGCTTTGTGGATGGAAACATTTCATATTTTATTTCAACTGATGCTTCAGAAAAAGCAATTGTTTCATCTATTGCAAATACTACAAAATTTACTGTAAACTATGCTCCTGCTTTGGCTAACACTTCTGATTCTTCTCATCAGCAGGGTTATGTATTTATAAATGGAATAAAAGGAAACGGACCAGGCGAGTACCAATTACCAGTTGCATCAGCAATACCAAATAATTCAGATAATAATGGATATAGTCCACTATTTCAAATAAATTATGTTAAATGGAATAATAATTCTCATCCAAGAATATTAAAATCGGTATCTGAAATAATGGATTCACAAAGCAAAGGTGAACTCACCATAACAAAAACAAATATTGTTATAAATAGTCCATTTGTTCAAATTAAATAAGATTTAGAATATAAATACACATTTTTATTAAAAAAAATGAAGATAATATTTTAAATATTTATTTTTCATTGACTAATAAAAATGGTATTCAGTCAAATAAGTTAATAATAGTTTTATTGAAAAGTCTATGAACGCTCAAGGAGATATGGTATGAGATTTATTTATAAAATAACTTTATTGAATAACTGCATTTGCAAAACCAGAAATTATAGAGTTCATAGGACAAGATAAAACAACCTAAAAACAATAGTATTTAGAAAAAGGAAGTATATTATCAAAAAAGATATTTACTTATGTTGAAAGCATACAATCTTTTTCAAATATATCAAATCCTATTACAGAAACAGAAGTTATCAATTTTCTTGAGATCAAACTCAGTATATAACTAGCTATAATAAACGAAGCAGAATATCTATAATTTAACCATTCTGGTTATATATGACAAAGATTCAGGGGAGATCTATTGTGCTATTCAACAGATGATAAACAATGTTCTCAACCTTTATGGAAATCAATATAATATTTAATTTTCTATTGACCATAAGAACTTTCCATATCAAGAAGTAAAGGGATGGTGATAGCAAAAATATTGAGGTTATAGATTGGAACGTAGCAATTGTTGGATAGATAAATATAATATATTTAAGCACTACTAAAAATCCTATTGCTAATATGATAAC
>Ga0134121_10004774_pt1 | contig 11056 bp, 8 predicted proteins | sample KB301_FD_96463 | JGI IMG/M metagenome (GOLD analysis project Ga0134121, IMG submission 96463) | Terrestrial soil microbial communities without Nitrogen fertilizer from Kellogg Biological Station, Michigan, USA - KB3-0-1 | ecosystem: Environmental > Terrestrial > Soil > Unclassified ...
GCTTTGTGCAGTACGCGCCCTACAACTTGAAGGAAGGAACCTGGGATGAGAAACGCGAAGAGTTTGGCGACACCGTGATCGACACCATCGCTGAACATGCGCCGAACATGAAAGACATCATTCTTCATCGACAGGTCTTAACGCCACTCGATCTGGAACGCGAGTTTGGCTTGTCGGAGGGAAATATTTTCCAGGGTGAGCTTACGCTGGAGCAGCTTTTCTTTTTGCGGCCCGCGCCAGGTTGGGCGCAGTATCGTTCGCCAATTCGCAATCTCTACATGTGCGGTTCGGCGACACATCCGGGCGGCGGCATCATGGGCGCCAGCGGCAGAAATGCGGCGATGGAGATGTTGAAAGATAAGAAGTGAGGACTTAACCACAGATTCACACGGATAGACACTGATAAGAGGTACAGCTGAATAACTATTTTCTAATCTGTGCTTATCCGTGTGAATCTGTGGTTGCTATTGATTCACCGCCAAGTCAACTGAGATGGCATCGCACAACGACATCATCATCATCGGCGCCGGTCATAATGGTCTGATCACGGCGTGCTATCTCGCCAAAGCCGGATTGAAACCTCTGGTCCTGGAGCGGCGCGAAATTGCCGGCGGCGGGATTGTCACTGAGGAAATCCATACAGGCTTTCGCGCCTCGACACTTGCCCAAACCACCGGACCACTCTCACCGCAAGTTGTTAAAGATCTGAAATTGGTAAGTCATGGTCTCGAGTTCCTCAGGCCCGTGGTTCGCGTTTTCGCACCAGGCCACGACCGCCCCTCGATCTGCATTTACGAAGACGCTAAGCGCACGGCCGAAGAACTGGCCCTTGTGTCGGAGAAGGACGCAACTGTTTATCCGGAGTTTGTCTCGACGTTCGCGCGCATTGGTCACGCGTTGGCGCCCTTACTCGCCATGACGCCGCCGGATATTGATAAGCTCGCTCGCGGTGAACTGTGGGGGCTCGGCAAACTCGGACTCGCGATTCGAGGTCTGGGCAAGAAGGACGAGTATCGCCTGCTGCGTTATGGGCCGATGGCAATTGCCGATCTCGCCGCTGAATGGTTCGAGACTGAATCTCTCCGAGCGATAGTTGCGGCCCGCGGCATCTTTGGCGCTTTTGCCGGACCCTGGTCGGCCGGAACCAGCGCGGCTTTGCTACTACAGGCAGCGACCGATGAAAGTGCGATCGCGCCTGCGACATTTGTCAAAGGCGGAATGGGCGCGCTGTCGCAGACGCTGGTCAAGATTGCTACCGGAAACGGCGCGGAGATCCGGACAAGCGCTGAGGTTGCCAGTGTTAGTGTCAGAGATGGCAAAGCAACGGGAGTTGTTCTGACCACTGGAGAAGAGATTGCCGGTCGCGCAGTGATTTCGAATGCTGACCCTCGTACAACCTTTCTAAAGCTCGTCGATCCCGTAGAATTCGATCCCAGCTTTCTCAACAAGATTCGGAACTATCGCGCGATCGGAACAGTTGCGAAAGTTCATCTTGCGCTATCCGCGCTGCCTCAGTTCTCTGTTCTGGCTAACGGCAATTCACACGAGAAGCCTTCGGGTCGCATCCATATCGGACCAGACATCGACTATCTCGAACGCGCATTTGATGCGGCCAAGTACGGCGACATGTCACCCGCACCATACCTCGACATAACGATCCCTTCGCTTACCGATCAGAGTCTGGCGCCGGCCGGGGCTCATGTGATGTCGATCCACGCACAGTTTGCTCCTTATCATTTGAAAGACGGAGATTGGAACACGCGGCGTGAGGAGCTCGGCGATGTTGCAATCAGGACGCTCTCAGCGTATGCACCGAAGCTAAACGAGTCGATCATTGCCCGCAAAGTGATCACGCCGCTCGACCTGGAGGAGACATACGGTCTCAGCGGCGGGCACATCCATCATGGTGAGATGTCCGTCGATCAACTATTCGCTTTTCGACCGCTGATTGGTTGGGCAAGATATAGGACGCCAATCGAAGGTCTGTATCTGTGCGGCGCCGGCACTCATCCGGGCGGCGGTGTGACTGGAACGCCGGGGGCGAATGCGAGCCGGGAAATCATCAAAGATCTCAAGCGAAGGAAGTAGTGGCACAGACTTCAGTCTGTGACCTTCACCACCGACAATTTCGTCGGGATTGGAATCACAGACTGAAGTCTGTGCCACTTAATTACTTCACTCAGCGACCCCGCGTTTCAAGAACCCCATAATCACGGCCAACGCTGATAACACTATCCCAATCGCAATCGCGCCGAGAGCAATGATTGTGCGTTGACCTTCAGCGAACCCTGAACTCGCATTGTGCAATAGCTGGTTCATTGAGGCGTCGTGCGGAACTATCAAAATCCCCACTGCGATCAGGAGCGATCCCAGTCCCAGCAGCATTAGCCAGCCCGGAGTCTTTTCTGGTCTTATCCCGCGCCCAATGTTACTACGCGTATAGCTGTAGGAGAGATAGACGGATAGCCCGATCATCAACCAGGCGACAAAGCGCCACCACGAAGTAGGCGGCAGGTAATACATCAGGAAGAGACATGACACAGCGCCGAGCATTGGTAAGAACCATGCTCCGAGTGGGACTCTGAATGGTCGATGCCGGTGCGGGTCCTTGTAACGCAGAATCGTGATTCCTATACACACCAGGACAAAGGCGAACAGAGTTCCGATATTTGTAAGGTCGACCATTTCGTCGATACTCATCACCGCAGCAAAACCGCCCACGATCACTCCTGTCAGGATCGTGGTTACGTGTGGCGTCTTGAACTTCGGATGGACTTTGGCAAACACCGGTGGCAGTAATCCATCGCGCGCCATGGAAAAGAAAATGCGCGGCTGACCTAACTGGAAGACCAGAAGGACTGCAGTGTGTGCGATTACCGATCCGAAAGCGACGACCGCGCTGGCCCAACGCGCGTTTGGAGCCACATGATTGAGCGCCATTGTCAACGGTTCGGCCTGCTCAGTCGACAGACGTCGCACCAGTTCGTTATAAGGAATCAGGCCGGTGAACACCGCGGCGACCACGACGTAAAAAATGGTGCAGATGACGAGTGAAGCGATGATTCCGATAGGCAGATCTCGGGCCGGATTCTTAGTTTCTTCCGCAACGGTCGATACCGCGTCGAACCCGATATAGGCAAAAAAGACCACCGCGGCCCCGGCCAATGTTCCTCCCCATCCATTTGGTTGGAAGGGATGCCAATTCTTTTCCATTGTGCTGGGCGAGACAAAATAGAAAGCGGCGCCGATAAAGAACAAGAGCACGAGAATCTTTATCATTACCATCCCGGCGTTGAATCCCGCGGACTCCTTGATGCCCCAGACCAAAACGACGGTGATCAGCATCACGATGCCGAACGCAAGCAGGTTGAAGACTATGGGCTTGCCAAAGATGTGCGGTGCGTGTTCCAGCAGTCCGGGTATTTTCCGCGCCGTGCGAAAGTCAGTCGCTAACCAGTCGGGAATGTTGACGCCAAAAGCATCCTGCATGAACGAACGGAAATAGTTGGCCCAGCTAATCGCGACCGCGACGTTGCCAATTGCATATTCGAGGATCAAATCCCAACCAATGATCCACGCCACCAATTCGCCCAGCGTCGCATACGAGTAGGTATAAGCCGACCCTGAGATGGGCACCATCGCCGCCATCTCGGCATAGCAAAGCGCGGTGAACGCACAGACAATTGCCGTAATGGCGAACGAGAGCATCAAAGATGGACCCGCGCCCGGCCGTGAAGCGTCGCCTGCCGAAGCGGTACCGACGGTGGCGAAGATGCCCGCCCCGATGATCGCCCCGATGCCTAAGAGGGTGATGTTGATGGGGCCTAGCGAGCGCTTGAGTTTGTGGCCTTCCTCCTGTGTTGCGGCCAGGAGATCGTCAAGATTTTTTGTGCGAAAGATTCCGCGAAGCAAGGTGTGCCTCCCGAACTTTGAATTCAATGCCAATCTTTCAGTGGTCGCGAAAGAACGTGCGGAGTGTAAGGTTTCAAGTTTCAAGTTTCAAGCTTTTTGATTCGGAGTGTTGGAAGCCCGACCATCAGGGAGGGCATCTTCAGCAGCGGGGCCCTCCCTGACGGTCGGGCTTCCGACACCTGTGCTTGACGTTTGGCGCCGCCTCGAATCACAGACTGCAGTCTGTGCCACTTCGATTTTGCGTTTTCACTTTCGCCTTGTTATGCTCCGCTGCACTACTTAAACTGATCGCCTCATGAACTCGGAATCGAAATCGCGTGTCGTCTACGAGAATCTCGACACGACCTTTGTAAATCTCTGGGCCTTGCTTCGTAATTTGACGCAGCGCGGATTCATCGGCCGAGTGCGCGTCGAGCTGAAAGACTACACGGCCGACATCTTCATGACCGGCTCGGCCACCCCGATGGTGCATGAGATCGATCATGCGGCCGGCACCAATACACTTGAAGAAGGCGCCCTCCATCGTCTGGTGCTGCGGGTCCGCGAGACCCCCGGCACAATCGCTGTTTTCGAGGGACCTGATGAAGCAGCGGCGGTGCCGAAAAATACCGCAGACGTACCGCGGCAGAATGGCGAGACTGAACTGCCCAGGCATTATCTTCCGGATGCACATACCGAGACAGAAGCCGACTCCGGATCGGAAATTGAGGCGCGATCTGAAATAGAATCTCCCTCGTCGTTGGGGTCGTTTGACTCGCCAACACTCACACATGCGAATGACGTGAACCGCAGTCCTGCAATTCCGCCGGCTGCGACGGAGCCGTTCGACGAGATCGAGTGGAGCGCGATCGTCAAAGCGAGCGGCGAATTGATCGGCGGTGTTGAGCGGGCGTTGACCGGAGCCGGCGCCGATTTCGGTTCACTCTTCAACGCCGTACGTGTAGAGCTGTCTGACGACTACACTTTTCTCGATCCGATGACCGGCGAATTTACCTATGCAAATTCCCTCGTCGCCTTAACCAGCGCGGTGCCGGAGAGTTCTTACGTGATCGGACTCAGTGAAGCGCTGCGCCGCGTGGTTGACCGTGTAGCCACCGGAGACTATGCCCGGCGCATACGCGAACGGGTGGCCCTGGAATTGTTTTCGGTCGTGCGCAAGCGAAAGGAGATTCTGACGCGCTCAGGTTTCCTGCCGCAGCTCGATCGGATCGCCGGAACAAAGGTCATTTAGAAATTGGTCATTTGTCAGTTGTTAGTGGTCAGTTGTCTCTGTTTGAACCAGGGATTCGTGTTGTGGTTCGGCCTGTTGCAGGAGTCTTTCTGCTATCTCCAATGGACGGGGCTGCTAATGATGCGGCAGCAAAACGATCCACTAAACCACACGAAACCCAGTTCTTGATTCGTGTTAGTTTCGTGGACTCATGAAAAGGCAGTTACCGACAACTAACCACTGACAACTGACCACGGACATGTCTTCTTTTAGAAACATTCTTTTCCCCACTGACTTTACGCCACACGCACGTTCGGCGTTGAAGTATGCGGCCGCTTTTGCGCGTCATGGCGCCGGTCGCATCGTATTGTTCAGTGTGCAGACGGGCAAAGTTCCCCCCAACTTAATGACTATGCCTGAGCGGCTGCTCGAAGAAGAGGAAACGCAGTGGCTCAGTCAAATTCGCAGTCAGGTTAAAGATCTGCTCACCGATCCACTGTTTGATGGATTGGAAGTTGACCCGGTCATTGTCGAAGGCGAACCGTCACACGAAATAGCCACAGCCGTGCGGGACTATGATATCGATCTGGTCACGGTCGTGACCCATGGACGGCGAGGACTGTCACGGGCGTTGTGGGGTTCGACTGCGGAAGAGATCATCGCAGAGGCGCCCTGTCCGGTGCTCACGCTCCGGCCGCCTCAACACGACTTTGTCGAACATCGGGGACGCCGGTCGGAGATTCGGCTCAATCGAATTTTGCTGGCGACAAATCTGCGACCGTCGTGCATCGCGGCTACACATCTGGCGCAGGAGTTGGCCGAAGCAACAAATGCCGAACTGCACGCGGTCTATGTTATCGGCGATTATTTCGAACATATATCGGTGATGTTCCCCGAGGGCGCACATTCCGCGCTCTCGCGTATGCGTGCCGAGGTCAAGGATCGAATGCAGACGTTTGCGTCGGAAAGTGACGGACCCGTCTTAACTCATATGGCGGAAGGTCGGCCCTATGCCGAGATTGTCCGGCTGGCAGCCAAGACCGATGCAGATTTGATTGTGATTGGGACCAGTGTGCACGCTTCTTTGTTTGGCGGGGCGCCGGCGTTGGGTTCAGAGATTGAACGCGTGGTGCGTAATGCCCCCTGTCCTGTCCTCTGCGTCCCCTCGGGACGAGTGTTGACCCCTCTGCCCGCGTTCGCACAGGCACAGCCGGTGCCGCAAACTTAGGTCTGCCTTCTTACTTTTACCTACTTCGTTACTTTGTCGCCTTCCACCGGATAACCGGCGGTCTTCCATGCTGCCAGACCACCCAACAACGCTGCCGCATTATCAATACCTTTGCTTTTGAGTTCGACCACCGCACCGGCGCTCGTATGTTCGTTTGGTCAAGTGCAGTAGGCGACGATCATCTTGTTCTTTGGCAACTCCTCGAGGTGCGACAGTACGGTTCCGGCCGTCATCAAGATCGCGCCTTTGATGTGTTCGTCCTTGTATGCCGCCTCTGAGCGCGTATCGATGATTAACACGTCGCCTTTTTCCCAGAGCTCGTGCAGCTCGGCGGCTTTGATCCGGCGTGCATTGTCAGCTGGCGGCGGCGAAGGCTGCTGTGGGGTCGATCCTTTTTGCGCCTGCGAGATCAGCGCCTCGCTCGAATTACACGCTGTCAGGCCCGCAATCGTAACGATCAGTGCTAAACAAACCAAAGTTATTAATCGCATATGTGTTTCCTTCCGTCGCTTCCTCGACTAATTTACAACTTTGAGGTGAATATGAAAAGTGGTTAGTGGGTCAGTATGAGTTTGAGAGGCAACGTTTTACTGGGAACGCCGGCGTCCTCGCCCGCATTTGAGTGCGATGCGCGAACAAGCTTTTCTTGGAAGATTAGCCTGACCCGGCTCAGCGGGCGAGGCTGCCCGCGTTCCCAGTAAAACGTAGCCTTACCCAATCAAAACTCTCAAGCTGACACGCCACTGAAAAGTGCTAAGTATCGCAAGTTTGCCGCCACTTCGCTCCGTCCTGGTATTCACAGCACAATCCGCCGGTCGCCTTCCCTTCGCGTAATCCGCTGGCGGTCCAGATATTCCAGCAGGGGAATCGCATATTTGCGCGAGATGCCAGTCAGCTCTTTGAAGGCAGCTACGTCGATCTCTCGGTGCTGCGCGCCGTGCGCGCGCACCTTCAGCGTGAGATCGTCCAGCACCGCCCGGTGAAAAAACATCTCGCCATGGACTTTCACCAACACGCTTGCTTCGATCAGCAATTGCAGAATCTTTCGTCCCTGCTGGACCGTTACGCCCGCGCGCTCGAGGGCTTCTTTCAGGCTTGGCGCGGCCAGACCCGCGTCTTGATAGATTTTTTCCAGACGATCACGCAGGGTCGCATCCGCGTCCGAAAGTTCGCGCCTATGTTCGCGCAAACGCACGACGTCCATTTCGCTGATCAGTAAGCCTTCCTTTTCCAGGGCCCCGAGGGCGCCGCGAAACACTTCCGGCGGTGCATGAGCAAACACACGCTCTCGCAAAACCTCTCTGGCAAGTCCGCGCGAGAGCGGCTCACGCTGGTGATGGGCGGCAATTTCCTTGAGCACCAACTGCTTCAGGTCATCCAATCGCTCGCGATGAATTAAGACCCCCTCGGCATCGACAATCGTTTTGTTGGCTATAGCTTCGCCCGCCGCGGTCTCGATCACTTCGTCGCGCCACGCCGTGCGCGCTGCCAGGTCTGCGCGGCGCAAGCCTTGCTGATCGGCGCCTGCGACAAACACCGCGACTTGTTGAGCGCGGTCTCCCCACGCCAGCGTCTCCAGGCGCGCGCGCTTGCTTGCGATATCGCGGGCGCGATGCCGGGGAGCAAATGGGTCAAGAATTAACCCGCCTCCAATCGTGACTTGGGGAGAGTAGGAGCGAAGAATAAAATGGTCGCCCAGCACGCCCACGATCTCTGTCTCAGTCCGCAGCTGAACCAAACCGCTTTGTCCTGGTTTGATCTCGTTGGCCGCCTCCAGCATGAAAACCAAGAAGAGAACTTCCGCCGCGCCGATGTGGACCCGGACGCGTTGTCTTGAACGCAACGGGCGCGGCGCACTCTCGAGTAGATTCACCAGTACGTCGATAGCCAGCGTTGGTCGCAGGCGGCGAAGCGGCGCCAGGATCATGCCGCGCTCGATCGCCGTGGCTTCGACGCCGCCCAGGTTAATCGCCGTTCGCTGGCCCGCGGACGCGCGCGCGACCGGCGATCCGTGAACCTGGACGCCGCGCACGCGGACCCTGGTCCCGGCAGGCAGCAATTCCAACTCATCACCTTCCGCGATTTCGCCGGCGATCAACGTTCCGGTTACCACCGCCCCAAACCCCCGCATGGTGAATGCACGATCGATTGCAAGCGTGTTACAAGATCTGCCGAGCGGGCGGCGACTTCCGACCCAGTCGCGCGCAGAGCCTCTTTCAGTGCTTCAATTCCCTCGCCTGTTCGCGCACTGACTGCGATAATCGACGCGCCCTCGAGGAATGATCCTGCTACTAATTCTTCGGTCTCTGATCGAACCAACTGAAGTAATTCATCATCCACCAGGTCCTTTTTGGTAAGCACTACCAGACCTTTGCGCACGCCGAGCAGCCGGCAGATATCAAAGTGTTCGCGTGTCTGCGGCATGACGCTTTCATCAGCGGCGATCACCATTGCGACCAGGTCGATGCCGTGCGCGCCCGCCAACATGTTCTTAACGAACCGCTCGTGTCCGGGCACATCGACGAAGCCGACCTGCACTTCACCCAAATCGAGATCGGCGAACCCAATATCGATGGTAATGCCGCGCCGCTTCTCTTCAGGCAAACGATCGGCGTCGACGCCCGTCAGCGCCCGAACCAGAGCCGTCTTGCCGTGATCGATATGACCGGCGGTACCGATGATGATTGATTTCATTTGCAGTGTTCTGCGAAGACATATGATAGCGCGAATCGGGCTTTCGATGACGCCGCTTCAAAGCAATTAGCAGCCGGTAGTGCCCTCATTTGAATATTTCTCTGCGTGACTTATGATGAGATGAGGACATTACAGGTCATGACAGAAGATGAAATCCAAAGGTTGTTACAAGGCATGCCAGGCAAAAAGAACTCCAGATTCATATTCAGATTGGGCGATACGGTGCGCATCAAGTCTGGGCCATTTACATCTTTTAGAGGCAAAGTTCAGGGAGTCAATCAGGCGAAAGCCCTGCTTAAGGTGATGGTGAATATTTTCGGGCGTGCACAGCCAGTTAAGTCGAGCCCCATAAGATCGGCTATCTATGTTTGAACGCCGGGTCCCACTCCGGCGTTGGGCGCTCAATAATCTCATCAGAGTCTCCTTCCTGGGCTCCATTGCCCCTCTGCTGGTTGACCGACAATGCTGACAAATGCTATTTGAATCGCACGCTATTAATCTTTGCTTGGGGCGGTAAGGAGTGCTTAAAGTGTTCTTAAACTCGGGCAGCATACTTACGCGTACTCGCGATTTCTTTTCGTCGGGATCAGGAATCTTTTTCGTTCTCTTGCTCTCCTTTGCGGTGTCGCAGGCACAGAAGACCAGCGGGGTACCGTCGAGCACGATCGGCAATGAAGAGATACAGGGCCGCGTCTTCTTCCCACCCGGAGACAAGTCCAGCGCCCGCCCCGTGGTCAAGCTTCAGAGTTTGAGCTCTCCGGAAGTGACAGCATTGACGGATCGAGATGGTTATTTCCGCTTTACACACCTAAGAGCGGATGAATATACGGTAATAGTGGAAGGTGGTGACGAATATGAGAATGCGAGCGACACCGTTACGATCGGAAATTCCGGCCCTGTGCCCGCGCAAGGTGATCCGGGTCAATGGGCGGTTCCACTTACCTACCAGGTCCAGATTTACCTCCAACCCAAACGCCTAAACAGGACGACTGAACCCACGGCCACGTCGATCACATTATTTGCCGTACCGGCTCCAGCGCGAGATCTCTTTCGGCAGGCGCTCGAAAATGCGCGCGCCGGCAATCATGTGAAAGCTATCGAGCAGCTGAAGTCGGCGATTTCACAAGCGCCCGGGTTCGCACTCGCTTACAACGAGTTGGCGGTGCAATATCTAAGAACAGGCCGGGGGGCGCAGGCAGTTGAAACGTTAAAAGAGGCGCTGGGAATTAGTCCCGAGGATTTTACATTACGACTGAATTACGGCATCGCGCTCCTAAACCAGAAAAAATTCGAGGCGGCGGAAACGGAGTTGAGACAGGCAACTCAGAAATCCAATGCTGACTCCCCCGCCACCCGTTACTATCTCGGTCTGGCCTTGATGAGCCAGCAAAAGTTTGAGGGAGCGCAGTCAGAGTTCGAGAGCGTAGTTAAGAATGGTGGGGAAAAACTAACCCTGGCGCATAGTATTTAGGCGGCATCTATTGGCGTCACAAAAAATACCGAGAGGCCGCGGATGAATTAGAGAAGTATCTCAATCTCGAGCCGAAGGCGCCTGACGCCGAGAGGATTCGCAGCACGATCAAAGAATTACGACAGAAGATCTAATCACTCGCTTTAGGCCTTGCCCGGCATCTCAAAAAGCAGGTAATTCCTTAAGTCCTGAGGAAAATCATGTTGCGATCACAAACTGCGACCGTGTTTTATGATCGTAAACTTCGACTGTGCGTCATCGTCATCTCGTTGTTATTAAGAACAATTCGCACCTGAGGAAAATTGCTGGAGACCAACCAAATCCGCTTCGACGACGGGGCTGCTTACGAACGATACATGGGTAAGTGGAGCCAGCTTGCAGGTGAAACTTTCCTCGCCTGGCTTGCTCCAAAATCAGGTTTGCGATGGCTCGACGTTGGATGCGGCAACGGCGCCTTTACCGAAATGGTAGTCGACACATGTGCACCAATCTCCGTAGAGGGAATAGACCCGTCTGAAGGGCAGCTTGCTTACGCTCGCAC
>Ga0134121_10004775_pt1 | contig 11055 bp, 7 predicted proteins | sample KB301_FD_96463 | JGI IMG/M metagenome (GOLD analysis project Ga0134121, IMG submission 96463) | Terrestrial soil microbial communities without Nitrogen fertilizer from Kellogg Biological Station, Michigan, USA - KB3-0-1 | ecosystem: Environmental > Terrestrial > Soil > Unclassified ...
ACCGGGTGCCGCTTTCGAAATCCAGGCAGGTGTTTCGTGATGCCCTTCCGTCTCTCGACAAGCAGGCGAAAGGTATCGGCTCCGTTACGGTCAAAGACAACGGACGGAGCTATTCCGTCAGCCACGGCTCGGTCGTCATTGCCGCCATTACGAGCTGTACGAATACGTCGAACCCTTCCGTCATGATCGCCGCGGGATTGGTTGCAAAGAAAGCGGTGGAACGCGGCCTCACCGTTAAACCATGGGTGAAAACAAGTCTGGCTCCGGGTTCACGGGTCGTTACCGATTACCTGCTTGAATCCGGGTTGCTGCCCTATCTTGAGAAGCTTCGTTTCCATGTTGTCGGTTACGGCTGCACGACCTGCATTGGAAACAGCGGACCGCTACCGGATGCAGTAACTGCAGCCGTCAAGGAAGGCGGTCTCGTCGTTGCCGCAGTGCTCAGCGGAAATCGAAACTTTGAAGGCCGCGTGAATCCTCTCGTGCGGGCAAACTATCTCGCATCTCCGCCGCTGGTTGTTGCATATGCCATAGCCGGACATATGGAGTTGGATCTCACGACGGATCCGCTGGGAACGGATGGAAAAGGCCAGCCCGTCTACCTGCGCGATGTATGGCCAACACAGAAGGAAGTCCAGGACGCGATCCATTCCACACTGCGGCCGGAAATGTTCCAGAAGGCATACGAGGAATCGCTGCAGGGAGACGATCGGTGGAAGGCGCTGGAAGCCCCGGCCGGCGAGCTCTTCCAGTGGGAAGAGTCTTCGACCTATGTGAAGCGTCCGCCATTCTTCGACGATATGCCGAAGGAAGCGCCTCCGGCAAAGGACATTCTAGGAGCGCGCGTGCTGGCGGTGCTCGGCGACTCGGTCACCACCGATCATATCTCGCCGGCGGGTTCATTTGCCCCAGACAGCCCCGCGGGCCGCTATCTGATCGAGCGCGGCGTTGCTGCAAAAGACTTCAATTCGTATGGAGCGCGCAGAGGAAATCACGAAGTCATGATGCGCGGCACATTCGCGAACATCCGCTTGCGCAATCTGATGCTGCCCGGAACCGAAGGCGGACTGGCGTTGCATCTGCCGGATAAGAAACAGACGTCACTTTTCGATGCCGCCATGCAATACGAATCCGAAGGCGTCCCGTTGCTGATTCTTGCAGGGAAGGAATATGGTTCCGGCTCGTCGCGGGACTGGGCAGCGAAAGGGCCGCGGCTTTTGGGCATCCGGGCCGTGCTGGCCGAAAGCTACGAGCGGATCCATCGCAGCAATCTCGTCGGCATGGGGATACTTCCGTTGCAGTATCTTCCCGGACAGAGTGCGGAATCCCTGGGCTTGACGGGTTTCGAGACTTTCGATATCGCTGGGATCGCAGACGGACTGAAACCCGGGCAGCGGCTCGCTGTTCAGGTACGGGGCGATGCCGGCACGACGAAGACCATCGAAGCTATCGCCCGAATCGATACGCCATATGAGATCCAGTACTACCGTCACGGCGGGATTCTTCAGTTCGTACTCCGGCAACTGCTGGCGAATTGAAAATATCGCGCGAAGCGCGTCCGAGTAGGTGTAGGGGCGGTCTATGACCGCCCGCAATCTGGAATCAGCAGTATCTCAGACTGACGGATCGTGCGCGGTCACTACTTGACGAACTGAATTTGGGGATACAGAGAAACTTCGTTTTCCGAATTTTGGTAGCGGTTCCGTTCGAAATTGTTGCGAAGAAGAATTCGCGAAAAAGAACCATATAGAGGACTGCCGCCAATGATTTCTTCCGGATTCACAAGACATTGCTAATAACGCCTGCGATTGAGGCAGGAATCAGTGGCCACGTGTGAAGTTTGGAAGAAGTGGTCTTACTTCTGGACGCAGTGAACATCCGTCGAGTTTCTAAAGGGATTTCAGCAAACGTGGAAATTGCACAATCCTCTGAAGAATACCCAGCTTGACTTCGCTGGTTCCCCGGCGACAGTAGAATCGGTCGGGTATTATCACGGCGGAGATGTGCTGTCTGGAACCTGCCAAGACTTCAAACTGAATCACTACCCCAATTCCCTTTCTGTCTCCAATTCATCTCAGGATGACGGATCGTGCGCGGTCACAGACCGCGCCTACAGCTGTTCGGATGCGCTTCGCGCAAATCTTGGGGCACTTCATGAAGGACGACGGCTCGCCGCACCTGCAAGACTGCTCTACCGATACGACCGCAAGACAAATTTCACACCGTTCTCAAGTGAGGTATACAGGCCGTAAATAGGTATAATAAGCGGGTCATCAAACGAGGTGGAGCATGATCATCAAAAAGCCAAACGATATCCCGTCTTCTGAAATCACCGACGAGTCGGTTTACCGTAATCGCCGGGAATTCTTCAAACAGCTATCCGCGGCCGCAGGCGTTGGCGCTATCGGCGCCATACTACCGGCATGCGTATCCGCAGAGCCCGCACCCCAAGCGGCTAAACCTCTGGGCAAGTACGACACCGATGAGCCACGCACCCCCGAAAAAGACGTGACGTCCTACAACAATTACTACGAATTCGGCACGAATAAGGACGACCCCGCGAGAAATGCCGGAAGTTTCAAAACGACACCGTGGACCGTTCAGGTCGACGGCGTGAAGAAACCTGCGAAGTACGCCCTCGATGACCTGCTCAAGGGCATTACGCTGGAAGACCGCGTCTATCGCATGCGTTGCGTGGAAGCGTGGTCCATGGTCATTCCATGGTACGGAGTACCTCTCGCAGAAGTGATCAAACGCCTGGAACCCAATCCCAGCGCCAAGTTTGTGGAGTTTCGATCCATCTATGCTCCGGACCAGATGCCCGGCCAGAAAGACCCCCGGACCGGATTGCAATGGCCCTACGTCGAGGGCCTCCGCATGGATGAAGCGATGAATCCTCTGACGCTTCTGGCGGTCGGTGTGTATGGAAAGAAGGGTCCAAACCAGAACGGAGCGCCGCTGCGTCTGATCATGCCGTGGAAGTACGGATTCAAGGGCGCCAAAGCCATCACGACGATCCGGTTCGTCGAGCAGATGCCCAAGAACTCGTGGGCTCTGGCATGGCCGCAAGCATACGGCTTCTATGCGAACGTCAATCCCAACGTGCCCCATCCCAACTGGAGCCAGGCCACAGAACAACCGATCGGGACCTCGGCTTCCCTTTTCGGATCGCTTCTGTCCGGAGGGAATCCTCGCAAGCCGACGAAGATGTTCAATGGCTACTCCGATCAGGTGGCCAGCATGTATTCGGGGATGGACCTGAGGAAGAACTACTAGCGCCATCAATGCCAGCCCCGATCAAGGTTTTGAAACCGGTCGTGTTCCTGCTGTGCCTGGTACCGCTCTCCTATCTTTTTTGGCGGATCAAGTTTCGCCCGGAATCATTCAGCGCAAATCCGCTTGGCGACATCCGGGACATGACCGGAGACTGGACGTTGCGGTTCGTTCTAATCACTCTCGCCGTTACTCCACTCCGCCAGATTTCCGGATGGAATGGCGCCGTGCAATTCCGCCGGATGTTGGGATTATTCGCGTTTTTCTACGGCTTCCTGCACTTTATTACGTACCTCTGGTTCAATGTGTTTTTCGACATCCATATGATCATCGAAGACGTCATCAAGAGACCATTCATTACGGTCGGATTTGCCGCGTTCGTCCTGATGATTCCGTTGGCGATCACATCCACAAAGAAGTGGATCACGCGCCTCGGCGGCAAGCGGTGGCAGCTGTTGCACAAGCTGGTGTACCTTACCGCAATCCTCGGCGTCATTCATTACATCTGGCGCGTCAAGAGCGACATCAGTAAACCCCTGAATTATGCCATCCTGCTGGCGCTGCTGCTGGGTTACCGGGTATGGCGCAAACTCCGGACTGTCTCTGTGGTACGATAACGCCATGCCATATCCAGAAGTTTTGATCAAACCCATGCGTGACGAGTTAACCCAGATCGGCGTGAAGGAGACCCGCACTCCGGAAGAAGTAGACGCGGCAATTCAGGCCCCTGGAACCGTGATGGTCGTTGTGAATTCCGTTTGCGGCTGCGCCGCAGGCCGGGCCCGTCCCGGAATTGCCATGGCGCTGAAGCATTCCGTGGTTCCCGATAGAACCGTGACGGTATTTGCCGGGGCGGATATCGACGCGACGGATCGAGCCCGTGGTTATTTCAAGGGCTATCGTCCTTCTTCACCGTCTGTAGGAGTGTTTCAGAACGGCGAACTGGTGTTCATGTTGGAACGACATCAGATTGAGGGCCGTGAAGCGCCGCAGATCGCGAAGGAATTGACGACGGCTTTCGATCGTTACTGCGCTCCGGTCAGCAAGTAGTCCAGCCACAGGTTGCTGAGCTTTTCCTGAACCGTGTTCTGCCGAAGACGTGTGTTCAGGTTTTTGAAATCCACGTGGTCCATCAGCTGGTCCTGATTCAGGCAGGAAAACACAATTGTTTCCTTGCCGGTTTCAGGATCAACGTGTCTCTGCAGGCACTGCGCGCAGACTTCCTTCATCATGCACTGCATCGGCGAGTTGATGCTCGCGATGGCAATGTGTTTCGGTTGAAGCAACGGCTGGAGCACGCCATGACGCGCATCCCTCACGGCCGCCATCATGCGGTCCGAACCAATTGCGATGATGCGGTGGATTTGTGAAAGCGGCACCATTGGCGTCCCCATTTCGCCGCGGCCATAGGACAGCACCGACTGGACGATGTTTCCCCGGAAATGAAGATCCTGTGGGCGCCGGGGCTGGATCGATCCACCGGTATCCGTGCTCCAGATCACCTGGTGGGTTCCGGCTTCGACTTCCTCCTGCTTAAAAAGATCCTCGCCCTTCCGGTATCCGGCGAAGTAGATCACGCGGTTTCCGCGTTCCTTCATCGCTTTGGCAATAGAGAAAAGAACAGCGTTACCCAGGCCGCCTCCCAACAGAAGAACGTTCTCCGACTCGCCAATCTCGCTTGGGGTCCCCGTCGGACCCATGACCACCACTGGTTCTCCAGGCTTCAAACGTGTCACGAGCCGGGACGAGACTCCCAATTCGAGTGCAATCAGCGACAGCAAGCCTTTTTCCTTGTCCACCCATGCGCCCGTGAGCGCGATACCTTCCATCAGCAACTTTGTCCCGCGAATGGTTTCGGCCGTTGTTTCGTAGTTCTGCAACCGGTAGAACTGCCCGGGCTCGAACTTGCGTGCTGCCGAAGGCGCGTGAACGATCACTTCGACAATCGTTGGCGTCAGACGGCGCACTTCAGAAACACGCGCGATCAATTCGCTATCGAGAAATTCGGTGAATCCCTTCCACTGGAGATCTCTTTCGGCCTGGAGGCGGGAATCCTCATGATCCAATGACGCAATCTCGTCGGCGAATAGCGCCACAACGTACGGATATCCGTCTCGAGCCGAAGCCATCGCTTTGACGACATTGCCGGCATATAGCGGATGGTTGTCGCCGTAGTAACTGATAAACCGTCCGTCCTTATTGTAGGAGGTGAAGAAACCCGGTTTCTTACCCGCCGGTTCCAACTCGAGTTCACCACTGGAATTCCGGACGACGCGGTTGGAAGCAAAAAATTTCCGCCGGCTGTCCATTCCGAATGTGCCCGCGTGTTCCTTCTCATAGCTGATATTGGGAGTCGTCCCCGCGGCTACCAGAACGGACCGGGCGGACAACTCCAGCTTGCGTCCGGGCGCACTGAAACGCAAAGCCCGCACGTGATTGAATTCATCCACAATGGCTTCTTCGGGGTTTACATTCTCAATAAAGGAAATGCCCTCTTCCAGCGCTTTTACCACTTCCTCGTGGTTGAGACGGTAGGCAGGAGAATCCACCATGCGTTTACGGTATGCGATCGATACGCCACCCCATCCACGAACCAGCCGGATGAAATCCGGTTTCTCATTCGCTTTGGCCGCGCGCTGCCTCTCCGCACGAATCCCGGCGCCATGTTCGAGAAACGCGTTCAATATCTCGATCTCTTCGAGATTGAACGGGGCCATGACTGCCTCCTGCCCAATCTGTTTCACAAGCTGCTGGTAACGATCCAGAGTCCTCTCCACTTGAATCGGATAGTAGGCGGCGAGTTCGGTTGCCGTATCGATTGCGGTAAGACCCCCGCCGATGACGATGGCGGGCAAGCGCACCTGCAGGTTTGGCATCGCGTTCCGCTTGAATGCGCCCGTGAGTTGAAGCGCCATCAAAAAATCGGAAGCCTTTCGTATGCCGTTTGCCAGGTTGTTCTTCATTTCGATGATCGTCGGGCGGCCGGCTCCTGCGGCAATCGCGACGTGATCGAAACCCCATTCCCAGGCGTCGTCAATCGTAACGGTGCCGCCAAAACGAACGCCGCCGTAAATTCGAATCGCATCCCGGCGGGCAAGCGTCAGGTAAAGCAGCGTGAGGAAATTCTTGTCCCATCGCACCGTGATGCCGTATTCGGAAACTCCACCGAAGCCTTCCAGTATTCGTTCGTCCAGGGCGCGATAAATCTCCTGCCAGGTTCGAATCGGACGCGGCGGAGTATCCGCTGTTCCAATCAGGTCCCGCTCCAACGGTTCGATCTTCAGCCCATCGACTCCGGCAACACCAAAACCCTCATTCGCGAGATAGTGCGCCAGCGTATAGCCGGCCGGTCCCATTCCGACGACGAGCACGGTCTTACCGTTGTACGGCAGCGCGTATGGCCGGCTGATGTTCAGTGGGTTCCACCGCGTCAGCAATCCGTAGATTTCAACTCCCCAGGTCAGATTCAGCGTATCGGTTAGTACGGAGGTCTCGATCTGGGGGATGTCGACTGGATCCTGCTTCTGATAAATGCATGCTTTCATGCAGTCATTGCAGATTCGATGACCGGTTCCCGGGCACATGGGGTTGCTGATCATGACCAGTGCGAGGGCTCCGATGGCGTCGCCACATTTCCGCATGTAGTGCATCTCGGAAATCTTTTCGTCCAGCGGACAGCCGTCGAGCGGAATATCCAGCGGATTGGCCGCAATGGTTCCGTCCGCGCTGCGGATGCCTTTGGTGCAACTATCCTTGTCGCGCTCATGGCACAGAATGCAGTAGTGAATCTCGTCGAGGATCTCGCGAGGCTTCATGCGGTTATCGGTCAATACAAAGCCGTCGCGACGCCGGAGAGTGGAATCCGGGCCGATCATGGATTCCGGAAAGTCGCCGACCGGCCGATTCACGGCGACAAGATCGAAATGGTCGACTGCTTCCGGAAACCTGAAACTGACCCAGTGCCGGTAGGCCGGATCGTGCAGATGCAATACGCACCATTGGAGTAACGATTGTATCCACTGTGTAACCAAAGCGGCCGAAGGTTCACCCAGCTGGTTGAGAAATGGAACGATCTTCTCTCGATCGGCGGGAGTGCCCTTTTCACCAAACGCCTTGTCGGCTTCGAGGAGCTTGGAAGCCGCCAGGGCCGTTCGAAGCTCCACGTCATGATTCGGAGTCGTTGCACCCGAAGCAGCGTCGATCAAGCGTTGTATTGATTTCTCCAACTCATCATGTGCTTCGGGATCTGAAGGAACGGTGATTCTTTTCAGAACAGGCAGGACACGACGGCGAACGAAATCGATTTTGAATCGGAAGACAGGATCCTGGTCCGCGGTGACTGCAGCCAGAGCGGCAGTCTCATTCTCGACGCCGAACAGCCGGGCGATAAATCGGCTGACATGGCCGGAAACGCTAATCAGTAGCGCCGAGACTTCGATCGGAGATCGTGCGCCGCCGGGATTGCGTCGATACGCCTCCCATCTGGCCAGCAGTTCGGGGTTTTCCTGCGCAAGCTCTTCGTCAAAAACATCGGACAAGTCCTTTAATCGTTGGGGTTTGAAAAGATCCGGATAGTCAAAGCCCGCAATTCCCAGATGTAAGTCCGGGACGATGTTAGTTGTCACTGACGGATGGCGCCCTCCTGCAAGTCATCAGCCAGTTATTGTAGCAACATTAGATCTCAATTGAATACGCACGAAAACGCCGGGAGAGGAGACTGCGGGAAGGGAAAGGTGAGGGGTGAAATTCCTTTACCCCGGCACGTCAGCCTGCGGGCTGACGTGCCACCTCTCCCTCCGGGAGAGGAATTATCGATAGCTACGATCCGAAAACTCCCGTTTCACCATGGGCCGCGCCTCGTTTACGGTCAGTGCGCGGCCATTGAAGTCCTGTCCATGGAGCATGGCGATGGCCTTGCCGGCATCGGTTTCGTTCATGGCAACAAAACCGAACCCTTTCGATCGTCCGGTGTCACGATCGGTAATGATGCTGACGGATTCCACCGGCCCGACCTGTTGAAATAGAGCCGACAAGTCGTCTTCCGTCGTCGAAAATGGGAGATTTCCTACATAGATTTTCTTTGTCATCGAGACTCCTGAATCAAAAATCGCGGGAACCACCAGCGGATACCGCAGCACACGGCTGGGAAGAATAACACGGGTTTTGCTGGGGTTTTAAAGGATTTTTGAGGATTTTCGCCCATCCGGCCTTCGCAGCGAAAACTCCGGATTGCGGTCCCTGTAGAATTTCGGGTTATCGGATGGCCGCTTCATCATTGCGGCATAAATGTGTGTCGGCTTCAGTCGGCCGCTCTCCAATTCCCGGACATCCACGGCGTGGATTCGGTCGATAAAGTCGCGATCCCAATCCCTTTCCGGATTGAAGTTTGGACCGAAGCTGCGATCCACAAAGATATCGACCACATTGCCGAAGCCGAAAAACAGGTCAAAATGAAAGCGCTCTATCAGCAGCGGAAGGATATCCTGGGAGCGAATGCCTTCAAATCCGGATATCGAGCAATCCCAGTTCTCAAACCTTTCTTCAATCCGCTTCAGCGCATGATTGTACTTATACGAAAGCGGAAGTTCGTCCCAGAACTTCTCCACAAGCTGGAGTGCTTCGGGCCAGCGCTGATGTCCATTCCGGCCGATCATGTCGTCGGTGAGAAAAAACCCGTCGGTCTGCATCGCTTGGTGGATTTTGTCGAACAGGAGCTCGAGATCTACGAAATGATGGAGACATTGTATGGCCAGAACGACATGATATTGCTGAACAGGATTCCAGCTGTTTATATCGAAAACCGCAAATTCAAATCGATCGGAATATCCTTTTTCCATTGCTGCTCGCCTGCCCCGGTCGAGAACCCCGGGATTAAAATCAAGGCACTCGAAGCGAAAATTCTGAATTCCCTGCTCCAGCAACCATTGCGCGACGTTCAGTTCGGTTGCGGCGTCTCCGGCGCCGATGCTGAGCACAGTGCAGGTCGCCTCAGGATGAGCCCGGCAAACCCTGGCGATATAGGTTCGAAACATTTCGATGGAGTTCGAAAAGCCAAACGTCTGAAGGACGGGAACCAGATGTTTGTCGAACCAATACTGCATGATGGGCGGAAGGTCGTGAACACTGACGGTTCCGGAATAATGATCGAGTTCTGCCTGCATCCGATCCTGATAGGACTTCGGACCGCGGATCATTTTGAGCATCCACTGCTTGAATTTTCGAAGATGAGGATGGAAGCGCTGAGGGGTGTATCGTTTGAAAGCGCGTGTCAGTTTCACAATGACGACAGGACGGAGCACTGGAGAATAATTTACCCGCCGCGACAGCCTGCTGGCTGCCGCGGCGCCCTCTCCCTTCGGGAGAGGGGGTAAAAGTTAGAACCGTCTTCTGAGCTTGCTCTTTTTAGCTTTCGCCTTGGCGGCAGGTTTCTTCGCAACCTTTTTCGCGACCTTTCTCGCAACCTTCTTGGCAACCTTCTTTGCAGGCTTCGCCGACTTCTTTGCGACGGCCTTCTTCGCAGGTTTCTTCGCGGCCTTCACCTTCGCCTTTGCCACCTTAGCTACTTTCTTTGCGGGCTTTGCCGGCGTTTTCTTCGCGGCTGTCTTGACAGCGGCCGGAGCTTTAGCGGCCTTTGCAGGCTTCGGTGGTTTCGGCGTCTTCGGCCGGCTGGGCGGGACTTCAGCCACGTCCTCCGCACCGGAGGGATCGTCGTATTCGATCACCGACTCGCTATAGGACACCGTTATCGGATCATCAATAAGCAGGTCATCCTGGTCTATAGCGGCATCCGGCTCCGCCTCCGGATCAGCATCGAAATCCAGTCCCAGGTCCAAATCGTCATCGTTCTTCATGAGCTTCTCCTTATATGTGAGGCCAACCGCACGTGGACATTCTAACGCTATTTTCCGAAGACAAATCACTCAAGAAATCAGGAGCGCGGTCTTTTTTTCACAGACCACAGGGACAACTGTTTTGGCAATAGGTTCGCGTGTTTTAATTGTGCATGACCAAACGAGTCGCCGTTCTCACCAGTGGTGGCGATGCGCCGGGAATGAACGCGGCCCTGAGGGCCGTCGTACGCACCGGGATCTATCACGGATGCGAGATGTATGGCATCCAGCGCGGGTTCGCGGGTCTAATTACCGGTGAAATCGCGCCTTTGAATGCGCGCGATGTTGGAGGAATCATCCAGCATGCGGGAACGTTTCTCGGCTCTGCCCGCAGCGTGGAATTTGCAAGGCCCGAGGGACAGCGTGAAGCGGTGCGCCAGCTTCAGGAGCGTGAAATTGGGACGGTGATTGTCATTGGCGGCAATGGTTCTCAGCAGGGAGCACATGCGCTTTCGCTCGCCGGAATTCATGTTGCCGGTATAGCTTCGACCATCGACAACGATCTCAACGGTTCGGAAATCACGATCGGCGTCGACACGGCGTTGAATATTGCGCTGGAATCCATCGACCGCCTCCGGGTGACGGCGTCATCCCATCATCGGGGCCTGCTTGTGGAAGTCATGGGCCGGCATTGCGGATACCTTGCTCTCATGGCGGGACTGGCGGGCGGCGCGGAAGCGATTGTGATTCCGGAGCGTGAACTGGATCCGGAAACCATCGCAGACCTTCTGCGGGCAGCTTACAATCGCGGCAAGAAACACGCGCTGATCGTTGTGGCCGAAGGTGCGCGCAACAATGCAGAGGCGATGACACAACACTTTCGACGGCACGAAATACAACTCGGCTTTGAACTCCGCGCAACCACTCTCGGACACGTACAACGCGGGGGCAC
>Ga0134121_10004777_pt1 | contig 11052 bp, 10 predicted proteins | sample KB301_FD_96463 | JGI IMG/M metagenome (GOLD analysis project Ga0134121, IMG submission 96463) | Terrestrial soil microbial communities without Nitrogen fertilizer from Kellogg Biological Station, Michigan, USA - KB3-0-1 | ecosystem: Environmental > Terrestrial > Soil > Unclassified ...
GGGGTCGGACCTTCAGGTCCGACATAAGCTCACCGTCAAGAAACCCTGAGGAACTGCCGTTCCTTCCTACTACTGGTCATCGCGCCACTGACACGGTGTCTCGGATAACTACGTCATGGCCCATATCGCCCAGCTCCTGATGCAAAGCAATGTCGCGGTCGACCGCTACATCGAGGCCGAAGGCCAAGAAGAAGGAGCGTAGAATCTGGCGGAGAGGGCGAAGCACCATGCGTACTCAGCGACTTGCGATGGGACTGATACTCGGGTTTGTTTGTGTTGGCGTGCAGGCGCAGACGACGGAACGCGCGATCACCGTTACCGGCCGGCTTACGCGGGCCGTGGGCATCGGGGGAGAATCGACCGGGTGGGTGATTCAGCTGGAGGCGGAAACGTCCATCGATGGCAAGCAGGTGCAGGTGATCGAGGTTGCGTATCGAAACGCGAAGAGGCTCGAGGAACTGGAGAACAAGCTGGTCAGGGCGAGTGGCAAGCTGGCGCATCGAATCGGAGTGGAAACGGGCGAGAGAACCGTTGTGGAAATAACCTCGATCAGGGAAGTCAAAGACAGCGGCCAGCCGGCAGATGGGACCGCGGGCGGTTTGAGCCTGCCGGGTAGCGAATGGTTGCTCGAGGATCTTGCCGGCGGCGGCGTACTCGATCAGGTTCAGGCGACGCTCACGTTCCTGGAGGCCGGGAAGGTGGGGGGCAACGGCTCGTGCAACCGCTTTTTTGGCACCGCGGAGATTCATGGAGAAAACGTCAAATTCGGCCCGCTGGGCGCGACGCGCATGGCTTGCGCCGAGCCGGTGATGAATCAGGAGACGAAGTATCTGCGGGCGCTGCAAGGAGCCGAGCGCTTCGCGTGGAAGGATCCGTACCTGGTGATTTATTGCAAGGGCTTCGAGAAGCCGCTGAGGTTTACGCGGATGCCGCCACGCAAGGCCGCCCCTGCGTCACGGTGACCGCGTAGAGGCAAGAGTGAGCATTGTGAAGCAACGTGTAGCTCACCCCTTCGAGGGGTGAGGCCTTCCTGTAGGCTGGCCTCGGGCAACTTTCCTTCCTTCGACGGGTTTTACAGACTAACGCGCGCAGTGTGTGCAGGCGATTTTACTAAACCCTTCGCGGACATGCAGATACATCCTGTAAGGGTTTCGCAACATCCAAGCGGTCAGAGGGCGCAAAGATTTCGTCAGGCCTCAGGTCGGGGAGCAAGAACGATGGTTCAGATGGGCAACAATTCCGTGTTGGGAGCATTCAGATGGGCAACAATTCGGTGATGGGAGCAAGCGAACACCAGATAAGTGACCTCAAGGAAGGGAAGGCGCGCGGCGCATATTCGGTGATCGTCGCCGGCCTGGCGCTGAGCTTGATGCTCAACAATGCGCCGGCTCAGGCCGCGCAGCAGCAGGATCAGTCGCAATCGCAAGATCAGGCGCAGTCGCAGGGTCAGGATCAGGGACAGCAGCCGCAAGCCAATCAACCCTCGCAAGATCAGCAGCAACGGCCAGCGGATCAGCAGCGGCCGCCGCAGGACGCGCCGCCCCCGCCGCCCGCCAAAGCCAAGCCAAAGTATGTGCCGCAGGATGCCAATCGCCCGCCGTACGTGAACGATCGCGAGCAGGAAGGGAATTCGCCTTACAGCGCGCCGCCTCCTTCCGCCCAAGACGATCGGGCCGCCCAAGACGATCGCGCGATGCAAGAGGACCAGGGCGATCAGGGTCAGCCTGACGGCCAACAGCCGCCGTCGCACGACCGCGACCAGCAACCACCCGACGATCGCCAGGCTCCTCCGCCACCGCAGAATCGCGGCTATCGCACGCGGCCCCCGCAATCCAGCTACTCGAATCAGCGGCCACCGCAGCCAACCGCTCCGCTGCCGGCGGCTCTGACCATTCCTGCGGGCACGGTGCTGTCGGTGCGCATGAATGAGTTCGTGTCCAGCGACAAGAACCAGATCGGCGACCGCGTCACCGCCACGCTTGAGCGGCCTATCGTGGTTAACGGCTGGGTCGTCGCCCGGCGTGGGCAGACCGTCAGCGGCCAGGTAACCGCCGCGGTGAAGGCCGGCCGCATCAAGGGCACTTCGCAGCTGGGACTCGAGCTAACTGACCTCACCATCGTCGATGGCTCCTCGGCGCCGATCTTGACCGAGATCTGGAAGGGCTCGGGCGGCACCACGCATGGCGCGGATGCCGCAGCGATCGGCGGAACGACGGCGCTGGGCGCGGCTATTGGGTCGGTCGCCGACTGGGGCCGTGGCGCGGCCATCGGTGCCGGAGCCGGCGCTGCTGCTGGCATCGGCGCAGTGCTGCTGACGCGCGGGCGTCCGACGGAACTCTTGCCGGAGACCCCGCTGACGTTCCGGTTGGTCGATCCGGTGACCGTGGATACCACCAAGTCGGCGCAAGCCTTTGCGCCGGTAGCGCAGCAGGACTACGACGGCGACCGAGGAGAGCGCCGCGGGCGCCGCTACGCCGGCTACGGCGGCTATCCGCCACCGCCGCCTTATGGTCCGTACTACGCCTACCCGGCCTACGGCTATCCGGCGTACGCCTATCCCTACCCCTACGTCGGCTTCTACTACGGCCGCGGGTGGGGCCATCGCGGCTGGTGGCGCTAAAAGCCGGCCGCAGCGGGTTTGATGGCATAGCCATTTTGGCTGTGCGCGCTCGCGGAACGCGAGCGACTCGATCAGATCGCAACCCAGCCGACCTCCCTTGAGGTCCGATTGAGCGTCGAAGTGGGGTCGAAATTACCGCAGGTCCTCAGGGGCTAAAGCCCGACCTTTAAGGGCGCCATATGTCGGACGTGAAGGTCCGACCCCCAAAATCGACGCGTCGCCAAAATTATCGCGAATGCGTGCAACGCCGTGACGGATGCCGGCAGCCTTGCATCGAAGCCAGCATCCGTCGCGCCACATCCGGGTTGGCCTGCGCGAACGGAAAACCCACCAAGAGGTGAACAGCCATGAGCATTTACGGCGGAAAAGAATTGGCGGAATCGTTTCGCACGGTGCGCAAAAACACTATCCAGGTTGCGGAAGATATTCCCGAAGACAAGTACAAACACGTCGCAGCGGAAGGATGTCGTTCGGTCGCCCGCATGTTGACGCACGTCGCGATTGCCACGCGCATCTGGGAAGAAATTCATAAGAAGAGGCTGACGACGCTGCAGGGCTTCGACTTTTTCGGAATGATCGATGCGTTTACCGCCGAGGAAATCAAGCCGCGCACCAAGGCGGAGATTGTCGCGCTGCTGCGCAGCGAGGGCGACACGTTCGCGAGTTGGCTGGAGACGACTACACCGGAGTTGTTGGCCGAGACCGTGACCGAGCCCGATGGCAAGAGCGCGAAGACGCGCTTCGAGCGGTTGCTCGGCGCGAAAGAACACGAGATGCATCATCGCGGGCAGTTGATGCTGATCGAGCGGCAACTGGGCATCGTGCCGCACCTCACCCGCCAGTTCGAGGAGCGCATGGCGCAAATGAAGGCTGCTGTCGCAAGCGCCAGCGCCACGGCCTGATGCATTGGCGCTTCGTTGGAACAGAAGGGTACCCGGCCGGCGGATGAACTAGTGGAAGCGTTGTGCCGAAGACAGGAATAGAATTACCGGGTCGGTATGAATCGGCCTCGGGCAAATCTGTGGTTCCTGGTAACGCTGGGCATCCTTCCGGTAGCGTTTCCGGTGGCAGCGCAGCAACCCCCGGCCGCGACATCGCCGGGCGCGCAGACGCAGCAACCCCCAGCCTTGCCGCAGGCTAGGGCAACTGCCCCCGCCAAGGGCGACTTCAAAATTTCCGTTGGCGTCGATGCCGTGCTCGTGCCCGTGGTGGTGCGGGATTCTCAGGGGCACGCCCTCGGCGATCTCACCAAAGACGACTTCCAGATTTTCGATCGCGGCAAAGCGCAGGAAATTTCCGGCTTCACAATCGAGAAAACCGCCGGGATCGAAAACGCAACCAGCGTTGTCGCACCGCCGATCCCTGCCGCAAGCGGTGCCGTCGCAACTCCCGCGCCTGAAGTCCCCGCACCGAACCCAACACCGGCGCCGCGCTTCATCATCTTCCTGTTCGACGACATGCACCTCAGCGAAGGCGACATGATGCGCGCGAAGGCGGTAGGGACGAAGCTGCTGGCCAATCCCCTGGAGCGCAACGAAGCGGCCGCCATCGTCTCGATGTCCGGCAGCAACAGCGGGCTGACGCGCGATTCCGAGAAGCTACGCGAAGCGATTGGCAAGTTGCACGTGAAGAATCTGTACCGCAGCGTCGGCCGCGAATGTCCGGACATCAGCTACTTTGAAGCAGATCGCATCCAGAACAAGCACGACCAATCGGCGATGGACATCGCGATCGCCAATTACTTCACCTGCGCGAATGCGACGAGCGAGACGCCCGACACGGCGCGGAGGAAGGTGGAGTCCACCGCGCTGCGCGTGCTCACCATGAACGATCAGGATGTGCGCATGTCGCTGGCATTCATCGCAGAGGTGGCGAAGCGCATGGGGCAGCTGCCGGGGCAACGCACGTTGATCCTGGTGTCGCCGGGCTTTCTGACCATCACGCCGGAGTCTATGGCGGAGAAATCCATGATCCTGAACCTGGCGGCGCAGGCCAACGTGCGGATCAACGCGCTGGATGCGCGCGGGCTGTACAGCACGGAAGTGGATGCGAGCGAGCGAGGCGCGCGGTCGCAGCTCGCGCTGATGAATGGTTCGGACGAGGCCTACCATCGGGAGACGGCGGAGCTTGCTGGAACGGTGATGGGGGAACTTGCCGACGGGACCGGCGGGACCTTTTTTCACAACAGCAACGATCTGCAAGGCGGTCTGCAGCATCTGGTTGATGGGCCGGTGTATTTGTACGTGTTGGAGTTTTCACTGGACGATGTGAAGCGCGATGGCGCGTACCATGCGCTGTCGGTGAAAGTGAATCGTGGCGGCGTGAATGTGCAGGCGCGGCGAGGATACTTCGCGCCGAAAGCAGGGAAAAAGAAAAACTAGGTCGGATAGAGACCGCAGGGACAGTCTGCCTCCTTGATAATGACCGGGCAGATTTACTGAGGGTCTGCTGCCAGCGCGACGGGCTTCGGAGCCGGGAGGAGAATGTTTCGAAGAACGGTGGTGGCCGGCTTTTCGATCCATTCGTAAAGAGCCAACGAGAGCAGGACGATGGCGAACAGCAGGCCAAGATTCCACCACGGCGCGGACCTCCGATAGAGAAGATCCCAAAGAGGAAGATGGAGCATATACAGGCAATAGCTGGACTGGCCCAGCACGACAAACCAACGAAACTTGAAGAAATCCGCGGCGAGCCCACCGCTGGCCAGGCTGGAGATAGCGAGGGCCAACAGAGGAGAAAGCAGACCGGAATTGATCACGGGATACGGTATCTGGTAGCCGAAGAGGAGAAAGCCCAGGAGAGCAACTCCGGACACGAAGAAGACTGCCGTGGAGGTGTAAGGCCGGAAACCGCCGGTGAGTAGGAAGAATCTGCCAGCCATGATTCCGAGGAGGAACTCCGGCAAGCGTGCGAGCGGATTGTACTTGAGCACGAACAGCCAGAAGCCACGACTGTGGATGTTGATGGGATGCAGGTCGTCGGGGTTGATGTAGAGGTAGGCGAGACCCAGGCCAACGGAAACGATCCAAGCAAGCCCCGCGACCAGGAGGCAAGACTTTTTGGTCGCGGAACGCGTGAGTTTCAAGAGAGTGGGAAGGCTGAGATAGAAAAAGGCAAGGTCTGAGAGCGCCCAGGCGGGGCTATTCCAATACAGAGCGCTGTTGGGAAACCAAGATTGCAGAAGGAGCACGGTGAGGGTGACTTTACCCGGTGAGAATTGGGAAGGCTGCTGGAAAAGAAGAGGAACGGCTACCAGGAGTCCGAGGAAATAAACCGGGAGAAGGCGCGCGACGCGGCCCAGCAGGAATCGCCGGGTGTCCATTTGTCCGTGATCTGACCGTTCTGCGTAGTTATAGGCGAGCAGAAATCCTGACGAGACAAAGAAGTAGCTCACACTGATGGGTGTGCCCAACAGACCGCGCCACCAGAAGGCCTTATCGGCCCACGGAATGAAATGATACAGAGCTACGCGCAAGGCGGCGAGGAAACGAACGCTGGTCAGCGGCGCAAGGGCTGATGGAGAGATGGGCATTTCGACTCGCAGTGCTGGTCAGGAGAATATCGCTGGGGACCGGGCAGACAGCCGCCGCGGCGACCTGAACGGACAGGAATTGTACCTGAACCCTCACAAGTTCAACAGCGGTGTTGTCATGTCGCCGGGGACATCTGCTCGCGGGCGTCTCTTTCTACACCATTAGAGACAAGTAGTAAATAGTCGAGGCGGGCGTGGCTATGATGCAACTAGCAGCGCGGCGAGGGTACCTTGCGCCGCGGCGCGGGAAGAAGAAAAACTGACGCACTCGTGTGAACGTCGGCCGCTTTGTCGGCGATGCGAAGCCGTTTTAGTAGTCGAAAGGGGACGGAATAATGGTCACCATTCCGCGCCCAAAGTACCCGGCGCAGCTGGCGGCCGTTGGCTCAAATTTGTAGCTAACGGCGAAACTGTTGCCGGTCGGCACGGTGGGTTCGGTTGGCAGGGCGAGGATGCGTACTTTGTTCGCGGCGTCAGTGACGCTGAAAGCGTCGCCGACCGCGTGCCCGGATAGTGTGAGGGAACCGATACATGGTGAATTCATGATGGTCGCCTTTCCGTTGAGACCGGAGCTGCTGTCCTGCCCGAGCTCAATGAAAATGGCCGGGGCGATCGTCAGCGGATTCGCGGTGGAATTGAACGTCCCGGTGTAATCGTAGACACCAGGAGGCGGCCCGAAGGGATGGATTGCGGTGCAAGCGGTCCAAGAGCCGGCATCCCCCAGAGTGTCGAGGTAGGTGCCAGCCAGATTTGTTGCGGTCGCGCTGCCCGTGAGGGTAACGGTATCCGCGCCTGCCGAGGTTGGGAGGCGTGCACGGCGATGCATTCGGCGGTATCTCTTTCGACAGCAGCGTGAAGGTTTGGCAAACAGCGGAAACCGGGCGGTGGCTAAGATGAGGCTACCAGTGCGGCTGGGAGTCGCGAGACTCCGGCTGCGATTGCCATCTGGGTCTTTTGGTCTGGGGGCAAGCCCGATGACACAATGGAAATATGCCGCGCAGCGCGCGGAAGATCGTATTGACATGAAGGTGACCGCGCTGCTGGTCGGCAATCAGGACAAGCTTGGCGTGGAAACCGGCGTGACTGCGGACGTGAGTTCGCGCGGCGCGCGGGTGATCGCCATGAGCGAGCGCGCGATGGGCGAAACCATTCTCGTAGCCATCCCTGGGTTTCACTTTACCGCCGCGGCGCGCGTGGCGTATTGCGAGGCGCTGAGCGACGGGCGATTCGGAATCGGGCTGGAATTTGTGGTGGGAAGCGAACCGCTGGAGATGACCGCGCTGGCCACGGTATTGCAGTTTGCGCACGCGGCGGCGCCAGCGGCGACCCGGGCCGTCACACCTGAATTGGCGGGGACTCGATTTCGAGGGTAACGTTAGCCGCTGTGTTCCGACACTGAAAACGAAAGATGTTTCCTCAGGGGCTAAAGCCCTTTACTTGGCGCTTGAAAATTTCGGACCTAAAGGTCCGACCCCCGGGTGCCAAGATCAGTCGATTGGAAAACGAAAGCAGAGTAGGACCATGACGCCCGACTCGCGTATTCCGAGGGCGTCAGCGCGCCGCGGATTGTTCACGCAAGATCACCACGTTCGCGGAGTCCATCTCGTAGCCTTCGTCCTTCACTGTTTTCTCGGCGGCAGCGCGAAGAGCCGCGTCGTCGGCATTTTTCGGCAGACTGCAATGGCGCCGGATGACTTCTTCGCCGCTCTGCATGCGAGCCAACCATTTTGATTTGGAATTATCCCAGGACATTTCTACTCGATCCGCGCGCATAGCACCTCCTGATCCTTCTGCCGCGCATTGTAACCCTCGCGCCGAGTGAGTGGAAGGGCGGATCAGTCCTGGCACATGACCGCGATGGGCTCGACGCGCATCGCGCGCCGGCAGGGATGTAACAGAGCGCGGCCACCATTGCGCCAAGACGGGGTGGGACGCCTGACGGCTAGTCCTGGCGCATGACGACGATGGGATCGACGCGCATGGCGCGCCACGCGGGGATGTAACAGGCGGCCAGAGCCACGACGAGCAAGAGGGCAGCGACGACGGTGAAGGTGAGCGGATCCATGGCGCTGACGCCGTAGAGGAGTCCAGCCATCAGGCGGGTCAGCCCGAGCGCGGCGGCGACACCTACGCCAACGCCGATCAGTGCCATGCGCGCGCCTTCGGTCATGACCCAGCGAAGCACGTGCGTGCGTCCCGCACCAAGGGCCATGCGAATGCCGATTTCCCGGGTGCGCTGGCCGACGATGTAGGAAAGCACGCCGTAGATCCCGACGCTAGCCAGGAGCAGCGCGACCCCCGCGAACACGCCGAGGAGGGTCATGGAGAAGCGCTGGGCCAAAATCGATTGATTGTAGACGACGTCGTCCATGGCGACGGGGGTGAACATCACGATCTCGTTGTTGGCCTGTTGAATTTCGCGGCGGACGACATCGGAAAAGGCTAGCGGTTCTCCGTTCACGCGCACGACCACCGTGGTGTTGCGCGTCGCGCGCGGCAGGTACTTGTCGGGAATCTGCTGAAACGGTACGTAGAACTCTTCGCGGATGGCGGCTTTGTCGTCGAGGCCCCATTGCTTGACGTGGCCGACGATGCCGACGATCTGCGTGGGACCGATGTACTGGTCGGCGAAGTATTTGCCAATGGGATCTTCGCCTGGAAAGAAGCGATTGGCGAAATATTCGTCGACGACGGCAACTCTGGAGCTGGTGGCGGTGTCCTGGGCGGTGAAAAATCTGCCGCGAAGCAGCGGGATGCCCATGACGTTGAGATAGTCGGGCTCGACTTCGGACCAAAGAGACCAATAGAGATCGCCAGTGCTTTGCGGTTTGGGGCGGCCTTCGATCCAGAAGGGATCTTCGGAATCGCTGCGCATGGGCTGTGCGCCGCGCAGCATGGAGACCGACTGGACGCCGGGCACCGCGGCGATGCGGCGGTGAAGTTCGAGCATAGACTCGCGAATGGCCGTCGGCGAAGCGGTATCCATCGCCGGCGGCATGCCGATGTAGAAAGTCAGGACGTGTTTGGGATCGAAGCCGGGGCTGACATCCCAGAGCCGCGACATGGTTCGCAGCATGAGCCCGGCGCCAATCAACAGCACCACGGCCATGGCTAGTTCGACAGCGACGAAGAGGCCTTGAGCGCGGTGCCGACCCGCTACGATCCCGCGGCCGCCTTCCTTCAATGCTTCCTGCACATCGGCACGCAACATCCGGAACGCCGGGGCCAAGCCGAATAAAATTCCCGAGAGCACGGAAATAATGACGGTGAATACCAGGACGCGTGCATCCAGCTTCACGTCCTGAACACGGGGTAAGGAATCCGAGACCAAGCTCAGCGCCCCTTCGGTTCCCCAAACCGCCAGGAACAGCCCCAAAGCGCCCCCGGCAGCGGCGAGCAAGATGCTTTCGGTCAAAAGCTGGCGCACAACGCGTTTCATGCCTGCGCCCAGCGCGGAGCGGATGGCGAATTCCTTGCTGCGGGTGATGGAACGCGCCAAGGAAAGATTGGCGACGTTAACGCAGGCGATGAGCAAGACGAAGCCAACGGCGCCCATCAGCACGAGCAGGAAGGGCCGGATGTCATGCACCATGCTTTCCTTCATAGACATGGTGGTGATGCCGGAGTCTTTGTCTTCCACCGGATAGACCTGTGCCAATCGCGTGCCAATCGCGTCCATGTCGGCGCGAGCTTGTTCAAGAGTGACACCGGGTTTGAGGCGGCCAACGGCTTTCGTTCCCAGGCCCGAGCCGCGATCGCGAAAAACGGGATCGGTCCATTGACCGATGGGGACATACACTTCGCTGGTATCGGAAAAGTTGAGCAGCTGGAGATGGAACGAAGCGGGAAGAACGCCGACGATGGTGTAGTCGATGCCGTTGAGGGTCATTCGTCCGTTCACGATATTTTCAGCGGAAGCGAATTTGCGTTTCCATAGCGGGGCGCTAATGATCACAACCGGAGCGCCGCCGAGTCGATCTTCGTCGGGAGTAAACCAGCGGCCCTTGAGGGGCTGGAGGCCAAGGATGGAGAAGAAATCCGCGGAGACCATTTGGCCGGGGAGATGTTCAGCCTCGCCGGATCCGGTGAGGCGGAAATCGTCGTGGCGAAACACGGCGATGGAGGTGAGGGAGGTTTGCTGCCGCTGCCAATCGAGGAAATTGGGATAGGAGATGGAGCCGCGCTCGAAATGGAGTCGATTGGTGTACAGGGAGACGAGGCGGTCGGGATCAGGGAAAGGCAGGGGACTGAGAAGGACGCCGTTGATCACGGAGAACAGCGCACTGTTCGCGCCGATGCCCAGGGCGAGAGTGAGAATGGCGACGATGGTGAAGTTGGTGGACTTGGCGAGCGTGCGGATGGCGTAACGAACGTCCTGCAATAAGGTCTGCATACGGTGTCATGAGTAAGATGGCAGACGATGGTCCAAAGGTACGGCTAGCTAATTGGCTGAGCGGCGTGCAGTTATCGGAGAACATACCGTCAAACGTGGGTGCAAAATTGTTCGCTTGCGGGAGTGGGCGTCCCGGAAACGGACAGTCCGACAAGAGACGCGAAAGCTGGAGTCCTGCGAATGCGCTGCTTCGCTTTCGAGGCTATTCGTAGCGCAGGGCTACCAACGGGTCGACTTTGAGCGCGCGGCGGGCGGGGATGTAGCAGGCCAGCAGGGCGATGCCCGCCAGTGCTAGGGCGACGAGCGCGTAGGTTAGCGGGTCGCTGGGCTGCACGCCGAACAGGAACGAGGAGATCAAGCGGGCGACGATCAGGGCGAGTGCCGTGACCGTGGCGAACAGCATGCGCATCTTGGTGAGTCTCATCTTCGGTCTCCTTTCAGGAGGGTTCGAGGTGAGTCCCATCCAAGCGGGGCGCGCTGGGAGCGACCTGTGGTCTCGGTAGGAGA
>Ga0134121_10004778_pt1 | contig 11051 bp, 8 predicted proteins | sample KB301_FD_96463 | JGI IMG/M metagenome (GOLD analysis project Ga0134121, IMG submission 96463) | Terrestrial soil microbial communities without Nitrogen fertilizer from Kellogg Biological Station, Michigan, USA - KB3-0-1 | ecosystem: Environmental > Terrestrial > Soil > Unclassified ...
GCCGGCGACGCCTTGATTGCGGTCCAGACGAATGTACTTGATCTCGCCAAGCTCGCGACAGACATCAGCAGTTGCGTCGATTGAAGCATCATCGACAACGATAACCTCGACAGTAGTTCCCGCGGCCCGCGCGCTCTCAACGGCGCGAGCAAGCAGATGGGGGCGGTTATGGGTGGGGATTATGACGCTGATAGTTGCCATCGAATTCGGCTCCGCTTACTGTTGACGTGCACCGCGCCATTCTTATATCAATCATGAATAAATTCAATGCGTCGACAGACGATTTGTATTGACACGGGTAAAGAAATGGGGTAAAACGCCCTCCTCTTTTTAGGACATTTTGAATCTGGGAAAGACTTGCCAATTCGTTTTGAGTGCTTGAAATAAATTCCTCATTAGATTAATACGCTTTGCGATCAGTTGATCGCACTCTTTAGCTAGCCTGAGTTCCGCAGTATTTCGCCACAAAGAGCCATAGGAGACAATCTCATGAAAAACCGAAGCCGCCGCCGACATCTGATGCGCCTCAGTTCTGTGTTTCTCGTCAGCGTTTTCATCCTTGCGGCAGCCGTTTTGGCCGTGCCATTTTATTCGGCGACCGCAACTTTTTCTCCAACCGGCGCTTTGCAGGCGAACATCCCTGCTAAGGCCTCAACGAATACGCACCAACTCCGTTTTCCCCTTTCGGGTTTGAACGGGCTCGAAAGGTTGCCATCTCGGTCTCTTTCGCCGATAGCACCTCCCGGGCCGGAAACCATTGCGACCTATCTGGCCGATTGCACCACGCCAGCGCAGCATTTCACCACTGGCGATACGGTTTGCGCGAAGGTCACGGATATTACCGTTGCATCAGTCGCTATCTACTGGATTAACCCCGACGGTTTCCTCGTCCAACGGGACTTCGTCAGTTCGACAAGTCCGAGCGCCTCCCGTATGGTCACCGCCCTGGGAACCTGGAAAGCCTATCTTGTCGACACCGACGGCGCGTTGCGCCAAGCTTATGATTTTACAGTTAGCGATCCGGCGACACCTAAAGTCGATCTGACGGTTTTCAAGGGCAACACATCCGGAGATATCTCTAACGGTGGCTTTATTACTTATGAAATCATTGCCACGAACAATGGTCCCGATACCGCGAGCGGCGTGCAATTGACGGACGCGGTGCCGGCTGGCACTACCTATGTATCGTCAAGCCAGAACTCGGGCGGTTTCACCCGCACGCAGGAAACCCCCAGTACTATCTGGACGATTGACAGCATGGCTCCCGGCGCTGTCGCCACGTTTACCTTTACCTATCAGGTGACCGCTAGTGCCGGTACGGTCATCTCCAACACGATCAACATAGTTGATGTAACTAATGGGACAGACGAACTCACTCCGAACGATAACACCTGGACGGCATCGGACGTGGTTTCATCCAGCGGGACCGGCGCGACATGCTCGCTTGATTGTCCGAACAACATGGTCGTAACCGCGACAACTCACGGCACTGGTGGAGGCGCCAATGTTTCCTTTGCGGCTCCCGAAACGTCCGGAACCTGCGGAACGGTTACCATGAGTCAGGCCTCTGGATCGTTTTTCCCGACAGGCACCACGACAGTCACGGCCACATCTGGTACGGGCGGAGGTTTCTGTAGTTTCACTGTCACGGTTATTGATTCTCCGGCTCCGACCATTTCCTGCCCGGCGAACATCAGTGTCCAGGCAAACTCAGGAGATGCGCAGGCTTTTATACCTGACCCGAACGGGACTGCCTCTGATCCGGGCACGCCCACGGCAACCGGTACCAACGTAACCGTAACCGGGGGCAGAAGCGATGGCCAGGCCTTAATCGCGGCCTACCCGGTCGGCGTGACGCAAATCATCTGGACGGCGACGGAATGCCTCGATTTTCCGCAATGCACGGATCCTTTTGCACGCAGCGCGAGCTGTACCCAGACGATAACGGTCACCTCGCCGGATGCGCCTACGATCACTTGCCCAACCGATCGGACGTTTACCGCTCCATCGGGCTCGTGCCAGATAACTGTACTCTCGGAAGACATCGGTCTGCCTTCGACTACAGGAGCAGGCGTGACGGTCACTAACGAACGTAGTGATGGTCTGAATTTGACAGCGCCCTATCCGGCGGGTGATACCTTCATCACCTGGACGGCAACGAACACGCTGGGGAGTGCCTCTTGCACGCAGAAGATCCACGTCAACGCTGTCGATACTCAGGCTCCGACGCTCACCGTACCGCCGGACGTGACTGCGACTACCAGCAGTTGTACGGCCACGCTTGATGACGAGCTGGGGGTGGCAACGGCCACTGACAACTGTACGTCTTCAGTGAACATCTCGCGCACTGGCGTTCCCACTTTCGCTTGTCCCACGCCGACCAATCCTACTAAGCAATGTGAGAGCTTCGTCTTCCCGACTGGAACGACGATCATTACTTACACGGCGACGGATGCGGCGGGCAATACAACGGTGGGGACCCAGAGAGTAACTGTGCTGGAGAGCCCGGCAATTCCGCCGACCATTTTGGCGCCGGCAGACGTCACCGTTAACACCGGCGTAGGCGCAACCTCCTGCGGCACATTTGTAGGGGACGCGACGCTGGGTACGGCCTCGGCCAGCGACAACTGCGCGGGAGTTACAGTCGCGCGCGCGGGTGTTCCGGCAGGGAATAACTTCCCGGTTGGAAATACCACCATTACGTATACGGCGACTGATGCTTCCGGCAATACGGCCACGGCAACTCAGAAAGTGACGGTTGTCGACGACACCGTGCCAGTCGTTACGGCGCCGGGACCCGTTACGCTCTATACAGGCGCCGGCGCGACCTCGTGTGGCGTCACCGTGAGTAATCTCGACGCAACGTTCGGCACCGGTTCAGCGACCGACAACTGTCCGGGCGTGGGAGCGGTGAGCCGCAGCGGAGTACCTTCGGGGAATAGCTTCCCGGTGGGGACGACGACGCTGACATACTCAGCGACTGATGCGCACGGAAACACAGGGTCAGCTACCCAGGTGGTCACCGTGGTCGACAACACGCCGCCGGTAATTAGTTGTCCGAGTAACATCGTGCTCGAACCAACCTGTCCGTCCGGCGCTATAGCTACCTACACCGCGCCGGTAGGCACAGACAACTGTCCGGGAGTTAACACTACTCGGACGGCGGGCCCGGCCAGCGGATCGGTCTTCCCGATTGGGACCACGACAGTTACTTACACGGCGACTGACGCGGGGGGCAATTCAACGTCGTGCAGCTTTACCGTGACGGTCAAGACTGTGTTGCAGACAATTGAGGATCTGAAGACCAGCGTCAACAGTTCTTCGCTCAACGGAACACAGAAGCAGGGCCTGATCGCTAAATTACAGGCGGCTGAGGATGCTCTTGCTCAAGGGCATACGAGTACTGCATGTCAAAAGCTGGCCGACTTCATTAATTCCGTTCAGAACTATATCGACCACGGAAACATTTCGGCGGCCGTCGGCAATGCATGGAATAGCACAGCAGCGCATGTTCGAAATACGCTTGGCTGTACGAACAATCCTTGTACATGAGCCGCTGGCATGAAACGGAGGGAAGCGCCAGGCATCTGACGCTTCCTCTCCTAAATGCAAGTCTCGAGGCTTGTTTTGCGATTTCTCAAAGGCTTTATCAGCTATGATTCTTCTCGACAACAATAATGGGCTATTCGGCGCAACAGTGGCCGGAACGGATCCGCGTTCTACTGGTGGCCATCCCAAACTTCAACAGAAAAAAAGGAGACTCCAAATGAACAAGTTTCGGTTCACTATTAATGTATTGGCAATAGCGATCTTCACGTTCGCTTTTGCGTCCATAGCCCAGGCGCAAGCAACACGTACCTGGGTGTCCGGCGTCGGCGACGACGCCAATCCCTGCAGCCGTACGGCGCCCTGCAAGACATTTGCCGGCGCTATTTCGAAAACGGCCGACCCCGGCGAGATTGACGCGCTCGATCCAGGTGGCTTCGGCGCGGTCACGATCACCAAATCAATCACCCTCGACGGCACCGGTACCTTCGCCTCGATTCTCTCCTCAGGCGTTCAGGGCATCATAATCAATGCGCCAGGAAAGAACGTTAGAATACGCGGCCTCTCCATCCAGGGCGCAGGGACGACCCTGGGCACGAACGGCATTGCCGTCCTCGCGGCGGCGGACGTGCATGTCGATGACTGCGTCATCATGGGTTACAGCCAAAACGGCATTTTTGTCAACACGACCGCAACCAGCCAACTGATCCTCAGAAACGTTGTCATCAGAGACTGCGCAGTCGCTGGTATCAACACCACCACGACCAGCACGAATCAGACGGCCTTCGGCTTCGATAACATCAACGTCAGCAATTGCGGTGATGGCTTCAAGGCCCAGAATGGCAGCAGTGGCAGCATACGTGGCAGCACCTTCACGCTGAATACCAATGGCATCAATGCGTCACAGAGTACCAGCAACACCTTTGTAAACATTGACTCCAGCCTGATCACCGGCAGCTCGATTGCCGTAAACACTGGCGCGAGCGCTCATGTGCGTATCTCGCGCATGCTCATATCTCAGAACGCCAATGCACTTGGTCTGGGCGGCGTAGTGGACTCTGGCGGCAACAACACGATCCATGGGAATACAAACAACCAGGCGCCTAACGGAACGACTACTGCCCAAAATTAGCAGCTGGCTAATTTTGCAGGAAATGGCCTGGCAAGTTAACTTGCTCTCCAAGTCCCCGTTCAACTCTAGCGAGTTGGACGGGGATTTTTATTTGGAAAGCTAAGCGTCGCTCATAGCCGACTTGAACCAGAATCCAGGGACCGAAGAATGAGCGCGCTATCTCAATGATCCAGATGTTGAGTTGAGGCTTTTAGCCCCGTCCTATCTCCTTTGCTTTAGAGCTCCGGAGTTTATCCTCACAATCTTGTAAGGTCCTTCATTTCTCTCTTTTCGAATAAGGAAATACAATGCGATTCGATGTTTATTTCGCTGAGCGAGCTTTCGAGCGGCGACTGCTTTAGGCATCAGAGAAAAAGGGGGCCGCAGTAATTTCCGCCAGCTCTTTCCGCCGAATATTTTCAGAAAAGGTGACACCGCTCGATACACGCTATTGGTAGCTTCGTGTTTTCAAACTTTCCTGCAGCAAACTTTCCTGCAGCAAACTTTCCTGGTTATGTCGGACGTCGATAATCCGACACTCGAAAGAGTGCATCATCATTTCAACCTTAAAAGGATATAAATATGAAAAACTTCAGTTTCACTGTCAGAGTTCTCGTTCTAACCATAGTCGCGCTTGCGTTTGCTTCCGTATCCCAGGCACAGGCCACGCGCACCTGGGTATCCGGCGTCGGCGACGATGTTAACCCGTGCAGTCGTACCGCGCCCTGCAAAACATTTGCGGGAGCGATCTCCAAGACCTTCATCAACGGGGAGATCGATTGCCTTGATCCAGGCGGCTTCGGCACGGTGGTTATCACCAAGTCGATTACCCTCGATGGCAGCGGCACTTTCGGCTCCATCCTGGCGAGTGGCCTAAACGGCATTACCATCAACATAGCGGCCGGCAACCCCAACGACCCGTTGCGCCAGGTTACGATTCGCGGGCTGTCAATTAATGGAACGGGCGCGAGTGGCGGTATCGGTACCCGAACCGGTCTTAACGGGATTAACATAGTTTCGGAGGGCGCGGCGACCGTCCACGTCGAGGACACGATTATTCAGAACTTCAGTCAGAACGGCATCTTCGTTAATGCTCCGAATTCGACAAGCCATTTGGTACTGCGAAACGTGACGATTAGAAGTTGTGGCGTAGCTGGAATTAATACGCTCGCCAGCGGTGCGAATCAAACCGCTTTCGGATTCGACAGCATCAACGTCAGCGAATGCCCCGACGGGTTCCTGGCCCAGAACGGCAGCAGCGGCAGCATCCGCAGCAGCACCTTCACGCTGAACACCCGTGGGATTAACGCCTCACAGGTCGGCAGCAACACCTTTCTCAACATTGATTCCAGTCTAATCACCGGGAGCGCAATCGCCGTCAACACGGCGGCGGGTGTGCATGTGCGCCTTTCCAGGATGCTCATATCCCAAAATGCGAATGCCCTTGTTCTTGGAGGTACCGTCGATAGCGGCGGCAATAACACCATTCAAGGGAATACAAACAACCAGGCGCCTAACGGCACCACAACGCTACAGAACTAGCTACTATCCAAGCGGCGTTCCGACCGGCGATCCCTTCACGTCAGTTATATCTATGGACGTGAAGGGATTCTTTTTTTGGAGCCGCTCCGGTAACCTTAACGCAAGGCGACGACAAGTGGCGCAATTGACGCTCTCGATCCTGCAGCGAGCTTTGAAAGGCATCGCAGAGCCGACTTACGAGATTGACTGGACTGGCGTTGGTGGCATAAGACTCATTAGTGTTTTAAGAGGAACGAATGAAAGATGGTTTCGAAAACTTCCCACTGGTCCTGGAAGCAACTAAATGCTTTCACGAACGCCAACTAACACCTGAAGAAATAGCAGCCGGCGAACAGAGGAAGTTTTTTGGATGGCCATCGATTTGATAGATGACATTCGCAATTGGAGTTTTTGAGCGGCAGGGCTTAACGTTCTCTAAATTCGCGCGTGTCCCTGTTAATGGAGCACAAGCATGGAAGATGGATACCGAATACCGGGGCAGACCGCATGGGAGACCGCAGCCACTAACCCAAAACTGAGGTGGGAAAACGATCTCTCACGGTTCTCCGAGGCGGTTTTTACTATTGCGCACAAACCGAAATTCTGCCTATCTGGGGACGAACGTTTTTTCTGCCTGGGTTCATGCTTCGCTCGCAACCTCGAGGAACACCTGATCTTCAACGGCCTCAAAGTACTGAGCCGACGCATCTGTATACCTAAGACTGAGTGGTCTTTCAGGCCCAACGGCATTACTAACAAGTTCACGACAGCATCCATCGTCAATGAGATCGAATGGTTGGAGCGCCCCGTCAAACTTGGCCCGGATTTCTTTGTCGAGAACTCTGGTGGTTGGTCAGATCTTCAGTTGTCGCCAGGCGCCGGGCCCGTGACTCTTGATCGTGCGATTGAGCGGCGGCGCTATCTGACAGAGGAATACTTCGCTCGTATTCATCAATCGGACATTATTGTGGTAACGCTGGGCCTGGACGAAGTATGGATGGATCAGCGCACGGGGCTTCGCCTGAATGCCCCGCCACCTCTGAAGGCAGTGCGGCAGGATCCAGCGCGGTATGTCGTTGAAATCACCAATTACGAGCAGAACCTCCAGGCGCTGGAGGCAATGCATCGAACTCTTGGCAGGCTTCGTCCCGGTCTTCGGTATGTGATCACGGTTTCGCCGGTGCCAATGGATCTCTCCTTCCTGGGGTTAGACCCGGCCGTCGCCACCACCAGGGCAAAGTCACTGCTACGGACCGTGGCCCAACATTTCGCCGATACTCATGATGATGTCGATTATTTTCCGTCGTACGAAATAGTCAATTTCACTTCGCGTTCGGTAGCTTACGCACCAGATTGTCGTCATGTGACTGACCGTGTCGTGAGCTCAGTCATTGGAAATTTCATGGAAAGCTACATGAACCTTACTTCGAGTTCACCGCCCGGGTTTACCGAACTGGGATACCTGGAAGCAAACCCGGACGTGGATGAAGCGGTGCGAAAAGGAGCACTGGAATCAGGTTTTGAGCATTGGATCACCCACGGGCGCCGAGAAGGTCGCCGTCTTACGCCAGAAAACGGACCAACCGCTATGATGATCGCGGGTGGCGCAGTCTGATTCAGAATCCAGGGCTAAAATTCGGACGAAGAACTATGACCGCGCCGCGGGTAGAAAAATCGACGTCTCGAAACCCAAAACTCTATTTACGCAAAAACCCCCGGTTAGACAAAGAATCCAGAATCAAGCGCGCGTTTGCCTCCGCTGAATTGCAAGAGGTATCCAAACTTATCTCAGGAATGAGTGGAGTCTCTTACGGGTTCCGACTGGGCGCCAACTTGAAGGAAATTGGAAGCGAACAATTTCGTGAAAACCTTCGCATGTTCTATCGCGGCGATTACAAATTCCCATAACCCCGAGCCGAAGTCATGTGGATTCCGCGTCGTCACCAGGTGACGCCGCGCGATGCTATACTTTCGGATCTTATGTTCCCAAGATGGCGGTCCCGAAAGCAAACGAACGACGATCTCGGCCTTGAGCTGCCGGCCGGTGCCAGGCATTACCGGGCTTTCGTGGGACCTCCTCAGAAATACGACATTGTGGCCGCGATGCAATTCAATCTGCTGACCACCTTTGGGCTTCGTGAGCACCACACGCTTTTGGATATAGGCTGCGGTTCACTGCGGGCGGGGCGGTTGTTCATCCCTTTCCTCTTGCCCGGCCACTACTTCGGTTTAGAACCGAACGCGTGGCTGCTCGACCAGGGCGTGGAAAGAGAGATCGGCCGAGACCTTGTCAGAATCAAGCGGCCTGTGTTCGATCATAACTGCGAGTTCGATCTAACCGTATTTGGCCGCCAGTTTGATTACCTGCTGGCTCAGTCGATTTTTTCCCACGCGTCGCCGCCGCAGATAGCAGAATGCCTGGGGAAGGCCAGGAAGGTGATGCATCCTAACTCCCTATTTTTTGCAACGTACGTGGCTGGGGAAAAGGATTATGAAGGTGGCGAATGGGTATACCCAGAGTGTGTCAATTACACTGAAAAGCGGATGCTACAATTCGCGAACGAAGCTGGCCTCCGTGCCGCACCACATCCCTGGAAGCACCCCAACGATCAGCGCTGGCTTTTGATTACGCGCCCTGAATAAGATGCTTGATCACCGTCTACCCACACACAAAACCGCGGTCGAACAACGAATCGAGTATTAGTCGAGCGTTCGCTTCCACTGATTGAGTAGAGGTATCCAAACTGATCTCAGGATTGAGTGGAGTCTCGTACGGATCATCGATACCCGTAAAATTCTTAATCTCGCCGCGGCGCGCCTGGGCATAAATGCCTTTTGTGTCGCGGAGCTCGCAAACCTCCAGAGGTGTATCAACGAAAACCTCGATGAACCGATCGCTTCCCACCATGTTCCGCACATCATTGCGGGTGGCTCGGTACGGACTGACCGCGGCACACACAGCGATTCCGCCGTGCCGTACAATTTCCGCTGCCACAAACCCTATACGACGGATGTTGATGTCCCGGTCTTCCTTACTGAAGCCCAGCCCTTTGGAAAGATGCGTGCGCACCACATCGCCGTCCAGTAAAGTGGACTGGCGGCCGCTTTCCAGCAATAACTCAGTCAACACTTCGGCCGTAGTTGATTTGCCGGCGCCGCTGAGTCCGGTAAACCAGATGCACACTCCCTGACGATGTCGAGGTGGATACGCTTCGCTGAGCACTCGAGCAATCTCCGGCCGGCTAAACCACTCGGGTAGGTCCCGCCCTTTCCTCAAATACTCTTCGCGCACTTCCGTTCCTGAGATTGTTAAGGCGCTGACGGATGAGTCGCCGTCGATTTCCTTGTAACCTTCATCCGGGAAATAACCCAATTCCCGGAATGGCATGACACCAACGCCCAACTCCTCACTGAATTGCTGGACTAATTCCTGAGCATCATAGGGACCATAGAATGGCTTGCCCTTTGAGTCTTTCCCGGGACTGGCGTGATCGCGACCTACGATTAGATGTTTCGCGCCCTAGTTGCGGCGGATTATGACATGCCAAAGCGCTTCCCTGGGGCCGGCCAGACGCATCGCCAGGGGCAATAACGCCAGCAGGATGCGCTCGGGATCATAGTAACGTTCGGCCAGAATCTTGTAGGTGCGCACGCGGGTGTAATGGTCAATATCCCCCGGTTTAGTCATGCCCACGACCGGATGCAGCAAGAGCACTCCGTCAACCTCGGCGATTGCGCGCTTGGTCATTTCTTCGTGCGCGCGATGCAGCGGGTTACGGGTCTGAAAGGCAACTACGTTCGGTTTTCCGAAACCTTCCAGTCTGTTCCTGACTTCGGACGGCGTGAGTCGAAGATCCTCGAAATCGTAATACCGAGGCAAAGACAACACTCGCAGAGGCCCGCTCAAATTGAACTTCCCCCAGCGCTGCATCTCTGCCACCAGAGGATGTTTCGGATCCTGTGTGCCAAAAACTTTTTGCGCGACGTCGTTGGGATCCCATTCGTAAATCTGTTCTATGGTCATAACGGCGAGCAACTCGTTCTTGACGTTGCGCAAGGCGATCTCCCGATCCAGATGCAGGGACGGATCGGGAGTTACTGGCAATGGCACGGGGATCGGAAACAAGCGCCCTGACTGCAGACGCATTTCCTCAAGAATGGATTCATGCTCTTCCTTCGTAACAAAGTGATCCAGCGGAGAAAATGCTCCGCAGGCGAGCAATTCCAAATCGCAAGCCGAGCGCTCAGAAATCTGCATTGATAGCAGATTTGAAGCGCGCGCCTTAAGTTCTTCCTGTTCTTCGGCGGCGACGACAAGCGACACTAACTTGCCGCCATAGGGTGGAATAAGCTGGTTGGGAATCATGGCGTGAACGAATAAGAGTTGAGCGGCTGCGAGTGGGTTGCTTCCTCGCACAAACTCACATAAAGGTTGATTACTTCCTGGTTGACATTCGCTTCGCGGAGCGAAGCAATGGAAGAGCGCTTATGGCGTAGGGAACTTGAAACTATGCGTGTGCTCTCCTCAATCACTTCGGACGAAACTTTCATCCCAACAAAATCAAGAACTCGCCGTAACTCAGAGCTGGCGTTGCGGAAATAGGCTTCATAGTGGGTAATAATCCGGTCCGCGGGCAGCGTGGAATCCAAAACGCTTTGATTATAAGTTAGCCAAAGATCCAAGCCGCGCGGATTTGGAGTAAAACTCCGATCCCGCAACGACTGGAAAACTTCCAGGGGATCTCTGAAACAGATTACGACTTTCAATTTTTCTCCGCGGCCCGTCCAGAAGGGCATCTGTATTCCATTGAGGCTCTGCCAGAACGGAAGAGTCAGACACGCTCGGGGATCCTTCCAGCCCCAGGGTTCGCGA
>Ga0134121_10004780_pt1 | contig 11049 bp, 6 predicted proteins | sample KB301_FD_96463 | JGI IMG/M metagenome (GOLD analysis project Ga0134121, IMG submission 96463) | Terrestrial soil microbial communities without Nitrogen fertilizer from Kellogg Biological Station, Michigan, USA - KB3-0-1 | ecosystem: Environmental > Terrestrial > Soil > Unclassified ...
CGATGACAATGATCCATCGGCGCCTGCGTCGAGGGGCGGACGTCTTCACCCGTGCACGAGAATCTACCACGGACCGTCGACGCACTTTTGCGTGCGCGGGTTCACGATCACCTGGTTGCCACGCATTTCACCATGGTCATGACGGACGTACCCTTCTATACTGAAACAAGGACGGCCGATTCGGCCCGATGAACCGGATCGGAAACTTAGACCGAAAGCGAGGGAATCGAGATGTCTGACGATCAGCCCGAGAATGTCACCCCCGTAGTCGCTCCCGTTCTTCGGCGAGAAGCGTTGTTGCCGAACGAGCGTAGCCGTGGGTTGGGCACGGTTGCCGTCGTCTGCACGATGGCGGGCGTGGCCTCGGGTCTTGCGCTGGCCACGACGTTGATGGCGATGCAGGTCGCCGACAGCATGTCGTCTCGTGCGTGTCCGTACCGCGAAGGGCAAGTGGTCCCCCAGGTCGATGCGCGGCCGGATCATGGGTTCCTGGGCATTCGCTACGTGTTCCACCACGGCTTTGCCGACATCGACAGCGTCTTGCCGGGTACGCCCGCCGAGGCCATCGATCTGCATCCCGGCGACCACGTGCTGTCGATCAACAACAATCGCATCGGATCTGCGAGCGAGTTGCAGGAGCAGATCTTCTACTCGCATCCCGGTGCGACCCCGTCGCTGGTTGTCGAGCGCCACGGCGAAGTGATGACGCTCCAGCCGACGCTCGTTGCGTGGCCTTCGATCACATACTGAAGCACGTACTGAAAGCGTACGTAAGCACGTACGTAAGCACATACGGAAGCGCGGCACGATGTGGCGGTAGCTGCCACGTGGCGTCGGGTCTGCGTGCGCGGAGCGTGTGTGCGCCGGGCTTGCGTGCGCCGGGCGTTATCGGGTGCAGTAGTCGATGGACGACTGCTGGCCGTTGCGTAGCCGGATGCAGGTCGAGATCGACTGGTCTTCGCGCTGGAAGGTCACGACGATCTGCTCGCCGATGGCGGCGATGATCGGCCTGGTCGGACCAACGCTGCCGTCGGGGCGTGTGGCCTCGATGATGCCGAGCCCGCGATCGCGGTTGTAGAGGAACAGGATCGAGTTTTCGTAATTGATATCGGCAGGATACGAGAACGTTGCGCTGCTCTGGTTTGCCTCGGTCGTCACCACGAAGGTCATGAGCTCCGGATCCGGCGGCGGGATCGGAATCGAAGGCGTGATGCAGCCTCCGGCAGCGAAGCCGGCAACCAAGACACCGGCGATGGCGAGACGATGCATGGCGATACTTATCTCTGCGCAGAGCAAGCAGCGATCCATCCAAGACCATCTAAAATCAGATAGATACGACGATACCCAGCCAACCAAGTTGGCAGAGCGCCAATGTCGTAGCGACCCGGAGGTCAGGGCGTGCGCTTCACGGTCGTCGGTAGCATGACCGAGATCCCCACCCCGAAGAACAGGTGGTGAAGGAACCGGTTGTCGTCGTTCGAGACGAAGAGATCAGCGTTGAAGTCGACGCCCGACGGGTTGTCGGTGAACGCATAGTCGCGGACCGTCATGTCGAGCGCGAGGAAGTCGTTCAGGAACACGTGGATCCCGCCGCCCAGGTAGAGCCCGATCCGGCCGCCGCTGTTGAGCGGTGGATCGTTGTTGGGGTTGCCGTCGGGCGGGATAGTGTCGCCATCCATGCCGGTGGTCGAGCGGCCAGGCGCCGTGTCGCTGCAGATGGCGACGGGGCAGTTCGACTTCAACGAGGCGAACGAGACGCCGGCTTGAAAGTAGAAGTCGAACGCGACGTACGCTTGGCCGAACGCGGCGAGCTTGCCGTACCACGGCGTGAAGCTGGCGTACGCGGCCCCATGGAACGGCATCGAGTTGAGCCGATCCATGAACTCGTCCTGGCTCGGTTCGCGGGTCTTGTTATTGACCATCGTCTCGAGCGTCGGCCGGATCTTGTCGACGAGCTTGGTGTTGATCGACGTCGAGCCGACACCGACCACGCCGACCGACCACATGTCGCTGAGGTGATACTCGAGCTTGGCGCCGGCGCCGATGATGTGGCGGAAGTCGGCGTTGATCGTCGATTCGAACAGCGGCGCGAACTCGAAGCGGTTCTTGACGAGCAAGCGGCGATGACGGACGGCGACATCGGACGCGAGGTTATTTTGGCGGCGCTCTGCATGCGCCGCGCTGGACACGGCGAGGATGCCCACCACGGCCAGGACAGTGTGGTTCTTCATCGCGATGCCTCTCAGCGGAAGGTGGTGTACTCGAACGTCGTCGGGAGCCAGAAGCTGACGCCGATCTGGAACATGACGTTGTTGATCAAGGAACCGTCTGCATGGTCCTTCGCAGTGGATGCCGTCGCGTACATGGTCTCGCTGCGGTTCTTGGGCTCGAAGTGGTCATAGAAAATGTAGTCGCGGATGCCGAGGCTGACCGTGATCCACTTCGACAGGAAGAATCGCATCGATGCGCCGACGTTCGGCATGATCAAGAGGTTCGTGAAGCCGGGGAACTTGGTGTCGCGCGGGACGACCTGGCTCTGCCCGGCGCCGATCCCGGCGGTGAACAGCGCTTCCCAGGTGACGAGGCTGTGATCGAGGATGGCGAACTTGCCGTACACCGGCACGTAATGGAAGTTGAGCGCCGCGCTCCAGTTGTATTCGTTGATCGTCGGCAGCCGGCGCGCCTGGCGTGCGACGAGGTCGAACGGCTCACGGAACGAGTGGGCGTAGGCGATCCCCTCGACGCCAACCGCGAGCACGTCGGTCAGGTAGTACGCGAGCTCGCCACCGATGGTGTAGTGGCGGATCATGTTGTCGTTCATCGTCGTGCCGACGAACGGCAAGAGCTCGGTGCGGCGCACCTTCAGGAACGGCTTGCGAATGACGACGACGATGTCTTGCCACGACAGCGGCGTCTTCTTGACCTCCGTCACCTTGACGGTGCCGGCATTCTGATCCGCCGTGTTGAGATCGGCGTTGAGGTCGCTCGTCTTGTCGGGCTCCCCCATGTCGATCTCGTCGGGGTTCACGTCGCTGCTGCCCGTCCCCGTGCCGGGCTTCTTGCTGTCATCGGAGTCCATCTCGATCTCGCCGCCGTCGTTCCCGCTCCCCTTGGCGGGGGCTGGCGTTGGGGCTGGCGTTGGGGTTGGCGGCGTCTTGCCGGCAGGAGCCTTGGCCGGGGGCTTCTTGGCGGGGGGCTTTCTCCCCTTGGGTTGCGCGAGCGCAGTGCCGGCCATCGCGGCGAGAGCCACGATGAACAAGGTGGATCTACGATGTGCCAGCATTCGTAGGATCTTCATAACACGTGCCTTTTTCTGCGCTCAAGCAAACGGCGCAGGATTGGGGACACTTGCAAGGTCGTACGTGTTGCGACTTACGAGGGCTCACCGCCACTGGCGTCGCTGTACAGCGCTTCGACGAACGCGGCGGGGTCGAATGGTCGCAGGTCGCCGATCTTCTCCCCTACACCGACGAATCGCACCGGCACCTTCAGCTCATCGCAGATACCGAGCACCACACCGCCCTTGGCGGAGCCATCGAGCTTGGTGAGCACGATGCCGGTGATCTCCATGTCGGCCTTGAACGTCTTGGCCTGCGAGATTGCGTTCTGGCCGGTGGTTGCATCGAGCACCATCCAGGTCTCGTGCGGCGCGCCGGGCATCGCCTTGTCGGCGACTCGACGGAGCTTCTTGAGCTCGTCCATGAGCCCCGCGTTCGAGTGCAAGCGGCCCGCGGTATCGCAGATCACGATGTCGAAGCCCTCGTCGACGCCCTTCTTGATGGCTTCGAAGATCACCGAGGACGGATCACCGTTCTGCTTGCCCCGGACGATCGGGACCTCGGCGCGATCTGCCCACACCTCGAGCTGCTCGGTCGCGGCGGCGCGATAGGTGTCGCCGGCGGCGAGCAGGACTTTCCTGCCATCGAGCTTCCACTTCTGCGCGAGCTTGCCGATCGTCGTGGTCTTGCCGACCCCGTTGACGCCGAGCACGAGCAACACGAACGGCTGCTTGCCGGTCATCGCGACTGGCGGCGCGTCGACAGAGAGGATGTCTTTCGATGTCGCGCGGATCCGCGCCCAGATCTTGCTGGCGTCTTCGAGATCGTCCTTCGAGAGCCCACCCTTGACGGACTGAAAGATCCGATCGGCGGCGCGCGGCCCGATGTCGGCCGTGAACAGGACCTCCTCGAGCTCGTCGAGTGTTTGCGCGTCGATCTTCTTGCGGCCGAACAGCTTGCCGAGCCGGGCGACGAAGCCGCCGCGGGTCTTGGCAAGGCCGGCCTTGTAGGCTTCGCGCGCCTCGGCATCGGTGGGAGCCTCATCCGGCCCGGGCTCGGCCTTCGAGGGCTTGGCAGGCTCGGAAGGCTGGGTGGGCTCAGAGGGCTTGGCGGGCGCGGGGCCCTGGCCGGCCTCCGGGGCACCGGGACGTGGGCGTTTGCGTTCGCGCTTGGGCTTGGTGGGAGCCTCGGGCTCGACGCCGAGGCGCTCGCGGACGTTCATCGGTGCGCGTTCCCTGGACCTTGCCGAGGCACGCCGGAGAACGACCATGATGAGCGCGATCCCGACGATCGCGGCCGCGAGCTCGAGTAGCTCGGTCTGCATGGGCGGCTTATAGCCTAACTTGCGGTGCGCGCGCGCTCACGGATGGCGCGGTCGACCTGTTCGGAGGCCTCCGGGAGCACGGTCTCAGCGGAAAGCCGCGATGAAAAGTAGATCTCTTCGACGAAGCTGGTGAGGTCGGCGAGCGCGGGGCTCGGGCGTTTGCTGCGGACATGGTCGACGATCTGGCGGGGTGACCATACTCCCCACAGTCGCGGTTCGGGTAGGATCGGCTCGGCGGCTCGGCGATAAAGCTGAAACACCCGCTCGCGAACCGGGACGAGGTCGATCCGGACGCCGCGCAGTTCGCCCCGGTGAGGGATCGTTACTACAAACTTTTCAGTAATATGGCCGGGCGCGGCGACCTCGGCGAGCCATTCACCCGCCGCCAGCGCTTCGAATGTGAAGGCGCCATCGAGGCCGGTGCGCACCTCGCGCTCGCTGGGCTGCAGTCGTAACCATACGATCGCGTCCGCGACCGGGCGGCCACGGACTGTATCGCGAACCACGCCCGAGAACCCATCGTCGTTGGCGCGGCGCAGCGTCGAGACCAGGCTGGGCTTGGCGACGACGAGTCCGCCGTCGAGCCGCTCGTCCTGGGCCGGGTTTGCCGGGCTATCGGCCGGCGGCGCGGGGCGGCGGAACCGCTGCCAGGGCTTGGCGCGTGCTGTGAAAAACCCACCCGCAGCCAATGCGGTCGCAAGAAATGCGGCGATCGTGTAGGACACCGGAACCGGTTGGGGAGCGAAGACCTTGATGATCTCCGGTGCCGAGCGGCTTGGCTTGACCGACGATTTGCCTGGGTCGGCCTGGACCTGGATGCCCCACTGGCCTTGTCCGAGGATCTCGCCCTCGATCCGGAACTTGTAGGTGCCATCCTCGGCGGTGGCACCCTGGGCGAGCCGGCGATCACCGGACGCCAGGGTCACCGCGGCGCGACCGACCGGGTGGCCGTCTTCATCAGTGACCGCGCCGGTCACGACGAGGTCGTCTTCGAAGGCGAGCTTGGTCGCGTTCACCGCCATCGTCGTGGTGGACGCCGCGTTCAGCTCGATCGTCTTTTCGACCGCCGCTGCCTGGCGCAGGTCATCGCCGGAAAAGGCGGCGCGAATCCGCCGGGTGCCCGGACCACCCGCGGCCTTGCGTGTGAGGAGGAACGGCGTGCCGGACGCCACGGTGCCGAGGGCTGCGAGGCGAGCGTCCGTGGGGGCGCCGGCCGACAGCGCGATCGGGAGCTGGACCGGTTGGTCGTCCGCGGTCGCGCGAGGAACGACCTTGAGGCCGCCGGGCGCCTCCTCGAAGTCGAGCGTGAGCGCGACCTGCGCGCGTGCGGGATCTGTGATCTGGCTGAGCTGCGACGACCCCAGCAGGCTGCCACCGCGGAACTTGATCTCGACCGGCTGGGGGCCGGGCTCCACCGCAACCCTGACGTGAAACCGGCCATCGGGGCCAGTCGTTGCGGCCACGGTCGCATCGCCGATCTTGATCGCGACCGCTTGGCCGCCGATGCCTTCGCCGGTCAGGTTGTCGAGCAGCTGGCCGCTGATCTCCGCGAGGTCATCGGCGACGAGGTGCACCTTGTCGAGCGCGAGCTTGGTCTGCGCGCGGATCTCGACCTGCGGTGGCGTGGCCATGGCGGTCGTCGCCAGCACACAGATGGTGAGGAGCGCGATCCACCGCACGCGACTGGTCATAGCACCTGGTCCCGCCCGCGCCCACCATTGTCGTCGTCGATGAGACCGGGTACGGATCGGGTTCATCCCCGCGAATGTCATAGGGTCGATCAACCCTGCGTGCGGCCCCGAGGGGTCTACGCAGCGGGAGCATCATGCGAATCAAGCGGGTCGAAATCATCGGCTTCAAGTCGTTCTGTGACCGGGCAGTGGTCCAGATCGGGGAGTCGATCACGGGGGTCGTCGGGCCGAATGGGTGTGGCAAGAGCAATATCGTCGACGCGATCCGGTGGTGCATGGGGGAGCAGAGCGCCAAGCACCTGCGCGGCAAGGCGATGGAGGATGTCATCTTCGCCGGCAGCGAGTCACGCGGACCGGCGCCGATGGCCGAGGTCTCGCTCACGTTCGACGATGTCGGGTTCTCGCACGAGGCGCTCGAACTCGCGCGCCACAGCGACGAGGCGGAGACCGAACGCGCGCTGGCGCAGATCGCTCCGGAGGAAGGCGTTGAAGGCGCGGAAGGCGCCGAAGGTGCCGAGGGTGCAGTAGGCGCCGCGGGCCCCCTGGGTATCGAGGGCATCGAGGGCGCCCAGGCCGGAGTCGAGCCCGGTGGTGAGCCCGGCCCTGGAGCCGGCGTTGACCCGCTCGCGCCGGCCGCGGACGCCGCTGCGGCCGGCAGTCCAGACAGCGTTCAGGCCGCGGGGATCTGGGTCGATGCCGAGGGCAATCCGATCGCGTCACCGCTCGACGAGGCGGCGCAGGTGCTCGCCGATCGCCCACCTGCGATCAACTTCGGGCACTACACCGAGGTCACGATCACGCGGCGGCTGTACCGCGATGGCACCTCGCAGTACTTCATCAACAAGACCCCGTGCCGGCTGCGCGACATCACCGACTTCTTCCTCGGAACCGGCGTGGGCACCAAGGCGTATGCGATCATCGAGCAGGGCCGGATCGGCCAGATCGTCAGCTCGCGGCCCCAGGATCGCCGGGCGATCATCGAGGAGGCCGCCGGCATCACGAAGTTCAAGGCCAAGAAGAAGGCCGCCGAGAAGAAGCTGGATCAGACGCGGCAAAACCTGATGCGCGTGTCGGACATCGTCACCGAGCTCGACAAGCGGATGGGCACGTTGCGGCGGCAGGCCCAGAAGGCGGAGCGCTACCGCAAGTACAAGGCGGAGATGCGCGACATCGAGCTGTGGAAGGCGGCGCACCGCTGGCTGGAGCTCGCCGGTGAGAACCAGCTCGTCACCGGCCGGCTGACCGAAGCGCGCACCGAGCTCGACGATGCCCGCGCGGCCTGGAGCGCGAAGGACGCGCACGTCATCGCGGAGCGTGCCGAGCTATCGGTCGAGGAGCGCCGGCTGGTTGGCGTGCAGGAGCAGGGCTACGAGCTCGATAACCGGATCCGGCTCGGCGAGAGCAAGATCGGGTTCGAGCGCCGCGAAGCCGAAGAGCTCGACGGGCGGATCGCCGGCGCGCGCGCCGAGATCGAGGGCATCACCGACCAGCGCACGCGCGGCGCGGAGGAGCTGGCCGCGCGGCAAGCCGAGCTCGCCGATCTCGAGGCCGAGGTCGACCGCGAGACCGCCGAGGTCGCCGCCCGCGAGGCCACGGCGGGCGAGGCACGCCAGATGCTCGCCAATGCCCAGGGCCAGCTCGAGCAAGCGCGGATGGAGCTCGGATCGCGGCGCACCGAGATCGCGACCGCCAACGCCCAGCTCGAGGCGCTCGCGCGGCGGCGCGACGAGGCGAACCGGCGGCTCGAGCGCGTCGTGACCGACACCGAGCAGCAGACCGAGCGGGTCCGCGAGCTCGAGCGCGAAGGCCGGCGGGTCAACGGTGCGCTCGCCGAGCTGCGCCAGACCCGGCTCGATCTCGGCAGCCAGAGCGAGGGGTTCGCCGCCCGCAAGGACATCCTGGCAGATGAGGTCGCGCGCGGCGAAGCCGAGGTCGAGACGCTGCGCACCGAGTTGCACCGGCGCAACTCGCGGCTCACCTCGCTCAAGGAGATCCAGGATCGCTACGAAGGGTTCCAGCGCGGCACGCGCGCGGTGATGCAGCGCGCAGATGAGATCGTCGATGCGCGGTCCGAGACCGCCGCGATTCATGGCGTCGTCGCCGACGTGGTCCGTGCGCCGGAGCTCCTCGAGGTCGCGGTCGAAGCCGCGCTCGGTGACCGGCTCGGCGGCGTGCTCGTCAGCGAGCCCGAGGTCGGCCTGGCGGCGATCGGGTTTCTCAAGCAGGGAGGTGGCGGACGCAGCGCGTTCGTTCCGCTCGCTGAACCCAACCGCGCGCCGATTGCGAGCCACGCGTGGCCGGCGCAAGACACGCCAGCTGCGCCCGAGCCCGAGCCTGTGTTCGAAGGCGAAGTCGGAGCTGTGAGCTGGATGTCTCCGGCATGGGAGCCGATCCAAACGGACCAAACGGATCCCGCGGACCAAACGGTTCGCGTTGTGTCCGTAGCGCAAGCATTGGAAGCACTTCCTGGAGAAGGTCCTTCCGGAGACGATCTTTCCCGTACGGTTCGCGCTGAGCGTCTGGCCGAGCGCCTGTCTCCAACCGAGCGTGTGGCTGAGACACTGGCCGAGCATGTGGCCGAGACACTGGCCGAGACACTGACTGAGCGTTTGGCTGAGCCCCGGACCGCGCACCTGGCCGAGCGGCTGACCAGGCCTCTGATTGTGCCCCTGACGGAGAATCTGACCAAGCCTCTGGTTGCACCCCTGACGGAGAATCTGATCAAGCCTCTGACCAGGTCCCTGGCCCTGGCCACGCCTCTAACCGAGCGCTTGATCAAGCCGCTGACCGCGCCTCTGATCAAGCCGCTGACCGCGCCTCTGATCAAGCCGCTGACCGCGCCTCTGACCACAGCCTTGGCCGCGCCCCTGACCGAGGACTCAACCGAGTTCGTCGTTGAGACCCTGACCGAGTCCGTGGCCGAGTCCCTGGCCGGATCCTCGACCGAGTCCGTGTCTGAGCCTCTGACCGGGTCCATAGCCGAGTCCCCGACCGAATCCCTGGCCGAGCGCGAATCCAGCGAAGATCTATCCGGCGGGGTACCGCAGGCAGCGCAGGCTGCTCAGGAGTTGCACGGCGATCGGCCGGTCCCGGCCCGCGCGCCGCGCACTACCGGCAAGATCGAAGTCGAGGATCGGACTCAGCTGGTTGCGGCGTTCGCGGCGATCGGCGGCGAGGGCGTGCTCGGCCGGATGGTCGACCTGGTCGCGTTCGCAGACGGCTACGAGACCGTCGGCAGGCGCCTGCTCGGTGGGACCGTCGTGGTCGACGACCTCGGCCGCGCGCTTGCGCTCCACAAGCAGGGCGTGAGCGATCGGCTCGTCACCCTGGACGGCGATGTGGTCGAGGGCGATGGCATCGTGGCCGGCGGCTCGCGCGATGCGCAGGGCGCTGGCGTGCTGGCGCAGAAGCGCGAGATCCGCGATCTCGAGGACATCGTCGGAACGCTCGAGCACGATCTCTCGGAAGGGATGGCACGGCTGGTCACCGCGAAGACCGAGCTCAAGCAGGTCACCAAGGCGCTCGAGGGGCTGCGCACCCAGGTCCACGAGGGCGAGGTCGCGATCATGGGGCACGAGAAGGACGAGGCGCGCATCCGGCACGATCTCGATCGCCACCGCGACCGGCTCGGCCAGCTCGCCAGCGAGCAGCGCGAGCTCGAGGATCGGTTGGGCATGATCGGCGTCGACGAAGGCGCCGTCCGCGATCGCCGCGCGCACGCCGAAGCCCGGATCGCCGAGCTCGAGCGCGCGCAGCTCGATCACCTGTCAGACGTCACGACGCATCGCGATCGGCTCGAGGAGCTCGCGCAGGTGCTGACCGTTGCCAAGATCCGGGCGGCGCAGCTCGGGGAGAAGCGTGCTGCGGCCGAGGCATCGTCGCTGCGGCTCGCGGCGATGGATGCCGATCTCGCCGCGCGCGCGGCCCGTCTCGCCACCGAGATCGACGAGGCGACGCGCCGCACGCTCGTGCTGCGCGAAGGCTGCGAGCAGCTCGCCGCCGAGATCGTCGTGCTGCGCCAGGAGCGCGAGGCCCAGGCGATCGCGCTCGATGAGGGCCGCCGGGCCTACGATGGCCGGCTCACCGCGCTGACCGAGGTCGAACTCGCCGCGCGCGAGCTGCGAAGCCGCGCCGATCAACTGGCGCGCGAAGTTGGCCAGCTCGAGCTGCGCGCGGGGCAGATCAAGATGACCCGTCAGGTGGTCGAGGACCAGATCAGCGAGCGTTACCAGCTCGAGGTCACCGCGATCTTGCATGATTACCACCTGCGCCCTCCGGTCACCCAGATCGACGATGATCGGCTCACCGAGCTCCGCGAGCTGATCGATCGGATGGGCAGCGATATCAATCTGACGGCGATCGAGGAGTACGCCGAGGTCAGCCAGCGCTTCGAGTTCCTGTCGGCCCAGAAGACCGATCTCGAGCGCGCCGTCGATCAGCTGCAGCGCGCGATCGACAAGATCAACAAGACGAGCCGCAAGCTGTTCAAGGACACGTTCGCGGCTGTCAACACCACGTTCAAAGAAGTGTTCCCGCGGTTGTTCCGCGGCGGTCAGGCCGCGCTCTCGCTGTCGGGCGGCGACGACGTCGATCTGCTCGAAGCGGGCGTCGAGATCATGGCCCAGCCTCCGGGCAAGAAGAACTCCACGGTCGAGCAGCTGTCGGGCGGCGAGAAGGCGCTCACCGCGGTCGCCCTCGTGTTCTCGATCTTCCTGATCAAGCCGTCGCCGTTCTGCATCCTCGATGAGGTCGACGC
>Ga0134121_10004782_pt1 | contig 11047 bp, 6 predicted proteins | sample KB301_FD_96463 | JGI IMG/M metagenome (GOLD analysis project Ga0134121, IMG submission 96463) | Terrestrial soil microbial communities without Nitrogen fertilizer from Kellogg Biological Station, Michigan, USA - KB3-0-1 | ecosystem: Environmental > Terrestrial > Soil > Unclassified ...
CCCCGGGGCGACCGAGACCTCCACCACTTGCCCCCGCTCACCCCCCACTTCCCGCACCCGCGCCGCATCCGGCGCATCGACGAGTCCCTCGATCAAAAAAAGAACGAGACCCTTCATGAGCTAGGCGCTCTCTTCCGTTGCGGTTTCATCCGCCTGTGCCGGAGCAGTATCGGGGGTACTCGCGGCAGCCGGCTCGGCTTCTTCGCGCTCCTCTACCGCCACCGCCGGTTGCGCGCTTGCCTTGCCCCGCGCCTTTTTCGACTGCTTGGGGGCCGGCCGCTCTTCGGGCGACATGGCCTCGAACGCTTCCACCACGCGCCGCGTGCGGTGCTCGCTGTTTTCATGCTTGAGAAGCGTGCGCACCGAATCGCTGAGCTGAGCCCCTTGGCCCACCCAGTACGTCACCCGCTCCCGGTTCACGTTGATGACCAGCGGTTCCTCGAGCGGGTTGTAGTAGCCAAGCTCCTCCACCGAGCGGCTGTCCCTCGCCTTCCGCGAATCCATGACCACCACGCGGAAAAAGGGGCGATTCTTTCCCCCCGCCCGCCTCATTCGGATCTTCAGCACGACTCTCTCCTTCTTTTCTCTAGAACGGCATGGGCACGCGGCCCAGTCCGCGGCGGCCCTTCAGCATCCGCATCATCTTCTGCATGTCGCGATATTGCTTGAGGAGCTGATTGAGCTCCTGCACCGTGCTGCCGCTTCCCAGCGCCACGCGGCGCCGCCGGCTTCCATTCAAGACGGAGGGATTGCGACGTTCCTCCGGCGTCATGGATTGGATCATCGCTTGCACGTGCACCAGAGCGCGATCGTCGAGCGACAACCCCTTGAGCTTTCCGCCCACCCCCGGAAGCATCTTGAGCATGTCTTCGAGGGGACCCATGCGTTTCATTTGCTCGATTTGTTCGAGAAAATCCTCCAGCGTGAACTGCTCCTTGCGGAGCTTTTCCGCCATGCGGCGGGCGTCTTCCACGTCGACCGCGGCTTCCACCCGCTCCACCAGGGTGAGCACGTCGCCCATCCCCAGAATCCGGGCCGCCATGCGGTCCGGATGAAAGTCCTCGAGCGCTTCCGGTTTTTCGCCCGTGCCCACGAACTTGATGGGCACGCCGGTCACGTGGGCGACCGAAAGGGCCGCCCCACCCCGCGCGTCACCGTCCATCTTCGTGAGGACGACACCGGTCACGGCCAAGCGTTCGGAAAACGTTCGCGCAACCTGAACCGCATCCTGGCCGGTGAGACCATCCAAAACGAGGAGCGTCTCATGCGGAGTAACCAGGGACTGGATGGTCCCCAACTCCGTCATGAGGGCGTCATCGATGTGAAGACGGCCGGCGGTATCCAGGATGACGAGATCGAAGTCGCGGCGCTTGGCCTCCTCGACGCCGTCCCGGCAGATCGTGACCGCGTCCTGGTTGCGACGGGAATAGACCTCCGCCCCGACCGAGCGACCCACCGTTTCCAGTTGATCGATCGCGGCCGGCCGCTGAACGTCCGCGGCCACCAGCAAAACGCGCCGCCCCTTGGCCAGAAAGCGGCGCGCGAGCTTACCACAGAAGGTCGTTTTGCCGGAACCCTGTAGCCCAGAAACCATTACGACGGTGGGCGGACTCGAAGCGGTGGCGAGACTCCGGTGGCTCTCGCCCAGGAGTCGCGTCATTTCCTCGTAAACGACCTTTATTACCTGCTGGCCGGGATGCAGCCCGGACAGGACCTCCCGTCCGAGCGCCCGCGCCTCGACCTGAGTGATGAAGTCCTTGACTACCTTGAAGTTGACATCGGCTTCGAGGAGGGCACGGCGCACCTCGCGCAGTCCCTCCTGGACGTTATCTTCCGTGAGGACGCCCCGGCCGCGGAGCTTCCGGAAGATGCCGTCGAATTTCTGGGAGAGGTCATCGAACATGGGGAGTCTCGGCCGGAGGGTTCCTGCCCGAAAACATTCCGGGGGCGAAAAGACAGGGTGCGGAGTATAACCGCCGACCCACTGGCCTTCAAGCTCTCCCGGGGCAAGGAGTTCAGCCGGAACCGAAGCCTCGGGACTTGACCCTGCCCGTCTGAAAACAGTAGTTTTTTGCTACTTAGACGGTAACTGGACTGTCGTCCCAAACCCCACATCTCCCTGGAGGTCGCCCATGTCTCGATTTAGCTTCGCGGCATTCGCTATTTTGGCGGTGCTTTGTACTTGGGGCGGCGTTACCCAAAGCGCCCCTCCCGCATCCCCCAATTGGGCCATGAACGCCACCATCATCGAAGCCTGCAGCTGTCCCATGTTCTGCTCCTGCTATTTCGACACCAAGCCGGCCGGCCACGCCGGGATGAGCGGCGAGGAGCATTTCTGCCGCTTCAACAACGCCTTTCACGTGAACAAGGGTAGTTACGGCGCCACCAAGCTCGACGGCATGAAGTTCTGGGTGGGCGGCGACCTCGGCAGTGAATTCAGTGACGGCGTCATGGATTGGGCCGTCCTCACCTTCGAGCCGTCGGCAACCAAGGAACAGCGCGACGCCGTCGCCGCCATCCTCGGCCATGTTTACCCGGTGAAGTGGAACTCGTTCACCCTGGGTCCCGATGCCGCCATCGACTGGACGGCGACCAAGGACAACGCTTCGGCCCGCTTGGATGGGGGAAAGAGCGCCGAAGTGACCCTGGCCCGTTTCCAGGGGATGACGAATGAACCGATCGTTATCAAGAACCTCAAGTACTGGGGGGTTCCGCGCAACGACGGATTCCTCCTCATGCCCAATGCAGTCGAGGCCTGGCGCACCGGCGACAAGGCATTCGAGTACAAGGGCACCAACGGCTTCATGATCACGTTCGATATCAATTCAAAGGACGTGAGTTAGAACACCTTCCGACATATTCATAAGCCGCGGCCTTCGAGCGAAGGTCGCGGCTTTTTTCACGACCGCTCGGGACCAATGCACGTTTCTCGAATTGCAAACACCGGGCAGTCTGAGAATTCAGCCCTCGGAAACGGAATTTCCCCCGGGTCATAACCCCCGCCGACACTGCGTCGTGACACAGGTTTAGGTCCGTTATTCCCCCCAGCGTGCGAAACACGACGCGCCCTTGGCATACAGCCTGCTCAATGCACATCACAGGGACATGCTGTCCCGGGAATGGGGCGAGTTCGCGATGGGCCTTCGTGTGCCCACGCCGTCTACTCACTTGAGAGGGCATTGCCGTGCAACACATTTCCAAGATCGCCCGGCGAGCCGGGTGGCTCGCGATCGTTGTGTGCTGCTTGCCGGTGGGGGCTTGGGCCGGACCGTACTCCCAATTGCAGGTGCTGCTCCCGGGTGAAAACCCTGCTCCGGGAACGCCAAGCGGCAAAGTAGGCACTCCCTACGCGCAAACGGTGGGCGTGCCGCTCTCGGTACGCGTCCGCGCGTGCGATGCCGGCTGGAACACCGTGACCACGATCAGTGACGTGGTTCAGGTCTCGACCTCGGACCAGAGCGCCATCGTGGCCGGACCGGCCACTCTGGACTCGGGCGAGCACGTCTTCTCCATCACCTTCAACGCGCAAGGGACGTTCACCGTCAGCGCGGACGATCAGACCGATGCCACCATTCCGAACGGCGTATCGGCTCAGGTCGCATCCACGGCGCTGCACGGGTTCGAGTTCACCCGCATCAATCAAAAGAACCAGTATGCGGGCGCGCCGATGAGCATCACCTTCCAGGCTGTGGATGCGGCGGGCAAGACCGTGTCCGGCTTCTCCGGTCCGGTGGAGCTCCATGAGTTTACGAGCTTCGGGGAAGGCCGAATCTCTCCGGCCGTAGTGAACATGCAAGGCGGAACGTGGACCGGCAACGTGACGCTGTACCGCGCCGACGAAACGGCCATCAATCGCGGCAACGTCAACATCTTCGCCCAGCTCGGCAACGATGCCACCAAGAATGGTACGAGCGATCCGTTCACGGTTCACCCTGGCAACTTCGCGAAGGTGCAGATCGTGTTGCCGGGCGAAACGAACATCCCCGGCAGCGTGGGTGGCGTGACCGGCAGCCCAGCCACGCAAGCGGCCGGCCAGGCGTTCACGGTAAGTGTGTACGCCACCGACGCGTACTGGAATCAAGTGCCGAGCGGAGACCTGGTGCGCATCACCTCCAGCGATCCGCTGGCCAACACGCCCCTGAACGGCGCTCTCTCCAATGGCTACCGGTCCTTCAGCGTGTCGTTGGGGACGGTCGGCACGCAAACGCTCACCGTAACCGATCAGACGAATGGATCGATCCAGGGCATGACGTCGGCCGGGATTCCGGTCATTCCGAGCGGAGCAGCGCGGTTCGTCATCGAGACCTTGCCCTCTCCCGTCACCGCGGGAAGCCAGATTGCGGTGACCGTGCACGCGGCCGATCAGCTGGGAAATACCATCCCCACCTATAGCGGGCAAGCCATCATGACCGCGAACACCGGGCCGGGGAGCATTTATCCCGAATTGATCACGTTCGCCAACGGCACCTGGACGGGGAACGTGCTTTTCAAGGGCGCGGGCGGCTCGGTGACGGTCACCTGCGCCGACTTCTCGTCGCCGCCCCACACCGGGACGAGCAACGCGATCCAGGTCCTGCCCGGACCGGTGGCGCAGCTGCAAGTGCTCTTCCCGGGACAGACGGCGCAAGGCGGCACGCTGACCGGGTTCACCGGAACGCCGACCGATCAGCATGCCGGGGCCACCTTCACGTTGACCGTCCGCGCGGTGGATGCGTACTGGAACCTGGTCCCGGGGGTGAATCACCACATCGCCCTCACCTCTACCGACGGGTTCGCCAATATTCCGGCGGAAACGACGCTCGCCAATGGCCAGCGCGTCATGCCCGCGGTGCTCTACAAGGGCGGGTTTCAGACCATCACCGCCACCGATCTCGATGACCCGAACGTGACCGCGCATACCTCGAGTCAGGTCCGCGTCATTTCGGGTCCGTACGCGCGCGTGCTCATCCTGTGCCCCGGTGAAAGCCTTGCTCCCGGTACGACCAACGGACGCACGGGCGGCGCCACCGACCAGTCGATCAACTTTGCGTTCACGGTGAGCGTGTACGCCACCGACGCGTGGTGGAATCCGGTGGGCGGCGTCACCGACGTCGTGCACCTCACCTCCACCGATCCCATGGCCCAGCTTCCCGCCGATGCGCCCTTGCAGGACGGTCGCGCCGATCTCTCGGTACGGCTCTCCACCGGCGGCTATCAGCAGATCACCGTGCACAACGTCACCAACTCGAGCATGGCCACCAGCACGACGCAGGTGCGCGCCATCTCGAGCGGGTTCCATCTCGAGGCCGAAGTGGATCCGCTCGACATCGGGGCGGGCGAGGACTTCAACGTCACGGTGAAGATCACCAACGACGCGGGCAGCGTCATCCAGGAGATGAACTCGTCGGTCACCATCGAGGTGCAAAACGCGTCGAGCCGCCAGCCGGGGGGCGGCACGCTCCTGACCACGCAGTTCCAGCTCCTTCAGGGACAGCGGACGGTGACGGAAACCTACACGCTGGTCGAACCGATCGTGCTCGTCATCCATGACGACGCGGGCAACACGCCCGCGGTGTCCGAGGTGATCAACGTGCACCCCGGCCAGCCGGCCGCGATCGAATTGACCTGCAATCCGACCTGGCTCCATGGCAACAAACACGGAGTCGTGACTGCCCGGGTGGTCGACGCCTATGAAAACGGTGTCCCCGGACAACCCGTCACCTTCACGTTGCTGACCGGAGCCGGAATCCTGACCCCCGACAGCACCGAAACGGACGACACCGGAGCGGTCACCGCCGACTTCCTGAGTCCGCGCAATCCGGAGCTGGGCCGCGTTCGCGCCACGTCGAACGCGATCACGAAGGAACTCGATATCGAGACCGCGTTCGTGGATCCAAACGCCAAGGGCGGATCGATCACGAACTATCCGAACCCGTTCCATCCCGGCGAGGCGCCCACCACCATCGCCTACGTGCTCGATGACAACGCCACCGTGACCTTCAGCCTGCACACGCTCTCCGGTGGTCTGGTCCTGGAGCGCACGTTCTCGGCGGGTTCGGTGGGCGGCCGCCAGGGTCTGAACGAGATCACCTGGGACGGCAAGAACGGAGACGGTTCGTACGTGTCCTCGGGCGGTTACATCCTTGACATCCAGGCCCAGGGCGGGGGCGAAACGCTGCATCACATGCGCCGGAAGATCGGAGTCGTTCGATGAGGAGGAGCCTCTACATGCGAAAGATGTTCGTCTTGTTGGCGCTCTTGAGCACGGCGGGGGCCCGGCCGTCCAGGGCAGCCGATCAAAGTGCGGGAGTCACCGGAGACTGGCTGGCTCGCTACACCGACGCCCGCTCGCTCGGGTTGGGCGGCGCGTTCGTGGCCCTGGCCGACGAGCCGATGGGCACGCTATGGAATCCGGCCGGCCTGTCGCTTCTCTATCAAAACGAAGCGCATTTCGAAACCGCGCGCCTGTACGAAGACACGGGCATTTACGGTTTTGGATTCGCCATGCCGTCGCGGCACCTCCCGAGCTTTGCGGTGTCGATTCTTTCCTTGAACTCCGGAAACTTCGATCGCACCGACGAGCTCAACGATCCTTTGGGCAGTTTCAGCGAGACCGATCTCGCCTTGCTCCTGTCCGCATCGAAGGCGTTTTCACCGCGGTTCTCCGCGGGAGCGAGCCTCAAAGTCGTGCGCCAGTCGGTGGAAGAATTCGGGGCCACCGGCGTGGGCGGCGACTTCGGCCTCATGTACGACTTGACGCCATCCCTCCGTGTGGGTGCCTCGGTTCTGAACGTGGGCGGTCCCAACCTGTCCCTGCGCGAGACGCAGGAAACGTTTCCGGTGCATTACCGGGCTGGTATGGCCGCCCGCGTTTTGAACGGCAAAGGCACTCTCTCGGGCGAAATCGATCAGACCGACGTGACCGGGCTCACCATGCACGTGGGCGCTGAGTACTGGCTCTATTCCCAGGTCGCGGTGCGCTTCGGTTACAACGACAACTCGCCTTCGGGCGGCATGTCCTATCGCTTTCCGAGCGGGTTCGAAGTGCGCTACGCGCTGACCGACGAAGATCTGGGCATGACCCATCGCCTCGGCGTGTCCTATCGCTTCGGCGGGTTCTTCGCCAACTCGGAGGCCGATCCCCAGGTGTTCTCGCCGCTTGGCGAGCGCTCGGTGACGAAGATCCAGCTCAAGTCCAAGACGAAGGCGAACACCGATGAGTGGTCGCTGGACATCGTGGACAAGACGAACCAGCTCGTCCGTCGCTTTGGCGGCAAGGGTGCTCCGCCCGCGCATGTGATGTGGGACGGCAAGGACGAGAACGGGCTCGCGCTCCCCGACGGCTCGTACACCTATGAGTTGACGGTGAAGGACGACGAGGGTCGCACGATCACCGGCCGCTCGCGGAAGGTCGAGATCACCACCAGCGGTCCGCAGGGCGACGTGCCCGTGGCCACGAACTAAGCATGGAGGGGCGCATGAAGCAGATCCTTGCCGCCTGGCTCGTGGTGGGAACCCTCAGTGTTCCCGTGGCGGTGGCGGCCAAGAACAAGACGACCAAGACCGTGAAGCCCGCCGCGACCGCCGAAAGCACGGCTGCGCCCATATCGACGCCGGCGCCTCAAGTGACGACGCCCGCGCCGCTCACCACATCGGCCCCCGCGCCCAAGGCACTGCCGCCCATGTCGGCTTCGATGTCCGAACTGGAACAGATCGGTATCGAGATGGATCGCGATGCGCGACTCCCCTTGGCCGAGCGCGGGCCCGCTTTGGAAACCTTGAGCGCGCGCATGAACCAGTGCCTCAAGAAGGCGGACGGCCAGGAAAAAACCGCGGCTCAGTTTCTTTCCGGCGAGATTCGCTTTCTTGCCAACGACAAGACCCACGCCATCGATATGTACCGCAAGGCCGAGAAGGATGGCGGCCGGTTCGCCGATGACGCCGCGTTTGCGGCGGTGATCGCGCTCGAGGGCCATGACGGCGATGCGGCCGCGCAAGGCGCCTGGCTGGAGTGGGAACGGAAATATCCCAAGAGCCCGCTTCGGGGCGAGGCGCTGCTCGCTCGCACCTGGAACGCGCTTCGCCGCCAATCCCTCGACGAAGCCAAGCGCATCCTGGATCAAATGGACACGCAGCATCCCGAGATGGCAGTAGATCCTCGACGCAAGCTCGCCGGCGCGACCTGGTCGTATCTCAAGGGCAATCCAGCAGAGGCCCTGGCCGCGCTCGAGGGCTCACCACGCGGCGCCGCCGAAACGTATTTGAGCGCGCTTTGCCTCGAGGCCAAGGGCGACATGCTGAAGTCGGCGGCCAAATTCCAGGACGTCTCCGAACGTTTTCCGGATTCACCGCTTCACGACGCGGCAATGTTGGCGAAGGCCAACGCGTTCATGACCGGCAAAGCGTTTCCGAGCGCGGCGGACGAGTACGCGCGCGTGGTCCAGAAGGCCTCCGATCCCAAGATCCAGGCCGAAGCGGAGCTTCGCCAGGCCACCGCCACCGTGCTGGCCGGCAATCCCGGCAAGGGCGCCGAGCTCTTGACCGGCGTGGTGGAGCGCCATCCGCGCACCGGCGTCGCCGCGCGCGCGCAGTTCTTGCTGGGCGATGTGCGCTATCACCAGAAGGAATACGACGCCGCGATCACCGAATTCAATCGCGTGCTGACGCAATACTTCGAAGCCGATCTGGCCGCGATCGCCCAGTATCGCGTGGGCCAGTGCCTCGACGCGTTGGGCCGCCATCCGGAAGCCACCAGCGCGTATCAGGCGGTCGTCTCCGGGTATCCGCAGTCGTCGGAATCTCCCGCCGCCGCCTACCTGGCCGGCGTGGGTCTCCTCGATCAGAAACGCGCCGCGGCGTCCGTGCCATATTTCCAGCTCGTGCTGGACAAGTATGCGGGAAGGGATACGAGCGGGGCGGTCGTGTTCGCCGCTCCCGAGAATCGGGAGCTCGTCGAGGCCGCCCTGTGTTTCCTTTGCTTTGCGTACCACAAGTCCGGAAACCTGGGTGAGCTTTCGGGGATGCCGCATCTCATGCTCCAGAAGATGCCGCCCAGCAAGTCGCCGTGGCGCGGCTATGCGCTCCTCATCGATGCCGACGCGCTCGCGTCGCAAGGCCGGTATCCGGAAGCGGCGGCGACGCTGGAAAACCTGCGGAAGCAGCTGCCTGATCATCCGGTTTCCATCCACGCCAGCCGTTTGCTCGCCTGGACCTATGCCAAGGAAGGCCGGCCCGAGGACGCCATCGCCACCGAGCAAGCCATGCTTGCGCGCTACGCCGCACAAAATGACTCGCGGTTCCTGGCCGGCGCCTACCTCAACAAGGCGCACGTTCTCTTCAACCAGAAGAACTACAAGCAAGCGGCGGCTGCCTACGAGGATTTCCTAGCCCGCTTCCCCGAACATCCGGACAAGCTGCTCGCGCTCTATCAGGCCGGGCTCACCTATTACCGCCTCAACCGCTCCGGCGACGCCGTGGATCGTTGGGAGCTTCTGGTCAGCATCGATCCCAAGGCGCCCATCGCCGAGAAAGCGTGGCTTCGCGCCGGCGACCTGTACTTCCAGGCCGAGCATTACGAGAATGCCAAGCGCGCCTATCAAGGGTTGATGGAGAACTTCGCGGAGAGCGATGCCGCGGGCACGGCCATGCTCCGCCTCGCCCAGTGCGAGTACAACGCCGGCCACGACGCGGAAGCGCTCGATAGTTTCTCGCAGGTCACGGCGCGATTCCCCAACACGCCGACGGCCAAGGAAGCCGAGCGAGGCATTCAGCTGGCGTTGTATCGCCTCGGTCAGAACACGAACGGAGCCGAGGTGCTGGAGCAGCTCGTCCAGAAATATCCCCAGAGCTCCTTCGCCGGTGATGCGCTCTTCCAGATGGCCATGCATCACTACGACGCGAAAGAGTATCCCGAAGCAGCGGCGGGGTTCCGGCGCGTGATCACGGAATTCCCGGGTTATTCGGCCGCCGATCGGGCCTATTTCCTGCTCGGTGACGCGACGCAGAGCGCGGGCGATACCGCTTCGGCGATCGCGGCCACCGAGCAGTTCCTTCAGTTCTTCCCCCAGAGCGAGCTGCACGCCGCGGGACGGTTCCGGCTCGGCAGCCTGCGTTTTGCTTCAGGCGACTACATGAGAGCGGCGATCGAGTTCACCGCGCTGCTCGAAGAATCCCAGGCCAAGGACATGGCGGCGCCGGCGCTCTACAACCTGGCCCTCTGCCAGCGCATGGTTGGACAGGCGAGCGAGGCGAAGGCGAGTTTGGAGAAGTATCGTGAGGTTCATCCGGGCGACGAGCGGGCGGCCGAGATCGCGTATCAACTCGGCGCTCTGCACGAAGAGGCCGGCGAGAAGGATCAAGCGCTCGCGGAATACACAAAAGCACTCGACTCGCGTCCGTCCGGAGCACGCGCGATCGAGCTCAACTATCGCATCGGACTGGCCAAAGAAGAGACGGGAAACCCGCAGACCGCGTTGCGTTATTACCGCGCGGCTATCGACAGCGGCCGGAGCACCACCGACCCCTACCGGTTGTCCGCGCTCGCCCACGCCGCCGCGCTTTATGAAAAGCAGGGACAAGTCGAACAGGCGCTCGCCGCGTATCGCGATCTCATTCGTCACGCCAACGATCCGGAGCTAGTGAGCGCGGCTCAAGCGCGCGCAGACCAGCTCAAGTCCGGAAATCGCTAAGCGCCCCGCACGGGGATCCTGAAGAAGGAGGAGGACACGCATGAATCAGTTCCACTGGAGCGAGGCGACGCAAAGCCCGATCTTCCTCGTCCTGGTGATGTGCAGCGTCATCACCATGGGCGTCGCGCTCGAACGGGCGGCGTATTACTGGAAGCGGCGGGGCAATCCCGACGCGATCATGGCTCACATCTTGAGAGGCCTCAAGGACGGCGACGCCAAGCAAGCGGCGTGGACCTGCCAGAACACCCCCCATCCGATGGGACGCACGGCGCTGCAGGTGATTCATTCCGCCGGCGAGTCGGACAACGTGGTCGAGGAGCGCCTTTACATCACCTTGAACGAGGAGAAGCTCCTCCTCGAGCGGAACCTCGCCATCCTCG
>Ga0134121_10004784_pt1 | contig 11045 bp, 7 predicted proteins | sample KB301_FD_96463 | JGI IMG/M metagenome (GOLD analysis project Ga0134121, IMG submission 96463) | Terrestrial soil microbial communities without Nitrogen fertilizer from Kellogg Biological Station, Michigan, USA - KB3-0-1 | ecosystem: Environmental > Terrestrial > Soil > Unclassified ...
AGCCGCATCCAGGCCGTCATCACCTGGGACACGGACCGGATGGCGACGGGCCGCGTGCTCTTTGAGAAGGGCATCTCGACCGATCCGACCCACGTCCTGTCCCAGGTGACGCCGCTCGACACCAACTTCACGAAGAAGCACACAGTCCTGCTCCCCGGCCTGGAGGCGGGCACCATCTACAGTTTCCAGGTCGAAAGCACCGATATCAGCGGTCACAAGGCGCTCAGTAAAACATTCACGATCCTCACCCCACGCCAGGAGCAGGGGATCATCGAGGTCATCATCAAGCAGATGGAAGACACCTTCGGCTGGCTCGGCAACCTTCACGGTCAGTAAACTCCCTCTCGCATGGCTCCAAAGCCCATCATCCAAATCCGGCATCTCAATGTCACCTACTTCGCTGGGAAGAGTAACGAAGTCTGTGCGGTCAAAGACCTGTCGCTCGATATTTTCCCCGGCGAATACATCATCTTCTTCGGCCCCAGCGGCTGCGGAAAATCCACCACGCTCTACTCCATTGCCGGACTTGAACGCAACATCACCGGCGACATCATCGTGCAGGGACGCAACATCTCGACGATGCGTAATAGCGAGCTGGAGATATTTCACCAGACGACCATCGGCATGATCTTTCAGTCGTACTACCTCATCGCATCTCTCAACGTGGCCCAAAACGTAGCCCTCCCCCAAGTAGCAACGAGGGGACGCAAACGCGACCGCCTGGCCAAGGCGTTTGAACTACTCAAAAAATTCGGCGTGGGCGAGCAGGGCAAGAAACTTCCCACCGAACTCAGCGGCGGCCAGCAGCAGCGCGTGGCCATTTGCCGGGCGCTCATGAATGATCCCCAAATCCTCGTCGCGGATGAACCGGTGGGAAACCTCGATTCCAAATCGACGGAAGATGTCATGAATCTGCTGCGGCACTTAAACGACGTGGAGAAGAAGACCGTGATTCTTGTGACGCACGATCCCAGTCACCTTCACCACGCCAATCGCATCTATTACCTTCGCGACGGCGTCATCACCGGCACCAAGACGAATACCGAAGCGGAGCGCAAGCAATCCATTGTCCAGCAGGCGTCTCTCGCGTCGTCTCTGGGACACTGGGCACGCACGATTACGGCAGGCTCGGCGGTGGAACGGTCCCGCGCACTGGAAGCCCAAGAGGTGCTGGCGGAAGTCCTCACGGGAATGACCGTGGAGGAAATGGTGCAGATCGAACAGACCGTCCACGGCATTCTCGGACGCAAGGGGGCGGGCAATGAAAAGAGTATCGCTCACGCGCTCAGCAAGCCCGTCCACTTGGGCGGCATCGGCATGCAGCGTAGACGCGCCGAGCGGCTCGGCCGCGAAATGATGATCGTGATCCGCGAGATCAAACTCCTGCGCGACCGCATCCACAAGCCAGGACGGAAAGGCGGCATCACGGCGGCGGAAGCGCGGGAAATTCGCCGCTTCGCGCTCGACTCATTGGGCCTGCACGTCCAAAGTCCAAAGGCGCTCGCGGCTCTCGATGAGGCGGTGCGCAAGCGAATCGATGGAGAACTCGACCGTGTCGGGATCATCACGCAGCTACGAAAGCCCATCACCAAAGGCGGTAGCGGTCTCGATTGGAGAGTGGCACGCAAGATCACCCGCAGCCTTGAGCCGTTCATTGTGAGTTCTCTCCCGTCGCCGCCTCCCCAAACCTCCGCTCCCCCTGCGACAACATGATGCGCACCAATGACCTCCTGTCGCTCAGTACGCGGATGTTCAAAACACGTCCGATGCGCACCATGCTGACCATTCTCGGCGTCAGCGTCGGCATTGGCACGGTTCTCTTCCTCGTCTCGCTTGGCTACGGACTCCAGAATGTCATCCTCGAACGGATTGCCACGGCTGATTCACTGTTGACCCTCGATGTCTCTCCGGGGCCTGCGGGAACGGCCGACTTGAGCGAATCTGGAATCACGCTCATTCAAAGCCTTCCCCACATTGCGGAAGTGAGCCGACAGAAGAATTACTCAGCCCAGATCACGATCAACGACCTGACGGGCAACGTCGCGCTGTCGGCGGTCGATGCGTCTTTCTTGCGCCTGCGGGGCATTACGCCACACTGGGGAAAAGGCTTCAGCGACACGGACACGGGCGGAGTACTGCTCTCCTCCGCTGCAGTGCAACTCTTTAACCTGAAGCCCGCAGATATCCTGGGCCAGGCGGTGCATGTCACACTCTTCCTGTCTCAGAAGGGGACCGATGGCCAGGAATCCCCTCAAAGCGTGGACCGCATCACACCCTACACGGTCACCGGCGTGATCGATGATGAAAGCACCAGCTACGCCGATATTGCCCTGCCAAGCCTGCGGGATCTCTCGATCACCTCCTACGACCAGGTGAAGGTGAAAGTCGAAAGCAGTGGCTTTCTGGAAGCCGGACGCGATGCCCTCATCGCCCGTGGGTTTGTCGTGTCCGCCCTGTCCGATCTCATCGATCAGGCGAACAAGGTTTTCCAGGTCGTGCAGATCGTCCTCGCGCTCTTTGGCCTCGTGGCACTCATCGTGTCGGCGATCGGCATGTTCAACACGATGACGATCACTTTGCTGGAGCGCATCAATGAAATCGGCATCATGCGGGCCATCGGCATCACGAGAGGGGACATCCTGCGGCTCTTCCTTCTGGAGTCCATCCTGATGGGATTTCTGGGCGGCCTCGTGGGAGTATTGCTCGGGGTCGGTGCAGGACTGGTGGCCAACGCGGGCATCAACGCACTCGCGGTCCGTTTCGGAGGCAGCGCAATTCCCATCTTCCAGTTCCCGGTCTGGTTTGTGACCGTCATCTTGGTCTTCTCCACTCTGATTGGTTTTCTCACCGGCATCTACCCGTCGAGGCGGGCATCCAAAATCAATCCGCTCGATGCGCTGCGGTATAAGTGAGGATGGCGGTTGAGTGGGCATTCACCACAGTTGACCATCGGGCGGCACCATTTTCATGACAGGTTCTTTGGGGCCGGTGGGCCCTTGGCCCTCCGGTGGGACCATTTTCATCATGGGTTCCAACGCCACGGTCGGCGGTTCTTGGCGCTGTGTCCCATTCAGTTTTTCCTTCCAGTCCGGACCCGCTGCTTCTGCGGCCATGCTCTGGAGCTGCACGACGTGCTTCTTACGAGGGCGGCTGATCTTACCGTTGCGAATTGCCCATTCGTACTCACCGCGAAAATCATCAATGGCGTCTCGAAGGACGCGCACTTCGTCCGCCAAACGGCCGACTTCTTCGGTTAACTTTGCGACGGACTCTGCGAGGTCGGGAGGTTCGCGATTGGCTGGTACTTGCTTCTGGCGGGGCATAGGAGAAGCATCTTGAAACTACCCCGTGGCACGTGCAAGTCATTCCGTGGCGCTGGTGACCGACCGTCGCCATTGCCACCGACGAGTGTTCACTCGCCAAAATCCAGTTCGCCTTGGACGAACTCCAAAGGAAGATCCAAGAAAACCCTTCCCTTCGCCGCTCGCCAAAACCTCTCTGGGCCGACACGCAGCACACGCTGAATGGCCGTCATCTGCTCCGTGGTCAGCTGCGCAAGAAACCGCTTTTTCGTGTCCGCCATTGCCTCACCCACCAACGCTCGATGGATGCCGAGCAGCTGCTTCATCCGCCGCCGCTGATGGAATCGGCGGTTATACAAGCTGTTTGAGCGGAAGAGATACGTGATCCGGTCGGGATAAAACCAGTCGTCCATGTCCAGCGGCATCACCGACGGGCCGCTACCCCAGTTCTTGGTCTTCGTCGCGGCCAGGCATTCGCCGATCCCGCCAATCGCTATTGCCTGCTCATACTCCACGCGAACAGTCGGGTTTCGACGCACACTCTCGACGGTATGGGGCGACGTGGGATCGTCGATGTACGACTGCATGCAAGCATTCTTCAGGCACGCGGCGACAAGGACTTTGGCAATGTGGGAACAACGCTCAGCACGGACAACAAAGTCTTCGTCGCTTTCGCCATCCAATCGCAGGGACAGTCTCGTGATAGGGGAGAGAGCGTACTGCTTTGTTGCGAGCCTGGTAAGTCCCTATGCCCGCGCACATCGTCATTGATTGAGTCCATCGCAAAAACCCCCCGCACCGAGCGGGGGGAGTCTGAGAACGGACTACCGATCAATAGGGGATGTCGCCGTCACCGTTGGTGCCGGCAAGCCTCTCGTCTTCCGACTGTTCCCCTGGAAGCGGCTGGGAGAGACAAAACTCTCTCGCTTTTTCCAGGGCCAATATCAACGCACTGAGGTCCCCGGGCCGAAAACTCCCCGCGTCCTTCCACTGCCCCGTCGCCTTGTCGAGATAGCGACGCGGTGCGATGGAAATGGACCGAATCATTTTCGGGCCGGTGGGCGTTTCCACTTCATTGAGCCAGACAGCCACTCCGATGCCCCCTTGAAAGGGGCCGATCTTGAGTTCGGGCGGCCGCCCTGACCCTCTGGCCTTTTTGGCCTTCGTTGCGGTTGCGGACATGGAGCCTCACTTTCTGATGGTGGGAAGGACCGCTCTCAGACAATCCCTCGCCAATGTGGTGGCAAAGGAAGGAACGGTACGCGCGCATTTCTGCCAGGGCAAATGAAAATGGCCACTGACGACACGACGTCGTTCAGCGGCCAAAGGGGCTATTGCCGGAAGGTTGCGTCACTCCTCTTAGCTTCGGCGACAGAGGTCGTAAGCGCGGGTCGCGGCGACCGCAGCGTCCATTGACGCGTTGGCTGCAATTATTGCACTCTTATAGGCCACACCTAACGTTGAACGGGCCGTAATGAGATCTGGGCGGAAAAGATTTATAGCCTCGAGCGATGTCCTTGAGTTTTGGACGTCAATGCTATTAATGATCCTGCGATTTAACTCGATAATACGTGCATCGACTTGATCGATATTTATCTCATTGTCCATCCATGCAATCATCGCGAGTCGCCGTTCATAAAGTCGTTCTGCGTTTACTCTTGCTGCCGCGTCCATGGCGGCTCGTTCAGCGGCACATTCCGGCACCTCCGTCGCGTACAGTGGAGCGACGGACCCGAGAACGGCAGACGAGATAATGAGAACGGAGAGGAGTGTGCGGAAGCGGGGGAGCATAGTAACCATGGGAAAAGGAGAGAGGAAGTAGGAAAATTCTCATCATCATTCTGGAGTGCTTGAACTGCTTCCGCCGAAGCCACTACAGGATGCGTAGGCGTCACCCGCGGTCTTGAGGGCGTCCCGTGTGTCTTCATAGACCGCATCGGCCGAGGATTGCGAACTGGCAGTGTCATCGAATTCGGCATCGGCCGAGGACAAAGACGAGGCGGCCGCTTCCGTTGCATCGGCATAAGAAACGTATGCCTCATCACTCGAATTCTCCGCCGGGTAGGACGGCATAGCGGCTAGCTGGTGGTCAATGTCAAAGGCTTCAGTCATGAGCGTTTCATGGTCATCGAGATGTGTCGGCACTGCATCGCTGGCAATTGCCGCTGCCATGCAATAATCGATAAACTCGGAGGTGCATGTCGCTTCCTCGCCGCGCTCTGCTGCGAGGCTGGAACAATACGCACTCATCGCTGAGGAGCTTTCCTCTTCATCCGCATGAGCCTTCGGGGCGCGGGAGAGGGCCGACATCTGCGTGGCGGCAAGCGTCGCGAATAAGACGGCCGTGAGGCCAATGGCGGCAAGATTGCCGGGAGAGGGTCGCTTCATAGGGAAACAGAAGGAAAGAGACGCAGCCATTTTCAAGGAAATCAGCGCTGATCGCCACCAACAGATGTGGACAGCGTCGGCGGCATACGGTGTTGAATACTCTTCTTGCATTTTTTGTGTGCTTACCAAAAATCCGCTCTCGGTTGAAATGGGCAGCGATGGAGCGCTGCGTCTGACGCCGACGAAAGCCTGGCGGCTGCTCAACCCTGTGTGCCGTCGGGGGAGTCCGGAAGGGGATTCATGCGGCGGCGGATGCGAGCTGTGACCGGCTCCTCTGCCGCCGATCGCAGTTTCCCGGCACGTTGGGCCGGAGCTTCAATGCTGTTGGCGGCCTTGAGCGCCTTGATTCGCTCGGCAACCTCGCTGGCCGATGGCTCGCCCTCCGCGTCTTGCTGCGCAGAAGAAAGGCGGGCCTTCAGTTGGTCACGTAGTGCCGTGAGGTCTGATAAGAAACGCTCGTGGGCGAATGGCTGTCCCAGGCGGTCTTGGTAATCGCGGAGTTGGGCCTGCGCAATGGCGAGGTCTTCGGTGGTGCGGGCGCACTCTGTCTCATAGCCGCCGGCCAATCGTTCCAACGCATTCAAGATGGCACGGGGACCGTGGCTCTCGCTGAGAAACCCTGATTGGCGGACGGCCCTGCCTTCTAAAAAAACGTCCGGGGAAAACTGCGGACGCAGGACGAGTCCGAACCGAAGTCCGCAGTAGATTCCGATCGGGGAGCGCTGCGACTCGGACACTGTTCGCGGCATCCGATCTACTGCGCTCCCAAGAACGCCGGCGGCTTCGAGGAAGGAACATTCGCGGCTGCCAATGGTGATCGGATCATGTGCATGCGCTGCGACTGTGGATTGATCCGCGGTGAGGCTTTCCAGACGCTGCGACAAATATGCGATGGTCTTGGGTAAATCCCGCACGCTGCGGCGGGCGACATACTGCTCGTCCATGTGGTTTTTCTTGAGTAGCTGCAATCGCTGTAACTCTGCGTCTGCCTCGGCGAGCGTGAGGACGGCGGGATTTCCGGACGCAATCGCCTTCACCTCGGCGTAGGAGAGTTCCTGCCCGCCGATGTCCTCGGCTTGCCGAACACTGCTCTCGCCCGTCATGATTTGGGCTATGAACCGGGCCTTCGTTTCGAGTGCCTGCCACATGTAGGAATCGAAACTGCGTTCGGTGACGTAGCGATAAATCGAGACGACCGGGTTGTCATTGCCCTGACGGAGAATGCGGCCTTCTCGTTGCTCCACTTCGGCCGGCTTCCAGGGTGCGTCAAGATGATGGAGTGCGATGAGTCTTTTCTGCACGTTCGTGCCCGTGCCCATCTTCTGGGTGCTGCCGAGAAGGACTCGCACCTGGCCGCTACGAACCCGCTCGAAGAGCGACTGCTTCTTCGCATCGGAATCGGCATCGCCCATGACTGCAATTTCCTCTGCCGGGACACCCCGACCCCTGAGCTTCTCGATGATGTCTTGGTACGCTGAATATCCCCACGGCGTTGGATGGACCCCCATGTCCGAAAACACCATCTGCGTTCCTTTCGTGTCCGTGGTCTGCTCCCATGTCCGAAAAACCGTATCCACCAGCGCATTGACCTTGGACCCTGGAAAATCCGGGGCCGACGCGCAGAGCATCCGCGCGTCAATCGCGAGCTTTCGGCCATCCGTCGTGATATTCAGAGCGTTATCCACCCTCGGATCGATCTTCTCGGATCGCAACCGCTCGTAACGTTCCACCAGTTTCAATTGCAATTCGTGCTGCTCCTGCGACATCGGGCAGGCAATCACGACTGGCTTTCCGGTTTCCAACTGCGGCCTCGGCAGGTCGAGCATGTCATTTGTCTGCACGTCCGCAAACGAGCGAAACATCTGCTGCAACTCTGGCAGGTTCGTGAAGCGAGCGAAGCGGCTGCGGGGTCGAAGCGATGCCCCGTCGGGAGAAATCTCCATCGTATCGATCACCTCGCCAAACGTGGCCGCCCAGGCGTCGAAATGCTGCAATCCGCGGCTGCGAAGGCCCTCTGAATCGAGGAATCGTTGGACGGTGTACATCTCGACCATCGTGTTGCTGATGGGTGTGCCGGTGGCGAACGTGACGCCGTGGCCGGCGTGTTGCTCGTGGAGGTATTGAGCCTTCAAGTACACGTCGAATGCGCGTTCACTCCCGCCGGTCTGGATGCCGGCGACGCGATCCATTTTCGTCGGGGTTTCGAGGTTCTTGAAGTACTGTGATTCGTCGATGAAGACGTGATCGACACCGAGTTCATCGAACACCAGGCCGTCGTCCTTCTTGTCCTCGGCAAGCAAGTCCTTCAGGCGTTCCACGCGTGCTGCCTTCTGCTTCTCGATGGTTTTGATGAGATTGCGATTGGCCCCTCGCGCGGCTGCATGTTCACAGAGCAGCCTGTCGTACTCGGCGATCTGCTCCAGGAGGAACTTCTCCTGGTAGTCGCGAGACATGCCAATACGCTCGAACGAGGAATGCGTCACGATGATGCCATCCCACTCGCCACTGGCGATTTTGGCCGTCAGGTGCTTGCGGCGGTCGCGCTGCAAATCCTCCTTGGCCGCGATGAGCAATTTGGCGTTTGGATACAGGTGCATGAATTCCCTGGCGAACTGTTCCAAGAGGTGATTGGGCACGACGAACATCGGCTTCTGGACGAGGCCTGCTTGCCGCAGCTTCATCCCTGTCGCCGCCATCGTGTAGGTCTTGCCGGCGCCAACGGCATGCGCCAAGAGAGTATTGCCGCTGCTCATCCCACGCCAGATCGCATCCTTCTGATGCTGATGCAGCGAGATCGTTTGGTTCATGCCGGGGAAATCGAGATGGGAGCCATCGAAGAGGCGGGGTCGCAGATTGTTGTAGAGGTCGTTATACGTTCGCACGAGGCGTTCCGTGCGCTGCGGATCGGTGAAGACCCATGCTTTGAATCGCTCCTTGATCTGGCGCTGCTTCTCTTTGGCGGCGAGTGTTTCTTCTCGGTTGAGGACTTTCTCCTCGCGGTCCCCGTGGTTGATCGTGTCGTAGATGGCGGGCGTTTTCATGTTCAGTGCCTGCTCCAAAAGATTGGTTCCATTCGCTCGCGCCGTGCCAAACTCTGACGTGGCTGCGACGGACTTCATCGCTGCATATCCCGCGTCGAGACTCCAGACTGCATCCTGCGTCAGATGAGCAACCGTGATCGATTCCAATTCCACCCGAAAGAGGTCAGCAGCGAATGCTTGGATGTCGCTTTCCGCAATCCAGGGCGCACCCAGATGCGCATCAATGTCGCCGGGCAGCACGTCTTCCGGTTGCACGTTTGAAAGACGCTCAGCATTGCGTCCATACTCCGGCCCGGCGTTCAAGACCGCCGCGAGTTTGGCGCGGACATTGCCAGATAAATAGGCGTCGGCCGTCTGCCAATTCCTGGACTCCGGATCGTGAAAAACAAGATCGCCGAGTTCTGAAATGACATGCTCGTCAGGTTTGCCATACAGGTTGCCGATGAAGGGCACATCGACGGTGCCGCGCTCATTGAGTGCAACGAGCAATCCTTCCTCGGCGCTACTGACATGCGTGATCGGCGGCGTTTTGCCGACCACATCCTTCGTCATGACGGCGGCCTTCGTCGCCTTGTCCGTCGCCTCGTCGTACTGTTCCAGCGACATCACGAGCATCGCGTCGGGGTCTTCGCGGAACTTCACGAGATTGGGCATACGGCGAACACGATGGCCCTCCGCGTTCTCATGCGATGTGGTTTTGTTAATTGCTCCGTAGGCGAATGTAAAACGGTCATACGCCCAGTTGAGTTCTCTGCGAGCGTCGTTTCGCTGCTTCTCGGGCCAGCCTTCATTCTGCGATTGCAAGACTCTTCGGGCGAGATCGCGCAGGCGAATCAAAGATGCCAAGCGACGACCGGTGCGAGCCCCCTCGGCTCGAAGCGTCTTGCCGCCGTAGACGACGGGAACCGACTCGCCATCCACGACCTGACAAATGGTCCGATCGTCGTTGACGACGAAGCTGCCTTCGCTGATGTGGCGTTCGGGGGGTGGAGCTGCGAAGCGGTCGGCCGGCTGGTGCTGAACCGCAGACGCTTGCAACAGCGCGAACTGCGGTAAACGCTCAATCGCTGCTTGGAGCGATCCTGCCAAATCGCCATTGCCGACAACGCTGAATCCCTCGCCGTAGAGCGTGTCTTTGCGTGACCAGGTGCCGAGAACCATCTCGGGATGGCTCAGGAAATAACGATTGATCGCCACCTCGATGCCGTCGATGGAAAACGGCGCCACGCTCAACCATTCGGGATCGCTGTGATTCGCAGACGTGTCCGCCGCACGCTTTCGCAGAAACACGATGTCGGTGACGACGGCCGTGCCTTCCCGTTTGAAGGCGTCGGACGGCAGCCGAATCGCTCCCACGAAATCAGCCGTCGATGCCAGGTATTCCCGAAGTGCCCCATTCTGCTTATCAAGCGTGAAATGCGACGTGACGAGAGCCATTATGCCGCCGGGCCTCAGCGCATCGACGGACTTGGCGAAGAAGTAATCGTGCAGCGAGAGTTTCTGTCCACGGTGCTCCAGCTTGAGGTCGGCGAAGGGAACATTGCCGATCACGGCGTCGATGCTGCCATCCGACAGACGGGTGTCGCAGAAATTCTGGACGCGAATGTCCTGCTCGGGGTGGAGAAGTTGTGCGATGTGGCCGGAGAGAAGATCGAGTTCCACGCCGATGAAGCGCATGCCCTGCGGAGCCAGGCTCATGAAATTGCCGATGCCGCAACCGGGCTCCAGGACCGTGCCGGAGGACGGAATACCCAAACGGGCGAGGGCCTCGTGCATGGCGGCGATGACAGTAGGAGAAGTGTAAAACGCATTGAAGGTCGTCCGCTTGGCGCTCTCATATTCGCTCTGCGTCAGAAGCGACTTGAGCTCCTCGCCAACGTCTTGCCATGACGCATCCTTGTAGCGACCGGTGACAGGGTCGGGAAAAACCGACAGGGCCACGGGGCCGAAGCCCGAAAACCGGGCGAGCATTTTTCGTTCATCGGCGGTCGCCACTCGCTCGTCTTTCTCGACTGCCTTGAGCATGCGCACCGCGGCCACGATGTCTCGTGCTTTCGCCTTCTCGCCACTGGCGATGACGATGGGTTCGTTGATGACAGCCTGTTCGCCGTTGGTGTGTGCGGGCAACTCGCTTTGCGGCGTCGGCTCAGGTTCTGCTGAATTGTCTGCCTGGAAATCAAAAAGGCTTCGCTGTTCCAGGAGAGCCTTGATGCGGGGCCGCGGCGATCCATTGGGTTTCGGGCCGCTTGGGATGTGCAGTCGGCCGTTGCCGAGTCTCGAATCGAGCGGCGGCGTCGCGGGTTTCGATGGGGGA
>Ga0134121_10004787_pt1 | contig 11041 bp, 10 predicted proteins | sample KB301_FD_96463 | JGI IMG/M metagenome (GOLD analysis project Ga0134121, IMG submission 96463) | Terrestrial soil microbial communities without Nitrogen fertilizer from Kellogg Biological Station, Michigan, USA - KB3-0-1 | ecosystem: Environmental > Terrestrial > Soil > Unclassified ...
CAGCCACGACGCCATTGGAATGGAACGCGATCGGAGGGGTCGGCACCACGGTCACCACCGGAATGCCAAACGTGGAGCCGGCCGGCAGACCACTAAGCTGCCCGTCTTGCACGCCGCTGCCGACATGGCCGCCCACGTAAAAGCCCGTCCAATTGAATACCGGCGGCGAAGCGGCGAGCGCGGGCGCGTTGCAAAGAACGATTGCAGCCGCGGTGGCCAGAAACCTCTTCACCGGGACGCCCCCTGCAATCCAAGCTATTTTCCCGCCAGGGTAGCGGGAGTCGCGCGGTATTCGAAGGCTCGAAAGAACGATTCCTGCGTGGTGTGGCTTCCCGGAAACAGCCGCGGAACGGCGAATTGCGTTATCGAGTGCCGCGAGTTCTTGCGCGGACCTACCCCGGGACGTTGCGCGGGCTCATCGCGCGCGCCGCAATCAACACGCCAACTCCTATCGCCGCCGGCATGAGCGCGAGCAGGCTTTCGCCCGCGGCCAAAGCCGCCGTCGCCGCCCAGGCGATCGAGGAGAATGCCTCGGCGAAGGTGGCGACGCGCGACGAGGTGTGCCGGCGGCGGAAGTGGCTGCGCTTGGCCTGGTTGCGGAACCAGAGCTGAATCAAGGTCGCGGCGATCACCGCGATTGCCATGCCGGCGGCCGCAACGAGCGCCTGAAACGGGGCGATCAACGCGAGCGCGGCGAGCAACGGCGCGAACACGATAGCGACCGCGCCGAGCACGCCCTCGATTTTCGCGCGCACGAGAAAGCCCGCCGGCACCGGCGCGGTGGCGACCAGATCCGGCGCATCCTCGCCGGAGATCGCGAGCCATGCGAGCCCGCCTGCGAGCTGCCCCGCCGCCATCACCAAGACCGGCACCAGCACGGCGAAAACGCCGCCGTCGCCATAGCCGCGCCACAACATCAGCGCGGGCGGCAACAGATACAGAATCTGCATCAGCGTCTGCGACACGAGCCACGGATCGCGCCGCAACAGCGTCCATTCCTTCCGCCGCAGCGCCCGCCTTGGCGAGGCATGGCGGAAAGCCGCCGCAGGCGCTTGCTTGGTGCGGGCGTTCGCAATGCCCGCCGCCGCGATCGCATGCTCGCCGAAGCGCCCCGAGAAAACGAAGATGGCGGCGCCGAGCATCGTCAAACTCGCGGCGGCGACGGCGGCAAGCGCCTGCCAGTCGCCCAGCATGGCGCGGGCCGGCCACCACATCAGGCTCGCGACATCCGGCGCGCGCGCCGCCAGCGTGTCGGACTGGAGAAAGGCGAACCGCGACAGCGTGTCTTGCGAAAGAATCGCCGCCACCTGCAGCCCGATCACGAAGGCGGCCCCGATCACTGCGGCGACGATCTGCGCGGCGAGGCGGGTGCGTTTCGGCCCGATGGCGCGGAACAGCACGACGGTGAGCGCGACCGCGAGCGCGGCCGCCGTCGCGCCCATCGAGACGACGACGCCATAGGCGGCGAGCCAGCGCGCGCCGAAGCGGATCACGAGCACATGGATGAACGGCCCCGCCAACAACGTCGCCATCAGCGCGGTGCCGAGCGCCATCGTCACGATGCGCACGGAAAAAACTTTTCGCGCGGCGATGGGGGAGGAAAGAATGAGATCGAGATCGGAGCGCGTGTAGAACGCGCGCGTCACCGATTCCATCGCCTGCGAGATCATCAGCGACCACGACAACAGCGCGCAGCCGGTGACGACGACGAGCGCCGTCTTGCCGGGCGAAAGCCCCGGGTCGGCGACATTGCGCAGTGCCAGGAAGGCGATGAAATGCATGAATAGAACGAAGCTCGCGAGCGCGAGTGCGGCCATGCGCAGGCGGCTCGCCTTGCCCGCCGTCATCATCGACAGCCAGTCGCGCCACGCCAGGCGAAACTCGTGGCGCGCGAACCAGGAAAGCGTGGCGGGCGCGCTCACGCGGCGACGGCTTCTTTGGCGACAAGCGCGAGAAAGGTGTCCTCGAGCGTGAAGTCGCTTTTTCCCGCTTGCCCGCGCAATTCCTCGAGCGTGCCCTCCGCGATCAGCCGCCCGCTTGCGATGATCCCGATGCGGTCGGCCATGCGCTCGGCGACTTCCAGGATGTGCGTCGTCATCACGACGGTGCCGCCGGCGCGGGCGCGGTCGCGCAAGACGCTTTTCACCTGGCGGGCGGAGCCGGCGTCGAGCCCGGTCAGCGGCTCGTCGAGGATGATCACGGTAGGCTCGTGCACCAAGGCGCCGGCGAGCGCCACCTTCTGCCGCATGCCCTTGGAAAATCCCTCGCAGCGCTCGTGCGCGTGCGGCGCCAAGCCCAGCCAGTCGAGGAGCTCGCGCGCGCGCGCTTCCGCCGCCGCCGCCTCGACGCGCCACAGCCCGGCGACGAATTCGAGGTATTCGAGCGGCGAGAGCTTGTCGTAAATCATCGGCTCGTCGGAGATCCACGCCATGACTTGCTTGGCCGCGACCGGATCGGCGAGCGCGTCGATGCCGGCGATCGTGATCGCGCCGGCATCGGGCTTCAGCAGGCCCGCGACCATGCGCAGCGTCGTCGTCTTGCCGGCGCCGTTCGGCCCGACCAGGGCGTAGAATTCCCCGCTCTGCACGCGAAGGTCGAGCCCGTCGACGGCCGGGCGGTCGAAGCGCTTGACGAGCCCGCTGATGTCGAGGGCGAAAGGCTTACTTGTGTCTTTCATGATGACCTGCGGCGGATTGCGAAAACGCGCCGCCAGATTAGATGACGAGAAGTTTCGCCGGCGTGAATCGCCGAGCATGACCCCGAAAAGTGGAAACCGGTTTTCGGAAAAGATCATGCTCCAGGAAAATAGTGGGGGAGCCAGCTAATTTGGCCTAAAGGGTCTGTGTACGGGATCGCTAAAATTGTAGGGAATTTGCTTTTCCTTCGGAGATGATGGAAAACGCGGACGCGAGGGAATCATGCGCGCCGAGACGCAAAGCATCGTCGAAGAAATCGAGCAGTCGGTCGGGCTGCTGAGGAGGGCGCTTTGACGTCGAACGGTCGCAAAAGCGCCTCGCCGAACTGAACCGGCTCGCCGAAGATCCCAAGCTCTGGGACGACCCGCAGAAGGCGTCGAAGCTGATGCAGGAGCGCACCGCGCTCGGCGACAGGCTCGACATGCTGCGACGCCTCGAGCAGGAGCTCCAGGACCATCAGGGAATGATCGCGCTCGGCGAGGCGGAAAAGGACGAGGGCGTGGTGCGCGAGGCGGAAGCGGCGCTCGCCAAGCTCAAGGACGAAACCGCGCAAATGCAGCTGGCAGCGCTGTTGTCGGGCGAAGCCGACGCCAACGACGCCTATCTGGAAGTCCACGCCGGCGCTGGCGGCACCGAGAGCCAGGACTGGGCCGAGATGTTACTGCGCATGTACACGCGCTGGGCGCAGGCGCATCGCTTCAAGGTCAGCGCGATCGAGGAAAGCGCGGGCGAGGGCGCGGGCATCAAGTCGGCGACGATCGAAGTGAAGGGCAAGAATGCTTACGGCTGGCTGAAGACCGAGACGGGCGTGCACCGGCTGGTGCGGATCTCGCCCTATGACGCCAATGCGCGGCGCCACACCTCGTTTTCGAGCATTACCGTCTATCCCGCGGTCGACGACGACATCAAAATCGATATTGCCGAGAGCGACGTGCGCGTCGACACCATGCGCTCCGGCGGCGCCGGCGGCCAGCACGTCAACAAGACCGAGAGTGCCGTGCGCCTGACGCATATCCCGACCGGGATCGCGGTGGTTTGCCAAAGCGATCGCTCGCAGCACAAGAACCGGGCCGAGGCCTGGCGCATGCTGCGCGCCAAGCTCTATGAGGCGGAATTGAAGAAGCGCGAGGAGAAGGCGGTGGCCGATCAGGCGGCGAAGACCGACATCGGCTGGGGTCACCAGATCCGTTCCTACGTGCTGCAGCCCTACCAGCTGGTGAAGGACCTGCGCACCGGCGTCACCTCGCCGAGCCCCGACCGGGTGCTCGACGGCGAGATCGACGAATTCATGGAGGCCGAGCTGGCGCGGCGCATCTTCGGCGGCGGGCCGGAAAAAGTGGAGGACGTGGAATAGCCGGTATGGCCTACATCGATCCCAGCAAGGCGCAGTTCAAGGAGTTCCGCGAGCGAACGCGCGCGGGTCCGATCCACATGCTCAATCTGGTGCGCCTGCGCGAACGCGCCGCCTATCCCGACGGCCGCGCGGCGACCGGCGCCGAGGCCTACGCGGCCTACGGCCGCGACAGCCTGCCGGTGTTCGTGCGGCTCGGCGGCAAGATCGTCTGGCAGGGAAAATTCGAATGGATGCTGATCGGTCCTACCGACGGTGAAAACTGGGATCACGTTTTCATCGCCGAATATCCGTCGGTCGAATCCTTTGTCGAAATGATCCGCGATTCCGTCTACCGCGAAGCCGTGAAGCACCGGCAGGCGGCGGTCGCCGATTCGCGGCTGATCCGCTTGCAGCCGCTGGCGCCGGGGAAAGGATTTGGCGAGAGCTGAGGGCCCTATTTCTTCTCCAGCATCAGCGTGCCTTCCTTCTTGATCGCGGGCGTGATCACCTTGGCGAGCTTGGCCAACAGCCACGGCAGCTCCACGTCGAGCTTCACATGGTCCTCGGCGACCAGGATCGTGCCCGCGGTTTCCTGCGCGAGCGCGCTCGCCCGGAAGGTGAGGGTGTCGCCGGCCCAGCTCTCCTCCTTGACCGTCAGTACGCTTGCGAACGTAGTGCGCGCCTGGCCGATGCCGTTCTTGATGCGCCGGAGCGCCTCGTCCTTGCCGAGGTGATGGGAAATGCTGACCGTGATTGTTTCGCGCATATCCGCCCGCCTTGCCGAAGGCTTAAGCCTTGTTCCCATGTAGGCGCGCTCCGAGCCGGCGGAAGAGCACGCAGGCCGCGCCGAGCGAAAATATTTCCCGCCTCGCCGCCGCCGCCATGGCCACATTCTGGTCTGATTGCGTTGCGAAGAGGCTCGTGGGGGGCGCTCAGTGCGGGGAAGCCCGCGGGGAGCCCTGAATTCATGTCGACGGTTTTACGGGAAGGCGTTCAGCGCCTGGAAATCACCACGCGCGTGACGCTCGGCGTGCTCGCGCTTGCGAGCGGCGTCTACACCTATCTCGGCGTGCGCGAGCTTTTGAACGGCAACGCGACCGTCGTGTTCTTCGCGGCCGTCATCTATTCGGTCGCGGTCTCGGTCGCCATCTACGCCTTTTGGGTTTACCTGCTGCGCTTTTTGCCGCACGTGCGCGACCATTCGAGCCGGCTCCTGTTGTTTGCCTGCATGGGGCTCGGCGCCTTCATGATCATCTGTATGTCGGCGTGGCTGAATGCCTCCGCGCTCGCGGGCGCCGCCGCGATCCAGCAGCATCTCGCCAACGCGACCCAGGGCTACACACGCGATCTCGACCGCGCCTATTCCAATGCGCTGGCGGCGCAGGGGCTGTTGCCGGACATCCAGATGGCGACGACGCGCTTTTCAAAGCTCGCGGAATCGGAGCGCCAGGGCTCGCTCACCGGCACCTCGGGTTCCGGCACCGTCGTCCAGCTTTTGACCCAGATGTCGACGCAGCTCGACAATCTTTCGCAACAGGTGACGCAATCGAGCGACAAGGTGCGCAAGCTCTTCGAGCAGGGCGGCCGGCATCTCGCCAAGATGCGCGAGCTCGTTTCGGCGCGCGGCCCGGTGGCGGCCCGCAGCGACCAGTTCGGCGCGGAAGCGCTCGCGCTCACTGGCGTGATCGGCGCCTTGCAGCAGACTTCGGTCGCGCCGGCCGTGAAGCGCGCGGCGGACGGCCTCACGGCGGGCTTCATCGCGCCGGCGGCGGGCGGCCGCGGCGATCTCGGCGAGCGGCAGACCTCGGTCGTCGGCAAGGTCGAGAGCGCCGTGCAGGCGCAGGCCAGGGCGCTGGCCGACGCCGCCGACAAGATTCTCGACGCGCCGCCGGTCGAGCCCGAACGCTTCCAGCCGCTGTCTCCCGCCGAGGCGGTGCTGCGCTACGCCGGCGATTTCGTTCCCAGCTGGGCGGGCGCGATCTCGATCGACCTGATGCCCGCCGTGCTCGTGCTGGTGCTGTGCGTCGTGCAGGCCGGCATTCGCCGCGACGCCGAGCCCGTCGCGAACGCGAGCAACATGACCGCGGCGGAATTAATCACCGCGCTAAAGCTCGCGCGCGAATTGCAGGAGGCGAATAAAGGCGTCTCGCCGGCGACGCACGAAATCATCGCCGAGGCGGCCGAGCGCTCCGCCCACGAGTCGGAGCAGAACGTGACAACGCTGCCGATCCCGCGCGCGAAAAAGGATTGACCGTGCCGTTTTTCGCCCACATTCGCGAGCGCTTCGTCGCTTGGCTCAACGGCCACCCGGACGATTGGATTCTGAGCCGGCTCCTTGCCGCGGTGATCATGGCGGCGGTCGTGGTGCTGGCCTACGATTATTACCAGATGGCCACGGACACCGACGCCGAAGAGGTGGGCATTACGGAAAACGAGCCCCCGCGGCAGACGGTGATTCCCAACCCTTCGCCGGCGCTCCTGCCCTCGCTCCGCCCCGGCGACCGCCGCATGCCGTTCAGGCGGCCCGACGGCAAGCTCGCGGAGAAGATGACCTTCGATCTCGTCGGCGACGGCAAGCTTGTCGCCACCGGCATGATCCTGCCCGGCACGGTGGAAGCCTTTAAGGCCGAGGTCGACAAGCGCGGCAGCTACATCAAGACGGTGGTGTTGAACTCCACCGGCGGCTCGGTGCAGGACGCGATCGCCATGGGCCGCCTCATCCGCGAGAAGAAATTCTCGACCGCGGTCGAGAACGGAAACTTTTGCGCCTCCTCCTGTCCGCTTGTCTTCGCCGGCGGCGTCGAGCGGCGCGCGGGCGAAAAGGCCGCCATCGGCGTGCACCAGGTGTTCTCGCCCACGGACAATCCTGCCGCCAACACCATGGATCAAGCCCAGCGCATCTCGGCCGACTGCCAGAAGTTTCTCGTCGAGATGGGCGTCGATCCGCGTCTTTGGATTCACGCGATGGAAACGCCGCGGGGCGAGTTGTACCATCTCAGGCCCGACGAGTTATTGACGCTGAAACTCGCCACCCAGCGCGGCGAGCAGAAATCGGCCGCGGCGGCCACCGCATCGGGTTCGTGAATCATGAAATTCAGCGCTGTCGCGCTCGCCGCCTTGTTTCTCGCGAGCGCGGGGAGCGCCGCCGCGCAAGAAGAGGCGTGGAACGCGGGAATGATCTTCGTGCCCGCCTCGCTTGCGCTTGCGGGCAAAGCATGCGCGAGCCGGATTGGCGGCAAATGCATCGACCGCATCGCGCCGGGTCGCCATCCGGTGATCCTGTTCATGCACGGCTGCAACCGCGCGCGCCGGCCGGACGCGCTCCTCAGTCTCGGTGCGATCGTGGTCGAGCCGAATAGTTTCTGGCAGGGCGAGCGCTGCACGCTCAACGTCGGCGAGATGGCGAAGCTTCTCTCCGTCCGCATGCGGGACGCCGCCGATGCCGTGAAGCAGCTGCAGGCCGCGCCGTGGGCCGATCCCGCGCGGCTAGTGCTTGCGGGTTACAGCCAAGGCGGCATCGCGGCGGCGCTTTACGACGGCCCCGAATTCAAGGCGCGCATCATTATCGCCTGGCCGTGCCAACTTCGCTCATCGGGGCCGTCCGGCCCCGAAACGGGCGTGCGCGGCGAAGGCCCGGTGCTTGCGATCCAGAGCCGCAACGACGCGCTTTACGAGCGCCTGGGCATCGAAGGCGATTGCGGACCGGAGATTTCCGGCCGTCCCGACTCGCGCTCGGTGCTGATTCCCGGCAACGCCCACGACATCATGGACCACCCGACGACGCGCGAGGCAATCGCCGCCTTCGTGCCCGACGTCGTGCGCTGAGCTCTTCAGGCGAGGAGCAGAAGCACCACGCCCGCGACCGTGACGGTTACGCCGAGACCGACGCGCGGCGCGAGCGGCTCGCGCGCGAATAGAAACCGGCTGAAGATCATGGTCGGCACCGGATAGCAGGCGGCAAGCGGCGCCACCACCGCGACCGGCCCGCGCGCGAGCGCGGCGTACATCAACAACAGCCCAAGCCCGTTGCAAATGCCGACGAGCGGAAACCACAGCCAGCCGCGGCCGTGGAAGCGATAAAGCCCGCGGCCCTCGCGCAGGATCCCCACCGAGATCAAGACCGCCGCGGAGACGACATAGGCGAGCAGCGTCGCCGCGAACGGGTTCGGCCAGGCGGCAAGCCCGAGCTTGACCACCGGCTGCACCAGCCCGCGGATGAGCGCGGCCAAAAGCGGCAGCGACACCGCCCAGTCGATCGCCTTGGCGCCGCGTCCGAACGGGTTTCCGAACAGGAGCGCGACCCCGAACAGGATCACGACGATGGCTGCGAGCTGGCTTGCGCGCGGCGTTTCGCCCAGCAAGACAAACGCAACGAACACCGCGCAGAGCGGCGCGAGATTGCCGAGCGCGCCGGTGAGGCTGGGGCCGATGCGGCGGGTGGCGCCGTAATTCATCAGCGTCACGGCGGCCGGAAACAGAAGGCCCGCGAGCGCGAACAGCCCCGCCGCCTTGGGCTCGCCGGCGCCGAAATCCACGGTCATCGGCGCGAGCAGGAGAAAAAACAGCGCCGTAGTGGGGATGCTGACGCACGCCCCGCGCAGCGGCGGGAGGTGGCGCACGCCCATTTGCGTCAGCGCGAGCCCGAGGCCGATGAAAACCGCCGCCGCCAGCGCCAGGAGAATGACCGCGTTCATCGGGTATTCATTATGCCTCGCGCGAAGCACCCGCGCGAAACGGCTTTACGGCAGCGGGTGGAACACGCATAAACTGTCCCAAAGCATAAACAAGATGAGGGGAAGCGTTCCATGGACCGCATTTGGCTGAAGCACTATCCGCTCGGGGTTCCCGCCGACATCAATCCTTCGCAGTACCGCTCGATCAACGCGCTGATGGACGAGAGCTTCGCGAAATTCCGCGCCGCCAAGGGCTATTCCTTCATGGGCAAGGAGTTCACCTTCGGCGAGGTTGACGATTTGTCGAAGGCGCTCGGCGCCTGGCTGCAATCGAAACATCTCCCGCGCGGCGCCCGCGTCGCCATCATGATGCCGAACGTGGTGCAATATCCGGTGGCGATCGCGGCGATCCTGCGCGCGGGCTACGTGGTGGTGAACGTCAACCCGCTCTATACGCCGCGCGAATTGGAGTACCAGCTCAAGGACTCCGGCGCCGAGGCGGTCATCATTCTCGAGAACTTTGCCTACGTGCTGCAGCAGGTCGTCTCGAAGACTTCGGTGAAGCAGGTGGTGGTCGCAAGCCTCGGCGACATGCTGGGGCTCAAGGGCAAGATCGTGAACTTCGTCGTGCGCAAGGTGAAGAAGCTGGTGCCGGCCTGGTCGTTGCCGCATTCGACCTCGTTCAACGACGCGATCGCGGCGGGCAAGAAGCACGCGCTCAACCCGGTCGACGTCAAGCCGGACGACGTCGCCTTCCTGCAATACACCGGCGGCACCACCGGCGTCTCCAAGGGCGCCACTCTCCTTCACCGCAACATCGTCGCCAACGTCTTGCAGAACGACGCATGGTTGCAGCCGGCGATCGCCAAGGCGCCGAAAGACGAGCCGTTCATCGTGGTGACGGCGCTGCCGCTCTATCACATCTTCGCGCTCACCGCCTGTTTCTTTCTGGCGCTGCGCACGGGCGGCATGTGCATCCTGATCCCGAACCCGCGCGACTTGCCGGCGCTGATCGCGGAAGTGTCGAAATACAAGGTCAGCTCCTTCCCGGCGGTGAACACGCTCTATAACGGGCTCCTGCATCACCCCGATTTCAACAAGCTCGACTTCAGTCATTTGCGCGCCGCCAACGGCGGCGGCATGGCGGTGACGCGTGCGGTGGCGGAAGCCTGGTTCAAGAAGACCGGCGCGCCGATCATCGAGGGCTACGGCCTTTCGGAGACCTCGCCGACGCTGACCTGCAACCGCGCCGACGCGTCGGAATTCACCGGCACCATCGGCCTGCCGGTGCCCTCGACCGAGATCGCCATCCGCGACGACGAGGGCAAGGACGTGGCGCTCGGCGAGCCCGGCGAGATTTGCGCGCGCGGTCCGCAGGTGATGGCGGGTTACTGGAACCGCCCCGACGAGACCGCCAAGGTGATGACCAAGGACGGCTTCTTCCGCACCGGCGACATCGGCATCATGGACCCCAAAGGCCAGGTCAAGATCGTCGACCGCAAGAAGGACATGGTGCTGGTCTCCGGCTTCAACGTCTATCCCAGCGAGATCGAGGACGTGGTTTCGACCCATCCCGGCGTGCTGGAATGCGCGGTGGTCGGCGTGCCGGACGCGGCCTCGGGCGAGGCGGTCAAGCTCTTCGTCGTGAAGAAGGACCCCAACCTCACCGAGGATGCGATCCGCAGGTTCTGCGCCGAGCAGCTCACCGGCTACAAACGGCCGAAATTCATCGAGTTCCGCGCCGAGCTGCCGAAGACCAATGTCGGCAAGATCCTTCGCCGCGCGCTGCGCGAGGAGGCGGGAAAGGGCGCGCAAAAGGCGGCGTGAGGCGCATTCAAGAAGGCTTTATCCTGACGTGCGAGCGAACGAATGCGAGCGAGCCGCGAAGGGTGGCGCCGTCGTCATCCGCCGATCTCGGGTTTACCCGAGATCGGATTTCGAGGGGCAAGTCGGCAGTAGCCGATTTGCCTGGCTCGTTGCGCTCGCGCCTCGGGATGACGGATTGAAGCTCAATCCTGCCCTCAACCCCGCTCGCCAACGCCTCGCAAGGACTCAACAATTCCGCCCCGGACGCTCTTACCGCTGCAACCGGGGCAAAAACATCAAGGGAGTAGATTCGTGAATCTTCGCATCCGCTTCGCCGCTCTCGCTCTCGCACTGCTTGCGCTCGGCGCCGCGCCCGCCCGCGCGCTCGATTATCCAACGCGGGCGGTGCGCGTGATCGTGCCCTATCCCGCGGGCGGCACGACCGACATCATGGCGCGCCTCGTCGCCAATTATCTCTCGGAAAAGCTCGGCCAGACTTTCGTGATCGAGAACAAGCCCGGGGGCGGCACCAA